>Ga0335069_10006128_pt1 | contig 17523 bp, 14 predicted proteins | sample Lox_Sample_11_FD_206714 | JGI IMG/M metagenome (GOLD analysis project Ga0335069, IMG submission 206714) | Soil microbial communities from Loxahatchee National Wildlife Refuge, Florida, United States - Lox_Sample_1.1 | ecosystem: Environmental > Terrestrial > Soil > Wetlands | place: USA... | reverse complement strand
TCTTCCAGTGGCACATCAAGTCCACCACCAAGGCGCAGCAGGGCCTGTACGAGTACGACGCGGTGTCGCGGCTGCGCGATTCGCAGCTGGGCAACGAGAAGGTCGCCGACATCGCCAACTACATCCTGAAGGGCGTGCTCTGGCAGGCGTTCGAGTCGCAGGAGCAGTCGGTCGTGCTCGTCGACGAGATCGACAAGGCCGACATCGAGTTCCCCAACGACCTGCTGCGCGAGCTCGACCGCATGGAGTTCCACGTCTACGAGACGCGCCAGACGGTGAAGGCCCGCCACCGCCCGGTGATCTTCATCACCTCGAACAACGAGAAGGAGCTGCCGGACGCGTTCCTGCGCCGCTGCTTCTTCCACTACATCCGCTTCCCCGACGCCGGGACCATGCAGGCGATCGTGGACGTGCATTTCCCGGGCATCAAGAAGCGCCTGCTGCAATCCGCGCTCGAGGTCTTCTTCGAGATCCGCGAGATGCCGGGCCTCAAGAAGAAGCCCTCGACCTCGGAGCTCCTCGACTGGCTGAAGCTGCTGCTCGCCGAGGACATCCCGCCGGAGGCGTTGCGCGCGCCGGGGCCGCAGGCCTCGATCCCGCCGCTCTACGGCGCGCTCCTCAAGAACGAGCAGGACGTGCACCTGTTCGAGCAGCTCGTGTTCCTGCAACGTCGGGGGAGGTGACCATGGCGGCAACACGCAAGGCGAAATCCCGCAGGCCCGCGATGCGCAGGCCGGCGGCGCGCAAGCCCGCCGCGAAAAAGCCCACGGTGCTCAAGGCGCCCGCGCGCAGGAAGAAGGCCGTCGCGCGCAAGGCGGCGCCCGTGCGCTTCGCGGGCGTGGGCAACGACGCGGTGCTGAAAGCCACCGGCCGCGCGTGGTCGGAGTGGCTGCGCCTGCTCGATCGCGCCGGGGCGAAGAAGATGTCGCACAAGGACATCGCGCTCCTGCTCTCGCGCAAGTTCGAGGTGCCCAACTGGTGGGCCCAGATGGTGACCGTGGGCTACGAGCAGGCGAGGGGGCTGCGCTCCGCGAACCAGAACAAGTCCGGGTTCTCGGCGAACGCCTCGCGCACCATGGCCGTGCCCGTCGCGGACCTCTACGACGCCTGCGTGGACGTGGGCTTCGCCGCCAAGGGCCCCGGCAAGAGCTCCGTGCAGATCTCGCACGGCAAGCTGAAGAGCGCCTCGGAGGCCCTCCGCCAGAAGGCGTTCTGGAAGGAGGCGCTCGGGCGTCTCGAGCCGCTCTTCGAGCCCGTCACCGAACTCGAGTAGTGCTCTTCGACTTCTTCTTCGCGGTCCGCAAGGCGGGCGTGCCCGCGAGCCTCAAGGAATTCCTCACGCTGCTGGAAGCGCTCGACAAGGGCGTGGTGTACGGCAGCGTCGACGACTTCTACACGCTCTCCAGGCTCACGCTCGTGAAGGACGAGGCGTACTTCGACCGCTTCGACGTCGCCTTCGCCTCGTACTTCAAGGGCGCGCAGGCGATTCCCGACGAGATCGTCACGCAGGTTCCGGCCGAGTGGCTGAAGAAGCTCGCGGAGCGCTGGCTCACCGAGGAAGAGAAGAAGAAGGTCGAGGCCCTCGGCGGCTGGGACAAGCTCATGGAGACGCTTCGCAAGCGCCTCGAGGAGCAGAAGGCAAGGCACCAGGGCGGGAGCAAGTGGATCGGCACGGCGGGCACGTCGCCCTTCGGTGCGTATGGCTACAACCCCGAGGGCGTGCGCATCGGCCAGGACGGCGGGCGCAACCGCTCGGCCGTGAAGGTGTGGGACAAACGCGAGTTCCAGGACTACGACACCAACCGCGAGCTGGGCATCCGCAACATCAAGCTTGCGCTGCGGCGCCTGCGGCGCTTCGCGCGCCAGGGCGCCCCCGAGATCCTCGACCTCGACGGCACCATCCGCTCGACGGCGCGCAATGCGGGCTGGCTGGACCTCCAGATGGTCCCGGTGCCGCACAACGCGGTGAAGATCCTCCTCTTCCTCGACGTGGGCGGCTCCATGGACGACCACGTGCTCGCGGTCGAGGAGCTCTTCTCGGCCGCGCGCAGCGAGTTCAAGAACCTGGAGCACTTCTACTTCCACAACTGCGTCTACGAGACCGTGTGGAAGGACAACCGCCGGCGCAACGAGCGAATCCCCACCGTGGAGCTCATGCGCCGCTACGGGCACGACTACAAGCTGGTGATCGTGGGCGATGCCTCCATGAGCCCTTACGAGCTGCAGGAGCCGGGCGGCAGCGTCGAGCACTGGAACGACGAGGCCGGTCGCGTGTGGCTGCAGCGCATCCTTCGCGCGTGGCCGCGCGCCGCGTGGCTGAACCCCGTGCCCGAGGCGCATTGGAGCTGGACCACGTCCATCCTCAACGTCACCAACATCATGGAAGGACGGATGTATCCGGTGACGCTCGCGGGGCTCGAGCGCGCGATGAAGTCGCTCGCCTAGCGCCCGGTCAGCTCACCAGCCGGATACGCGCGGCCGCCGGCAGGCGGCGCGAGGCCGCGGGGAACGGCCGCGATGCGGACGCTTCGGCGCCGGCAGCGGCCTTCGTTCCGGCATCGGTATGGAAGCTTTCGACCAGCGCGAGCAGCCGCGACGATTCCTCGTGCAGCGAGGCGGCCGCCGCCGCGGCCTCGTTCACGAGCGAGGCGTTCTGCTGCGTGGCCTCGTGGATGGAGGTGAGGGCCGACTCGACGTTGCCCACGCCCCCCGATTGCTCGCGCGAGGCCACGGCGATCACGCCGATCAGCTCGTTCACCTGCTCGATCTGGTGCTTGATCTCGGTGATGACGTCGCGCGTGTCGTTCACCATGCGGGCGCCCTGCGCGACGGACGCGGCGGAGCGCGAGATGATCGACTTGATGTCGCGCGCGGACTCGGAACTGCGCTGCGCGAGCGTGCGCACCTCGGCGGCCACCACCGCGAAGCCGCGGCCGTGATCGCCTGCGCGTGCCGCCTCGACCGCCGCGTTGAGCGCGAGGATGTTGGTCTGGAAGGCAAGCCCCTCGATGATGCCGCTGATGTCTTCGATCCGCTTCGAGCTCTCCTCCACTTCGTCCATGGCGCTGCGCGCGGAAGTCGCCACGTCGGAGGCCTTGCGGGCCGACGCGGTCGCGGCCGCGGCGAGGTCGCTCGCCGAGACGCAGCTCCCCGAATTCGTCTTGATCGTCGTCGACAGCTCTTCCATGGCGGCCGCGGTTTCTTCCAGCGTCGCGGCCTGCGACTCGGTGCGCCTCGAGAGGTCCTCGTTGCCGCGCGCGAGGTCCGAAGCCGCGTGGCGTGCGATCTGGGCGCTGTGGCGCGCCTGCGTGACGATGAGGCCCAGGCTCTCGTGCGTCTCGGAGAGGGTTGCGTAGGCCTTGCCGAAGAGGCTGTTGCCCAGGCGGTCGAGCACGCGGGATTGCTCCTCGGCGGTGGCGAAGGGGCGCAGGTCCTTGTCCGCGAGGCGCTTCACCACCTCCTGCACGCGGCCCCACGACTCGTTGGAGGTGAAGTACATCGCGATGATGTAATACCAGGCCAAGGCGAACGTGGCCACGAGCGCGATGCCCGGCGCCGAAAGCCATTCGGCGGGCCGCCAGCCGACCGAGATCGCGAGCGGCACGCAGAACACCAGCCCCGCCATGGTGATCTTCGCGCGATTGCCCCAGTTGAGGAGCACGCGGATCGCAGGCTCGAAGATCCACCTCATGTTCACTTCCCCATGGGAACGTACTGCGGCGTCGAGTCTTCCCAGATGCTGTCGGTGATCTGGCGCTTGTTGCCGCCGTCGGCATCCATGACGAAAAGCTGCCCGTACGGCTGGAACGTGTTGTCGTAGATCGCCGCCTCGTCGCGGTAGCCGGCGATCGCGCTGTTGTAGAGGATCTGCTTGCCGCCGTTGGTCCACACGCCGTGGCCCTCGCTCGACGGCGCCGTCGTGATCCGCCGGAAATCCGTGCCGTCCGGTCGCACGGTGCAGATGTCGAAGTTGGCCCACTTGGCGCCGGGCTCCTTCGCGCCGCGCGTGAACAGGATGCGGCTGCCGTCGGGCGACCAGACGGGCAGGTTGTCGTATCCATTCGTGAGCACGCGGATCTTGCGGGTCTCCAGGTCGAGCACGCGAATCCCCTGCAGGTCGTAGTTGCCGCGGTCCGCGTCCTTGCCCCAGGCGCGGAAGGCGATCTGCTTGCCGTCGGCGGAATAGCTCGGGAAGCCCGCGTTGAAGATGCTGTCGTCGGTGAGCGGCTCGGCGCCGGTGCCGTCGCGGCGCACACGCATGAGCTTCGCCCCGCCGATGCCGCGCTCCGTGAACCAGTAGCCCAGCCCGAAGGCGACCCATTCGCCGTCGGGCGACCAGGTGGCGAAGAAGGCGCCCGCGAGCCCGCGCTTCACGCGCACGGGGTCGAGCCCGCTCTTGTCCACGTCGTAGATGCGCCTGCGTTCCGAGCCGTCGGGCCGCATGATGTCCACCGAGGAGTTGTCGCCCTTCGAGGTGATCACCATCATCCCGTCCTTCGAGAACGAAGGCCACACGTCCGTGTAGCGGTACTCGATGCCGCGCTCCCAGCTGAAGAGCGGCTGGTTCTGCTTCCAGCCGCGCCAGGTGAACTTCTCGTAGATGACCTGCTTGCCATCCGGTGACCAGGACGGCGTGCGAAGTCCGGGGATCTTCACCGCGGGCTTGCCGGGCGCCGTGGAGTAGAGGCCCTCGCCGGCGCCGCCCTTGCGGCGGTAGAAGATCTCGTCGTTGGAAACGTATTGCGGCGCCAGCTTGAAGCCCGGTCCGCTCGTGTGCTCCACGCGCGCGCCGCTCTGCACGTCGACGGACACGATCTGCGATTCGATCTTCGGCAGCAGGTCGGGGCGCAGGACCCAGTAGGTGTATTCCGCGAGCGTCTCGTAGAACACGATGCGCTTGCCGTCCGGCGACCACTTGGGCGAGCCCAGGCAGTGCGCGGGCCTGGCCGCCACCTGCCGGAAGCCGCTGCCGTCGGCGCGGATGATGTAGATGCCGAGCTCCTGCGTGTGTTCCCAGCCGGCGCCGTCGTGGTGGCCTTTCCACTCGGTGTTGCGGTCCGACGAGAAGGCGATCCATTGGCCGTCGGGCGACCACGCGGGTCGATAGAAGCCGTCCGGCAGCCCCGGCTTGCCCTGCACGCCGGGAGCGCCCGTGAGGTTGCGCAGCTCCTTCGTCTCCAGGTCCAGCACCCAGATGTTGGCGAGGAATCCTTCGCGCGTGCTCACGAATGCGACCTTCCGGCCGTCGGGCGAGAAGGCCCCCGTGTTGTCCACGTGCGGCGAATCGGTGAGCCGCTCGGCCTGCGTGCCGTCGGCGCGGCAGCGGTAGAGGTTGGAATTGCCCAGCCCGTCGCGCTCGGAGGTGAAGACGATCCACTGGCCGTCGGCCGAGAACGACGCGTTGTAGTCGAGCGTGCCGCTGTCGATCAGCTTGCGCTCGTTGCCGCCGTCGGCGTCGGCGACGAAGACCTGCGAGGCCGAAGGCCCGATGCGGTTCAACAGCAGCACGCCCGGCTGCGTGGCCGCGAGCGCGCGCAGCGGCGCGTGGCCCAGCGAGAGGGACAGTCCCGCCGCGGAAGCGGCGCCCAGGAATCTTCTGCGATCCATCTTTGGTTCTCCTTCGGATGTTGCCTGTCTATTCCATGAACGCGAGGCTCAACGGCGCCGCGGGCATCGCAAGCGGCGGCCCGGCCGGGGAAAGCTCCCCGGACCGCGCGTCGATGCCGAAAAGGCTCACGTCCTTGCTGTGAAAATTGGCGGCGAGCAGCCATCGGCCGCTGCGGTCGATGGCGAACGTCCACGGCGCCGTGCCGCCGCTCGGCACGCTTTGCACGAGGGCGAGTGTTCCCGCGGGATCGATGCGGTAGACGAGCAGCGCGCCCTCGGTGCGATTGGCTACGTACACGAAACGCCCGTCCGCTCCGGTCGCGATCTCCGAGGCGCTGCGCGCTTCGGCCGACGCCGCCTGCGACGTCGGCAGGGTTTGCAGCGCCGCAAGCCGGCCGTCTTGTTCGCTCCAGCGCAGCGCCACCACTTCGGCGGTGAGCTCGGTGACGAGGTACACGTAGCGCCCGGAACGGTCGAAGGCGAGATGGCGCGGGCCGCTGCCCGGCGGCAGGGCGAGCGACGAGACCGGCTGCGGCGTGAGCTGGCGCGTGGCGCGACCGAATCCGTACACGAACACGCGGTCGGCGCCCATGTCGGCCACCAGCGCGAAGCGCCCCGAGGGATCGACGGCAATGGCGTGCGCGCGCGGGCCGGCCTGGCGGCGATGGGGACCCGAGCCGGTGTCCTTCACCGTGGAGGCGAGCGCGCCGAGGCTTCCGTCGCCGCCCACCGCGAGGCTCGACGCGGATCCGGCGTTGAAGTTGGCGGCGAGCAGCGTCGCCGAAGGCGCATCGAGCGCGAGATGGGTGGTGCCCACGCCGCCCGCGCCGGCGTCGTTGACCTTTTCCAGGCGCGTGGCGTCGCGATCCGCGCGCAACGCGAAGACGCGGCCCTCCCGGCCGTCCTCGTCGCTCGCCGCGTAGAGCATCGGGGCGCGCGCGAGCAGCCAGCGCGGCCTCGGCACGCGCGCCGCTTCTCCCGCGCCGGCGAGGCGGCCGGCGCACTCGTCGAAGCGCAGCGCCTGGACGGTGCCGTCCTCGAGGCCCGCGTAGGCGACGCGCGCAGCGCAGCCGGGCGGCGCGCTCGCGCATCCCGCGGCCGCCAGCGCGACGACCAGCGCGGCGGAGAGGGACTTCATCCCAGGCTGCCCGTCACGTCGTCGAACAGCTCGTCGACGGTGAGGCGCCGCGGGATGATCTTCTGGTCGAGCGACCAGTCGATCGCCGCCTGCAGGCCCTTGCGGTTGGCTTCCAGCCCGATGGGCGGGAACACGGCGGGCACGCCCTCGGCGAGCCTGCGGCTCTCGACGATCATGCGATAGAGCTCCCGCACGATGTCCGGACGTTTCCTCGAGATGTCCTGGTGCACCACGAACATGTGGTTGATCGGCACGAAGCCCTCGCGCGCGTACCACGCCTTGGCGGCGTTGTGCGCGTCGGGCACCAGCGTGCGCACGCGCGGATCCTTCGGCATGTCCTCGCCCAGCAGCGCCGCGGCCAGCTCTCCCTTCATCATCATGTCCGGGATCGACGACTCCTTGGGCAGGCGCACGCAGTTGGGCGGATCGGCGTACTCGGCGAGGTGGCCTTCGCCCAGCGTCATCCATGTCACCTTGTCGAGGTCCACCCCGTACTCGTGGCGCAGCACGCCGCGGATCCACAGGCCCGTGGTCTGCGCGTAGGTGCGCACGCCGACCTTCCTGCCTTCGATGTCCTTCGGGTCCAGGTGGCCGAAGTCGATGTTGAACCCGGCGCAGTGGTGCTGGAAGCGGCCCGACATCGGCGTGGGCAGCATCACGTAGGGCTTGCCGTACGACTTGGCCTGCAGGTAGGTGACGATGGCGAGCTCGCCCGCGTCGAACCTGTTCTCGCGCACCATGGCCTTGAAGCCGTTGTGCGCCGGCGTGGGTCCGCAGTAGTCGAGCTTCACGAGGTCGGAAGCGACGCGGCCGTCCTTCATCGCCCTGCTGACGGCGGAATCGGCGAGGTTGGTGCGCAGCGTCGGCACCTCGATCGCGGTCGTGCTCATGCGTTTGGGCTCCTGGAAAGTTTCGGGTTCAGAGGCGCACCTCGATCAGCGAGGGCCCCGGCGCGCGCGTGGAATCGACCATCGCCTTGTGGAAGGCTTCGGCGCTCTCCACGGCGACGGCGGGAACGCCCAGGCCCTTCGAGAGGGACAGCCAGTCGATGCGCGGCCGGTCGAGGTCGATCATGGAGAGCGCGCGTTGGCCGGGCTGGCCCGCGCCCATGTTGGCGTATTCGGCCTTGAGGATCGCGTAGCTGTTGTTGGCGAAGACGATGGTGGTGATGTCGAGGCTCTCGCGCGCCTGCGTCCACAGCGACTGGATCGTGTACATGGCGCTGCCGTCGCCCACCAGGCAGAAGACGCGGCGGCCGGGGCAGGCGAGGGCCGCGCCCGTGGCGACCGGCGTCGAGAAGCCGATGGAGCCGCCCATGTTGTTGAGCAGGTCGTGGGGCAGCGCGCCGGCCGTGAGGCCCATGGTCTCGCGCCCCGTGGTGAGCGATTCGTCCACGACGATCGCGTTTTCGGGAATCGCGGCGGCCAGCGCATGCGCGATGCTCAGGGGATTGAGCGCTCCGGAAGGCACCGGCGCCTGCACGCGCTCGTGCAGCCGCGGCGCGGCCTTGCCCGCGCCCAGGGCATCCAGCAGCATCTCGAAGGCGAGGGCGCTGTCCTCGTCGGCTTCCACGAGCGGATGGACCTGGGTGCCCGCGGCCTTCAGCAGGCTCGGCTTATCCGGATAGCTGAAGAAGGCCACCGGCTCCGTGGTCTCGACCGTGATGAGGTGCCTGAAGTCCTTGAGGAACGCGAGCGCGAGCCCGATGGCGTAGGGGATGCGCTCCAGCGGCACGCGGCCCGCGCCGCGCTCGATGCGCGTGGTGAAGAACTGGGAGCCCAGGCGGGCGCCGGTCGCGGCGGCCACCTGGCCCGCGCGCTGGAGCGCTACCCCGCGTCCGGCCTTGTTGGCGAGGATGACGAGCGTGGGCTCGCCCGAGCGCAGCACACGGGCCGCCTTCTCGATGCGCGCGGCGTCCGGCCGCTTGGGCGCGCGTGGCGCGCGGGCGATGACGGCGGGCGTGCCGGCCTCCTGCCAGGACGCGTCGCCCGGGAGCACCAGCGTGGCGATGCGGCCGGGATGTCCCGATGCCTCGACCACCGCTTCCGCGGCATCCTGCGCGATCGTGCTCGCGGAAGAAGCGCGCCGCACCCAGTGACTGAGTGGCCGTGCGAGGCCTTCGATGTCGGACGCGAGCGGCGGGTTGTACCTGAGGTGACCCGTCGAGTGGTCGCCCACGATGTTGACCATGCCCGACGAGGCGCGCTTCGCGTTGTGGATGTTGGCGAGCCCGTTGGCGAGGCCGGGCCCGAGGTGCAGCAGCGTGCAGGCGGGCGTGTCCTTCATGCGGTACCAGCCGTCCGCGGCGCCGGTGGCCACGCCCTCGAAAAGGGCGAGCACGCTTCGCATGCTCGGGTTCTCCAGCGCCGCGAGGAAATGCATCTCGGAGGTGCCGGGATTGGCGAAACAGATGTCCACGCCCTGGCCGGCGAGCGTGGCGACGAGGCTCTGCGCGCCGTTCATGGCCTCAGTACGCCGCGCCCTCGCGGGCGGCGCCCGCGACGCCGTAGCTGCGTTGCGGCGCCGCCATGAGGAGTCGATAGCCTTCCTCGAGCACGCGCTTGTGGTTCTTGGCGCCCACGTGCGGCTGCCCCACGACCACCTTGTGCTTGTGGCAGGTCTCGACGATGCGGCGCATCGCGCCCAGGACTTCGGGATGGTCGTATTGCCGCGGAAAGCCCAGCTCCTGGCTCAGGTCGCCCTCGCCGATGAGGATGAAGCCGATGCCCGGGACGTCGGCGAGGATGTCGTCCAGGTTCTCCACCGCCTGGACGCTCTCGCACATGAGCCCCACCAGGATCTCCCCGTGCGGCGCGAGCGGCCAGACGTCGGCCTTCGCGTAGTAGTCGGCCATCGAAAGGCCCCAGTAACGCGAGGCGTTGGCGGGGCCGTCGCCGCGCACGCCCCGGGGCTCGTAGAGCGGGGCGCCCTTCGGGCGCGCGTAGCGGCACGAGGCCACCGCGTTGTACGCCTGCTCCACGGTGGCGACATGCGGCCACAGCACGCCGTACACGCCGCGGTCGAGCACCTGCTTCGCGAAGGCCTGGTTCATCTCGACGCCGTTGGCGGGAATGCGCGCGATGGGAGTCACCCGCGGCGCGACCGAGCCCGCGTCGGCGATGGCCTTGCGGTTGAGCATGTATTGCAACGCGTCGCCCAGCAGCGAGACGTCGTAGGGGTTGTGCTCCATCTCGAAGACGATGCCGTCGTAAGGGGCGTCCGAGAGCTCCTGCGCCATCAGCTTGTCCGGCTTGCAGAAGGCCGCGTAGGCGGGCTTGCCGGCCTCGAAGGCCCGGATGAATCCGTTCAGTCGTTCAGTCATTCCGCGTTTCCTCGCGCCTCTGGCTGCGCCTCGTTCCAATACATGAATCCCATTCCTTCTCCGGTTCCCGCCGGCGTGCGCCAGCACGGGACGTAATCCACCAGCGTCATCGCGGCGCCGGTCTCCTGCAGCGCCTTCATCACGCTCACGTAGAGTTTGATCTCCGACGTGCCCGACTGGTACCAGCTGTCGTCGATGGCGGCGAGGCCCGCGTAGTCATAGGCCGCCAGCAGCTCGAGCACGCGCCGGTCGAACTTCTCGTCGTTCACGAAGTGCGACAGGCCGCCCGAGGCGATGATGCCCACGCGCACGTCCTCGGGCCAGGCCTTGAGCGCGCGGCTGAGCGCGCCGCCGAACTCGATGCAGCGCGCCATCGAGGGCTGCGTCGGCGGATAGAAGCAGTTCATGATCACCGGCACGTGCGGCGGCGGGTTGTCGCCCATCACCTGGTGGTAGACGAAGCTGTAGGCGTGCGGCACCACGGGGTAGTCCGGCAGCGGCTTCATCCACACGTTGTCCGGCCACGCGAAGAGGTCGGTGAGGTCGAAGCCTTCGCGCTGGAACGCCTGGACGAGGTAGGTGGCGAGCCGGGGATGGCATTCGTGCACGACATGGCGGTCCGGCGCATACACGGCGCGCTGCGGGGGGCCGTTGTGGACCTCCGCGCCCGTGTAGATGGCGATGGACGGCGAGAAGTCGGTGAAGATCTCCTTCTGGTCCTTGCCGAGGATGATCGCGACATCCACCTTCGCGCGCCGGTAGGCGGCGGCCATCTCATCGAGCGCGTCGCGGCAGCGCTTGGCGCGCGCGCTGCGCTCCTCCAGCGTGAGAAACCTCTCGAAGGCCGCGCCGCGATGCGCCTCGAGCTGCGGATAGGTCCACGCCTTGCCGCGGAACCACAGCTGCGGGTTGTTGCGGTCGCGCTCGCCGTTCTTGAGCCAGTCCTCCGGCGCCTGGCCCAGCATGCCGCTGTGGGGCACCGCCATGCCGAAGACGATCTTCGCCATCTCAGCCCGCCGCCACTTTGGGCGACCACTTGGGACGCAGCAGTACCGCGGTGCTGGTGGCGCCGACCAGGAGGAACGCGAAGATCACCATCATCGGCAGGTCGTAGCTGCCGCTCACGTGCAGCAGCCAGCCCGACAGGCTCGCCGAGACGCCGCCCGCGAGGCTCGTCGCGACCTGCTGGACGCCGGTCGCCAGCCCGATGGCGGGCCTCGGGATCAGCGTGAGCTTGCAAAGGGCGAGGTTGTTCGCCGTGGCAAGCCCGAGGAGCGTGAGGGAAAACACGTTCCAGACGAGCGCGCCTTCGAGCGTGGTGGCGTAGGCGCCCAGCAGCACGGTGCTGCCCCCCACGAAGCCCGCGATCACGAAGGCCTTGCGCACGAAGACGGCGTCGTGACCGCGCTCGATGACCTTGTCGGCGGCCCACCCGGCGAGCGTCGCCACGATCGCGATGCCGGCGAAGCTGAAGAACGTGTAGAGGCCCGATTTCTGCAGCGACAGGCCGCGCTGCTCCACGAGGTAGGCCGGCATCCAGGTCATGCAGTAGAACGTGAAATAGTTGTAGCAGAAATTGTTGATCATCCCGCCCCAGATCACGGGGCTGGCGAGGATGCTCGCGAAGGAGACCGACGAGGCGACGCGCTTCCTCGCCGCGAGCTCGGCCGGCGAGGGCAGGTCGTTGCGCGCGATGCGCAGCCAGGGCACCAGCCACACGAAGCCCGCGAGGCCCGTGGCGACGAACATCACCTGCCACGAGTGGTTCACGATGAGCCATGCGGCGAGCGGGGCGCCGATCGCGGGGCCGAACTTGCCGCCCATGGTGAAGATGCCGACCGCGAGGCCCTTGCGGTTCTCGTCCACGTTGTCGCCGATCCAGCGATAGCTCGCGGGGATCACCACGGCCTCCGCCGCGCCGATCACGAGCCGCATCACGATGAGGCCGGTGAGCGCGGTCACCATGCCGGTGAGCGCCGTCGCGACGCACCACAAGGCGAAGCAGATGGTGTACGGCCATTTCACGCCGTAGCGGTCCACGATCCATCCCATCGGCATCTGCACCAGGCCGTAGGACCAGAAGAACGCCGAGTTGAGCCAGCCGCGATCGACGTTGGTGAGGTCGAAGGCGTGGATGAAGTTCTTGTCGGCGAGCGCCGAAGCGAGGCTCGTGCGGTCGACGAAGGAGATCAGCACGCCGAGCGTGAGCAGGATCAGCCCGACCCACGGGCCCGCGGCCCGGGGCGGCCTCAGCGCGCTGGCCTCGATCGTCGTCATTCCCGGCGGATCTCCGTGTTCGTCGTCGCCAGCGAAGGATACAGGCTCAGCGCCGTCTTTCCGAAGATCCACGCGCGCTCGTCGTCGGTGAGGCTGGCGAGCCCCGCGCGCGCCTCGTCGAGGATCTCGGCGAGCGTGCCGGGCGAGGTGGGAAAGTTGGAGCCCCAGGCCAAACGCCCGGCGCCGAAGGCCTCGACCACTTTCGGGAAGAACGTCTCTGCGCTCGCCTTTTCCTTCTTCACGTCGCCGAAGATGCGCGGCGTGAGCTTGAGGTAGATGTTGGGCAGCGCCGCCAGCGCGAAGAGGCCCTGCGCGTTCGCGTAAGGCGGGCCATCGAGCACGTCGGGCCGCGCCAAATGATCGAGGATGATGTTCACCGCCGGGAAGCGCCTGGCGAGCATCGTGACCTGCGGCAGGCCGATCGGCCCCGTCTGGATGCACATCGGAAGGCCCAGCTCGGCACAGGTCTCCCATGCCTTGAACGAGCGGGGATCCTCGAGCTCGCTCGGATCGAAGTCCTTGGTCGATCCGCCGGTGAAGATGCGCAGGCCCGCGAGGCCCTTGTCCACCCAGGCACGGATCACGCCGTCGGCGTTGTCGTCGAGCATGTCCACCGACCCGACGGCGACCAGCCGGTCCCGGTACAACGCGCACCCGTCGACCACGTACGAGTTGTCGAACCCATAGGTGGTCGACGAGTGCACCACGGCCGCCTTGGCCACCCTGGCCTGGTCCATTGCGGCGATCAGCGACTGCACCGTGTTCGGGCGTTCCTGCGACCAATCCGAGCGCTTGCCGAAAAGCGGAGCCGGCGGATAGCGCCTCTCGTCGTCCGAGATGATGTGGGGATGGATGTCGATGATGTCCATGCGTTATTTGCCCCGCGCCTTCAGCTGGCGGTCGAGGCGCGGATAGACGCGGCGCGCGTTGCCCTCGCAGATGGCGCGGCGGTCCGCGTCGGAAAGCGCCGGGCATGCGTCGAGGTAGCGCTTCGTGTCGTCGAAGAAGTGGCCGGTCTGCGGATCCTTGCCGCGCACGGCGCCGATCATCTCTGAGCCGAACAGGACGTTGCGCGGCGGAATGACCTTCGTGAGCAGCTCGACGCCCGGTTGGTGGTACACGCAGGTGTCGAAGAAGACGTTCTCCAGAAGGCCTTCGAGCGGGCGCTTGGCGAGCTCGAGCGACATGCCGCGATAGCGTCCCCAGTGATAGGGCACCGCGCCCCCGCCGTGCGGGATCACCAGGCGCAGCGCCGGGAAGTCTTTGAAGAGGTCGCCCTGCACGAGCTGCATGAACACCGACGTGTCGGCGTTGAGGTAGTGCGCGCCGGTGCCGTGGAAGTTGGGGTTGCACGAGGCCGCCACGTGGATCATCGCGGGGACGTCCAGGTCGCAGAGCGCCTCGTAGAGCGGATACCACTCGCGGTCGGTGATCGGCTTGCCGGTCCAGTAGCCGCCCGACGGATCCGGATTCAGGTTGCAGCCCACGAAGCCCATCTGCTCGACCGAGCGGCGCAGCTCCGGGATCGAGTTCTTCGGCGGCGCGGCCGGCGATTGCGGCAGCTGGCAGACCGGCGCGAAATTGTCCGGGTACAGGTCGCACACGCGACGCACGAGGTCGTTGGAGACCTCGGCCCACTCGAGGCTGGTGCGCTCGTTGCCCAGGTGGTGGCTCATGAGCCCGGCGATGGGCGAGAAGATCGTGAGGTCGCTGCCGCGCTCGCGTTGCAGCTTGAGCTGCCCGTTGCCCACGCCCTCGCGGATCTCGTCGTCGGAGACCTTCGCGCCGTCGCGCGAGGGCGCGTTGGCCGGGTCGTTCGCGTGCAGCACCTGCTTCGTGCGCCAGTCCCGGAACGATTGCGGGACGGTGGTGAAATGCCCGTGGCAATCGATGATCATCGCGGATCGACGAAGGTCTCGGCGAGGCTCATGCGGCGTGGCGTGAGGCCCTGCTGGAACGCGGTGGCCTCGAGCTTCTCGATCGTCTTCAGGTTCTCGGCCAGCCCGTAGGGCAGGGGATCGTGTCCCACGATCTTGCGCAGCTCGAGATATTTCTTGTCCGTGGCGGTCGTGGCCTCGCCCTTGTCGAGCTTCGCGAGCCAGCCCTGCTTGGCTTTCGCGAACGCGTCGAACAGGGATTTCGCGACCCAGGGATTGTCTTTCAGCACGGCATCCTTGACCACGATGGTACCGTGCATCGGGTAGACGCCGGTGCGCGCGTAGGAGCGCGCCTCGAGCTCGGCGGCGTCGGGGAAGAGGTCCGGGTAGTCCGCCTCGACTTCCTTCCAGCCGCCGGTGGGCGCGCCGGTGCGGCCGATACCCGCCGCCGCGGCGAAGCCCGCGGCGAGCTCGCCTTTGGCCATCATCTGCGCGAGCGAGGTTCCGGCGGGCGCGTGGATCACGTTCGCCGGCAGCTTCAATTGCGTGACGTGCTCCTCGTCGTCGACGACCCAAGTGACCTTCGAGCTGTCGAGGCGGAACTCGTCGATGAGCACCTGGCGCGTCCACACGCCGGTGGTGACGGAATACGCGCGCACGCCGACCTTCTTGCCTTCCAGGTCCTTCGGCGACCGTATGCCGGCATCGGGGTGCACCAGCAGGCCCGCATGGTGGAAGCGGCGCACCACGAAGATGGGCAGCGCCACGAAGGGGGCGCCGAAGGCGCGCGCGATGATGTACGTGGTCGGCGCGAGCTCGCAGACGTCGAACTCGAGGTCGCGCACCATGCGCCGGAAGGCGCCGATCTGCGGCTTCACGGTGATGAATTCGGCCTCCACGCCCTCGATGGGAATGGAGCCGTCGCGGATCGCCGCGGTGTGCGGATGCTCGGCGACGGCGATCTTCAGCCTGGGTCTGTTCGGCATTCCCGCATCGTGCCGCCGATCCATCCGCCGGTCGATTGAGTAAAATCGCTGGGGGATTAAGGAAATGGTTAAGCTATGAAGGAACTCGACTGGTACCTGCAGGTGAACCTCAAGGCGCGGCAGCTGCGCCTGCTGGTCACCATCGATACCTACCGCAAGCTGAGCCACGTGGCCGACGTGACGCACGTCACGGTGCCCGCCGTCTCGAAGGCGCTCGCGGAGCTGGAGCGGGGGCTCGGCCTCACGCTCTTCTCGCGCACCGCCCAGGGCCTGGTGCCCACCCCCTACGGCGAATGCCTGATCCGCCACTCCCGCGCGATGATCACCAACCTGCACCAGGCTCGCGACGAGCTGAAGGCGCTGGGCTCGGGAAGCGAGGGCCGCATCCATATCGGCGTGCTCCCGGCCTCGGCCTCGGTGCTGCTTCCCCACGCGCTCGCCATCCTCAAGCGCAAGTCCCCGCGCAGCAACGTGCTGGTCACCGAAGGCGCGACCGCGACCCTGCTTCCCGAGCTCTGGCAGGGGCGCGTGGACCTGGTGGTCGGCCGGCTGCCGCCGCCCAGCGGCCTGGGCGGCTTCAAGGAGAAGGAGCTCCTCGAGGAGCCGGTGCTGCTCATGACCGGCCGCCACCATCCGCTCGCGCGCAAGAAGAGCCTCAAGTGGTCGGACCTGCGCGACTACCCGTGGATCCTTCCGCCGCCGGGATCGATCCTGCGCGATCCGCTGGAGCGCGCGCTGCAGGCGCACGGCGTTCCTCTGTCCAACAACTACATAGAGACGCTCTCGCAGCACTTCGCCCGCTCCTACCTGCAGATCTCGGATGCCATCGCGGTGATGGCCGGCACCCTCGCCAAGGAGCCCGGGCAGCCGCTGCACGCGCTGCCGTTGGGCCTGCCGCGCCTGCTGCGCCCGGCCGGCGTGCTGTGGAACCGCGACCGCAGCCTGTCGCCCACGGCCAAGCTCGCCATCAGCTGCCTCGAGGAGGCGGCCCGGCACGTGCAGGTCCGCATCGGCAAGCAGGGCAACGCCGCGGCTTAACCATTGCCTCAAGCCTGACGCAACTTTTCTCAATCGACTGCGCCCGGGAGTCCTCGGCAAGATGCGGGGGCGTGCAATCGGGGGAGACCACAACGTGAAGCGGGCAATCAGACGCAACAAGCATGCATTGGCAGCGACGGTCCGGGCCTCGGCGCTCGCGTGCGCGGCCGCGGCCTCGCCGGTGCTGGCGATGGACCTCAACCCGGGCGGCGACTGGGCCATCCGGTGGGACAACACGGTGCGCTACAGCGTGGCCACGCGCATCCAGGGGCAGGATGCGGCGCTGCTCGCCAATCCGAACGGCGATGACGGCGACCGCAACTTCAAGAAAGGCCTCATCTCGAACCGCGCCGACCTGCTCTCGGAATTCGACGCGCAGAGGAACGGCTTCGGCATCCGCCTTTCGGGCGCGGCCTGGTACGACAGCGTCTACAACCGGACCAACGACAACGACTCCGCTTTTACCGTGAACCACGGCAGCGTCCCGTACAACGAGTTCACCTCGGGCACGCGCGACATCGCCGGGCGCCATGCGGAGATGCTGGACTACTTCGTGTTCGGCCGCTGGGACCTGGGAAGCACCACGCTCTCCGCGCGCCTGGGGCAGCACTCGCTCATCTGGGGCACCAGCCTCTTCTTCGGCGCGAACGGTATCGCCAAGGGCATGGAGCCGGTGGACGTGTACAAGCTCTCCATTCCCGGCACCGTCGCCAAGGAGACCACCATCCCGGTGAAGCAGCTCTCCTCGACGTGGCAGGTCGCCGACGCCACCAGCATCGAGGGCTACGTGCAGTTCCAGTACAAGGAGACGCGCCTGCATCCGGCCGGCAGCTACCTCAGCAACACGGACATGCTGGGCGATGGCCGCGAGCGCCTGTTCATCGGCGCGCCGAGCGCGAGCAAGTGCGGGCCGCCGCGCACCTTCGTGAACTGCTATGTCGACTATGCGGGCCTGGACGATTCCTCCAAGATCCACAACTACGGCTTCGCGCTGAACCAGCGCGTGGACGCGCTGCAGAGCGACGTCGGCCTGTACGCGATCCGCTACAGCGACAACTCGCCCTACATCTCGACCAACGTGCCCGGCGGCTCCTTCCAGCTCGTGGTGCCCAGCCGTCCGGTCACGGCCGTCGGCGCGAGCCTCTCCACGTTGGTGGGCGATGCGAATCTCGGCATCGAGGCGTCGGTGCGCCAGCACCAGCAGCTCGTCGCGAAGCAGGGCGTGATCAGCCCGGGCGACCCGGCCTACCCCCTGGGCCGCACGGCGCACCTCAACAT
>Ga0335069_10006127_pt1 | contig 17523 bp, 13 predicted proteins | sample Lox_Sample_11_FD_206714 | JGI IMG/M metagenome (GOLD analysis project Ga0335069, IMG submission 206714) | Soil microbial communities from Loxahatchee National Wildlife Refuge, Florida, United States - Lox_Sample_1.1 | ecosystem: Environmental > Terrestrial > Soil > Wetlands | place: USA... | reverse complement strand
CGGCCTGTCGGCAGCCCGACAATTATCCGACCTAAAGATGAGGTTCATTTTGGGGCATTGAGCTTCGTTGTCGAGGCGATCGCCGGGGCAGAGGCCAGTCCTCCTCGGCCGCCGGAGCAGCCTCCATCCCTCGCTAACAAACCGCAGAAGCAGAAGAACTTTAGGAACCTCATCGCCTTCGTAGGGATCCTGGGCGTAATCGGTTTCGTTGCAGCTCTCGCCTTTGTCGATTGGGACCAGATAGAGACTGTCGCGGACGGCAATGGCTCGCCAACCAACACCTCCTTCGTGCATTCCACAACACCAGAGCAGCACGCGACGCCAACGCAGCTTGCAAGCGCCGAAGCAGCGCCCACGCTTAGTGTTGTCTCTACTCCACCTCCCACTCCATCGCCCGAACTTGAGGATCCTGCTTCAGCCGCGTGGCTCAGACCCCTGAACGCAGCCCGAAAAATCGCAGGACTACCCGCAGTAACCGCTGATCCCGTTCTGAACGCCGGTAATACCGCGCATGCTCGTTACCTGCTCGCCAAATATGGTGAACGAGTCTTCGATATCGGCGGCGAAATCCATACTGAGGATCCCGCAGATCCCGGGTACTCCGAGGCCGGAAGCAAAGCGGCGCAGAGCTCCAATATCGCAGCGCGGCCCATCGTCGATGGAAGATTGCCGACTCCCGCCGAGGCTATCGATGGATGGCTCCAGACGCCATTTCATCGGCTCTGGGTGCTGAATCCCAATCTTGCAAAAGCCGGATACGGAGAGGCCTGTAATGGGAAAGCCTGCGTCGAGGTGCTGGATATCCTGAGCGACGTTCCCGCAATGACGGCGAAGGCGAATCCGCTGCCGACCCCGATTGAGTTTCCGCCCGCGAACTCCACTTTCACCTTGAAGACCCTCGAGTCGGAGTGGCCGGATCCGCTCGCTTCCTGCCCCGGATTCGAGCCTCCGGCAGGCTTTCCAATCACGCTACAGCTTGGCTCGTTCGTGCCGGTTAGACTTTCGCACTTTTCATTAGTGCGTAACGATCCAGCAAAGACGCCGCTCGAGGTCTGCGCCTTCACTGCCGAGTCTTACGCGAATCCCGACTCATCGCAGGTCGAAAAGGTGCAAGAAGTGATGCGCATGTTCGGCGCGGTAGCATTAATCCCGCGCTTTCCACTGCAGCCCGGAAGCTACACCGTCGCGATGACTACCGACCGCGAGTATACCTGGAGCTTCTCCATCAAATAGCGTTCTCCCTTGCACCGAGACGGCCAGTCGAATAGTTGAAAGAGGCCCGTTCTTGAATCAGACTGGGCATCCATGACAAAGCCTTGGAGCCGATTCGCCTGCGCCGCTCTCGTGGCGCTTACCATAATCGCCGCAGCCTGTAAGGGTGAGGCCTCTAACCTCAAAATGGATGGACAACCCGTGCGCAACACCGGACATTACGCGACTATCGAGACTGCCAAGGGCAATATCGTCATCGAACTTTATCCCGAAGTCGCGCCCAAGACCGTCGCGAATTTTGAAAAACTCTCGAAGGATGGCTTCTACAACGGCCTGACCTTCCATCGCGTCGAAGCCGGCTTCGTTATTCAAGGTGGCGATCCTCAGGGCAACGGGACCGGGGGACCAGGTTACACGGTGCCTGCCGAAATCAGCGCTACCGAGAAGCACCTGCGCGGCACGATCGCGATGGCGCGAACGAGCGATCAGGTTAATCCTCAGCGCAACTCGAGCGGCAGCCAGTTTTATATCTGTCTCGATGCGGCCCCATTTCTCGATGGTGCGTACACTTTGTTCGGTGCGGTCGTCTCCGGAATGGATGTTGTCGACAAAATCAAAGTCGGCGACAAGATGAACAAGATCGTCCTGAGCAGCTCGCTGCCGAAGTAAGGACTAATTATGGGCGCAGCCGGAAGCGGCCACCAGAGCGGGGCCTACTTCACCATCGATCTGCATCTGCATACGAGTCGTGGCAGTGCGGATTCCAATCTTTCGACCAAGGATTTGATCGAGCGCGCCCGCACGATCGGGATTGGCGCGGTCTGTATCACAGAGCACGACACGGTCTGGGATCTCAAGGAGATCGCCCCGATGGCTGAGGAGCACGGCGTCACTTGTATCCGCGGGATGGAAGTGACGACTGAGATGGGCCATGTCGGCGTGTTCGGAATCAAAGAATACGTCGGGGGCATCTACAAGCTTGCCGGGCTGCGCAAGGTGGTAGATGACCTCGGCGGCATCATGATCGCCAACCACCCTTTCCGCTACAAACTCGACCCCCGCTTCTCGTTCATCAATTCGGACCATCAGCCGATTGATATCGAGCATCCGGAGCGCGCTGCGAAGCTCGAAATAATCCAGATGTGCGATGCGATCGAGGTCCTGAACGCGGCCTGCTCGGAAGAGGAAAATCAATTCGCGCTCAAGGTCGCGCGCGCGTTGGGGATGGCGGAGGTAGCGGGCTCAGACTCGCATTCAGCCAATTCAATCGGCGTCGTAACCACCCTCTTCGACGAGCCGGTACGTAATGAGCAGGAATTGATCGAGGCGATCCGTCAGCGACGGACGCGAGCTGGTCGTGGCCTGCTAAACGGCACCGTCACGCCCTTCGAGATCGATTAGTCTCAGGTCGTCTGCACCTCGGGCTTTTTGACCTCGAACGGCGCAATAAACGCGCGTCCGGGTTCGGGGAGCAAATTCAGAAATTTCAGCTCGGCAAATTTGCCTGACACCTGTACGGTCGAGAGCGAGGCGTTATCGATTCGCAGTCGATGAAAGAACGTCAGATCGAGTCCCATAAAGTGGCACAAGACGGTGCGGATGATATCGCCGTGCGACACGAACATCAGACGCTGATCCGGGTTCGCCCGGAGCAGCCGGCTGACCGCTTCGACCCCGCGAGCTTGGACCTGCGGAATCGTCTCACCGCCGGGCGTCGGATGCTCGATCGGCGACTTGCGATACTCGGCGTAATAGGGGTCATCGATCAACTCGTGATAGACCATCCCCTCCCAGCGGCCGTAGCGGACTTCAGCTATCGCTTCTTCCTCGATAATCTCCACGCCGCCTAGTCCAGCCGCCATCAGCTCGGCCGATTGTCGGGCGCGAACCAGCGGGCTCGTCACGATTAAGTCCGGGCGGATAGTCTGAGCAAAACGCGCCTGGGCCTCGACTTGAGCCCTACCACGCTCGTTGAGCTCGATTGGGTTACGGCCCATCACGCGGCCCTCTCGATTCCAATCCGTTTCCCCGTGGCGCAAGAGCATAACTGCGCCGCGGAGGTCATGGTTTTCGATCAGCTTCTGCGCCACGTAAAAAGGCCCCAACGCCATATTCGTAGATTGTCCCCACAAACAACGACGGGCGTCTCAGACGCCCGTCGCTAAGTTTAGCTGATTTGCGTGGAGTTTACCGCCCCGCCGCCACCGCATGCGCATCCGAGCCGTTGGCCGGAGCCGCCAAGCCACAGAAAGCCTCGTAATCGATAAGCGTAGTCTGCGTCGGATGGTCACTGCAGACCGGGCAATTGGGGTTTTTGCGAATCTTGAGAACCCGCACGTAGTCACTCGAAAGCGTATCGAAGTAGACCATCTTGCCGACCAGCGGCTTGCCGGCTCCGAGGATCAACTTGATAGCTTCGAGCGCCTCAATCGATCCGATTACACCTGGTAGTGCGCCAAGCACGCCTGCTTCGGCGCAGGACGGAGCCATATCCGGCGGTGCGGGTTCCGGATAAAGGCATCGGTAGCACGGGCCTCCCGCGGCCGGATAAAAGACTGTCGCGTTACCTTCGAAGCGGAAGATCGCGCCATCGACGAGCGGCTTTTTTAGGAAGACGCACGCGTCATTGATGAGATACCGAGTCGGGAAGTTATCCCCGCAGTTCACGACGACATCGTAGTCCTTAACGATATCCATCACGTTCTCGGAGCTCAGCCGCAGGTCGTGCCGGATAACCTTGATACCAGGGTTCAGCGACTTGATCTGAATCTGCGCCGATTCCGTCTTGAGGGTCCCGACGCGATCAACCGCGTGGATAATCTGCCGCTGGAGATTCGACATATCGACCACGTCGAAGTCCACCAACCCGATCGTTCCAACACCAGCCGCCGCCAGGTAGAGCGACGAGGGCGAGCCCAGCGCACCGGTCCCTAGGATAAGCACCTTGGAATCGAGCAGCTTGGCCTGCCCCGTCTCGCCGACTTCGGGAATGACGAAATGGCGCGAGTAACGGGTCAGTTCGTCCTGCGTGAAGGCGCGATCCGCAACCCACGGCAATCCGCGATCCTTCCATGCGTTGAAGCCGCCGGTCAGGTTGTAAATGTTGTCGTATCCGAGTTCCCGCAGGGCCCTAGCCGCCAGCAACGAGCGCGTACCGGACGCGCACTGAAGGATTACCGGAGTCTTGTGATCCGGCACCTTCTCTTCGACGCGCAATTCCAGAAAGCCGCGTGGAATACCGATAGCCTGGGGGATATGCCCCTGTCGCCACTCATCGCTCTCTCGGACATCGATTAGCACCGTGTCGGGCTTTTCCAGCATCCGCCGCGCTTCATCGATATCGATCTGCTTGATAGTAGCGCGGGCCTCGTCGAGGATATTTTTTGAAGTCGCCATAATTGTCGGTCCTTGCGCTGGATCAGCGCTCAAGCCTTAGGGAACAGATTCTAATCATCAAGGTGGGCTGTTGCCTACACCTGCATCATCCACCGAGCATCCGATGGGATTCGAGGAACGAGCGCATAAAGTTCAACACCTGCTGGGCGTGGCCGCGAGGTGAAACTTCGGCAAAAGTCCGAATCACCCGGCCATCGCCACCGATAACAAAGGTGGCGCGCTCGGCCATCTTGCCTTTAAGCACGCCGAAAGCCCGCGCCAATTCACCCGAGGAATCAGCGAGCAGCGTAAAAGGCAGAGCATGTTTTTCGGCAAACGCGCGATGGGATTCGACACCGTCGGTGCTAACCCCGATTACGGCGCAATCCAGCGCCGTGAATTGCTCGTAGAGATCGCGAAATTCCTTGCCCTCGACCGTGCATCCGGGCGTGTCATCCTTTGGATAGAAGTACAACACCGCCAGATGCCCGCGAAATTCGCCGAGCTTACGGGCCTTCCCCGACTGATCGGGGATTTGCAGTTCAGCTGCCGCTTCGAGGTGTGGAAAACGCGTCGCGTCAGCTTGCGGCGGCATGAACTTCAGCCTGCTCCTGGAGCGCCCGTCGCTTTGTGAACTTGATGGCTGCGTTGTCGACGTTGATTGAACAGAGCGATCCGCACATCGTGCAGACGTTCGAACCGGCCGCCTCGCTCTCTTCCTTGTAACGGCGCGCCTTGTCCGGATCCATCGCCATCGCGTACATCCCCTCCCAATTGAGGGCTTTGCGATAGCGCGACATCTGGTCATTCCAAACCTTGGCCGCGCGGACACCCTTAACGAGGTCGCCGGAATGCGCCGCGATACGCGTCGCGATTACGCCTTCGCGTACGTCTTCGAGATCGGGCAGACGCAGATGCTCCGCCGGAGTCACATAACACAGAAAGTCCGTACCGGCCGCCGAGGCGATCGCACCACCAATCGCGCCCGTGATGTGGTCATAGCCCGGCGCGACGTCGCAGGTCAGCGGTCCGAGCACATAGAACGGTGCTCCAGCGCAAACCCGCTTCTGCAACTTTACGTTGGCTTCGATCTGATCCAGCGGCACATGGCCAGGACCTTCGATCATCACCTGCACGCCATTGGCGCGTGCGCGCTCGGTGAGTTCGCCAAGAATCAGCAATTCAGCGAGCTGACCGCGGTCGGTGGCATCGCCGGTCGCGCCGGGACGGAGCCCATCGCCGAGTGAGATCGTCACATCGTGCTCGCGCAGGATCGCGCAGACCTCGTCGTAGTGCTCATAAAGTGGGTTCTCATTCCCGGTGCGTTCGATCCATGCGGCGAGCAGTGCGCCACCGCGCGAAACTATACCTTCGATACGCTGATGGCCGCGCAACTTGCTCACGCTCTCACGCGTGACGCCGCAATGGAGCGTCATGTAATCGACGCCCTGCTTCGCCTGTCGCTCAATTACTTCGAGGAAGTTTTTCGCTTCCAGATCCATGATCGAGCGCTCAGCCGCCACCTGGTAGATGGGCACGGTGCCGAGGATAACCGGGCATCGCGAGAGAATTTCCACGCGAATCTGATCGAGATCGGTACCGGTGGAAAGATCCATCACCGAGTCAGCGCCGAAACGCACCGCGGTGTAAAGCTTCTCGACCTCTTCCTCGACCAGCTGATGGAAATTCGACGCACCGATATTGGCGTTGATCTTCGTACGGAGCCGCTTGCCGATACCGATCGCGCGGAATTCGTGATGAACATTGTGCGGGATAACGACTTCGCCGGACGCAACCAGCGCACGAATTTCCTCGGGGCTGAGCCCTTCGTCCTCGGCAACTTCGTTCATCTGTCGGGTGATAATGCCCCGACGTGCAGCTTCAATCTGAGTCATTGCGACACCTCTGATCCCATCACGATTTGCAGCTAAACGGCTGAATTCACAGGCTCTTCTGAGCACGTAATCAGACGAAAAAGTTCTCGACTCCTAATGGCCACTATAAGTGCCCCCTAGAAAGACAGTCAAGGTAGATGACCGTTTCTACAAGGCTCCGTTGCCGTCAAAACGCAGGTCCCAATGCGGCCGCTCGGATTTCATCTCGATACCGCTCGCCAGCAGCACGCCGCATCCGGGACAGGCGTAACGTCGGAAGACCAAATCCGCATCGACGAAGGTCTTCGGGTCGATTGTGTAAGGATTCGCTGCCGTAACCGGATCTTCGATGCTCGCACAGAATTCTTTGTAATTCTCGTTCGCCTTGCAAAGCGCCTCGCCGCATCGGCGACATCCGAGCAGCGTCTCGGCATTCGCCTTGGCCAGCACGAGACTCTCGGCGACCTGACGCGCCGCTGCGAGATCGATCTTTGCCCGCTTCTTTCTCTCCGGCAAATTAGCCAACCGCCCTCGGCGCAATTCGGCCCGCCGCGCCTCGCTCGCTTCGGCGTCGATACTACCGTCGGCCTTGAAGGCTACCCCGTGAGTCTTCTCGACCCATTCGCGCGTCGCCGAGCCGTCGCGCAGGTCCTTCGCGATCAAATCGAGGCCGCGTTCCAATGGATCGCCGTAGCCGCTCGCGCCGGCCCATCCCATGATAAAGACGTCACCGGCACCCAGCTTGATGCCGTAGGCCTTCGGCGGCAGCCGCTCCATCGTGCCCTTGAGCTCGGCCATGGAGGTCGGCATGTGTCCGGTTTGGACCGCGCGCCCCATCCCGCCATCGCCGTGGTACATGATGTAGTGCGAGGACGACGGGGGCATCCCGCCGAACTGACCTAATCCCGGCACTGCGTTGTGTGCCGATGCGAGGTACATATTCACGCGGTCAGTGTCGTGCGCGACGATCGCGAATTGGCCCGAATTACCGCCGCGATACTTCCCCGCGCCTCCGGAATCCGGCAACTCCTTCCGCCATAAATAGAGGATCGGGTAGAACCACTCGTTCTCTTCCGCGTTAGGCATCATGCTCTGCATGTCGAAGGCCAGTCCGCCGGTATCGACCCCGTCGCGATACGACGTCGCGGGCATCCCCCCGCCCAGCGGCTCTAACAAAAATGAAGCGTACGGATTCTTATGCTGATTGATCCCCGACATCGCCGCGATCGGGAAGGCCGCCGTCCCCATCAGGCTCATCACTTCGCCGCGCAACTCGGGATCAGAGGAACTCGCGAGCATCTTCGAGATCACGAGGCTGGCGAGCGAGATCGTCTGAAGCACCGTTAGTGCAGGTCCCGAAGAAACCGCGCCGGGAAAAGTTGCACAAGTGATCGTGCCGGGCTCTGCCTCGAACTCCATGTGGCGATACGCGCCCTCGACCGCGAACATCTGGTCGTAGAGCATCTGCACCGAGATCATCGAAGCGATCGCTCCGCGCCACGCGATATAGGTGCAGTTGAGCGCGCCCTCCTGGGGCGCTGACCCGGCATTGCTGAAGATCAGCTTGTCGCCCCGCTTGGTCAGAGTCAGCGCGTTGCGATAGAGATTGCGGTCGCCCGCGGCTTTCAGTTCCAGCCAGGTCGAGGCGCTCCAGGAGCCGTCCGGGATCGTCTCAAGACGACGTACGAAGGCCCTTTCCGAATCGTCCTGAATCTTGCGCATTGTCGCTTTAACCGTCGACGCACCGTAGCGTTTGATCAAACTGATCAGACGCTCGCGTGCGACGTTGCATCCGGCGATCTCGGCACGTAGATCCAGCGCTACCAGGCTCGGCATCCGCGAATGACGGAGATAGCTCTCCTCGATATCGCGGCGCATCGTGCCACGCTCGACGATCTTCACCGGTGGAATCACTGCTGATTCCCAGAAGACATCCTCGGCAATCGGATTGAAGCCGCCGGGCGACGTACCGCCCATGTCCCACTGATGCAACGAGTTGGCCACCCAACCGAAGAGTTCGCCCTCCCAAAACACAGGAGCGATCAGCGCAACGTCCGACTGATGGGTCGCGCCGACCCACGGATCGTTAGTGAGAAAGACATCGCCGTCGTGGATACCGGGGTTCTCCGACCGATGCTCCATCGTCCATTTCACGGCCGACCCAACCGCCGAGGAGAGATACTGCAGGAAGGGTCCGAAGAGCACGAAGTCGCCATTCTCGTCGAGCAGCGCCGGATTGAAATCGTGGCTGTAGGCTGCGATCGGCGAGCCGGAGACCTTCACGATCGTGTTGCCGTGCTCAACGTTGAGATTCCACAGCGCGTAGCGCAGAACCTCGTAGTTGATCGGGTCGATCGTGCTGTCGGCCTTCTGATGCCGCCGCAGGCTGCTATGAACCTTCAGTTCCTTCGGGGCGATATAGGGATAAATCTTTCCGTCCCATTGAGTTGTCGCAGCTGTCATAACGCTCCTTATTTGCCGCGCTGATGAGCGCCTCAGATCGCCCCAAGATTGTAGATCGAGATGAGGAAGTTGCCGTAGTCATCCAGGCGCCCGCCCGATTCCGGTGGCAGGATAATGGTCGTCTCAGGAAGTTCGATAATCGCCGGCCCGTCGATATCCGCCTGATTCGCAATCGCGGCCGCCGAGTAGATAGGGGTCCGCTCGAAACGCTCAAGCGATCGCCAGTAAACTTCGCGGTATGTGGGCATCACCTGCGCGGCACCCGCATTCTTGGTCCGTCCGAGGGCTGGGCGACGGATACGACCAATAGCGGTCGAGCGTAACGCACCGATCTGGGTGCCCGCTTCCTTGTAAGACGAGCCGCGTCCATAGAGCCGCTCGTATGTTTCTGCAAACTCCGCTGGCAGGTCAGCCGCAGCGGTCGCATCGAAACCGCTCTCCGGCAAGGCCATCTCCACACGATGGATCTGCATCCGGAACTGCATGTCGGCGTGACGCCGGAAGAGAATATCGGCGTCGAGGATGCCCTCCTTCCGTAACTGGGCGCGTCCCGCCGTCTCGAGTTCGTCGAAGATGGCGTTAATCGCATCCGCGTCATACGGGTCGGGCATCACGACCGCACGCTCACGCACATGCAACACGTCCGACGCCAGGATACCCAGCGCTGACCACGCCGAGGCAATCGTGCCCAGCGGGACAACGACTTCGCGGCAGCCGAGTTCGCGTGCATAGGAGACGCAATGCATCGGGCCACCGCCGCCGTAGGCGTAAACCACGAAGTCGCGCGGGTCGAGACCCCGCTGCAGCGTCATCTGCTGCATCAGGCCGGCCATCTGGAACTCGCCGATTTGTAGCGCGCCGCTGGCGGTCTTTACGAGTTCGAGTTTCAGCGCATCGGCGATTGGCTGAAGGGCCTCGGCGGACTTCTTCGCGTCGAGCTTCAAGCGTCCGGCAAGGAAGTTATCAGGATTCAGGTAACCCGCGATCACTGCTGCATCGGTGATGGTCGGACGCGTGCCTCCACGCCCGTAACAGGCCGGTCCCGGGTCAGCACCGGCCGATTGCGGCCCAACCCGCAGCGTGCCGCTCAGCTCATCGATCCAGATGATGCTGCCGCCGCCGCTACCAATCGATTGAACCTCCAGTCTTGGCGAATAAAAGGTGTATTGATTGTAGGTTGCCTCGGAGGTCGTCAGTGGAACGCCGTCGTGGATCAGGCCGACATCGAAGCTCGTGCCGCCCACGTCGGTCGCGATCGCATTGCGATGGCCCAGCGTGTCGGCGAGGAACTTCGCCCCCATCACACCACCTGCCGGACCCGAGTCGATCGTGAAGAGCGGCCGTTCGATCGCATCAGAGGCCGGCGTCACGCCGCCCGAGCATTGCATGATAAGAAGCGGGAACTTGTAACCGAGCTGCCGCGCACGATCTTCGAGGCGGCCTATATACTGGGCGCTTTGCGCCCCGATATAGCAGTTGATCGCAACGGCGGCGGTGCGTTCGTACTCGCCCATCCGCGAGATCAGTTCGTGCGCCGAAGTCACGAAGACGCCCGGGGCTTGCGCTCGCACCATCTCTTTCATCCGAAGTTCGTGCGCCGGATTGATAAAGCTCCATAGGAACGAGATCGCTATCGCTTCGACCTTTTCGGCCACAAGACTCGTAATCGCCGCGTTCGCCTCGCTTTCGTTGAGTGGCAGGACGACAGACCCCTTCCAATCAACCCGCTCGCTAACTTCGCGAATCAAGGAACGCGGCACGATTGGCTGCGGCTTGGTGTGACGCGAAATGCGCAAGAGTTGGCTTATCGGCAAGCCTGCCGACCGGCCGACGGCTCGCATCATCAGGAGCGCATCGGCATGGCCGCGCGTCGTGATGAGTCCGGTCTTGGCACCCTTCAGATTGATGATCGCATTCGTGCCGACCGTGGTGCCGTGAAAAAGCAGAGAGGTATTCGTCAGCAGGTCTTTCAGGGTAGTGCCCAACCGCTCGGCCGCGACCTCAAGAGCATTGAAAAAGCCGCGTGAAAAGTCCTCAGGCGTCGACGGGCTCTTGGCGATTGTGACTCGACCGTGCTCGTCGATGACCGCGCAATCGGTAAAGGTCCCACCGGTATCTATCGAACAGAAATAGTTGCTCATCGAATCTCTGGATGCGACGGAATTTACGTGATGGAACGATCTAGCAGACCCATCATGCCGGACGAAACCTCGGCCAAGGCGGACTGCAGCCCTGTTGATATCTGCCTGTCCTGTGGACGGTCGAGCGACACGCGGCACGAGCGAACTGGAAGGAACCGATCGGAATTGTTACTCGTGGACGCACGTTCTGTGGTGGGAGGAGACTGATGCATTCGACAAAGCGTCGATACCGGTGGGTCGCAATTCGCCGAGCCATGATGATCGTCCTGGGCGGATTGGCTGCCGCGGCATGTGATCCTCCTCGTCCACTACCGCCGGGTGCCGCCTCAGAAGATGCCGCCATGGTGCCTGCCAAAGTCGCTCTTCCCGCCTCGGGTGATGTGGTTCTCGTTGGTGGATGGAGTTCCGGCAACAAGTCGACCGGGACCGCCGAATTTTTTGACCCCAACACCGGAAAGTTCCAACCGACCGGTTCGATGGCCACGACGGCCGGCGGCCTTAGCGCTGCGCTCCTGGAGTCTGGATCTATCCTGGTGGCCGGCGGTTTCGGCGGTAGCTCGAAGTTCACCCACAAGGGCGTTACCACTACCGTTAAAGGATCGGCGACAAACAACCTGCAGCTTTTCGATCCGACGACGGGACTCTTCACCGCAGCCACCTCGCCGCTGAGCACACCTCGCTTCGGCGCAACCGCGACCGTCCTAACGTCTGGCAAGGTTTTGATCGCCGGAGGGTTCGACGGGACCGGAACACCTCTCAACACCGCCGAAGTTTTCGATCCGGTTACGGGTTCGACGTCGCCAGCCACAAACACAATGAGTACGGCTCGCGTTTTCCACACCGCGACTCTGGTCGGCACCAAGGTTCTGCTGGTTGGAGGAGCGTCGGATACGACGGGTACGCCGACCGCTACCGCCGATTTGTACGATTATTCTACTAATAAGTTTACGCCAACCAGCGGGAACCTGGGTCAGGGCGTCGGCGCTCATGCGGCGGTTCTTCTGAATCAGGGTCCGGACGCGGGTAAAGTGCTGATTCTCGGGGGCGTAAGCTCAACCGGGATTGGCCTCTCTCCCACCAATAGTATCGAAATTTATGATCCCGGTACCGAGACGTTTACGGCACCGAATCAAATGCAGGACTTACGCGCATTTCCATCAGCGACAGTGCTCGATAACGGCGATGTTCTGATCGTCGGCGGCTTCGCGTACTTCTCCTCATCGGTCAACAGCACGACGGGAAGCCTGATGAGTCTTTTCGGGTCAACTCTAAAGTCAGCCGAGATCTATGACCCGATCGCTCGCACTTTCACTTGCGTGAATCCGACCGGAAAAGTCTCCGGTGGTTATTTCTGTCCCGCCGCGATGAGCATGGCTCGCGCTGCTCACACAGCCTCACTCTTCACAAGCGGTCCTTTAGCGCATGATGTGCTGATCGCAGGCGGCATCGGCGCCAGCAAACCCAACAGCACTTCGACCGAATTGAACGAGGCGGAGCTTTACGATCCGACAACCAACGCTTTCAAGAAGACTGGCAGCCTCAAGAAGCCGCGAGGCCTCCACGCCGCGATATTGCTACCGTGACGCGGCTGACCTCGCCGATCGGATTAGTTGCAGGCTCAGCGCGTTACGAGGCCCTGAGCCATCTTGATTAGCTCGGGCGTCGGTTCTTTGAGTACGATCGGCTCGGGAACCGCGATACCGCGCTGACATGCGGGCCGCGCTTCAAGTCTATCGATCCACGCTTTCAGATTGCCCAAGCCATCGATATTGATCCCGGCCCATTCGTAGATACGAACCCAGCACCAGTTTGCGATATCCGCGATACTGTATTCGTCGCATAGGTACTCGCGACCCTTCAGCTGTCCGTCGAGCACCTCGAACAGTCGGCGGCACTCGTTATGGTAGCGCTGGATTACTGAGGGGATTTTCTCAGGGAAGTACCGATAAAAGATGTTCGCCTGACCCATCATCGGGCCGATACCCGCCATCTGGAACATCAGCCACTGCGTGACCCACGATTCGCCTTTCTCATCGCGCGGCAGAAGCTTTCCGGTTTTCTTCGCCAGGTAGAGCAGTATCGCGCCCGTCTCAAAGACCGGGAAATCGCCGTTACCCCGATCGACAATCGCGGGAATCCGTCCATTCGGACAAATCTTCAGAAACGCCGGCTTCTTCTGATCGCCCTTGCTCAGGTCGATGCGATGGACCTTATAGGGCATCCCGACTTCTTCAAGATAAACCGAGACCTTCCAGCCATTGGGGGTAGAGGCAGTGTAGAGATCGATTTGCGGTGTACTCACGGCAACTCTCCTGATGTGAATCAATTGCGGCCAAGATGATCAGCCTTCCGGCACGATAGTCCTCTCGGCCGACAGAGGGAAATCGCTCCGACCCATACGCGATCGGCGGTTCGGCAATCAATTGCCATTTTCGCTTGGATTCCGGATCGAGAGCATTGCTAGACTCCCCGACCACGAGGGTTCGCCATGGCCAAAGAGATTCGCCTCAATGCCTTTGCGATGAATTGCGCCGGTCATCTGTCCGCCGGCCTGTGGACTCATCCGCGCGACCGTTCCCATCGCTACACGGACCTCTCGCACTGGATCGAGCTCGCAAAGCTACTCGAACGGGGCAAGTTCGACGGTCTTTTCTTGGCCGATGTGCTGGGCGTCTACGACGTCTTCGGCGGGACTCCCGACGCGGCCCTGCGACGAGCCACGCAGATTCCTGTAAACGATCCGATGCTGCTGATTCCCGCGATGGCGGCCGTCACTGACCATTTGGGCTTCGGCGTCACCTGCACTTTGTCGTTTGAGCCGCCCTATCCTTTTGCCCGCCGGATAACCACGCTCGATCATCTGACCAAAGGGCGCGCCGGATGGAATATCGTAACCGGCTACCTGGATAGTGCTGCGCGCGGTAGTGGACTGAGCGCCCAGCAAAGTCATGACCTGCGCTACGACATCGCGGACGACTACATGGAGGTCGTCTATCGGCTTTGGGAAGGTAGTTGGGAAGACGACGCGGTCGTGCGCGATCGCGAACAAGGCATTTTCGTCCAGCCCGAGAAGGTCCATCGCGTTAAACACGAAGGGCCATATTACAAGGTCGATGCGATTCATCTCTCCGAGCCCTCGCCGCAGCGCACTCCGCTGCTCTACCAGGCCGGCGCGTCACCGCGAGGACGTGAATTCGCAGGCAAGCATGCCGAATGCGTCTTTCTCGCGGCGGGTAATCGGAAGCGCGTTGCAGCGACGGTAGCCGATATTCGGCGTCGCGCCGCTCTCAACGGTCGCGACCCGAGCGAGATTTTGATCTTCAGTGCGATGACCGTAATCGTCGGGCGCACCGAAGCCGAAGCGCTCGCCAAGCGCGACGAATATACGCGCTATATCCAGCCGGAGGCCGCGCTCGCACTCTTCTCCGGATGGACCGGGATCGACTTCTCCAAGTACGCGCTCGACGAACCGATGCGCTTCGAAAAGAACGACGCGGTGCATTCGATCGTAGAGGCCTTCACGCGCGCCGATCGCGCCAAGCCGTGGACTATTCGTGAGATCGCACAATACGGCGGCTTGGGCGGGCCCTCACCGAAGCTGATTGGATCTCCGCAACAGATCGCCGACGGCCTTCAGAAGTGGATCGAGGACACCGACGTCGATGGCTTCAATCTCGCCTATGTCGTGATGCCAGAGACATTCAGCGACTTCGTCGATCTCGTGGTCCCGGAGCTGCAACGCCGCGGCGTCTACAAGGAAGCGTATCGTCCGGGTACCTTGCGAGAGAAATTTTACGGCGCAGGGCGGGCGCATCTGCCGGAAGCACATCCGGCAGCGCGCCACCGTATCCAGTCGGTCTGAGTTACGGGATCAGACCGGCGTTGGCCAAGCCATGTGCGAAGTTCATGTTACTGGTCAAGGTGAAGGTCTTCGCCACCGGATCATACAGTTCGGCCGTAACGGTCACCCCTACGCCGGTAAATCCGCCGGCGATGAGAACTTGACCGTCCAAACTGGTCCCGGAATGGGCAATTAACGTGGCCGTACTGTCATCGCGCAGGTCGTTCATATTTACAGTAAGAGTGAATTTCCCGGTTGATGGATCGTAGATTTCGGCGCTGTTGAGAGAGATCGAAGAACCCGTGTAGCTCGTCTCCCCACCCGCAACCAGAACGGTTCCGTCTGGAAGCAGCGTCGCCGTATGATCCACCCGACCGACGTTCATACTTCCCGCCGTCACGGTAAAGCTATCCGTGGCCGGATCGTAGATCTCGGCGGTGCTAATCCCATTTCCACTGTTGTCGATCCCACCCGTTACGAGCACTTTCCCATCAGGAAGAGCCGTACAGACGGCATAGGACCGCGCGACGCTAAGACCTTGTGACGTTAACGTAAAAGTCTTGACGGTGGGATCGTAAATCTCGGCGGTCGCCAGCATCGGCGTGTCTTCGCTGGTATCGGTACCTCCAACGATCAATACCTTGCCCTTACTTTCGCCGGCGGCAATCGTCGCTGCGCATGGTGCAGCGCGCGGGATGGTCATTTTTGCCTTAACCTTTTTCCATGAGCTCGCACCCAGAATCGCGGCGGTCTGAACCGGCGCCTCGATATCGCTTCCAGTGACCCCACCAACAACCATAATCGAGCCGTCGAGCAACGCAGTCGCGGCAAAGTCTTCGAGCCCGATTGGCACTGAGGGACCCTTCTTGAAAAGCCCGCTCACGGGATCGTAAACCTCGGCATTTTTGACGATAATATGATCGTCGAGCTTGGTCTTCTGGGACGATTCTCCAGCAAGTTCAATCAGTTTCGCCCCCTTGGCTGAAGACCACAGCATCATTTCGGCTTCGTCATGAGCGACCTTCGTCGGACATCCGGTAAGCCACTGCTGACTCGAGACATTGAAAAAATTCCGTCTGTGCGCTTTCATTAAAATTCCCGTCCTCTCCCCCGGTAACGAGCACATCGCCGGAGCTGGGAAGATGAGGCACACATTTGACCTTTGCAGCCGTCGACTCCTGTGCGAATACACCCTGCGTTGATGAAAACGCTAGTGCGGCGGCCAAAGCAATCTTCAGGATCAGGTTTCGCTTTCGTTCCATCTCAGCTCTGCAAGCTCTGGTTTAGGTTATTCGATGGCGCTGATGAAATTATGTTCAGAGCATCGACGCTTATCGCTTATCTGGGCTTGTGTGTTGAATCAAGCAAGGAGCTTCACTGACCTCCCTGTTTACCCGCCGGGCCTATTGCCTACGACCTGACTTTAAGTCGATTCTTCACCTCTTTTACGCCACCCGTCGATTCGGTAATCTTCGCCGCCTCGGATGAAATCGCCTCGGAACTTACGGTTCCACGAAGTGTCACTACACCAGCAACGGTGGTCACGTGGATATCTTTTCCCTTGGTCACATCATTGTCATGCAGCCGGGTTTTGACTTTCGCCGTAATCGCAGTGTCTTCCGACGCCGTGACGGTGCCGTGAAAGGCATTGGCGATAGCGTGTCCCGCACTTGAACCAGCGCTCTCGGTCTCTTCCCCTGCTTTATGAAAGGATGAGCTTGCCGACTGGGCGTGCGCTGCACTAATCCATAGAAAGGCAGCAAAAATACCGCTTGCAGTTAGAACCAGTTCTCGCTTAAACATTCCGAATCCTTTCCGCTTTTTGCGATGCATCAAAGCCCCGAGTTAACCTCGTCGAGCGCAGTTCGCAGATGTTTTACCAGGAAATCAATTTCAGCTTCGCCGACGATCAGCGGCGGCGTGGCCATCACCGCGTCACCGCCCAGGACCGGACCCGCCATCCCGACTGACGGATAGACGAACAGGTTGTTCTTGAGCGCGGCGGCCACAACACGACTCGTTACCTTCAGCTCTGGAGCAAATGGGGTCCGCGAAGCCTTGTCCCGCACCAGCTCGACGCCCCAGAAAAGGCCGGCCCCGCGAATATCCCCTACCATCGGATGACCCGACAACTCTTCTTTGAGCTGAGCGCCGAGTTTCGCGCCCATCTCCGCCGAATGCTCCACCAGATGCTCCCGCTCCATGATTTCGAGCACCTTGTCGGCGATTGCGCAGGCCAGTGGATGGGCCGTGAAGGTGAAGAACATGAAATCGGCGCGCAGCTTTTCCAGCTCATCGACTAACCTGCCGTCGACCGCGATCATACCCATCGGGGCGTAACCGCCGGTGAGGCCCTTGGCCGCTACGATCAGGTCGGGCTTCAGATTCCAATGCTCAACGGCGAAGCGCTTGCCCGTCCGGCCGAAACCGGTCATCACCTCATCGCAGATGAGCAGGATATTGTTGCGTCGACAGATCTCCGCGATCGTCGGCCAATATTCCTTTACAGGAGGAACCGCACCACCCGTCGCACCCATCATCGGTTCGGCGACGAAGGCCGCAATCGTATCCGCACCGTGCTTGGCGACCTCCTGTTCGAGTGCCAGCGCGCAATCGA
>Ga0335069_10006126_pt1 | contig 17524 bp, 14 predicted proteins | sample Lox_Sample_11_FD_206714 | JGI IMG/M metagenome (GOLD analysis project Ga0335069, IMG submission 206714) | Soil microbial communities from Loxahatchee National Wildlife Refuge, Florida, United States - Lox_Sample_1.1 | ecosystem: Environmental > Terrestrial > Soil > Wetlands | place: USA... | reverse complement strand
GAACCGGATGGCACGCCCAGCGCGAAAAAAGACCAAAAAACGAGGCGGCGGCGCAGCCGGATTCCTCTTCTTTACGTTTCTGCTCATAGCAGCCCTCGCAGGGGGAGGCTATTCGCTCCTGCTCATGCCGTTTGGGCCCACCGGCGAGACCTTTGTCGACATCGCTCCCGGCACTCCGGCCATCCGAATCGGCAGGCTTCTCGAGTCGGCGGGCGTTGTGCGAAGCCAATACGCTTTCGACCTCGTGCGGAGATGGAAAGAGGGTACGCTGCGAGCAGGGGAGTACAGGTTTGACCATCCGGCGACCGTGCTGGAGGTCTATGAGCGCATCCAACGGGGCGACGTGTTCACCAAAGCCGTGACCGTACCCGAGGGCGCAAACATGTTCGACATCGCTGCCCGGTTGGAGCAGGCGGGTTTTGGACCGCAACAGGAATTCCTGAAAGCGGCACGGCGCGAAACGGCGCTGGTAGCCGACCTCGATCCGGGCGCGAAGAGCCTTGAAGGATATTTGTTTCCGGATACGTATCACTTTTCGCCGAAAGCAACGCCAGTCCAGATTGCCTCGGCGATGGTCAAGCGGTTTCGGCAGGCCGCAGAGCAGGTGGGATTGACAGGGAATGTGCGCAGAGTGGTGACAGTCGCTTCGCTGGTGGAACGGGAGACCGCGGTCGACACAGAGCGGCCGTTGGTGGCGAGTGTACTTCAGAACCGGCTCGCCAAAGGTATGCCCCTCATGACCGATCCCTCGGTGATCTACGGGCTCGAGTTGCAGCGCGCGTGGCGCGGCACAATCTACGCCAGCGATCTCAAGCGCGACACGCCCTACAACACCTACGTGCATACAGGATTGCCGCCGGGCCCCGTAGCGAATCCGGGGGTTCCCTCGCTGCGCGCTGCCATGGAACCGGCCCAGACCAGCTATCTCTATTTCGTGGCCGCCAACGAAAATCCTCAGGGCCGGTCGATCTTTGCCTCGACCCTGGAAGAGCACAATCGCAACGTCGCCAGCTATCGCAAGGCTGTCAAGAAGGCGGGTGGACGTTGAGCAGGACATTGCGTACATGCGGGCTGTTGCTGCCCATTGTCTTGCTCGCAGGGTGTTCTTACCTTGTCCCCACCCGCCGTAAGCTCCCTGTGCCCAAGGGGCCGGCCCAGGTGCAGACCGTGACTGCAGATGATTTGGTCGACTCGCTCAATCAACGATGGGCTCGGCTCGAGGGACTGACCGCCACGGTCGAGATCCGCGCTACGCAACTGAAGACAAAAGAAGGTGTGGCCAAGGACTATCCCGGTTGCAAGGGCTTCATCCTGATGCGGAAGCCCGGCATGTTGCGCGTCGTGGGGCAATACTTCGGCGTCCGCATCTTCGACATGTCGAGCGACGGAAACCGGTTCATGCTGCTCATGCCTACGAAGAGCAAGGTCATTGAAGGATCGGACACCGCTGAGAAGAAGCTGGTGAGCTCCGACGAGAACAAAGATCCGAGCTTTGAGAGCCTGCGGCCTGGTTTCTTCTTCGACGCGATGGTCGTGCGCGGCGTAGAGCCGGAAGATTTCTACACAAGGATCGCTGACACCGAGACGATTGAGAGCTCCGACAAGAAGCATCTCTTCAGCGTGCCTGAGTATGTTCTCAGCATCACGCGCCACAATCAGGGGAGCCGCAATGATACTCCGGTCCGCGTCGTCACGTTTCATCGCGACGATCTGCTGCCCTATCAGCAGGACCTTTACGACAAAAGAGGGAACCTCGAGACCGAGATCTCTTACGGCCCGTATGCCGACTTCAACGGAGTCAAGTACCCGTCGACGATCACCATCAAGCGTCCGCTCGAAGGCATCCAACTTGTGTTGAGTGTCGATCGCGTGGTCGACAACCCTCCAATGACCGACGATCAGTTTTTGATTAAGCTGCCCGACGGGGTCAAGGTTCAGGATCTCGACCAGGCCCACCCCTAGCGGTCAGAAATTCCCACTCGTCGTCTTCGGCGTGTGCCCCGTCGCGCTTAGCTCGCGATAAAAACCAAGATCCTCGCCCCGCAGCAATTTGGTGATGTAGAGAATCTGGCCGTAGTGCAGGCCAAAATGCTCCACCACCTGGTAGACCGCATCAAGTCCTTTCACGGTATAGCCCTGAATCTGATAGGTCGCTGCCAGATCTTCCGGCGTAAGGCAGTCGAAGACCTTGGCCACCTCCTCCAAAGTCGCGCCCAGCCGATTCAACAGATCGCTGCCAGCGGGCTGTTTCTGTTCATTGAACTCCGCAGGACGATTGCGCTTGTCATCGAGCCGATTGAACGAAGCGACAATCCATTGCGTCACGTTGCCATTCAAGTGAAGCAGCAGATTGCCGACACTATTGCAGGCTGGATTGGGTCGCCACCAGACCTGCTCGTCCGTGAGCGATTCCACCGCGCCACGCAAGCGAGGCCAATACTGCCCAAGTAGCTTCTTACGGGAGAACTCCAGGAATGCCGCAGTCAACTGCGCATCAGAGGTCGTCATGCGCCGGATACCCTCTCGGCCAGTCTACGGCAATTCCCGGAAACTGGCGGGGAGGGCGCAGACGCGCCGCGTTCGACCATCGCGTAGGCATCGAGATGAGCTTGCTTGCCTTCACTGGAAAAGGTACGGTGTTGTGTTCGAGCCGCTCTTGAGGAACCGGCATCGCATAAAGCTGAGCCCGATCGAGCAGGGGATCCTCAGCTTCCAAAGGACGTGTCGAATGATGGAAGGACCGAGCATCGCGCATCATGCCGCACTCAGTCAGCAAACCACAGGCCAAACTTCCTCCGTGAATAGCCACAACGACATGCGGACGATCCTCGTACGTCATCGTGTAAAAACTTCGGATCGGCATGAAAAAAGGCGCCGCGCGATGGCCGCAAAACGGATCCTGCTGCGCAACTGCGAAGCTTGAGTGCAATTCGAGGAAGAGTCTAAGCCACCAAAAAAGTCCGCGTAAGCTCTACCGCACCAGGAAACTCCACGCGGCTCTGTTGCGTCTTAATACGATTCAGCTTCTCCTCGAGAGCAGACAGGCGTTGCCGCCCTTCGTTGAGCCATTGCGGATCGCGTTCGAATTTGAGGAAGCGATTCCATGTCTCGATCGCGTTCATCCTCTGGCCCCGGTCCTCCATCGTGATCGCCTCGTTGAAAAGCACCACTGGATCGTTCGGCGCGAGCTCGTCGGCTCGGCGCAGATCGTCCAGCGCGGTAGCACGGTCCGTGTCGCTTCCGCTCGCCGTTCCCCGCAGGTAGTGAGCGATGCCGTCGTCGAGCAGAAGACTGGCCGTGGCTGGGCCCGCTACGACTAGCCGGTCCAGCGTGGCAATGGCCTCGTCGTAGTGTTCCTCCAGCACATCGGCACGCGCCCGCATCTGCATCCAGTGCGCATCATCCGGCGACTGCTGCAGCCTGCGATCAATGGTCGCGCGCGCTGCAAGCAGTGCAGCCGGTTCATGGCCGCTCCCTGCGCCCCGCAGATGCTGCCGAGGCGAGACAGGAGAGAATCCGGCGTCCGGCATGCGCAGATCGAAGGTGCGCGACTGGGTCGATGCCTCGGCAAGCAGCGTTTCCGGCGACCTCTGGCTGCGCCACCACACTCCGGAGAGAAGAGCAAGAACCAAGGCTGCGGCCAGACCGCCGCTCAACCAGGCAAAAACAAACAACCGGCCCGTCCGCCTCGGTTTGTTTGGCGAAGCGACCAGTTCTAGCGCCAGACGGCGTTGCCATTGCGGAGATGTGGAGGCGAAACGTTTCAGATCCTCCGCTTCATCTGGGCTCGCGTCTGCGTGTATTGCCGCCTGGCTCTCGCGCAGTCGCGCCAGGCAGCCCGTGCAAAGAGCCGCATGGGCCAAAAGCGCTTCTCGGTCGGCCGGAGAGAGTTCGCCCGCGGCGAGCTGAAACCATTCGCCGATGCTGGGACACGAGCCGGCTCCTGGAGCCGTGAATCCGCCGCTTGCATCCCCTGCCGGATTGCGGAATGGAGCGTGAGCCACAAACACCTCAAGCGCCTTCGCCAGCCCGTCTTCGGGGCTCTCGCCGGCTGTATCGTTCTCAGGACCCGAAATGAAATCTTCGTTCATCCGTCCAGTTTTCTTTATCGGCAACGGGGCCGATATTCCTTCGCTTTGTTATCCAGATTCTCCCGCCGCGGGTACAGGGGAATCCGGCTTCGGTGATTCCAGCTCCCGGCGCAACCATGCTGCAATGCGCCGCAACGCACTCTCAACGCCCTTGGCGGATAGATCGGAACCCGGCAGAGCTGCAATCTCCTCCGCCGTAAGACCCTGCAAGTAATAGAACCAGAAGATGATGCGGTCCCTGGCAGCCGTGGAGCCCGGGGCGGCGCGCAGCCTCTGGTCGATCTCGCCGAACAGAACAGTCCTCTGTACGTCGTTCTCCTTGTTCGATGTCTGAGGAATCACCGGCGCCGGATCCTCGTCCAGCACCATCGTGATAACCTTCCCACCCCGCTTCTCGGAGTAGTGGCGGCGGAAGTAGTCATTGGCAACCGAGGCCGTAATCACCCGCAGAAGCGCCAGGAACGAATCTTCTCCCCGTGGCCGAAACTCCCGGAGAATTCGCCGGTCCTGATCGCAGAGTTTGAGAAAAACCTCTTGGACAATATCGTCCACCGCGGATGCAGACGCCATCCCTCCCTGCCACATGCGGGCAACACGAGCCGCCACCAGTGTCGCAATCGGCGCACACCGGCCCAGAAACTCCGCCCATTCCCCGGTATCGGCAGACTGGGCGCAAGCTCGGGCGAGCTCGTTCACGGGAACCTTGAAGGTATCCATGGCGCGGGACTCCAGTGTACTCCAAAGTGCCGCTAAATCTTCTGTTTCCAGGAGGTCACAAAGGAAGCATCGCGAAGCCACGGCAGCACCAAAACGGCCTGTGCTAGTATCCCCGCAAGCGCGAAAGCCTGCAGATTGAGGGGGGAAGAACGAGGCACCACCATGGAGACTCACCTGCGACCTCTCACTCTCGGCGAGATCCTGGACCGGACGGCACAGCTCTACCGGTCTCACTTCCTCCTCCTGGCCGGTATCGCCTCCGTCTATGCCGGGGTCCTTCTCCTCTTCAGCCTGTTGCAGATTGGGGCTCAGGAACTTCTGCGTGCAAACCACATGTCCAAAGAGCTGGTGTGGGTCACAGTCGGCAGCGCGCTCCTCATGGTCCCAATTCTTCTGATCGCCGCCGGCTTGGCCGTCGCCGCCAATAACCGTGCCGTCTCCTGGATCCACCTCGGAGAGCTCGCCACGATTCGCGCTTCCTACCGCAGCATCCTGCCGCGGCTGGGACGCTACCTGTGGCTCATGACCATGACGGCTTTCATCGTTTGGATCCCGATCGGCCTCGTCTACGCCGGATTCATCGTCTTTGCCGTCCTGTATGGCCGCCCCCACGGACTGTTCGCGCAAAACGCAGCGCAGCGCGACCCCCAAGCCCTGATCGTCTTCGGGCTCGTCGCAGTCGGGTTCGGAGTTCTAGCCCTCGCGGCGTTTGTCTATGCGGTGCTGATGGGGCTTCGCTATTCTCTAGCCGTCCCCGCCTGCGTCATCGAAGACATCAAGGCGCGCCAGGCCTTGCGCCGCAGCGTGGAACTCAGCCGCGGTTCGCGAGGACGAATCTTCCTGCTGGGCCTTCTGGTCGTTGCCATCCAGACCGGGCTCGTGATCATCACCCAGCTCTTCTTTCTCGTGGCCACCTTCCGGCATCACGGCGCACTGCCCGCAGGTATTCGCGTGCTCCAGCAACTCGTGGCCTTCTGCACCAATACCTTCGTCGGACCGATCTACGCCACCGGGTTTACCCTCTTCTACTACGACCAGCGCGTGCGCAAAGAAGGGTTCGACATCGAGTGGATGATGCACACGGCTGGGCTGAATCCGCCCACGGAGCCGCCCATCGAGAGTGCCCCGCAGCCCTCGCTTGCAACGCCTCCCCTCTCTCCCACTCCGATCTCGCCAGAGGACAGGCCGGCTTGAAGAATCGAATGATGCTCCCACGCGGCATCCGCTGGACCGCTCTGCTTGTGGTCTTTGCCGCATTCGGTTCCATCCCCGCCCGATCTCTCTCGCCGATCGCCGGTCCGTCGACGGTCAGAGCCAGCGGTAAGTACCGCGACGCCTCCATCGCCGACTATCGCGATCACCTCGGCCAGCTAATCAGCTTGGTCCAGGCCTGCTCCAGGGCGCGCGACCTGAAGAACTGCGACCCGCTCCTCGTCGGACCCGACGATCGCGTTCCCCTGAGCGCAGGCGGGCAATCGGGGCGTCGCCTCATCCGCTACGGCTGGCTGCGCGTGTTGTTTTCCAGAGCCGAAGAGCCCGACGAAGCCCCCGCCACGCCGGATCAGGCCAACAAAAGGGACGCGTCTCCTGGGACCACCCAACCTGCCCCACCTTCCACCAGCAAACTCCTCCTCGATGCCGAAAAGCGCTTGGCAGGCGACCTGGCGCAAGCTAGTACGCCGCTCGCAGCGGCCCCCGTCCACACCGGCGAGCGCGCCACCATGGCGCAGGTGCTGGCCGGCCGCGACTTCCGCGACCTCGAGCCTTCGGTCCGCGACACGGTGCTGGAGCGAGTCAACAACTGGCTGAACCACCTGCTCGAGACCGTGACAAGATGGCGCTCCCGCTCGGCTTGGGTCGGCCGCCTGCTTGTCTGGGGCTTCCTGCTCGCAGTCTGCATTGCGCTGGTGTGGGCCCTACTGCAATTGAGGCGGCGCTGGCGCGTGCGTCTGGCTCCCGAACGCCGCGCCCCCGAAACCACTGCCCCCTCCGCGCGCAACTGGCAGCTGTGGCTGGAAGACGCGCGTCGTGCCGCCGCCGCAGGCCAGTGGCGCGAGGCCGTTCATTTTGTCTACTGGGCCTCGATCTCTCGCCTCGAAGCACGACGGTTGTGGCCTGCGGATCGCGCTCGCACCCCGCGGGAGTATCTTGCGCTTCTCCCACTTGCTGATCCCCGCCATCCTGCCCTCTCTACGCTCACCCGCAACTTTGAGCGCATCTGGTACGGCGGCCGTTCCGCTGCGGAAACCGACTATCGCCGCGCCGAAGAGATGGCTACCTCGCTGATCGAAGGCGGCCACGCATGAAGTTCTTCGCCTCGCTCGATCCCAAAGACCGCAAGCTGATGGTCTGGTGCCTTTGCATCGCCGTCGTCCTGGCTGTTCTGCTGGGATTCTTCGGAACCAATGGAAATGGGAATGACAGCCGGCTTCCGTCTTCGTATCTGGCCGGGCAGCACGGGGCCCGCGCCGCGTACGAGACCCTGCTCCGCGCAAACTACCCCATCGAGCGCTGGGAACGCCCTCTTGCCGATCTCGCCGGCATCGCCGGGCCCGATACCGTCGTGATCTTCGCGGAGCCCTTCACCCGCGAGCGCGACAACCTCAATGCGGTTCGCCAGATTTTGGAACGCGGCGGCCGCGTGCTCTCCACCGGCTATTGGGGTGGATTCATTCTGCCCGGCGGCCAGACCGCCCCACCCGGAGAATTCAGCTTCGCCGCCTGCAAACTCGAACCTGAAGGCCTCGACACTCTGGCCGGCTCCGGCGAGGTGTGGATGGTGCCGGCTGCCACCTGGCAGGTCGGCAACCCCGCAGTGCGTATCCAGTACACCTGCGCTGGCCAGCCCGCGGTTGTCGAATACGACTACAGCAAGGGGCACGTGGTCTGGTGGGCCAGTGCAACCCCGCTTGAGAACGGATCGCTGGGGCGTGCCAACGATCTCGACCTGCTGCTGAACTCCCTCGGCCCGCGCGAAGGCCATCACTTCTACTGGGACGAGTCGCTGCACGGCGATGTACGCTCCGAATGGAGCTACGCCTCCGGCCCGGCGCGCAACCTGCTCTTCATCGGGCTGCCGATTCTGGGCCTGCTCATCGTTTTCAGCTTCAGCCGGCGGCATGGTCCCATACGCGACCTGCCCGAAGCGCCCCGTGCCGCACCCACGGAGTTCCTCGACGCGCTTGGGTCTCTCTATCGCAGCGCCGGTGCCGCTTCAACCGCCGTTGTCGTTGCATTGGACCGCTTCCGGCGCCACAGCCTCCGCTTGTGCGGACTGCGGCCCGGTCCAATGGGCGCAGCCGAACTTGCTGCCGCGATTCGCCGCCGCTTTCCGCACGCCGATCCGAACCTTGAAGCAGACCTCGCCGCCTGCGAAGATGCTTCGTGGACCGAGTCGCTCGATCCGCGCGCAGCGCTCAAGTTGATTCAAGCTCTGCACACGCATCAACGCAGACTCGATGAGGCGGCGAGGCCGGGAAGGCACTTGCTCCAACACGAAGTGAAAGCACCGCAGGAAAGGGCTTCATGACCCAGGAAGGGAATCCAATTGCCGAGGACAACGCAGCCCTCAAGGCGACCAACCAACTGATTGCGCATGCGCGCAACGAGCTAGGCAAAGTCATCTCCGGCCAGAACACGGCTCTCGACGAAGTCATGATCGCCGTGCTCTGTCAGGGTCACGCTCTGCTCGAAGGCGTCCCCGGCATCGCCAAGACGCTCATGGTGAAAGCGCTCGGCCGCCTGCTCGGACTCGGCTTTCAACGCGTGCAGGCCACGCCCGATCTGATGCCGGCCGACATCCTGGGCACAACAATTCTGCGCCCGGGCACGGACTCGTTTACCTTCCACGCCGGTCCGGTCTTCACCGATCTTCTTCTAGTCGACGAAATCAACCGCATGCCGCCGCGCACCCAGGCCGCGCTCCTCGAATGCATGGAAGAGCGCCAGGTGACCATCGATGGCCAGCGCCGCCCGCTTCCCAGTTGGTTCACCGTCTTTGCGACCCAGAATCCGGTCGACTTTGAAGGAACCTATCCGCTTCCTGAAGCGCAGCTCGATCGTTTCCTGATGAAGATCCGTGTCGCCTACCCCACCGAGCAAGAGGAACTGCAGATCCTCCAGCGCCATCACGCTGGAACTGGCGCCAGCCTCCTGGAGGATGCGGGCGTCGTGCCGATTGCAGCGAACATGCTTGCCGCTGCCCGCGCCGAAGTGCGCGCCACTCGCATTGAACCCGAACTCTACGACTACATTCTCGCCATCGCCCGCCGTACCCGCGAGTGGCCGACGCTCTCATTGGGTGCCAGCCCGCGCGCTGCTCTCAGTGTGATGCTCGTCGCGCAAGCCGCCGCCGCATTCGATGGCCGCGACTACCTCGTTCCCGACGATGTCAAGCGCGCCGTGCCTCCGGTGCTGCGCCATCGGGTCATTCTCAAGCCCGAGGCCGAACTCGAAGGCTTCGATGCCGATCGCGTGCTGGCCGACGTGGTGGCCGCGGTTCCGGTGCCGCGCCAGTGATCCAGCCCTCGTTGCAGCCCGGGCCCGTGAAGGCGGTGTGCGTGCCGCGCCGCCGCTGGGCCTTCGGGCTCACCGCCCGCACCGTCGGGCTGCTGATCCTCGGGTTCTTTTTGCTCATTCCTGGCTTCTGGGACAGCGAACTCAGCTACACCATGCTCGCCTGGGACCTGCTGGTGCTCCTCGCAGCGTTCCTCGACGGGCGTCGCCTGCCGCGCGCCGCGGATCTCTCCGCCGGACGATCCTGGACCAATGCGCCGGCCCTCGACAGCGAAACCGAAATCGAATTGACCCTCGAGAACCGTGGCCGCGTCATCGTGCATTGCGTGCTCGACGACGATCTGCCGCCCGCTCTCACCGCGCAGCCGGCCGTCCAGAACGTCACCGCCTTTCCCAATGTGCCGGCGACTGTGCGCTACAAAATAGAACCTCGTGAGCGCGGCGACTGGGACGCAGGCCGGCTCTACATCGCTTACCGTTCTCCTCTCGGGCTCGCCGAACGCTGGGCTCTCGCCCCACTTGATCAGCGCGTGCGCGTCTACCCGGCCCTGCACACCGGCGAAGAGCAAAAGCTCTTCCTGGCCCGGAGCCGCCAGATCGATCTCCAGCTGCGCCAGGCGCGCCAGCGCGGCCTCGGCCGCGACTTCGAGAGCCTGCGCGAATACCGCGAAGGCGACGACCTGCGCGACATCTGCTGGACGGCAACCGCGCGGCGTGGCACCCCGATCACACGCCAGTATCAGACCGAGCGCAGCCAGCCGGTGTGGATCGTGCTCGACTGCGGCCGCCTCATGCGAGCTAAGATTGGCGCTCTGCCCCTGGGCAACGTTGGTCCTGTCGCGGCCTTTCCCGTGCATGCGCACTCCAAGCTCGACTTCGCCTGCACCACGGCGGTTTCCCTTGCCCAGCTGGCACTCTACTCCGGCGACCGTGTGGGCCTTCTTGCGTATGGCCAAGGAACGCAGCAGCGTCTCTTGCCGGGCCGCGGTGCCTCACACCTCCGCCAGATGATCGAGTCGCTCGCCCAGGTCCGTGCCGAAGCCGGCGAGGCCGACCACCTGCGCGCGACGGCTGTTCTGAACCGTCTGCAGCCCCGCCGCTCGCTGATTCTCTGGATCACGGACCTGGCAGAAACCGCCATGCGCCCCGAGGTGATCGACGGAGCCGTACAGCTGCTGCGCCGCCACGTCCTGCTCTTCGTTGCCATGGCCCAACCCGAGGTCGAGAAGATCGCCGAAGCGCGCCCCAAAAATGTCGAGCAGATGTTTCGCGCCGCCGCCGCACAGGAGATGACCGGCCGCCGCGAACTGCTTCTTGCCCGCCTGCACGAACAGGGCGCCCTCACCCTAGACCTCAACCCCGAAGCGCTCACCTCCACGGTGCTGAATCAGTATCTGACCGTCAAAGAGCGGGCCATGGTGTAGCAGCGGCCCGGAACGAGGCTGTCGCTTAAATCCTTGACGCGTGGAGCGCTACGCGCTACATTGCGATCATGATTCAGTCCTTCCGGCATGCCGGTCTCGAGAAGTTCTTCCTGACCGGGAGCAAGGCAGGAATCCAGCCAGTGCATGCCACGAAACTGAGAAGGCAGCTTACTCTGCTCAATACGGCGAAAACCGCGAATCGTATGAATGTGCCGGGCTGGGATTTGCATGCCCTGAAGGGAAACCTCCAGGGACATTGGTCAGTCAAAGTGAATGGAAACTGGCGCATGACATTTGCGTTCGAAAACGAGAACGCAATTCTGGTGGACTATCGGGATTACCACTGACCGCTGGAGAAATGGATATGGCGATGACGATGTATAACCCGGCCCACCCTGGCGAAATCCTCCGGGAGTATCTGGGAGACGTTCCGGTTGGAGTAGCGGCAAAAAAGCTGCACGTTGCGCGATCCACTCTGTCGAGACTCCTGAATGGGCGCGCATCGTTCACAGCGGCAATGGCGCTGCGGCTCGCCGATGCTTTTGGTACAGAACCCAGCATGTGGCTCGACCTGCAGCAGCAGCACGACCTGTGGCATGCCTCCCGAAAGAAGCGGCCCAAAGTGGAGAAGTTCTTCCGCGCGGCGTAAGCCCCTTACTTCTTCTCCCCACTATCCAACTGCGGCAAGCTCGCCCCCGCACCCGAAGTCAACAAACCCGCCTCGGCATACGTCCGCAGCTTGTCGCGCGTATCCGTGATGTCCAGGTTGCGCATCGTGAGCTGCCCGATCCGGTCCCGCGGCGAGAACGCAGACTCCGTCTTCTCCATCGAGAGCCGTTCGGGCTTGAAGGTCAGGTTGGGCGATTCTGTGTTCAGAATCGAGTAGTCGTTGCCGCGCCGCAATTCCAGTGTGACCTCGCCCGTTATCGGCCGTGCCACCCAGCGCTGCGCGCTCTCGCGCAGCATAATCGACTGCGAATCGAACCAGCGCCCCTGATAGAGCAACCGGCCCAGCTTGCGGCCGTTCTCTCGATACTGTTCAATGGTGTCCTCGTTGTGGATGCCGGTGATCAGCCGCTCGTACGCGATATAGAGCAGCGCCAGCCCAGGCGCCTCGTAGATGCCCCTGCTCTTGGCCTCAATGATCCGGTTTTCGATCTGGTCGCTCATGCCCAGCCCATGCCGCCCGCCGATCCTATTTGCTTCCAGCAGCAGCTCGACCTGGTCGGAGAACTCGCGTCCGTTCAGCGCCACGGGCAGCCCTTCGTGAAAGCTCACCGTGACTTCCTCGGCCTTCACCGGCACATCGTCGCGCCAAAAAGCCACGCCCATGATCGGCTCCACAATGCGCACATTGCTCGACAAGTGCTCGAGCTCCTTGGCCTCGTGCGTTGCGCCCAAAATGTTCGAATCGGTGGAGTACGCCTTCTCCGCCGACATCTTGTAAGCAAAGCCCGACTTGGTCATGAACGCCGACATCTCGGCGCGGCCGCCCAGCTCGTCGATAAACGCCGCATCTAGCCACGGCTTATAGATGCGCAGCTCGGGATTCACCAGCAGGCCGTAGCGGTAGAAACGCTCGATGTCGTTGCCCTTATAGGTCGATCCATCGCCCCAGATCGAGACATCGTCTTCCTTCATCGCGGCCACGAGCATCGTGCCCGTTACCGCGCGCCCAATCGGCGTGGTGTTGAAATACGCGATCCCAGCTGTCGTGATGTGGAATGCTCCAGCCTGCAGTGCGGCCACGCCCTCGCGCACCAGCTGCGCCCGGCAGTCGATCAGCCGCGCCACCTCGGCGCCGTACTCCAATGCCTTGCGCGGAATCTCGTCGTAGTCCTTCTCGTCGGGCTGGCCCAGGTTCGCCGTGTAGGCGTAAGGCCGTGCCCCCTTCAGCTTCATCCAGTGCAAGGCGGCGCTGGTGTCCAGCCCGCCGGAAAAGGCGATGCCAACTTTTTCGCCGGCAGGGAGGTGTTCCAGGATGTTCGACATGATCGTACGGTCCTTCAACAAGTGGGAATGAGCCGCATGGGGCAGAAAAGAGCGGACTCTCTATTGTACGGTTCTGCGCTTCACTGCCGATTCAAAGCGGCATGAATCCGGCACAGCTGTCCTCGCCCGAGCGCATCAGCTTTCCGATTCCCAATGCGGGCCGGAAGCAGTGCTCTGCGCCGAAGCCGATTCCCGGCTCAGTGTCGCATCACCCGCAACCAGGAACATCCTCAAGGAAAAGCCAGCACTGCCGATAGCGCAATGTGGCCCGGCATTCGGTGCCCATTCTTTTCGGGGCACAGAGGGTAGGTGTTTGGCTCTCTCGCGCCGGCCAAAACTTCGAGATGGAGAACGGAGTGTCCGTGTTTCGAAACCTTCCTGTCGCTCGCAAATTCATGGTCGCCTTCGGCCTCGTCTGCCTCTTCTGTGCGGTTCTCGGCCTCATCGCCCTCGCGGGCATGGCGAAGATCAACCGCTCCAGTTCCAATCTGGCCGAAATTGCGCTGCCCTCTTCACAGGCGCTGAGCGATATGGCTTCGGCCATGCAGATCGCCCGCCGTGCCGACATGGGCCTGCTGCTGTGCGACAGCACTAAATGTGTTGACGACTACATCCAGCGCCGCCAGACTGCCGCAACAAAGTTTCGCGATGCCGAATCGCTTTACATGGCGACCCCCGTCGATGACGCGCAACGCACGCTTGTCGAGACAACCGGCGCCGACTTCGGCAAATACCAGGATGCGAGCAACACGGCAGTGGCCCTCATCCAGGGCGGACAGAAGCAAGCAGCGCAGGCTCAGACGGTAGGGGCCAACGCGCAACTCTTCCGCCGGGCCGATGGGGACATGGCTGCGGCCGAAGAAGCGACGACGCATGCCAGCCGGCAACTCTGCCTTGCCGCGGTCAGCACCTACCAATCGGTGCGCCTGCTGGTGATCGCATTCCTTCTCGCCACCATTCTCCTCAGCGGGGTGGTCGGATGGCTCCTCACCCGATCGATTGCGCCCCCTCTTGCTCGAGCGACGGAGGTCCTTGAGGCCATTGCGGTGAAGGACCTGACCAAAACGATTGCCCTCGAAAGCAGAGATGAGATCGGCCGGGTGAGCGCTGCGCTGAACGCAGCCATGGCGGCGTTGCGCCAGTTGGTGCAGACGATTCAGCACGGGGTTGGGACGTTGGGCGAGGCGACAGCCGGATTGCAGGCTCGCGCCAGCCAGTGCGCCGCTGACTCCGAGAGCCATTCGCGCGAGACCAGCCAGATTGCTTCGGCGATGCAGGAGATGTCGGCCACCATCGCCGAGGTCTCGCAAAACGCCGAACGGGCGACTCAGTCGAGCCGGACCGTGGCGCAGAGCGCGGCGGACGGCGGCGCGGCGATGGAGCGCACCGTCCAGCGGATGCGCGACATCGGCGCATCGAGCACCCATACCGCGGAAAGAATGGAGTCCCTCACGAAGCTTTCCGAGCAGATTGGTCATGTCGTCGTTACGATCCGCGAGATCTCCGAGCAGACCAATCTTCTTGCCCTCAACGCGGCCATCGAGGCCCAGCGCGCCGGCGAACATGGACGCGGCTTTGCGGTGGTGGCCGGAGAAGTGCGCCGACTGGCCGAGCGAACCAAATCGGCGACCGAAGAGATCACGGGCACGATCGCGACGATTCAGAAAGAAACGCACGAGACCCTCCGCGTCATGCAGGGCGGTATGGCCGGCGTGACGAAGGGCATTGAGGAGAGCGAGGAGGCCCGGCGTGTGCTGGAAACGATCATTACGCTCTCCGGCGAGGCGGAAGAACAGATCGCGATGATTGCGACTGCCTCAACCGAGCAGGCCGCGGCAGGCGGCGAAATCAGTAGGTCGTTGACCAACATCAGCGAGGTTTCGACGGCTCTGTCGGGAGCCGCCAAAGAGTCGACCGATGAGAGCGGCGCGCTCTCCCGGCTGGCAGAGGATCTGAGCCGCGAAGTGAATAGCTTCGCGCTGTAGCGAAAGAGGCAGCGATGAAACGAGTTCGGTTTTGTGATCAAGCGGCGAGCGGGAGACAGGCGGCGCACACTTGCTGGCGCGGCATGGCCGGAAGCCTCGTGATCCTTCTCGCGGCGTGGGGCACATTCCAGGGTGCAGTTCAGGCGCGATGCGCGGAGAAGGATACATCGGCGTCTTCGAGCGACAACACCACTGCTGTGCGCGCAAATGCGGGTACTCAACAGTACGACGAGATGAAGCTGCAACTGGACCAGGCGCAGAAGGCCCTCCAGGAGCAAGCGCAGGCACTGGGCTTGATGAGGCGGCAACTGGAAGAGCAGGGAAGAGAACTCGAGGCGCTCCGTCATCCCTCAGATCGCGCCGACTTGACTCCTCCTCCGCCTGCGGCCGATCCAGCCGCCGATCCAACCTCCGATGCGGCCCAATTGCAGCATGCCGCGGCGGCGCTCCGGGCAGAGGTGTCGGTGGCGGCGCGCTTGGCACTCGCACAGAAAGGCCGGCCCGCCCTTCCCGACAGCGATCTCTTCTTCCGCATCGGAAACGCGACATTTACCCCCAGTGGATGGGTGGACTTCACTGCCTATTTCCGCACCACCGACGTGGGCAGCGGATTGGGCACGACCTTCCAGTCCATCCCCTTCAGCAATACCGCGCAAGGCGGCATGAGCGAAGTTCGCTTGACGGCACAGTCCTCGCGCATCGGCCTGCGCGTCGACGAAACCGTCGACAGAGTGAAGGCCTACGGCTACCTGGAAGCAGACTTCAACGGCTATCAGCCGGGAAATGCCTACGTCAGCACCAACAGCAATACGCTGAGGATGCGCGTCTACTACCTCAACCTCGCTACCGGCAGGTGGGAACTCCTTGGCGGACAGGGCTGGTCGCTGCTCACCCCGACACGCAAGGCCCTATCGCCCTTCCTTGCGGATATCTTCAACACCTTCCACCTCGATACCAGCTACCAGGCCGGCTTGATCTATGCGCGCCAAACTCAGTTCCGTCTGGTCTACCATCCAACAGAATCGACGGCGGTCGGCCTCTCCATCGAAGAGCCGGAGCAATATAGCGGCAGCGCCGTCACCTTTCCCACCTTGTTCAGCACCTCCGAGACCGATATCAACTCCAGCAGCGGGAGCGGGGGCGCGACCGCGACACCCAATCTGCATCCCGATGTAATCGCCAAAGCGACCCTCGACCGGACCATCGATGGCCTCTACTGGCATGCAGGCGTAGCAGGCTTGCTCACTTCGACGCGTGTCCACACGCCGGCTTCGGTCACCAAAGGCGCCGCGGTCACCGATGCGCGGGAAGGCGGAGCTGTCGTGGCCAACATGTTTCTGGAACTGTTCAAGGGATTTCACTTCCTCGGCCTGGCCTACTGGAGCGACGGCGGCGGCCGCTACATCGGAGGGATGGGGCCCGGCTTCGTCGTCTTGCAGCCGCAGAAGGCCACCGCTCCCTTTGAAGCTGCTCTGATTCACTCCGGTTCGGCCATCGGGGGATTTGAGTGGATACTGGGCAAGCGAACCACGATCGCAAGCTACTACAGCGGCGCTTACTTCCAGCGACGCTACGGCCTCGATCCAAGCCTCAAGACGGCAACATATGTCGGCTACGGATTCCCCGGGAGTGCGAATTCGAACAATCGAATCATCAATGAGGCTTCGTTTGCAACCACCACAACCCTCTGGCAAAATCCGGCGCGGGGAGCGTTACAAGCCATTACGCAAAGCTCCTACGCCACCCGAGCGCCATGGGTCGTCGCTGCAGGGGCGCCGCGGGATGCGCACACCTTCATGGAGTTTGTGAACCTGCGCTATGTGATTCCTTAAGAGGGACCGCCAAGAAGGCATGTAAATCAACTTGTGCGCTTCGGCACCGGTTCAATGAGCTGTGAATCGCCCTGCGGCCGCAGCCGCTTCGCCAGCGCCCACTTCAGTTCCTCGATGCCTTCGCCGGTCACCGCGGAGAGAGCATGAAACTCCAGCTTTCTCCGCTTGGCATAGGTGGTCAGCTTCTTCAACTTGTCCGGGTTGGCCACATCCATCTTCGTCGCCACTACAATCATCGGTTTCTCGTCCAGCCCGTTGCCGAAACTCGCCAGCTCGTTGTTGATCACCTTGAAGTCTTCCACCGGATCGGGCCGGCCCGACGCGTCCGACACATCCACCAGATGCACCAGCAGCTTCGTCCGCTCAATGTGGCGCAGAAACTGGACCCCAAGACCCTGGCCCAGATGAGCGCCCTCAATCAGGCCGGGCACATCGGCGACGACATAGCTCTGCCGATCCGGCTCCTCGCCCACCGACACCACCCCCAGGTTCGGTTCCAGCGTCGTGAAGGGATAGTCGGCGATCTTCGGCTTGGCCGCCGAGATGCGCGAGATCAGCGTCGATTTTCCAGCATTGGGATAGCCCACCAGGCCCACATCGGCCAGCAACTTCAACTCCAGCCGATACTGGCGTTCCTCTCCCGGTCGCCCCAGCTCGTGCTCCCGCGGAGCCTGATGTGTACTGGTGGCAAAGTGCTGGTTGCCGCGCCCGCCCCGCCCGCCCTTCGCAACGATAAGGCGCTCATCGGGAATCTGAAAATCGTGCACCAGCTCGCCCGTTTCCTGGTCGAAAAGTGCCGTGCCCACCGGCACCTGCAGCACAATCGAATCCCCATCCTGCCCCGTACAGTTGGAGCCCATGCCGTGCTCGCCGCGCTGCGCCTTGTGCTCCGGGTTGTAGCGGAAATGAATCAGCGTGTTGTGGCGCTGCGACGCTTCCATAATCACATCGCCGCCGCGCCCGCCGAC
>Ga0335069_10006124_pt1 | contig 17528 bp, 21 predicted proteins | sample Lox_Sample_11_FD_206714 | JGI IMG/M metagenome (GOLD analysis project Ga0335069, IMG submission 206714) | Soil microbial communities from Loxahatchee National Wildlife Refuge, Florida, United States - Lox_Sample_1.1 | ecosystem: Environmental > Terrestrial > Soil > Wetlands | place: USA... | reverse complement strand
TGGTCTGTCTCAGCTGTCCGCGAATCGGGCGCGAACCTCCGGCGGCGGCACTGGACAGGTCTCGTATTTACCGAATAGGCGATAGCGGATATCGGCGAAATGGTCATAGAGCCAGTCGCGGATAGGAGCAGGGATGATGCGGGCGGCCTGGAACAGCTTCCACGGCCCGCCAAGATAATCCGCTACCCGTAACCCGGCCTCGGAACGGACCGCAACCCGTTCCGCGGGCTGCCCGGGTGAGTCGACAAACACCACCGACTCGACATCCTGAATGGCGGGGTGCCGATCGATGATCGCTCGTGCGACGTCGCTGTCCAGCGCGGCAAAACGCAAGGTTCCGTGGGGATCGAGCTTGAGTAGTGTGCGCACTGCGCGGTTGCAGAAGCCGCAGACACCGTCGTAGAGCAGCATCGGCGCCACCGACTGATCCTGTGTCTCACCGCTCACAGCGCCCAGGTTACTGATCCGAACCAGGTTGACCTATGGTTAGGCAACCCTTAGTTTGGTGGCGGGGATTCCGCCGGGCCGCCCGATCGGCGAAGTTGTCGCGGAGCTGAGCGCCGCGGGAAAGGACCGTTGATGACACGCGGGTTCCAAGGTGTGATGCTCCGAAGTTTGGGCGCGCGCGACCACACCGCAACCGTGATCGAAACCCTAAAAATCGCGCCACATTTCGTCCGGGTACGGATGACGTCGCCGACGTTGTTCGACGAGGTGGTTGCCGAACCGGCGGCGTGGCTGCGGTTCTGGTTTCCGGACCCGGACGGATCGACCACCGAGTTCCAGCGGGCCTACACAATCTCCGAGGGAGACACAGCCACTGGCCGCTTTGCGGTCGACATCGTGCTCCACGACCCCGCCGGCCCCGCGTCGCTCTGGGCGCGCACCGTCCAGCCGGGCGCGACCATCGCGGTCATGTCGCTGATGGGTTCCTCCCGTTTCGACGTGCCCGACGAGCAGCCGGCCGGCTACCTGCTGATCGGTGACTCCGCGTCGATCCCGGGGATGAACGGCATCATCGGCGTCGTCCCCGATGATGTCCCGATCGAGATGTACCTCGAGCAGCATGACGACAACGACCTCCTCATCCCTCTCGCGCCGCATCCGCGGCTGCGAGTGCATTGGGTCGACCGCCGCGACGCGAAGTCGCTGGCCGCGGCCATCGAGAGCCGGAATTGGTCCAATTGGTACGCGTGGGCGACGCCGGAGGCCACGGCGCTCAAGCACGTGCGGACGCGGTTGTGCGACAAGTTCGGCTTTCCCAAATCCGAGTTGCACGCCCAGGCGTACTGGAGTGCCGGACGGGCGATGGGCACCCGCCGCGGCGATGAGCCAGACCACACTGACGCTCTCGCGTCCAGCGCGGAAATAGTTGCCAAGCAAGGCAATTCAACGCAGCAGGAATCCGGCAGGTCGCCCGTCCCGGTATCCCGCGGTAGTTGGCGAGCCCGGGCCGCTGGCCGGTTGCTCGCTCCGCTGCGCTGGGCGCTGGTGCTTTCGGGTGTGCTGCAAGCGATCATCACGCTGGTGCAGCTGGCACCCTTCGTGCTGCTGATCGAACTAGCCCGGCGACTGATATCGGGGGCACCGGCCGCACGACTCGCCGGTGTCGGAATCGCAGCCGTTGCGGTGCTGGGAGTGGGCACCGTGCTCGGTGCTGCGCTGACCCTTTGGTTGCACATCGTCGACGCCCGGTTCGCCGGGGACCTCCGGTCGCGACTGCTGCGCAAGATGTCCCGGTTGCCGCTGGGCTGGTTCACTGCCCGCGGGTCGGGCTCGGTCAAGCAGCTGCTGCAGGACGACACGCTGTCGTTGCACTATCTGATCACCCATGCCATCCCGGATGCGGTCGCTGCGGTCATCGCGCCGGTGGCGGTGTTGTTCTACCTGTTCGTCGTCGACTGGCGGGTGGCGCTGGTGTTGTTTGTGCCGGTCCTCGTCTACGTGGTGCTGACGTCGTCCCTCACCATTCAGTCGGGCCCACGCATCCCGCAGTCACAGCGCTGGGCGGAAGAGATGAGCGGCGAGGCCGGCGCCTACTTGGAGGGTCAGCCGGTGATCCGCGTATTCGGAGGTGCTGCTGCGTCGAGCTTCCGGCGCCGCCTGGACGAGTACGTCGAATTTCTCGTCACCTGGCAGCGGCCCTTGGCCGGCAAAAAGACCCTCATCGACCTGGTCACCCGTCCGTCGAGTTTACTCTGGCTCATCGTGCTCACCGGCACGACGCTGATCGTCACCGGGCGAATGAATCCGGTGAATCTGTTGCCGTTCTTGTTGCTGGGCACCACATTCGGCGCGCGACTGCTTGGCATCGCCTACGGGCTGGGCGGAATCCGAGCCGGTATCCTGGCCGCCCGGCGCCTGCAAAACACTCTGGACGAGCCCGAGCTCACCGTACGAGGCCAAGGCGAGCCCGCGGGGGAATCCGCGTCCACCGTGGTGTTCGACCATGTCAGTTTCGGCTATCGTCCCGGCGTTCCGGTGATTCAGGACGTGTCGCTGACATTGCGCCCCGGTACGGTCACCGCCCTGGTGGGCGCGTCCGGATCGGGAAAGTCGACCCTGGCTGCGCTGCTGGCCCGGTTCCATGATGTGCAGCAGGGCACGATACGCGTTAGGGGCCAAGATATCCGGTCGATGACCGCCGACCAGCTCTACGCACAGGTCGGTTTCGTTCTGCAAGAAACGCAGCTGGTGCATGGCACCGTCGCCGAAAACATCGCGTTGGCCGTCCCCGATGCGACCCTGTCGCAAGTCCAGGACGCGGCACGCGAGGCGCAAATTCACGACCGCATAACGCGACTGCCGCACGGCTATGACACCGTGCTGGGCGCCGGGACCGGGCTCTCAGGCGGGGAACGTCAACGGCTTACCATCGCCCGTGCGATTTTGGCGGACACCCCGATTCTGATCCTGGACGAGGCCACCGCGTTCGCCGACCCGGAGTCGGAATACCTTGTGCAGCAGGCTCTTAACCGGCTCACCCGGGATCGCACCCTACTGGTGATTGCCCACCGCTCGCACACCGTAACCCGAGCCCATCAGATCGTCGTACTCGACCACGGCCGGATCGCTGAACGCGGCATGCACGACGAGTTGTTGGCCGCCGACGGTCGGTACCGACGGCTGTGGGAGAGCGGCCGTCGTGAGGCGATCGCGGCCACGACAACTCAAGAGGGCGCACGATGATCCGCACCTGGCTCAGTCTCGTTCCACCGGATCGCCGTGCCAAGGTGATCGCGTATATGGTGCTGGCGTTGGTCTCGGTGGCGGTTCGGGCAGCGGCCACCGTTCTGCTGGTACCCCTTATCGCCGCGTTGTTCAGCGACGCCCCGTACACCGTGCTCGTGTGGCTGGGCTGGCTCACCGTCGCGACCGCAATTGGGTGGGTGATCGACACCGCAACCGCGCGCATCGGCCTCGATCTGGGTTTTGCCGTGCTCGACCACACTCAGCATGACGTGGCGGACCGGCTGCCCGGCATCCGACTGGATTGGTTCACCGCCGAGCACACTGCGACGGCGCGGCAGGCCATCGCGGCTACCGGACCCGAACTCGTCGGTCTGGTGGTCAATCTGCTGACACCACTTATCTCCGCCACGCTGCTGCCGGCGGCCATCGCCCTTGCCCTACTGCCGTTGGCTTGGCCGCTCGGATTGGCCGCTCTAGGTGGCGTGCCGCTGCTGCTGGGCGCGTTGTGGGCTTCATCCCGACTGGCGCGGCGCGCCGATTTGGCTGCGGCTCAAGCCAATACCGCCCTCACCGAGCGCATCATCGAGTTCGCCCGAACCCAGCAGGCGTTGCGGGCCGCGCGGCGTGTCGAACCGGCCAGAAGCCTGGTGGGCGGTGCGCTGGCCGCCCAGCGCGGCGCGGCCATGCGGCTGCTGTCCATGCAGGTTCCCGGCCAGCTGCTGTTCAGCCTCGCCAGCCAGCTATCGCTGATCTTGCTGGCGGCGACGGCCACGGCGCTGACGGTGCATGGAACCATCAGCGTGCCCCAGGCGATCGCGTTGATCGTCGTGATCGTGCGCTACTTGGAACCGTTCACCACCATCAGCGAGCTGGCGCCGGCCGTGGAGAGCACCCGTTCCACGCTCGACCGAATTCGTTCCGTCCTCACCGCGCCGCTCGTGAATTCCGGTACGGCCCCTTTGCCGCACGCCGCCACACCCCGTATCGAGTTCGACGAAGTCGTGTTCTGCTATGACGGCGCCATCGAACCGGTGCTCAACGGGGTGAGTTTTTCGTTGCAGCCGGGAAGCACGACGGCAATCGTCGGACCGTCCGGCTCCGGCAAAAGCACCATCCTGGCGCTGATCGCCGGCCTGCATGAGCCCACCGGTGGCCGCGTCCTCATCGATGGCGTCGAAGCCGCGACCCTGGATGCCGAAACTCGCCGGGCGGCAAGCAGCGTCGTGTTCCAACATCCCTACCTGTTCCACGGCACCATCCGCGACAACGTGTGCGCCGGAGATCGGGACGCCGGCGATGAGCGCTTCACGCGAGCTGTGACGCTCGCGCGAGTCGACGAACTCATCGGCAGGCTGCCGGACGGTGTCGACACCATCGTCGGTGAAGCGGGCTCGGCGCTGTCGGGCGGCGAACGTCAACGGGTCAGTATTGCCCGCGCGCTGCTCAAACCGGCGCCGATACTGCTGGTCGACGAGGCGACCAGCGCCCTGGACACCGAGAACGAGGCGGCGGTGGTGGCCGCACTCACCGCCGAACCGCACTCGCGCACTCAGGTGATCGTCGCGCATCGGTTGGCCAGCATCGCTTCCGCCGACCGCGTCCTGTTTCTGGATGAGGGCCGAGTGATCGAGGATGGAACGGTCGACCAATTACTTGCCGCGGGTGGACGTTTCGACGAGTTCTGGCGCCAGCAGCACGAGGCTGCCGAATGGCGGATTCTGGCCGACTAGGTAACCACCGTCGACCAGGACTCTTGCCGTATGCCTTACAGTTGTTCGATCAGTCGAGTGCTGGAGGCGTGTTTATGAGTGCGGTGGTCTCGATTCCGCGGTGTCCCGGCGACGTGACCCCGCGATGGTTGTCGGCGGCGCTCAGTGGCCGCCGCAAGCCCGTCGAGGTCGCCGATGTAGCCGTGGTGCCGATCGGTACCGGCCAGACCGGGGCGACTTACCGGGTGATCGCCACATATGCGACGGACCCTGCTGGCCTACCGAACACCTTCGTGATCAAGCTGCCGGCCCAGGACGACACGGTGCGCGACCGGGTAGTCATCGGCTATCGCAGCGAATGCGCGTTCTACTCATCGGTGGCGGCCCATGTGCAGGTACCGACACCGCAGTGCTTCTACTGCGAGATCACCGAGGATGCAATGGACTTCGCGCTCTTATTGGCCGATCAAGCACCTGCGGTGCAGGGCGATCAGCTCTCCGGCTGCGGTGAAGCCGAAGCGCGCCTCGCGGTTAAGGCGCTGGCCGGCCTGCACGCGCCCAGCTGGTGCGATCGGTTCTGGCTCGATTTCCCGGGCATCGCGTTCGCCAGGCCCGACGAAGCGGGTGCCAGCGGCATGGGCGCGGTGGCGAAGATGAGTGCCGACATCACGCTGGAAAAGCTGGGCGACCGGATGAGCGCCGAAGACCGCGATACATTCAGTGCGGCAATGGGTTTGGTGACGCCCTGGCTGCTGGCCGAGTACGATCGGTTTTCCTTGCTGCATGGGGACTATCGCCTGGACAACATGCTGTTCGACCCTCACCGAACCCGGGTCAGCGTGGTTGACTGGCAGACACTCGGCGTGGGTCTGCCGGCACGGGACCTCGCCTACTTCACCGCGACCAGCCTCAATTCCCAGCTGCGCGCGCGCATCGAAAAAGATCTGGTCGCCGACTACCATCGCGCGTTATCGGCCTGCGGGGTCAGCGACTACGACCACGAAACATGTTGGCGTGATTACCGCCTCGGGGTACTGCAGGCGCCCCTGATCTCCGCGCTGGGCTTCGCATTCGCCGCCGCGACGGAACGCGGCGACGATATGGTGCTCACGATGCTGCGGCGGGGGTGTCGGGCGATCCGCGATCTGGGCACCCTGGACTTGATTGTCTGAGACCTCAGAGGTCTCCGGTGAAGTCGGCGCTCAGCCAGCGGTCGGGACGGATGACGTACAGCACTTCTTCCACACCCTCCATGCTGCGGAGGAACGCCCGCCCACCTTCCTCGCCGAGGTAGCGGATGGCCACGGCTTCCTGCACGTCCGCCGGGGCGGGCCGGATGGTCTCGACGAGCGAGCCCTCGACCACCACGTACTGATACGGCAACTCCTCGCGCTGGACGACGAGCGTCACCTTACCGGCCCGTTCGATAAGCCGCGCCTTGCGACTGGCCACCCCGGTCATGATGCGGATGTTCCCGCCGGGGGTGTAGTCGTACCAGATCGGAATACTGGCCGGCGGTCGGCCATCGGCGGCGTCGACGGACAGCACGGCGACATGCTTGGCCGCCAGAAACTCTTGACGTTCGCTCTCGGTGAAGGCTTTCATGTGGCCTGCAAGCGCCGATCCGCAGAATCTATTCCCGGAATTGGAGCGGCTGATCAGTATTGCGTCGAACCTGGTCCACGGCGATCTGTGCGGCGGTGACATTCCGCGATTCGTCGCTGGCCAGCCAGCACACGGCGTCTGCGATCTCTTCCGGTTCGGCCACCCACTTGGGCAAGAACGGGTGAGCACGTTGGCCAACTGCGGGTTGGTTTCCATGGCTTTGCCGATCGCAGCGACCATGTCGCCGGATCCCATCGGCGTGTTGATCGGCCCAGGATGAACACTGTTGACCCGAATCGAATGTTTGCCCAGCTCTGCGGCAAACGCCCGCGCCATCCCCGTGACGGCATGCTTACTGACGGTGTAGTGCACCATGAACGGCTGCATCTTCATGCCGGCCGCGGAACTGATGAGAATGATGGAACCGCCGCGCCTCCCTTCGATGATCTTGTCCGCGCCGGCCATCACGGTGTTCCACGTGCCAGTCACATTGATTTCCATGACGTCGCGGAAGTTTTGGGGCGTGATGTCGTTCCAGGCCTGCGGAGCCGCGACGCCGGCGTTGGCCACGATGATGTCGAGCTGCCCGAGCGCGGCGACACCGTCATCGACGGCCTTACCAAGCCCTGCGAAGTCACGGGTGTCCACGACCGAGGCGATGATCCGGCGGTTCGTCTCTTCAACCAGCCGAACGGTTTCGCTCAGGTCGTCCGGGGTCGCCGGGTCGTAGGGGACGCAGGACGGGAGCTTGCCGGCGATGTCAACGGCGATGATATCGGCGCCCTCTTGGGCCATCCGAAGCGCATGCGCGCGGCCCTGGCCGCGTGCCGCTCCGGTGATGAACGCCACCTTTCCCGCTAGCCTGCCGCTCATCGCTGCGCCGCCTTGACCAGGTTCGAGCCGATGATCAGACGCTGAATCTCGCTGGTGCCCTCGTACAGCCGCAGCAGTCGCACGTCGCGATAGATGCGTTCGACGGCAACGCCATGCATGTAGCCGGTGCCGCCGTGAATCTGCACCGCGAGATCGGCGACCTTGCCGGCCATTTCGGTACAGAACAGTTTGGCGGCTGACGGCGCGATTCTGCGGTCTTGGTTGGTGACCCACAGCCGTGCGGCGTCGCGGGCCAGCGCGCGGCCGGCCAGCACCGCGGTCTGCTGGTCGGCGAGCATTGCCTGCACCAACTGAAAGCTTCCGATCGGCATCCCGCCCTGGGTGGCGGTGGCGGCATACGACACGGATTCATCAAGGGCGCGTTGGGCAGCACCCACGGCGAGGGCGGCGATGTGGACTCGGCCGCGCGCCAATGAGGTCATCGCCGCTCGATAGCCGATGTCTTCGCTGCCGCCGATCAGCGCGTTGGCCCCGACGCGGACGTCGGTGAAGCTGACGTCGGCGGTCAATGCGCCTTCCTGCCCCATCTTCGCGTCCTTGGGCCCGACCTCAACGCCCGTGGCGTCCGCCGGGACCAGGAAGACGGCGATCCCGGGTCCCTGGTCGTCGGCCGGCCTGGTGCGCGCGAACACCACAAACAGATTGGCAACGGGCGCGTTGGTGATAAAGCGCTTCTGCCCGGAGATCACCCAATCACCTTTGTCGCGAACAGCTTTGGTGCGCAGGCCGGTCGGGTTGGACCCGGCACCGGGCTCGGTCAGCGCGAAGGAGGCGACGACGTCGCCCGACGCCATCGGCTCGAGCCAGCGGGCCTTTTGCTCCTCGGTACCAAAGCCGACCAGAACTTGTCCGGCGATGCCGTTGTTGGTGCCGAACATTGATCGCAGCGCCAGCGAGGTGTAGCCGAGTTCCATTGCCATCTCGACGTCTTGCATCAGGTTCAGGCCAAGTCCGCCCCACTGCTGGGGAATCGCGTAGCCGAACAGCCCCATCTTCTTGGCTTGGTCGCGCAGGTCGTCCGGCACCCGATCGTCGGTCAAGATCTCCTGCTCGCGGGGCAGCACGGCGGTACGGACGAAGTGACGCGTCTGACCAAGGATCTCTTGGAAATCCTCGTCAGAGACCTCCGGGACTTCGGCGGTGGTCATAGACACAAGCTCCATCTTTGGCACTTGTCGCTCGGGTTGGGGCCGGGTTCCGGGCCAGATCCTATATGAAATACGATATTGGCCGACGGGGGACCCCGTGAAGGCAGATCGAGGAAAGGCGGAATTCAGGTGTCGTTGCTGGACGGTCAGACCGCAGTCGTCACGGGCGGTGCGCAAGGTCTGGGTTTCGCCATAGCCCAGCGTTTCGTCGCTGAGGGCGCGCGGATTGTCCTCGGTGATCTGAACTTGGAGGCGACCGAAGTCGCGGCCAAAGAGTTGGGCGGCAGCGATGTCGCTTTGGCGGTGCGCTGTGACGTCACGCACGCCAGCGACATCGAGGCGCTCATCTCTACCGCCGTGGAGCGCTTCGGTGGCCTGGACATCATGGTCAACAACGCCGGAATCACCCGCGACGCAACGATGCGCAAAATGACCGAAGAGCAGTTCGACCAGGTCATCGACGTGCACCTGAAAGGTACCTGGAACGGCACCCGATTGGCCGCCGCGATCATGCGGGAAAACAAGTGCGGCGCGATCGTGAACATGTCGTCGGTGTCGGGCAAGGTCGGCATGGTCGGCCAGACCAACTATTCGGCGGCCAAGGCCGGGATCGTTGGGATGACCAAAGCGGCGGCCAAAGAGCTTGCCTATCTTGGGGTCCGGGTAAACGCCATCGCTCCAGGCCTGATCCGCTCGGCCATGACAGAAGCTATGCCGCAACGCATTTGGGATCAGAAGGTCGCCGAGATCCCGATGGGCCGCGCGGGCGAGCCCAGCGAAGTCGCCAGCGTCGCCTTGTTCCTGGCCTCCGACCTTTCCTCATACATGACCGGCACCGTGATGGAAGTCACCGGCGGTCGGCATATCTGAGCGAGGCAAACAATGCGCCAGACGGTTATTTGTGAGCCGGTACGCACGCCGATCGGCCGCTACGGCGGAATGTTCAAGTCGCTGAACGCCTTCGACCTCGGTGTCGCCGCCCTCAAAGGACTGCTCGAGCGAACCCAGCTCCCGCCCGATTCGGTGCACGACGTCATCCTCGGCCACTGCTATCCCAGCAGCGAAGCGCCCGCAATCGGTCGAGTGGTGGCGTTGGATTCCGGTCTGCCGGTGACGGTTCCCGGTATGCAGGTCGACCGGCGTTGCGGGTCGGGCCTGCAGGCGGTGATCCAAGCGTGTCTGCAGGTAACGCCAGCGGCTTGGCAACGCCATCTACGGCCAGTACGGCCAGGACTTCATCAGCCGTGACGGAGTCCGGTTCATGGTTGTCACCTTGACGGGAAGGCACTTTCGCGACCTGGTCGAGGTGACCGGCACCGGCGCCGCGGTGTCGGCGCTGGCGGAGGCGCTGGGTGTGGATTTCGGTTCCGAAGGGGAGCGCTACCGCTACCGCGAGGTGCTGTCCGGCTTGTTCGCCACCTGGTTCACCGACCACACTGCCGAAGAGATCACCGCGGGTCTGTCGGACACCACGGTGCTCTTTGAGCGGTACCGCACCTTCGCGGAGGTCGCAGCGGGCCCGAAGGTGACTGCTAATCCATTGTTTTCCCGATTGCACCAGCCGGGTCTCGGAGAATACTTCGCTCCCGGCCTGCCGGCCGCCTTCGACGGCACCCACCCGGGCAGCGCACCCGCACCCGCCCTTGGGCAAGACACCGCCGATGTCCTCGAGCAGTGCTTGGGATTGACCAGCGCCGACCTCGAGCGGCTGACGAGCGCGAAAACGATCGGTTGCTGAGTTCGCCGAATGAGAAAGACAGCGCATGACTAAACTCGCCCAAACCCTCGGGTTAACCCGGCTTACAGAACGAAATCATCGCTACGGTACGGCAGTTCGTCGAAAAGGAAGTCATCCCCAACGCCGCGGAACTAGAACGGGGCGACATCTATCCGCAGCACATCATCGATCAGATGCGCGACATGGGCCTGTTCGGATTGATGATTCCGCAGGAGTATGGCGGCTTGGGGGAGTCACTGCTGACGTATGCGCTTTGTGTCGAAGAGCTGGCGCGCGGATGGATGAGCGTGTCCGGCGTGCTCAATACCCACTTCATCGTGACCTACATGCTGCGCCAGCACGGCACCGAAGCGCAGAAACAGCGCTTCCTGCCGCGAATGGTAACCGGCGAGACGCGGGGCGCCTTTTCGATGTCGGAGCCGGAGCTGGGCTCTGACGTGGCCGCGATCCGGACGCGGGCCCGGCGCAATCCGGATGGCACCTACACCATCGACGGCCAGAAGATTTGGCTCACCAATGGCGGCAGTTCCACGCTGATCGCGGTACTGGTACGCACCGACGAGGGGGCCGACAAACCGCATCGCAACCTGACTGCGTTTCTGGTGGAAAAGCCCACTGGTTTCGGCGAAGTCGTGCCTGGCCTGGTTATTCCCGGGAAGATCGACAAACTGGGCTACAAGGGAATCGATACCACCGAAGTCATTTTCGACGGCTATCAGGCACGCGGCGACGATATTCTGGGCGGCACGCCCGGCCGGGGCTTCTTTCAGATGATGGACGGCATCGAAGTTGGCAGGGTCAACGTCTCGGCCCGGGCGTGCGGGGTCGGCATACGGGCATTCGAACTCGCGGTGCGCTACGCCCAGCAGCGGCACACCTTCGGCAAGCCGATCGCCGAGCATCAGGCCATCGCGTTCCAGCTGGCCGAGATGGCCACCAAAGTTGAAGCGGCGCATCTGATGATGGTGAACGCCGCCCGGCTGAAGGATTCGGGCGAGCGCAATGACGTTGCCGCTGGAATGGCGAAATACTCTGCCAGCGAATTCTGTTCGGAAGTCACCCAGCAGAGCTTCCGGATTCACGGCGGCTACGGCTACTCCAAGGAGTATGAGGTCGAGCGGCTTATGCGCGATGCGCCGTTCCTGCTCATCGGCGAGGGCACCAGCGAAATCCAGAAATCAATCATCAGCAAGCGGCTGCTCGCCGAGTATCAGGTGTGAGGCGATGAGCGTTCCCGATTTCGCTGTGCGACCGCAACTTTCCAACGATGTCGCTCGCTTCATCCGCCAGAGGATATTCGATGGCACCTACGCCGCGGGCGCTTATGTCCGCCTGGATCAACTGGCGGCGGAGTTGGGAATCAGTGTCACACCGGTACGTGAAGCGCTCTTCGCGCTGCGCGCCGAAGGCTTGATCGCTCAGCAGCCCCGCCGCGGCTTCGTGGTGTTGCCGGTGACCGGGCGGGACGTCACCGACGTGGCGAACGTGCAGGCTTACGTGGGGGGCGAGCTTGCCGCCCGAGCCGCGCTCAACATCACCGACGATCAGCTGCGCGAACTCAAACAAATCCAAGCCGAGCTCGAAGAAGCCTATGCCGGTGATGACAACGAGAGGACCGTTCGTCTCAACCACGAGTTTCACCGGGCCATCAATGTCGCCGCGGACTCACCCAAGCTTGCCCAGCTGATGTGGCAGATCACCCGTTACGCACCAGAATCGGTGTTTCCCGCCATCGAAGGCTGGCCCGAACAGTCGATGAAGGACCACCGGCGAATCTTGTCCGCGCTGAAAAAGCATGACGATAAGCTCGCGCGCGCAGCGATGTCCGAGCATCTGGCCGCCGGCGCCGTTCCTCTGATCGACCACCTCGTTGCCCGTGGCGTGGTCGCGGATGCGAGTCATCCGACGTCGCACTGAGCTGGGGCTATCTATTGTTGCCGCCGCCCGATTCGGCCTAGGCTGCCAGTGGGGTGGGCAACAAAAATGGAGAGAAAATGTCCCCAATGTTTCGTGCATCGGCCGTCTTCCTGGTGTCCGTGGCAGCGATCGCCCTCGCGCCGCCGGCTGTTGCCGAGCCCCTGGACCCGATCCCCGGAAATGGAGTGTTTCTCGTGGGACCCGATATCGCACCGGGCCTCTACCACACCAGCGGGTCGGGGTCGGCCTTCGGAGTCTGGATAAACGATGTGCCGACCCAGTCCTCGATGTGCTCGTGGTTTACCTACAGCACACCCGATGCGGCCAAGGACCATGTACTGCAGACGAATACTTCCATCGGGCCGATGTACGCGAATATCAACTCTTCGGTGAAGGCCTTCGAGTCGCAGAACTGTCAACCCTGGACGCGGGTCCCGTGAGGCGATTCGCTTCGATCAACCTCTCCCGCAGGCGTTGAATGTCGACCTTGCCGGTGCCACCGCGTGGGACGTCGTCGTCGGACTCGAGCAACAGCCATAGGGTCGGGACCTTGAAGGAGCTGAGAAGTTCTCGGGCCGACACATGCAGCCGCTCGGCGGTCAGCGCCGGCTCACGGCGCACCACCACTGCGCCTACCCGTTCGCCCGCCGCCCCGATACGTTGGTGGCGTAGGCGTTCTCGACGCCGTCGATGGTGCGCAGCGCCCGCTCGACTTCGCTGGGATAGACGGCGGCGCCGCTGACCTTGAACATGTCGTCGCAGCGGCCGCGGTAGAACAGGAAGCCTTCGGCGTCGAGGTGGCCGAGGTCGCCGGTGGGGTAGTAGCCGTCGGCGGTGAACACCTCCTCCCGGCTGCGACGGCAGATACCGCGCAAGGTGTGTGGTCCCCGGATCTGGATCATGCCCACAGTTCCCGCCGCAACGGGCTTGCCGCTGTCCGGGTCGACGATGCGGACTTCCATGCCGGGGAACGGCTTTCCGCAGCTCCCCCACGCCGTGGCGGGCATATTCGTGTCCGCCGGACCGCCGCAGTATGGACCGAATGCCTCGGTCATGCCGAATAGCGTGGCCCGCGCCCCCGGCGCGGCGCGCCGCTCGGCCGGCAGTAGGACCGGCAAGTTACCTGCCCGCAACGCCGAGAGATCAGCGCCGACCGTGCCGGCGCGCCGCGCCAATGCCTGGGCCTGGTCGGGCCAGCCGCGAAACAGCGTGACCCGTTTCGGTTTCCAGCAGTTGCAGGGTGGTTTCGGGCCGCGGTACTTCTTCGGTCACCAGGGTGGCACCGGCCAGCAGCGTGGACAGTATTCCGCTGCCGAAGCCGCCGACCCAGAAGAACGGCATCGGCAGATATCGCCGGGTGTCGGCGGTGAAACAGCGGGCAGCCAGGCCCGACTGCACGGCACTCAATGCGCTGCCGTGGGAATGCACGACACCCTTGGGTGGCCCGCTGCTGCCCGAGGTGAACATGATGACCAACGGGTCGGCGGCGGTGACCGTCTGGGTCATAGCGTCGACGATTCCGAGGCCCCATTCGGTAGTGGCCGCGCGGGCGAGACGGTCGACCCTCCACACGTGACGCAAGGCGGGAAGTTCGGTGTGTGGAATCGACGCCAGCTCGTCGAGATATTGGTGGCGACGGAATTCCGGCACACTGGGTAGGAATTGGACCGAGGCTGCGCGCAGCTGCGCGGCCAATTCCGATTTGGTCAACAGGGTGCTGAGCGGGACCAGCACGGCGCCGATGCGGGTCACCGCGATGGCGACCTGGACTCAGCGGGCGCTATTGGGCATGATCAGCCCCACCCGGGTGTCCTTGCCGATGCCGGCTTCGACGAGTGCTGCTGCGAAATCCCTTGTTGTCGTGTCGAGTTCGCGATAGCTGATCCGGTAGGCGGGGTCGATCACCATGGGCTTGGCGCCGTGCTGTGCGGCCTGCCGCTTTACCAGACGGTCGATCGTGTCACGCATCGAAGAGCTTTCTCAGTTGCTGTGTGTCGACCTTGCCGCTGGACAGCAGCGGTATTTCGGTGCGGCCCAGCGTGATGAACCGCTTGGGGATCTTGTATGCCGACAGCACCGTTTTTAGGCGCTCGCGCAGGGCGGACTCGTCGAGATCCGGCTGGACAACGACAGCCGCAACCAGCTCGCCCCGTTCGACGTCCGGAATGCCGACAACGTGAGCCTCCGCGCCTGTGACCTTTGCAATGGCGTTCTCGACCTCGGCGGCCGACACGTTGGCGCCCGCGGTTTTGATCATCGTACCGAGCCGGCCGACGAAATAGAAGAATCCAGATTCGGCGAGGCGCCGCTTCCCCAGACGGTGGCTGCTGCCGGTGCCATGCGGCGTCTCAGCTCACTGCTGCTTTCCCTCGAACACGCTCATCCCACGGTGGACGTCATGCTGGAAAAGTTCGCCGAGTGGGAGGGCGAGCTGGCCGCCTCGGCTCCGACAGACAATTCGCCGCGAATCGGTGCGGTGCCCGACGATTCACGGCGCGTGTACCTCGATCACGCAACCGACATCGGTGCCTACAACCCTTGCTTTCCGGAGTACCGGTTCGATCATCTCGATACCGAGAAAGCGGCCGGCCGGGTCTGCTTTCCCCTGGTCTACGAAGGCCCGCCGGGCCTGGTGCACGGCGGCTTTCTCGGTGTCTTCTTCGACTGTGTCATCCAGCATCACAATTGTGTGATGGGACTTTCCGGCAAGACGCGTTCGCTGACCGTGACGTTCCGCCGACCGACGCCCCTGTTGACCGAGCTGCGGTTCGACATCGCTCGATCGCAGCTTGACCGGGGCATCGCGTCGACGGCGCGGCTGGTGCTCGACGACGACCTGCTCTGCACCGGCGAGGTCAACACGCTGGCGTCATTACCGGAAAGCCTGGTGGGATTTCAGTTCGGCCAGCGGCGAAAGGGGTCCGGCACATGACTGCCTCGAGCACCTCGGACGATCGCGTCGTTTTCGAGGTTGATCCCGACCGGCGAATCGCGACGATCACGCTGAACAACCCCACTCGACGCAACTCCTATGACCCCGCGATGCGCGACGCCTTGGCCCATTGTCTGGATCGGGTGGCCGAAGACGATGACCTGACTGTGGTGCTATTGCGTGGTGCCGGAGGAGTTTTCTCCACCGGCGCAGACATGAACAACGCCTACGGTTGGTACGCCGCGTCCGGTCAAACCGGCGGAGGCGGTGCCGAAGAGCTCAAGGCCAAGAGCCGGCCCAGCCAGCGCCGGCGACTCACGGTGGACCGAAAGTCTTTTGGGTTCTACCACAACTTCATGGGCTTCCCGAAGGTGACGGTGGGCGAGATCGCGGGTACGCACTCGGCGGTGGCTTCGAAATGGCGCTGATGACCGACATCTCCGTCATTGCGCGTGATACCAAAATCGGCATGCTGGCAACACGATTCCTCGGTCCGGCACTGGGCAGCCTGCACATGTTCTTCCATCGATTAGGACCGGTTTTGGCCCGGCGCCTGCTGCTCACCGGCGACATCATTCAAGCAGGCGAGATCGAACACCTTGGGATCTTCACCGAGACATGCGATTCAGGCTCTGTCAGCGCGCGAGCTCGGTATTGGGCCGAGAAGGCGGCGAAGATGCCCGCCGACGGAGTGGTGATCGCCAAGGAAGCGTTTCGTCTCGTCGAGCAGATCCAGGCATATCACGGTGAAGAAGTCGCCAGCTACCTCTTTCACGCCTTCGGCACCAATCTGCAATTCGGGCCGGACGAGTTCAATTTCATCAAAGTGCGTGCACAGCACGGCATCACAGAAGAATTCCGGCTGCGTGACGAACATTTCTTCGTCGCGGAACCTGAAGACTAGCAGGCTGATTCGCAACAGCTACCGCGCCGCGGCCGCCTTGGTTCGCTCTCGTTGCGCCGTTGACTTGGCCGCCTTGCGTGGCCGCGCTGCGCCCGCCTTGTTGGTCGATGCTTTGCCCTCCTCGATCAACCGGCTCGCGTGATCGAGAATGCAGGTGAGGCCGTACTCGAAATTGGTTTCGTCCGGAGCTCCGATCCGGTGGCCTATCCGGGTCACTTGAGCAAGCAGCGGAGTCTTTTCCGGGTCGATGGCAACGGCGTCCTCGATGGCGCGCGGCCCGACGTCCGTCGATTGGTTCTTTTCGTAGAGCCGCTGCAGAACCACCGATCCCCGGACGTGAACCGAGACCGCCGAGTAGGTATCGAAAGCATCCTCCGGCGACAAGCCGGCCTCGACCAGGTTGGCGATCGCCCTCTCCATTTCCTGAGCGCCCAACCGCGCCGCCTTCGGGCTGAGCGCGGCACGAATCAAAATCAGGTCGCACAGAATTGGATTGCCCATGAACGTCTTACGCATCAGGCGCGCATGGTTGCGCAAGGTCTCACGCCAGTCGCTGGCTTCGACATACGGGGTGGCGAACACATACTTGCTCAACGCGCGGTCGGTCATCGCGTTGAGCAAATCGTCCTTCTTGCGGAAGTACCAGTAGATGCTCGTGACACCCACGCCAAGGTGTTTGCCAAGGAGCGGCATGCTCAGGTTGTCTATCGACACTTGTTCGGCGAGTTCGAATGCGCCGGTGATGATGTCGTCCGGATTGATGGATCCGCGTTCGCGTCGTTGACGCTTATCAGCGGTTGCCTGCTTTGCCACTCCGGGCACCTCCATCAACATTTATCCTGTGTGTCGTCCCGAGCCGTTGCCACCGGTACACTTGAATCTACCGGTAGCTCCGCTCTGACCTGCGTATATGCCTGCGTGTCGTGCAGTTATCCATCTGCTACTGTAATACCTATCGTAGGCTTTTTGGTAAATCGGCTGGACAGGCTAAGCCATGGATCTGGGACTGGCGAACGCCACAGCGGTCGTCGTCGGTGGTAGCCGTGGAATGGGCTTGGCGGCGGCCCGCTGCCTCTCCGATAAAGGTGCCCGGGTGGCGGTCGTCGGTCGTACCCGGGCAGCCCTCGACTCCGCGGTGGCAGATTTGATCGACCGCGGTAGCCCGGAAGCTCTGGGGTTGGTAGCGGACATCGGGGACGCCGGCCAGGTCGACAAGCTGTTCGCCGAGCTCGGTGAGCGATAGGATGGCGAACTCAACGTGTTCGTCAACACGGCCCGGGGGCGGCGGGCACTTTCGAAGAGCTGAGCGACGATCAATGGCGCCAGGCCGTCGAAGACGGGGTGCTGGGGATGGTGCGGTGCGTCCGTTCGGCACTTCCGTTGCTGCGCAAAGCGTCATGGGCGCGAATAGTCAACTTCTTGGCGCACTCCACACAACGGCAGAGCATCATGCTTCCCGCATACACGGCCGCCAAGGCGATGCTGACCA
>Ga0335069_10006123_pt1 | contig 17529 bp, 16 predicted proteins | sample Lox_Sample_11_FD_206714 | JGI IMG/M metagenome (GOLD analysis project Ga0335069, IMG submission 206714) | Soil microbial communities from Loxahatchee National Wildlife Refuge, Florida, United States - Lox_Sample_1.1 | ecosystem: Environmental > Terrestrial > Soil > Wetlands | place: USA... | reverse complement strand
TCGGGATGGTATCCGGCGCGGCGGGCGGCGCGTCTGGACCCGGTGGTGGCGCTGCGCGCGGAGTAACCATGAACGTCAGCGCCTCGGAGAACATACAAATCGCCATTGAAGGCGTGTGGACGCACCGGTTCCGTTCGCTGCTTACGATTCTGGGAATCGTCATCGGCATTACCACGGTGGTGACGGTCGCCTCCCTGCTCACCGGGCTGCGCGAAGGCGTGGTGGTGTTCTTCCAGGAGCTGGGCCCGGACAACGTGTTCGTCTACCGCACCTCGGGCGACCCCAACGGGCCGGTGGCCATCAAGGAGCGCAAGCGGCGCTCGCTGAAGCCGGAGTTCGCCGATTACATCCGCAAGACGTGCTTATCCGTGCAGCAAGTGGGGCTGGAGCTGATTATTCCGGCCGTGGTGGACAACAAGCCCATTACGGCACGGGTGCCCGGCTACGAGACAGAGACCATCAACCTGGCGGGCGCGGAGCCGAACATGGAGGATATTTCGCCGCGCGATTTCGCCTCCGGGCGCTTCTTCACGGCCGCGGAGAATCAGCGCGCCGCGCATGTGGTGGTGATTGGCTCCAACGTGGCGCAATCGCTCTTCCCCGCGGGCGACGCGATAGGCCACCCGGTGATGATTGACGGCGCGGAATACACGGTGATCGGCGTTTACGCCAAGGCCAAGGGCGGCTTCTTCGGTGAGAACGGGCAGGACGACGCGGTGGTCTTCCCGCTGCGTACGGCCGAGACGCACTACCCGCAGATCGACAACTACTTCATCACCGCCAAGGCGCTGCCGGGCAAGCGCAACGACGCCTATGACGAAGTGCGCTGGGCCATGCGGCGGCTGCGCCATCTGCAAAGCGGCGACGAGGACGATTTCGCGATCTCCACGCCGGACCAGATTATCCACCAGTTCGACCAGATCACCGGCCTGATCGGTCTGGTGGCCATCGCGATTTCCGGGTTGGGCCTGCTGGTGGGCGGCATCGGCGTGATGAACATCATGCTGATGAGCGTGACGGAGCGGACCAAGGAAATCGGCATCCGCAAGGCCATTGGCGCGCGGCGGCGCGACATCATCGGCCAGTTTCTGGTGGAAGCCGTGGCGCTAACCGGCGCGGGAGGCACGCTTGGCGTGGTGATCGCCGTGCTGATCACCATGGCGCTGGGGGCCGTAATCCCCTCGCTGCCTTCGGCGGTGCCGGCGTGGGCGGTAATCGCAGGCTTCGGCGTATCGATGGCGGTGGGGGTTTTCTTCGGCGTCTGGCCAGCGGTCAAAGCCGCGAGCCTGGACCCGGTGGAAGCGCTTCGCTACGAATAGGCCCCGCTACTCACCGTGCACAAACGCAACGATTTCGCGGGCCGCCTGATCGCGGCGCTCGTCGGTATCGAGCACGCGCGGCGTGAGGGCCAGCGCGCGGATGCCGGTCTCATTGTTCTCCGCATTAACGGACTGCACCAGCGAGTAGAGCGCCGCCTTTGAAGCGGCGTAGGCCGACACGGTGGCCGTTGGTACGCGCGCGGCCTCCGCGGAGATGGCCACGATGCTACCGGATTTCTGCGCCGTCATGATGGGCAGCACGGTTTGAAACGCTCCGAGCGAGGTGCTGAGATTCGCCTTCATCATGGCGGCGAACACGGAGGGCGGGGTGTCTTCCATGCGGGTTCCGCCTTCAAAGCCGCCCGCCAGGTGGACCAGCGCGTCCAGCGGCTGGGCGCTCCGCGCGATGCGTTTCAACTCGGCGAGCCCGCTCGATTCGGTAAGGTCGAAGCCCAGTGGCAGGAGGAGTGTCCGGTCGCCACGGTCTGCGAAAGCCTGGAGGACGCGCTTCCCCAGGTTCCCCTGAGCGCCTGTCAGCAGCACATTCATGCCAGTAGTTATCGCACACTTCGGCGCCGGACGAAACCGCTGGCGCGGGATTCGGTGCTGCATGGCGCGTCCGGACCGCCCCCGGCGCCGTTCAACCCGCAAACGGCGCCAATCGCCCCCCCACTCTCGGTAGGCGCCCCTGGATTATGTTGTAATAGAAGCACTTCCCTGGGAATGAGCAACACTTTGAAACGACTCCGGAGGGCGTGGAGGGCTTCCCTTTTGCGCGTGCGCGAACTGCGCATGATCGCCAAGGGATTGCTGTCCACGGACCACCCCGTTCTGGCGCATATGATCCCGATGCGCCGCTGCAACCTGGCGTGCGCCTACTGCAACGAATTCGACGACCACTCGAAGCCCGTGGCGCTGGAAGTGATGCTGCAGCGCGTGGACCGTTTGGCGGAGCTGGGCACGAGCATCGTGACCATCAGCGGGGGCGAGCCGCTGCTGCATCCGGACCTGGACGCGATCATCGCGCATATTCGCCGCCGCGGCCTGATCGCCGGGTTGATTACCAACGGATATCTGCTGACCGCCGACCGCGTGAAGCGCCTGAACCACGCCGGCCTGGACCACTTGCAGATCTCCATCGACAACGTGATGCCGGACGAGGTTTCGAAGAAGAGTCTCAAGGTGCTGGACCGCAAGCTGCAAGTGCTGGCCGAGCACGCGGATTTTCATGTGAACATCAATTCCGTGGTCGGCGGCGGAATCCGCAATCCCGACGACGCGTTGGTGATTGGCCGCCGCGCCCTGGAACTGGGATTCACGAGCACGGTGGGCATCATCCACGATGGCGAAGGGCAACTCGCGCCGCTCGCCGAGCACGAGCGCGAGGTATACCAGGCCATGCGCTCGATGGAGAAATCCAGCTACGCGCGAATCAACTATTTCCAGGACAACATCGCGCACGGCAAGGAGAACAACTGGCGCTGCCGCGCGGGCTCGCGCTACCTGTACATTTGCGAGGACGGGCTGGTGCACTATTGTTCGCAGCAGCGCGGCTACCCCGCCAAGCCGCTTCTGGAATACGCCCTTGAGGATGTGCGCCGCGAGTATCGCACCGCCAAGAGTTGCGCGCCGCGCTGCACCGTGGCGTGCGTGCACCAGATCTCCTACATCGATTTCTGGCGCGGAGAGCAAGACCTGGCGCCTTCGCCGGTAAGCCAGCCCGAGGGCCTGGTGCAGATTCGGTAGCCCGCGGCGGAGCCTCTACTTACGCCCCTCGCGGGGCTGGCGCGATCTGGAGTATCGGCGCCTTCAGATGCCCGCGACGCTCCAGGACGCGATTGAGACGCTTCGCAGCCACGAGGCCGAACTGCGCGCGCTTGGGGTATCCGGCGCCGCCGTGTTCGGTTCCGTGGCCCGCGGTGAGGCCGGGGCCGACAGCGACGTCGATATTCTCGTGGAACTGAACGACGCGCGGCCGATGGGCGTCTTTCAGTACGCCCGGCTCAAGCTATTCGTCAACGAATTGTTCGGCGGCGCGGGCGACGTAGCGAACCGGAGGGCGCTCAAACCGCTGCTACGCGACAGCATCCTCCACGATGCGGTTCATGCCTTCTAAGAACCCTGCCCAGCGCCTTCGAGACATCGTCGAGAACATCGACGCGATTCAGGTTTTCATCGAGAACCTGGACTTAGCCGCTTTCCGTGCGGATCGCAAGACGGTTCATGCGGAGGTTCGCGCCCTGGAGGTGATCCCGGAGGCTTCGCGAAGGCTTCCGGCGGAGGTGACCCAGCGGCGCCCGGAAATTTGACTGGGCGGCTGTCGCGGCCGCCGGTAATATCTACCGGCACGAATACGACGCCGTGGACGAGGCCCTGGTCTGGCAGACCGCGCGTCATGAGCTCATCGCCCTGCGCGCCGCCGCGGGGGAACTCGACCGTCAAGGGTAGCCGGCGGCGCTCACGCCGCCAGCGGCGGCACCATCGTCTTCAGAAACTCGTGCGCCAGGTGGAAGCCTCGCCGGAATTGCGGCGTGAAGTCCTGGCCCTGGTAGTTCGGATAGTAGAACTCGTCTTCGTTTTCGATATTCATCGCTCCGCTGAAGCCGGCTTCCGCCAGCACGGCGAACAGGCCCTTCCAATCCACGGACCCCTGCCCCGGCACGCGGAAACGCCACCAGCGCGCGTTGTTTACGGGCTGGATGCCGGCGCGGCGCACCACGTTCCAGAGGATCTCCGTGTCCTTGAGGTGGAGGTCGTAGATCTTGTCGGCGAAATCGCGCGCGGCCTGCACCGGGTCCATCATCTGCCAGACGAGGTGAGACGGGTCGAGCTGCAGCCCCACCCAAGGACTGTTATTAAAGGCCTTGAACAGAGCTTCCCAGCCCACCGGTCCGGTGGCGATGTTGGGTCCGCCGGCCCACGGCTCCCAGAGAATGCGCACCTTGTTCTTCTCGCAAACCGGGAAATAGTTTTCCGTGTAGACCTTGACGATCTCGTCCACCTGGCGCGCCAGGGGCATGCCCTTGATAGTCCCGGACTGCCCGGCGATGTTCGGAATCCCAAGCTTGCCGCACAGCTCGATGGTCTTGACGGTCTTCTGGATCTGCCGGGTGCGCGCCGCGGCGTCCGAATCGATATGGTTGCCGTCGCAGCCCACGCAAGAGGCATAGAGGCCGGACTTATCGAGCTTGTCCTTGACCGTGGCGATAGCGGCGTCATCGAGCGCGTTCGGGTCGAGCTGCACCTGCCAGCTCGTGAAGCCTTCCGACTTGATGAACTCCAGGTTGGCATCGGAGAACTTACCGAGAACGCCGAGCTTCGGCTTCCAATTCGGAACGCGGCTCTGCGCCTGGGCGGCGGCGGCCGCGGACATGGCGGTGAGGACGGTGCGTCGTGTCATGGTCACGAGAATGACAATAGTGCGAATCGGTCCCGCGCGCAAGGGGGAGCCGCTCCAGGCGCCGTTTCCAGCGCGCAAAATCTTCCGGAACGGGAGATGGGCGGGGCTGAGCGCGCGGATCGGGACTAGAAGGCCAGCTTCGATAGCGCCACTTCCAGCGCCGCCGCGTCCTTTACGCTGCCCTGCGCCATTCCCGCCGCGCCTCCGCCGCGGCCTCCGGCCTCCGCCAGCGCCGCCTTGAGGAGCTTGCCGCAATCGATTCCGGAATCCGCGGAAGCGGCCAGAAGCGCGGAAGGAGGATCGTCCAGCGCCGCCAGGAACACCGCCTTCGGCTGGCTGGTGAAACTCTGCGCCAAAGCGCGAAGATCCTCCAGGCTGCCGCGCGGCTCCCGGCGAACCAGCTTGCGCAAGCCATCCGGCCCCGGCGTCTGCGCTTCGTACAACTCGCGCCCGCGATAGCGCGCCAAGTCGAGTTCCAGCTTGCGCGCGGATTTCTCCGCCGCGCGCGCGGCCTCCAGTTGCGCCGCCACCAGCCGCGGAACATCGTCCAGCGGCGCCGAGAACTGCTGGCCGGCCTTCAGCAGCGCGTCATAATCGGCGCGCGCGCGGGAGATGGCGCGCCCGCCGCAGAGAAACTCCAGCCGGGTGGCCTGCCGCACCTTCTCCACCTTGCGCAGGAGGATGGCGCCGATTTCGCCGGTGGCGCGCACGTGCGTGCCGCCGCAAGCGCTGCGGTCCAGCCCATCGATCGACACGATGCGCAGCGTCCCTTCGCGCTCCGAAGCCTTGCGCAGGCCGCGCGCCTCGGCCGCGTCCTCAAACTCGACGGACACCTGGCGGTTCTCCCATACCACTTCATTCGCGCGCCGCTCGGCCGCCTTCGCGGCGGCCGCGTCCAGTGCGCCACCTTCGAGGGCATCACCTTCCAGGTCGATGGTGGAAGCCTCCGCGCCCAGGTGGAAGCTGACCGTGCGCAGGCCGAATTGCTCCTCCAGAACGGCGGAGAGCAAATGCTGGCCGCTGTGCTGCTGCATGTGGTCGAAGCGGCGCTTCCAATCGATGGAGCAGACGACGGTTTCGCCCGCGATGGGCGCGGCCAATCGGTGCGCGATGCGTTCACCTTCATCCACCACGTCCGCCAGCGCCACGCCGGCCATGGATCCGGCGTCCGAGGGCTGCCCGCCCGAGTCGGGATAAAACGCGGTGCGGTCCAGGTAGACGGTAAGTCCATCGGCCGAGCGCTCAACCACGCGGGCCGGGAATTCTCTCAGGTAGGAATCGGCGTAGTAAATCCGTTCGGTCATGACGACACTGTCATTTTGGCAGATCGCGCACCGGATGCGGCGCTGGCGCGGCGCGTTTCGTGTACCCTCGATAGAGGATATCCGCGATATGAGAGTGCTTCGCTATCTTGCATCCTTCGCGGCGGCGGCCGCGTTTTGCGGCGCGTGTCACGCGGAGGGCCCGCGGGCGGAAATCGCCTTCAATACGGATTGGAAGTTTTTCCGCGGCGATCCTCAAGGCGCATCGGCCGTCCCATTCGCCGATTCGGCCTGGGCGCCGGTGACCCTGCCCCACACGTGGAACGACAAGGACGCGCTGCCCGGCCCTGGCATGTACCAAGGGCCCGGCTGGTACCGCAAGCAATTTGCGGCGTCCGCCGATTGGAAGGGCCGCAGGGTGTTCGTGCGCTTCGGCGCCGCCAGCCTGGCCGCGGAGGTATACCTCAACGGCGTGAAGATCGGTTCGCATGAAGGCGGCTTCGCGGCGTTCTGCTTCGAAATCACGCAGCAACTGCGCTTCGACGCAAAGAACATCATGGCCGTGCGGGTGGATAACACGCGCGGCAAGATCGCGCCGCTGGCGGGCGATTTCACGGTCTTCGGAGGCCTCTACCGTCCGGTGAATCTGATTGTCACCAACACGCTGGATATCACGCCGCTCGATTACGCCGGGCCAGGCGTCTATTTCAAGCAGCTAACCGCTACCATCGACATGGCGCAGGTGGAAGTGCTGGCGAAGGTCTCCAATTCCAGCAACAGCACCCGCTTTTTCATCGCGCAGATCACCGTGCTGGACGAGCGAGGCAAGACGGTGGACGTCAGCCGCGTGAGCGGCGCGGTGAATTCCGGAGGCGAGCAGGACCTGAAACAGACCATCGCGCTGCGCAAGCCGCGCTTGTGGAACGGAGTGAGGGACCCGTATTTCTACACCGGCCGCCTCGACCTGATTGAAAACGGCAAGCGCGTGGATTCGGTGGAGCAGCCAATGGGCGTCCGCGACTTCCACGTGGACCCGAAGAACGGCGACCTGCTGAACGGCCAGCCCTTCCAGATCCACGGCGTGTGCCTCCATCAGGACGGCGCCAACGGGTGGGCCGTAACGGACAAGGACGAAGACGGCGACATGGCTATCCTGCGCGATATGGGCGTCAACGCCGTGCGGCTGGCGCATTACCAGCACAGCGATCATTTCCTTTCGCTGTGCGACCGCTACGGCATCGCCGCCTGGAGCGAACTGGCTCTGGTGAACGACGTCCACTACACGCCCGAGTTCCGCCAGAATCTGAGGCAGCAGCTCACGGAGATGATCCGGCAGAATTTCAACCACCCGTCAATCCTGGTGTGGAGCGTGTACAACGAAATCTCCTCGCGCACGGAGCAGCCGGCGGCCATGGTGAAGGAGGTCGCCGACCTGGCGCGCGCCGAAGACCCCACGCGGCCGGTGACGGGCGCGGCCAGCACGGATACGGCGCAGAACCTGCCCGATGCCATCCACCCGCTCGACCTGATCGCCGTAAACCTCTACGACGGCTGGTACGGCGGCAAGCCGGCGGACCTCGGCGCGGATCTGGACAAGTACAATGCGAAATACGGATCGCGCGGCCTGGCCCTGAGCGAGTACGGGGCGGGCGCGAGCATCCACCAGCACCAGGAAGGCATGACGGCGCCCCCTAGCCCCGGCGGCAAGTTTCACCCCGAGGAGTGGCAGGCCATCGTGCACGAGACGCAGTGGCCGCTGATCGCCGCGCGGCCTTATGTCTGGGGATCGTTCGCGTGGGTGATGTTCGATTTCGCCAGCGCGGGACGCCATGAGGGCGATACGGACGGCATCAACGACAAAGGCCTGGTGACGCGCGACCGGCAGACCAAGAAGGACGCCTTCTACTATTACAAGGCGAACTGGAACCCCGAGCCGATGATCTACATCACCGGCAGGCGAAACGACCCGCGCTCTACTCCCACCATCGCCGTGAAGCTCTACTCCAACTGCGAGAAGGTCACGCTGAAGGTGAACGGCAAGAGCCTCGGCGAGCTGACGCCTTCCGCGCCGCACGTTTACATCAAGGACGGCGTGACGCTCAGCGCGGGGCCGAACATCATGGAAGCGGAGGGAACCTCGCCCGGCAAGGTGGCGCGCGACGTGGTCACGTGGAACTACCGCGCCGGAGAGCCGCCGGCCGCACCCAAGGGGCGGTAGAGCAGGGTTTGCGGGCGAGCCGGTTTTGACGGCCGCTGCAATGGCGGCGCGGCTCAGCCCAAATCGATCCGGAACGTGGCGCCTGCCCCGGGCCGGCTCTCCACGGAGATGCGTCCGCCGTGGTCGCTCACCACGGACTGCACGATGGCCAGGCCCAATCCCGTACCGTGCGTCTTGGTCGTGTAATAGGGCGTGAACAACCGGGCGCACTCTTCCGGAGTGAGGCCCTGGCCGGTGTCGGAGACCTCCAGCCGCGCGCCGGAAAGCAGCGCTTCGGTGCGCACGGTGAGCACGCCTCCCCGGGCCATGGCGTCAATGGCGTTGAGCGCCAGATTGCGCAGCACGCCGGCCATCTGCGCGGCATCCGCGCGGACCAGCCGCAGGCCCGGATCAAGCTCCAGGCTCGTCTCCACGCCGGCGCGCGCCAGTTGCGGCTGCAGGAGCTTGAGCGCCTCGCCGGCCAGCTCGTTAAGATCCACCGGCCGCATTTCTGGCGCGGGCATCTTGGCGAAATCGCTGAAGCGCGCGATGATCTGTTTCAGATTCGCGAGTTCGGCCAGCAGCGTGGAGGAGCCTTCGCGGAACACCTCGTCGAATTGCTCCGGGTGGCTCTCTCGCGCGCGCTGCATGTTCTCCACCGTGATTTGCAGGGGGAAGAGCGGGTTCTTCAGCTCATGCGCGAGGCGCCGCGCCAGTTCGCGCCATGCAGCCACGCGCTCGGCCTGCACCAGCCGTTCGCGCTGGTCGGAGATTTCGCGCGTCATGCGGTTGAAGGCGCGCGCCAGTTGCCCGATTTCGTCAGCCGTGCCGGAGGCGCCGGTATCCACGGTGGTCCCCCACTCTCCGGCCGCCACCTTGCCGGCGCTTTCCGCGAGCTTCCGCACGGGCCGGGTAACGCGCGCCGTGGCCCACCAGCTCAGCGCGATTCCCAGACCGATGCCGCCCAGGCTGACGATGATGCCGGTCCAGCGCAGGAAGCTCTCGAGCTGCGCCAGTTCGCGGCTGGAGCTGGCGATGAGCAGCACGCCCAGCAGTTCGCCGCCGGCGCCGCTCAGCGGAAGCGCGCGCCACGTGGCGGCCTCGGCGCCGGAGCCCAGCGTGGCGCCGGTTTCGCGCGCATCGCGCCGCACCCGCTCAATCAGGGGCCGCAGCAGCGCGACCTGCGCGGGCGTGGCGCCGGGGCCGCTCTCCAGCAGGTCCCCGGCGGAGAAATCCGGCTCCAGATTGCGGTAAAGCAGCACGCGCATGCCCGCCGGCAGCACCAGCGTGGAGAGGAAACCGCGATCCAACTGCTGCCCACCCACTACGTAGAGTTTGCGGTCCCCCGCCGTGGCCGCGCCAACGGCGGAGAGCGCCAGCGTGAAGCCTTCCGGCAGTTCCTCGCGCCGCAGCGCGGCGCGCCCGGGCTTCCAGGCGCCCTGCGTCACCCAATCGTCGTGATACCCGAAGCGCGCGGGCCACTCCGCGGAGGAGATGATGGCCCCATCTCCCGCCACCAATTCGAGCAGCCCCAGGCCATGCGCGGCGGCCAGGGACGCGGCCTCTCCATAATAAGGCGCGGTATCCGGAGCCATCGCGATCTGCACGGCGGCATCCGAGGACGCGATGCCGTTCACCTCATGCGCGATCTCCTCGCCGCGCCGCTGAAACTCCGCACGGAATTGCGCCACCAGATCGCCGGCGCGCTGGGCTTCCACTTCCTGGAACCTGCGCCGCGCCGCCGCGGACACCACCGACTCCACCAGCGCCACCGCCGCCACCACGGCGAGCGTGAAGATGAGCAGCAGGCGGGTGCGAAAGGTCATACGCGGTTCATCCGGATCATGGCTGCGCGCCCTCGATCCACAGATCCTGAAACCGCCATTCCCCCAGCGGTCCGATGCCCGGGCCGCCCTGAACGCGCGCGGCGGCGCCGTAGACATCCGGCAGATGGAATAGAGGCACGGCGCGGAAACCATCCAGCAGGGCCGCTTCGGCGGCGTAGAGCGCGCCGGTGGAATCCGCGTGCGACGGCTCAGGCAGGTCCATGGCCGCGGCCAACGCCTTCAGCGCCGCGTTGGCGTCCGTGGAAACCACGCGCGTATCGGCCAGGCGCGCCTCCACGTCAGGGGTCTTGGGCCCCAGCGCTACGGTGAGGCCGGCGTCGCGCGCGTTGAGCGAAATGCGCTCGGCCATGGGCTGGTCGGCAGGGTCGTCTATGGCCAGCGTGATCCTCCGGGCGTTGGCTGGGAGCGCCGCGGCCAGTGCGCGCGCCCGGGCCAGATCCGCCGTTGTGGCAAAGAGGAATGCGTAGCCGGACAGCCACTGCGGCAGGAGCGCGCCGGAAATTTCCCCCTGCCTCTGCAGCAGCACGTTGTAGATGGCCATGCGGTCCACGGCCAGCGCCAGCGCTTCCCGCAAGCGCGGATCCACCCGCGCTTGAAAGACCAGCGCCACCACGCGCACCGGTTCCGATGGCCATGTGCGCCGGCCCGCCGCCGCCGGGCGCCCTTCGCCGCCGGACTCCACCACGTCCGCCTTGCCCAGCCCGAAATCGATGGCCTGTTCCCGCGCGGGCCGCGCCATCTGAATCTCCACGCCATCCAGGAAGGGACGTCCGCCCGCCGCGCGATCGTCCGCCGCGAAATAAGCGCGCCGCCCCGGCTCCCAGCCCTGCAACGTGAAGCCCGGCGCCAAAGAGGCGAAACGCCGCGCCGCCAGCGGAGTGTCCGGCGCATCCAGCGAATCGTGAATCTCCACGCGCAGCGTGCCGCCATAGCGCGGGCGAGTAGCCGCGGCCAGAGGGAGCGCGCCAAGCAACAGCGCGGTCCAGGCGAGCAGAGGGCGAATGCGAATCGCCGCTAAGGCGGCGCCCCACGGGCTCGGCGGGAAACCCGCTCCAATTCGGCCTATCGCCGCCGCGCCCTTAGTGTCCACAGACCACCGTGAGTAGATACGCCGCATACTTTCCCGCCGCCAAATCCTTGGTCACCGCCAGCGCGGACCCGCCTCCAGAGACCCACAGCGCCGTCACCGGTCCGCGAAATTCGGCCGGCGTTCCCACCGGCTCCGCCGCGCGATTCACAATCCGGTAGGCCTGCACCGCATCCGGCCCGCCGCTGCCCGGCCGCGTAGCCAGCACCAGCGGCCCGGCCGCGCAGCGCGAATCCGTGCCCGCAATATCGCTGCCCCATCCGCCGATGTCCGCCACGGGATTGAAGGCTTCGTCAAAGAGCCGCGCCTTGCCATCCAGCATGGCCAGCAGCCAGAGCTTCTTGCCCTGCTCTTCCACGGCAGCGCCGGAGTAGAACGGGTCCAGCGTCTTGCGCGCGCCGGTTTGGGCGGCAATGCGGCCGTCGAAATAATTACGCCCGGCGGTGAAGTTTGCCAGCAGCATGTCCTGGCTGCCGGATTCCAGTACCCAAGGCTCCGCCGACGTCTTGCAATCGATGGAAACCGGCGCCTGCCACGCGCCCGTACAGAACAGGCCCGGCAGATAGGCCGCGTAGTTCGCGCCCACAATGCGCAGACGCCCGCGCAAATCGCGTGGAAAGGATTTCTCCAGCGGCAGCGCCACGGACACCGTGCGCGTCCACTGGCCCGCCTGTCCGCTGAACCAGATGAGGCTGGTGGGCGTGAGCACGATCATCCGCCCGGCGGGGAACGCCGCGTCCAGAATGGGGTCGTCCTGCTCCCACGCCAGCTTCTTTTCGAGCACAGCGCCGGCGGCGGAGACCGCGGCGGCCGCCGCCCGCTTCCACGTGGCGAACCAGACCTGCTTCTCATCGCCCTTGCGCACTTCCTCCGCCAACAAATAGTCCGAGGCGTTCTCGGAAACGGTGATATGCGCTTCCACCGGCGACGAAGCGTCACCCAGAGCGCCGCCGGCCGACTTGAAGGCCGGGTCAAAGGCATCGCGCGCATCCGCCATCTCCGCCGAGCCGAGCGAGGAAACGTTGCGCCACGTGACCGAAACGGCCGCTCCAGGGCCGGCGAAGGCCGCCGTCTTGCGCGCCAGTTCGCGAGCCGCTCCCGCCAGATCGTCCGCCGCCCAAAGGCCGTGCGCCAGCGCCATCACCAGCGCCAGGTAAGCGGCCGACCACCCCTTCACGGGTGCGATGGTACCACACAGTGATTGACGCCACGGAAACCGAAGGACCGATTCCGCCATTGCCTCCATTCGCCGCCACGGCGCGATGCCGCCAGGATGGACAGCCATGCCCGGATGGCGCCCTCCGCCCGCGCGGCGGATCCGTCTCACGCGCGGCCGCTATAGCTGCGCCGCCTCCGTTCGGCCGCGCGGACGCGGGCTTCATCCATGCCGAAGTAGTGCGCCACCTCGTGCCACACGGTGTCCGCCACCATGCGCTCCAGGTCCGCGGGGGTGCGCGCCAGGCGTTCATGCGGGCCTTGAAAGATGGTGATGCGGTCCGGCGCGGTGAACGTGTCGAACACGCTGCGCTCGGTCAGCGGCCGGCCCTCGTAAAGCCCCAGCAGCGTTCCGCCGCGAGGCACGCGCCCCCGCGCCAGTTGGCCGGGAGAAGGTTCGCGGTCCACAATCAGCGCGATGTTCTTCATACGGCGGCGGAAACGCACCGGAATTCGCGCATAGCAGGCTTCCACCAGGCGGTCGAACTCTTCGGCGGTCATGGCACTTGTTATTCTACGTAATTGGCGGAAGACAATCGAAAACGCGTGGTAGTGGCCATTGACGGTCCGGCGGGCGCGGGCAAGAGCACCATTGCGCGCCGGCTGGCCGGCAAGCTGGGCTTCACCTATATAGATACGGGCGCAATGTACCGCGCCGTGGCGCTCTGGGCGATCCGGCAGGACCTGGACGCCGGGGATATGCACCGCATGGAGCAACTGGCCATCGCGGCGGACATACGCCTTTCGCCGGGGCGAATCCAGCTCAACGGCGAAGACGTGACGGAAGCTATCCGGCAGCCGGAAGTCACCAGCGGCGCCTCGAAGATCGCGGTAATCCCCGGCGTGCGCCGCGCCATGGTGGCCAAACAGCGCGCCATGGGCGAACGCTCCAGCGTGGTGATGGAAGGCCGCGACATTGGCACCGTGGTGTTTCCGCACGCCGAGGTGAAAGTCTTCCTGGATGCGCAGCCCGGCGAGCGCGTGCGGCGGCGCCTGGAGGAAGGGCGCGCCAAGGGTGAGACGATCACCGAAGAGGCGCTGGCGGCGCAGATCGCCGAGCGCGACAAGCGCGACAGCACGCGCGCCGAGGCTCCGCTCACACAAGCGCCCGACGCGGTCTACCTGGATTCCACCGGCCTGACCATCGACGAGGTGGAGGAAGCCATCCTCCGCATTGTGCGCGCGCGCGTCACCAACGGGAAGGAATTTCATTGAACGATTTGCTGATGATGAAGTTTGGCGGCACGAGCGTCGGCTCGGCCGAGCGAATGCGCGCGGCGGCGCGCCTAGCGGCGGCGGAGGGCGCGCGGCGTCCGGTGGCCATCGTGGTTTCGGCCATGTCCAAGATCACGGACCTGCTGCTTGGGGCCATGCGCCATGCCGAAGCGGGAGACGCGGCCGGCCTGGAGCGCGACGTTGCCACGCTGCGCGAGCGCCATCACGATGCGTGCCGCGAACTGCTGCCGGAGGCGCGTCATGCGGCGGTGCGCGCGGAGATCGGCAAGCTCATCGGCGAGTTCGAACGCATCGCCGGCGGCATGGCCATGCTGAACATGCGCCCGCCGCGCTCCGTGGATGAAGCCGTGGCCACCGGCGAGAAGCTCTCCGCGCTACTCGTGGCGGATTACCTGAACTCGGAAGGCGTGGCCGCGGAGGCCGTGGATGCCACCGCGGTGATCGTTACCGACGCGGTCTTCGGCAACGCCTCGCCGCTCATGGCGCCAACGCGCGAGAGCGCGCAGCGGGTTTTGCGGCCGCTCCTCGAGCGCGGCGTGATGCCCGTGATCACGGGTTTCAACGGCGCCACGGCCGACGGCCGGCCGACCACGTTGGGCCGCGGCGGGTCGGATTTTTCGGCGTCGATTCTGGCGGCCGCCCTGGACGCTTCCGAACTGTGGATCTGGACCGATGTGGACGGCATCATGAGCGCCGATCCAAAGCTCGCGCCGGACGCCGTGGTGCTCGACGAAATCACCTACGCCGAAGCCGCCGAACTGGCTTACAACGGCGCCAAGGTGCTGCACGCGCGCACTCTGGCGCCGCTGCTGGAGAAGGGCATCCCGGTGTGGAGCAAGAACAGCTTTGCGCCGGAGAAGCCGGGCACGCGCATCGTGCCGGCGAGTTCGGAAGCCACTGGCGCGCGTGCGGTCACTTCCATGGCGAAGGTTGCGCTGGTGTCACTGGAACCAGCGAGTCCGGAGCTGAGCGGCGTGCAGATCATGGCGCGAGCCATGGACGCCCTGGCGCGGGTAAACGTAGAGGTGCTGGAGCTATCCAGCTCCGGTTACCGCGGCAACTTCTGCTTCCTGGTGCGCGAGGACGAGCTGGAGAAGTCCGAGGAAGCGCTGGAAGCGGCGCTGGCGCTAGAGTTCGCCCACGGCTACGTGAAGCGCCCGCAGGTGGATGCCAACGTCGGCCTGCTGGCCGTGGTAGGCGAAGGCATGCAAGGCAAGCCCGGCCTGGCGGGCAAAGTGTTCACCGCCATTTCGAACGTGGGAGTGAACATCATCGCCATCGCGCAGGGCGCCAGTGAGCTGACCATCGCCATGGTGGTGAGGCGCGACGGCCTGGAGAAAGCGGTGAGAGCGGTACACGCCGCCTGCGGGATGGGGAAGGCGTAAGAGCCCAGCGCCCTCGCCAAGCTCCGTGAGTTCGGCGGCCGGCGGTCCGCGCCAATTCGCTACGCCGCCTTGGCCGCCCCCTTCATCTCCACCACTTTCGGCTCCAGCCCCATCTTCGCCAAGGCCGCGTAGACCACGAAGCCCGCTACGAAGCTATAGAGCGCCGCGGGCTGCACGTAGCGCTTGGTGGCCGCGTCCAGGGGCAGGAAGGGCAGAATGCCCACCACAAAGCCCACGGCCCAGGAGATATACCCCGCCCAGTTGATGCCTTCTCTGGGGCCCGCCCACTTCTTTCCGGAGAGCAGGTAGTCCGCCGCAATCGCGCCGCAGATGGGCCCGAAGCTCGCGCCCACAATGCTAAAGAAGGAAATCAGGTGCGTGGCCACTCCGGTGACCGCCAGCACGATGCCCGCCGCGCCCGCGGCCATGCTGGACGAGACGCGGGGCACGCCGGGAATCATGGTGGAGAAGCTGTTGCCCGCGATGAAAATGCAGAAGCAGGTCGCCGGAATCGAAGCGATGGCGAAGAGCACGAACATGGACGTCGCAATGGGCCCGCCGATGCCTTGCAGCACGTTGGCGTAATCGAGCGGCAGCTTGGGATTGGACCCGGCCGCCGCGGACACCGCCATCAGCGCCAGCCCGCCGGCCACGATGGGCGCCAGCATCACGCCTACCAGGCCGCCCCAGCGCACGTCGCGCTCGTGCCGCGCGTTGATGCCGAAATCCGCGCCAGCCGCGCCGGCCGTGGCGAAGAAGCCGATTACCGCGGCCATCACCATGGTGAGCGCCACGTACGGATCCGTCTGCGCCGGCGGCGGTGTGTAGCGCTGTCCCGATGGCGCCTGGAAATACACCACGATGAGCATCAGCAGGGGAATAAAGTTGAGAAGCGTGGACACCTTCGCCACATACTGGATGCCCTTGGCGCCCACCCACGCGAACACGCCGCCCCACACCACGCCCGTGACGATGAAGGGGACGCTCATGGGCGTGGAATCCGCGCCCACGGCCTTCAGAACGAATTCGCTGGCGATCGATGTAGCCACGGCGAACCAGCCGATTTGCAGCAGTCCCATGAGCAAGCCGGGCATCAGGTAGCCCCCCGCCGTGCCGAACGTAGAGCTCCCAATGACGTACAGCGGGAAGCCGGTCTTCATGCCCAGCATGGCCGGGGCCAGGTAGTAGAGCAGGTAGCAAAGCGCCGAAGCGAATACCAGGCCGGCGAGGCAAACGGCCAGGCTGCCATGGTCCAGCGTGCCATCGGCTAGCGAACGGTAGAACGCCACCCAGAGGAAGATGCCGGCGTAGGCCGGCGCGGTATTGGCATACCAGGGGGCGCGTTTCTCAGCGGGATTCGGGACGGCTTTCGCAATATAGTCGGGCAACATGGCCACTCCTTCCGGTTCCGAATACGATGGAAGCGGCCAGTATACTATGGCGCGAGTCCCGCAAGAAGGGTCAATTTGAGGAAAAAATCCGAAATGGCGCTTTAGTGCGAGTGCCCTTCGCGGGCTTCGTGAACGGGAATGGCGCAGCCGTTCTGGGAAATGGCGCAGCTCAGGTGCTCGAACTGCACGGTGGTATGCCCAATGTGGAAGCGGTCCAGCAGCAGGTGATTCAGGCGGTGCAGAATAGCGTCGCTCTGGGAAGGCGGCACGTCGGCGATGAGCACGTGGCAGCTCATCGCGCGGGTGCTGGAACCCAGACTCCAGATGTGCAGATCGTGCACGCCCAGCACGCCCTCCACGGCCCGCATGGAATCGGTGACGTCCTGCAGAGACAGGCCGCTCGGCAAGCCCTCCAGCAGGATGTTCAGGGCCTCGCGCACAATGCCCCACGCGGTCCAAATGATCAGCAGGCCGATCAGGATGGATAGCGCCGGATCCACCACGGTCCAGCCCGTGGAGCGGATGGCCGCGGCGCCGGCCACAATCGCGGCAGCGCCCAGCGCATCGCCGAACATGTGCAGGAACGCGCCGCGGATGTTCAGGTCGTGACGGCTGGCGCGCTGCAGCAGAAAGGCGATGGCGCCGTTTAAAACCAGGCCCGCCGCCGCCACGGCCATCATCACTCCGGTCTCCACCTTCTCCGGCCGGCTCAGCCGCCGCACGCTCTCATACAGAATCCCGCAGGAGAGCAGCGCCAGCGCCAGCGCATTCACGAACGCGGTAAGCACGCCCGCGCGATGGTAGCCGTAGGTCTTCACCTCGTCGGCGGGCTTGGCTTGCACGTAGACGCCGATGCAGGCCAGCGCCAGCGCCAGGCCATCGGTAAAGTTGTGTCCCGCGTCGGAAAGCAGGGCCAGAGAATGCGCGCGAAACCCGGCCAAAACCTCGACCGCAACGAAGGCGAATGTCGCCACGAGCGACCAGCGAAGGACACCCCCGGCCGCCTGGCTGTGATCGTGCGTATGCAACGCTTCCCCTGATTTCCAGTTTATCGCGGCGAGCGGCGGGGCCTTCCGCGCCTCACTCCCGGCGAAACAAGCGGCGTCCTATCCGGCCTTCGGTCCCAAAGCTCCGTCTTACCGCCTGATATTTCGATTGTACGAATCCATACGTTATGATGGCATCAGGAC
>Ga0335069_10006122_pt1 | contig 17531 bp, 14 predicted proteins | sample Lox_Sample_11_FD_206714 | JGI IMG/M metagenome (GOLD analysis project Ga0335069, IMG submission 206714) | Soil microbial communities from Loxahatchee National Wildlife Refuge, Florida, United States - Lox_Sample_1.1 | ecosystem: Environmental > Terrestrial > Soil > Wetlands | place: USA... | reverse complement strand
AGGAGTCGAGGTATGACGCGTTGGATGCAGGATTGGCTCGTGGTTGTCCTGGCGGTGGCTCTGACCGGGATTGGAGCAGCTCTTCTCACGACCGCCTTAGGTTTCGCCTTCACGCGTGGAGAGGCCGCGAGCATGTTGGCTTATGGCGACAAGGCGAAGACTCCTCAGGACGAATCCACCGAATCGGAGCGGTACGCCAAAGATCTCGACCGCGCTGGCGTCGTGTCGGTCGTTCTATTTCTGGCGGTCGAACTTATAGCGGCATGCATCTTCGCGGGGGCCAGGGTGCTTTCCGGACTCGGGGTGCGAAGGTCCATAAGAGGGCTTGGGGGCTTGGCGATTGCATTTCTGTGCTCGGGGTCGGTCGCGTTAGCTACCCTGTCGGGGCGCTTGCCAGTCCCCTTAGCCGACTTAGACCAATTTATCTCCCGCTTACTGATGCATGTCGTTTCGTAGCGACGACAAGTTTCGCGGACAGCGCACCTATCCAGCGTTGGGTATCGGCAATTAGGGTCGCGCTGTCCTTCTTCATCCACTGCAGCCCCTATTTGGTGTCGGTTTGGTGTCTATTTCGGCCCGGCACGGCAGAGCACAAGGCAGACTATGCAGACTCCGCCTAAGAGAATGGAGGCGAAGCGTTTACGCGCTTCGCGCCACGATTTCAAGAACTTGCGAGCTACCGGGGGTTCGAATCCCCCCTCTCCGCCAGCGAATCGGTCCAGGGCAACAACAGCAAGTCACCAAACCCAAAACCCCATCCGGCTTCCGGATTGTGTACTACGGCCCTCGGCTGGCCGCGCCGTCCGAGCAAAGAACTAATCGAGAGCGCCGTTAAAGAAGCCAAGACCACACTGGAGGCGTCGCCAGAACTGGCACAGGGACGCACAGGACGGGTGCAGGAGCTTCTAGGGGATGCCGTAACCCTTACGGATTACCTGTTGACCGTCGAACCGGCTTCGGGGCTCGGGAGACTCGGCGGGAAGGCGACGGCAAAGCGCGGGCCTGAGTATTTCCGCAAGATCGCAGCCATGCGGAAGACGCGGGCGGGGGGGAAGGCCGAAGAATGCATCATGGAGCGATGGTCAGAATTTAAGACCTGTACGGGTGAATCCTGGTATTCTGAGCGCTTCGCGGGTTACTGATGCCGCTCTATGCCGGGGCGCGAGAATTGATTCGCGCCAACCTTGAAACAATCAAGCAGGGGAAGAAAGCTGGACTTGTCGCGATTGGCAGCCTTACCGATGCGCAATTGGAATCTGTCAATGAGGTTCGCAATGCTTCTGGCTATCCGCCCCTGAAGGCGGAAGTCGTCTTCTTTGGACAGCATGTTTACGCTAGCCGAGTGTTGCGCGATGGCTACACAATCGATGACGTGATCGACCAGATCGCCAGCGGCATGGACGACGGTGCGGTCTTCATAAGAACTCCGCACATGACTGCGCTAGAGAACTCGACCCCCAGGGCAGACCGTTATGGAAACACGGTTCGGGACAGGATTGTCCTGGAGTGCTCAGCCCGATACCCAAGGCCGGAACTCTTCTCTGTGGTGCCGAAGGGGGATTCTAACAGACCAAAGAAAAGGCCGCCCATTCGTCATGAGCGGCCCGAACCTCAGCGACTCGCTCGGGTAACAGTTGCTTCCGACGCACCAGTCGCTGCTAAGGACAGTATGGACCTGTAGGCCCTGTTAGTCAAGCCCTACCTTGTGTATCTCTTCCGCGCTATTATCCATTTGTATAACATATTTACAAATAAATACTTTACAACAAAATGACTGTCGTGTAACCGGAGCGCGGCTAGGGTCAAATTCTCGTGTCCCGCATGGGCCGCGGAGGGGAGGTATTCGGGTGAATTTTGCCAAAATCGGCGAACAAATTAGGCGGCTCCAAGAGATTCGGAGGCTTCTGATAGATCCTGAGTCCGTGAGACTGCTAGAGCAAGCGTTCCGGGCTTGACTCCTGGCTCTTGATGTGTGATTATTCATTAGGATGAATAATCATTCAATCGGGTGGCCGGGATGCCTGCCGGCTTGAGCGGCATCATGCGGGCGCAGACTCCCGATCTCCTTCGGGATCTGGATCTTACCGATGACGAGCTGCGCTATCTGCTGGATCTCGCCGCCGCCGTGAAGGGCGACCCGCGCAGCTATGCCCAGGCGCTCTCGGGCAAGTCCATTGCCCTGCTCTTCGAAAAGCCCTCGCTCCGCACCCGTCTTACTTTCGAGCTGGCCATCAAGCAGCTCGGCGGCGATTCGCTGTTTTTTGAGGCCGCCATCGGGGTGCGCGAACCGCTGAAGGACGTCGCCCGCAACCTGGACCGCTGGGTGAACGGCATCGTGGCCCGCGTCTTCCTGCAGGACACCGTGGACGGCCTGGCGCAATGGTCGTCCGTGCCGGTAATCAACGCGCTGAGCGACCTGTTTCACCCCTGCCAGGCGCTGGCCGACATGCAGACCATTCGCGAGCGCTTCGGAGATCTGCAAGGCCGCAAGCTGGCGTTCATCGGCGACGGCAACAATGTGGCCCACTCGCTAATGCTCAGCGCCCTGCGCCTCGGCATGGATTTCACCCTCGGCTGCCCGCCCGGCTATTCACCGAACCCGGATATCGTGGTGCAGGCCGAAGGGCTCGCGGCGGTTTCCGGCGCCGCGCTGCAGATTACGCACGACCCGGCGGAGGCCGTCCGCGGGGCGCATGCGGTCTACACCGACGTGTGGGCCAGCATGGGGCAGGAACAGGAAGCCGCCATCCGCCGCAAGGACTTTCGCAAGTTTCAAGTGGATGACGCCCTCTTCGCCCAGGCGCGCCTGGACGCCATCTTCATGCACTGCCTGCCGGCCAAGCGCGGCGAGGAAACCACGGACGCCGTAATGGAAAACCCGCGCTCCGCCGTCTTCGACCAGGCCGAAAATCGCCTGCATGCGCAGAAAGCGCTGTTGTTAATGATTTTGTGAAAGAAGCCTTCAGCCTTTAGCCATCAGCCTTCAGCTAAGGCAGGCTTCGCGCCGCTCGGCCGATTGCCCGGCAAGCTGCGGGCGGAGCCGTGAAGAACCCGAAAAGGCTGGCGCACGAGCGGAGGGCTGTTAGACGGTTAGTAACCGAACCGAAAGACGATAACTGATAACTTAAGAGCTTATGCCCAAACCCAAAAAAGTAGCCCTCGCCTATTCGGGCGGCCTCGATACTTCCGTCATTATTCCCTGGCTCAAGGAGAATTACGGCTGCGAGGTGGTCGCCGTTTGCGGCGATATCGGACAGGGCGGCGACGAACTCACCGGCCTGGAAGCCAAGGCGCTGAAGACGGGCGCTTCCGAAGTCCACGTCGCCGACATGCGCGAGGAGTTCGTCTCCGAGTACCTCTGGAAACTGGTCCGCGCCGGAGGCGTTTACGAGCACAAGTACCTGCTCGGCACCTCCATTGCGCGGCCGCTGCTGGCCAAGCGCCAGGTGGAAGTAGCGCTGGCCACCGGCTGCGACGGGCTGGCCCACGGCTGCACCGGCAAGGGCAACGACCAGGTGCGCTTCGAGCTCACCTACAAGGCCCTGGCCCCGCATTTGCAGGTGATCGCGCCGTGGCGCGAATGGGACATCAAGTCGCGCGAAGACGCCATTGAATACGCGCGCCAACACAACGTGCCCATCGCGCAGAGCACGACGAAGATTTACAGCCGCGACCGCAACATCTGGCACATTTCGCACGAAGGCGGGGAGCTTGAAGACCCAGCCAACGCCGCGCCGGACGGCATCTGGATGCTGACGAAGAGTCCGGCCGAGGCTCCGGACAAGCCGGGCGAAGTGACCATCGCTTTTGAAAAGGGCGTTCCGGTGGCCGTCAACGGCAAGCGCATGAAGGCCTTCGAGCTGCTGGAAGCGCTCAACGCCATCGCGGCGGAGCACGGCGTGGGGCGAATCGATCTGGTGGAAAACCGCTTCGTCGGCATGAAATCCCGCGGCTGCTATGAAACGCCCGGCGGCACGCTCATCATGTTCGCCGTCCGGGAGCTGGAAGCGCTGACGCTCGACAAGAACACGCTGCACTACAAGCAGCAGCGCGCGCTGGAATACGCCGAGATGGTTTACAACGGGCTGTGGTTCACGCCGCTGCGCGAGGCGCTGGACGCCTTCTTCGAAAGCGTCAGCGAAACTACCACCGGCGAAGTCAAGCTGGGTCTCTACAAGGGCAACATCCAGCCGCTGAGCCGCAAGTCGCCGTACTCGCTCTACGCCCTGGACATCGCCAGCTTCACCATGGACGCCAGCTACGATCAGAAGGACGCGCTTGGCTTCATCAACCTCATCGGGTTGCCCATCAAGGTGCGGGCCGCCAAGGCGGCGCAGCCGAAATGAAGCTTTGGGGCGGGCGTTTCGAATCCGGACCGTCGGAGGTTTTCGAGCGATTCTCCGGGTCGCTCGATTTCGACCGGCGCTTGATCGACGCGGATATTCGCGGCTCGCAGGCGTTCGCGCGCGAATTGGAGCGGGCCGGGATCCTGACCGCCGCCGAGCGCGCAACCATCGTGGCGGCCTTTGAGGCGATGCGCGCGGAAGCCGCTTCGCCCGCCTTCTATGAGGGCGCCACGGATGAGGACGTGCACACCCTGGTGATCCGCAAGCTCAAGGAGAGCGCCGGCGCCGTGGCGGACAAGATTCACACCGGGCGCAGCCGCAATGAGCAGGTGTCGCTCGATACGCGCCTCTGGCTGCGCGAGGAGTGCGACCGCGCGCGGAGCCTGCTGGCCGGCCTCATGACCGCGCTGCTCGATCTGGCGGGGCGCTATCCGGACGCGGTCCTTCCCGGCTACACGCACATGCGGCGCGCGCAGGCCGTGCTTTGGCCGCACTATTTGCTGGCGTATTTCGAAATGTTCGCGCGGGACTGGGAGCGCCTGGGCGAGGCGCGCCGCCGCGCCAACGTCCTGCCCCTCGGCTCGGGCGCGCTGGCCGGCAGCGGCTTTCCGTTCGACCGCGAATCCATGGCGCGCGACCTGGGCTTTGAAGCCATCACGCGCAACAGCATGGACGTTTCGGCGGACCGCGATTTTGCGCTCGATTTTCTCTACGCCTCCAGCGTCGCCATGCTGCACCTGAGCCGCCTGGCCGAGGATTGGATTCTCTATTCGAGCGAGGAGTTCGGGTGGCTGGAGCTTTCCGACGGCGTCACCAGCGGTTCCAGCCTCATGCCGCAGAAGAAGAACCCGGATTCGCTCGAACTGATCCGTGGCAAGTCCGGACGCGTGATGGGCTCGCTGACGTCCCTCATGGTCACCATGAAGGGCCTGCCCATGACCTACAATCGCGACATGCAGGAGGACAAGGTTCCCCTGTTCGAGGCGGCCGATCAGTTGGCCGGGTCGCTGGAGATGGCGCGCGCGGTGGTGGAATCGGCTAGCTTGAATCCGGCGCGGCCTGCGGCGGCGGCCGAGGAGAGCTGGGTGGTGGCCACGGACCTGGCCGAAGCGCTGGCGCGCGCCGGAACGCCCTTCCACCAGGCGCACCAGTTGGCCGGCCGTTTCGTTCTGGAGAGCGTTCGTACCGGCAGGAAGCCCGCGGATTGGACGGCCGAAGAAATGCGCCGCTTCGCGCCCGAATTCACCGCCGGTTTTGCGCGCCTGCTTGACCCCAAGGAAGGCATGAAATCGCGCGAAATCCCCGGCGGCACGGGGCCGCAAACCGTGGCAAACGCGCTGGCCGCGGCGCGCCGGCGTCTTAGCGAGATGACATTATGACGAAGACCTATCGCCAGGGCCAAATTCTGAAGCTGATCCGCGGCAAGCGCATCGGCACGCAAGAAGAAATCGCGCATGAGCTGGCCAAGCAGGGCATCGCGGCCACGCAGGTGACGCTGTCGCGCGATATCCGCGACCTCCGCCTGGTGAAGACCCGCGAGGGTTACCAGGAGATGGCGGCCGAGGAGACCGGGCCCGAGTTCGCTCTGCTGGCGGCCGAGTTTCTGCTCGACGTGCTCATCGCGCAGAACCTCGTGATCCTCAAGACCTCGCCGGGTCATGCCAACTCCGTGGCCGTCTCGCTGGACGCCGAGCGCTGGCCGGGAGTAGTGGGAACGCTCGCGGGTGACGATACGATTCTGGTGATCGCGCCCGACAACGCGACAGCGGAGAAGATCCAGGAAAAGCTGCTGGGGATGCTGGAAAAAGGATAGCTTCCCATCCGCGCCCGCCGCGGCGCCCCGCGACGGTGGCCCCGAGTGGGGCGGACCTCCTGGTCTGCCTTCTTCTCTTTTGCCGGCGGCGTCTGGGGAGAACGAATGGGCACGAACTTCTTCCAGTCCCCGCTGCGGCGACGCCCTGTCATGCGCGGAGACCGACAGGCCGCTTGCGAATTCCTTCCGGGAGGCAGACCAGAAGGTCCCCACTCGACTACGAGTTCGAAGCCGGGTTTTGCAAGCGGCTACAAGAGGGCCGCCCCACTGACCTACGGTAGCGTCACCTTCAAATAACTGATCGCGCCGTTCTTGATATCGACGTTGCTTACCGCTTGCTTCCCGTCCTTCTCCACGGTCACGCGATACGTTCCGGCCTGCAGCGGGATTTGCGTGGGCGTGGCGCCGTTCACTCGCTTTCCGTTCACGGAAACCGCCGCTCCTTCGGGCGCTGAGGTGACCATAAGCGTACCCGCCATGGCGCGCATCACCACCGGCGGCAGTTCCAGCGGCGCGGAGCCCACGTCCACGTCGATGTGCTCCAACTGGTAGCCCGCCATCGTCACCGAAATCACGTGATGCCCCGGCGCCGCCGTCAGCGAACAGGGCGTGGTGCAAGCGGTTTCGCGCCGCGCATCCAGAATCGCAATCGCGCCCGCCGGACTGCTGCTGATCGCCACCGGCTCCGGCGCCGCGGGCCGAGCCCTTTCCACCGCCGCCTTGGCTTGCGTGGCGGGCGTCTCGGCCGGAGCGGAAGCGGGCGTTTGGGCCGGCGCCGAAGCCGGGGCTGCGGCATCCGCCGGCGGCTGCGCTTGCGCCTGCTGTTGTGGCGCCGGTTGAGTTGCGCCGTTCGGGACGGCGGAGCCGATCGGGCTCGGCTTGGCATCGTCGCCCGAAGCTGCCTGCGGCTGCGCCGCCGGAGCGGTGGGTGCGCCGCCTTGCGCGGCAGCGGGTGCTTGCGCCGGAGCGCCGGCCGGCGGCTGCTGCTCCGCCGCCGGGGCTTGCGCGGTCCCCATTCCCAAAGCCGCCTGGATGCGCTGCGCGAATCCGCCCACCTTCTGCGGCAAGTCCGGATCCGCCTGCCATCCGAGCAGCCCCAACACCACCGCGGCAACTAGGATCGCCGCCAGGAACGGCCAGAAACCGGAGCGCTTCCGCGCGCCATCGCTCGTCGCCGTGGTTTCGTCTTCGCGAACCGGATGCCGCGCCGGGGGCAATTTCATGGCGGGTTTGGCGGCCACGGAGACCACCGAGGCGGTCGGCTCTTCCGCCGCGCCGCCGCGCGGCATGGCCTTCCAACCCGGGCTCGCCGCGCAAGCCTTCTCCAGCGCGCCTACCAGTTCCGTGCACGTGCGGTAGCGCGCGTCCGGCTTCTTGGCGAGGCCCTTGCGCAGCACGTTCTCAATGGCCGGGCTCAGCGTCGCGTTGAGCCGCCGCGGCGAAATCGGCTCCTCCGCCACAATCTTGTAAACCACGGTGGTCAACTGCTCGCCCGTGTGCGGCTTGTCGCCGGTCAGCATCTCAAAGGCGATAACCGCCAACGAAAACTGGTCCGAGCGCCCGTCCACCGCCTGCCCCTGTACCTGCTCCGGCGACATGTAGTGCGGCGTGCCCACAATCGCGCCCGTCACCGTGAACTGGTCCGACGCCGTAATCTTCGCGATGCCGAAATCCGCGATCTTCGCCGTGCCGTCCGCCGCGATCATGATGTTGGCGGGCTTGATGTCGCGGTGCACAATGCCCTTCAGGTGCGCGTAATCGAGCGCCGCCGCGGCCTGCGCCAGTACGCTGAACATCTTGTCGGGGGTCAGCGCGCGGCCCGGCGCCATCACGTGATCGAGCGTCGGCCCGTCCACAAACTCCATGGCGATGTAGGCCAGGCTGCCCTGCTGCTCCACGTCGTAGATCGTGACGATCCCGGGGTGTGAAAGAATACCCGCCGAGCGCGCTTCCCGGAACAAGCGCTCGCGCAGCCGTTCGCTCTCCTCCGGCTTGCCGCCTAGCTGGATGGTCTTGATGGCCACCGGCCGGCCGATATTCGGGTCGATGGCGTGGTACACGATGCCCATGGCGCCGCGCCCCAACTCCCGAACGATCTTGTACCGCCCGATACGATCCATGAATTCCGCCGGCCGCTCCTGGCGCTCCCCCGCGCCGCACCGCCCGCCATCCCGGCTCGCCGAAGGGCGCGGGCCAAGCAAACAGGCTTCTTACGCTCTCTCTCAGTGATAGCACGCCGGGCAGCCCCGCGCCGGACGCCCTTAGCTCACCAGGACTTGCGGCCGTCCCCGCCACGCCAACCGGGCCGGCGAACGCCGGAAGACGGACCCCACTCCGGCGGCTTAGCCTACTCGTACCGCAACGATTCAATCGGGTCCAACCGCGCGGCCTTGATGGCCGGTAATAACCCCGCAATCAAGCCCACGGTCTCCAGCAACGCCGTGGAGGTCACCACCGCAAAGGTGGAGATCCCCAGGTGCACGTCGCCTTCACCGTTGGTGGTGTGAAACAGCGGCCCCAGGAGCGGCAAGCCGCCGAGATACAGCGTGACCGCCCATCCCACCAGCACCCCGATGGCGCCGCCGGCCGTCACAATCGCCACCGCCTCCAGCAGGAATTGCGCCAGGATGGCCCTCTGCGTGGCCCCAATGGACTTCAACACGCCAATCTCGCGCGTACGCTGTGTCACCGAGACCAGCATGATGTTCGCCAGCCCCACCCCGCCGATGGCCAGCGTCAACGTGCCCACAAAGCCCAGAAGGACGCGCAGGGCCATGCCCATGGTATCGATCAGGTGCATGTACTCATTGAAGATGAACGTGCGGATGGCGCGGTCGTCCTTGGGTGAGAAGTTGTGCAGCCGCGCCAGCGTTTCGGTCACCTGGCGCACCGCTGTTTCGCGAAACACCGGATTGGCGGGCATCCAGACGATATCGTCCGGGTACTTCAGGTCGCGGAACAGCGAGCCCGTCTCAAACGGAATGAAGACGCATTCGTTATCCGGCGTGTTGTAGTTGGCCACCTGCGTCTTGGTCCGAAGCACGCCGATCACGCTGAAACGCAGGCCGTCAATGGTGATGTCCTCGCCATCCGGCGGGACCTCGCCGAAGAGCTTGCTCGCGGCCTCGGCGCCAAGCACCGCCACGCGGCCCTTGCGGTTTTCATCGTCTTGATCGATCCATCGGCCCGAAGCCATGGTCATGTTGCGCACACGCCCGTAGGGCGGCCGCACGGAGCGCACCATGGTGGAGTACGACCGGTGCTCATGTACCACGGTCCTGCCGCTGCTCATCATCTCCGGCGAAATTGCCAGCACCAGCGGCACCGACGTCCGGATCTCCTCCACGTCCGAAGTCTCCAGGCGAATGCGCCGCCCCGCCCGCTCCCCGCCCGCCTGGCTGGACGTGTTCCCGCCGAACATTAAGATCAGATCCTGCCCCACGGTGCTGAACGCCGTGCGCAATGCCAGGTGAAAGCCATCGCCGTACGAATAGAGGATCACGAAGCAAGCCACGCCCCAAGCCAGGCTGACAATGGTCAACAGGCTCCGCAGCCGGTTGAATTTCAGTGCCTGCGCGGATTCGTGAATGAGCGACGAAAGGGTCATAAGAAGTTATCAGTTATCAGTTATCAGTTATCAGTAAACACCATCAGTCGTTCGTCGATAACTGATAACTGATGACTGAAAACCGATAGCTCATCTCTCATATCTCAGCGCCTCCACAGGCGTCAGATTCGCGGCGCGCCACGCCGGCCAGATGGCGGAGCCCACGGCGACAATCCCTAGGGCGGCGAATGACAGCGCGGTGGTCAGGCCGCTGACCGGGAGGCCGTCGAACATCTCCTGTTTCGGCAGGCTGTTCACCGCCGCGGCCACGCCGTACGCCCCCAGCCAGCCGCACAATCCGCTGCCCAGCGCCAGAATCAGGCCTTCCAGAAAAAAGTCGGCCAGGATGCGCCGATTGGTCGCGCCCACGGCCTTGCGCAGCCCGATCTCCCGCGTCCGCTCCGTCACGGAGACCAGCATGATGTTCATCACGCCCACGCCGCCCAGCGTCAGGGTAACCAACGAGATGCAACCCAGAAAGACGGTCATGGAAGTGAATACGTTGTCCACCAGGCGAGCGTCCTCCACTGTGTCCCAAATGTGGATGGCGCCGCCGTCAGCCGGATCAAAACGGTGGTTGCGGGCAATCACGCGGACCACCTGGTCGCGCGCGGCCTTGAACTGGTCCAGCGAAGCGGGCGTGTAGATGAGATCGCTCACCAGGCCGGGATGAAAGTTCTCATCGTCGGCCGGCGGCAGGTCGCGCACCATGGAGTTGTAGGGGACGAAGATCTTATCGCTATCCAGGCCGTTGTAGCTGCTGTTCTGGTTCTTCGGCGGCGTGAGGCCCACGATGCGGTACGGCAGGCCGTTGACGGCGATAGTAGCGCCGGGCTGCAGCGGGCGTTCTCCGAACAACTGCTTGCGCACGTTGTCGCCCAGCACCGCCACGCGCATGGCTTGGGTGTTATCCTCGTCCACCAGAAACCGTCCGCTGTTCACGGCAATATTGCGGATTTCTGAATACTGCGGTTCCACGCCCAAAGCGCGAAATGACCCGCTGTTGTACGGGCTCACGGCGTTGACGCTGCTTTGCAATTCCGCCACCACGGCGCGCACCAGGTAGCACTCGTCGCGGATCCCGCGCACGTCGTCATAATCCAGGCGAATCAGGCGCCCCGCGCGCCGCCCTCCGGGCTGCAACTCGGTGCGCCCATTGAAGACGATGACGATGTTCTCCCCGATGTCGCGGAATCGGTCGCGCTGCCCGCCCTTGAAGCCATCGCCCATGGCGACAATCAGCACCATGGACGCCACCCCCCAGGCGATTCCGGCCATGGTGAGCACGCTGCGCAGCTTGTTGCGCCCCAGGCTGGAAAAGACGTGCGCGAAAAGTTCCTTCACCAGTTCCACGCGCCCGCCTTACTGCAAGACCACCTGCTGCCCGAGCGTGAGGCCCTTCACCACTTCGGTCTTCGATCCGTTGCTGATGCCGATGGCGATAGGAACCCGCCGCGTGCCCTTCGGCGCAGTGGGGTCGGGGACTTCCGCTTCCGTGGAGTGGTCCTTCTTGTAGATGATGGCTCCTTCGGGAATCGCCAGCACGCCCTTGCGCTCTTCCAGGACGATTTCGGCGTTGGCGGTCATGGTGGCGAGCAGTTTGCGCGACTCATTGGAAATGGAAACGCGGACCTCGAACGTGGTGACGTTATCCTTCTCCACGCCCATGGGCGAGATCTTGGTCACTTTGCCCGTGAACGTCTGGTCCTTGAACGCTTCCACCGTGATGCGCGCGGGCTGACCGAGATAAACCTTGCCGATATCGCTCTCGTCGGCCTTGCCCTTGACGTAGACTTCGCTCAAATCGCCGACGGTCATGATCACGGTGGCGCCGGAGCCCATCACCAGGATGGAACTGACAGCGTCGCCCACTTCGTGGTCGCGCGAGAGCACCACGCCGTCCATCGGAGAGACGATGGTGGCGTTGCGCACGTCTTCCTCGGATTGCGAGAGCGCGGCCTTGGCCTGTTCCACTTCGGCTTCGGCGCGGCTGATGGCGGCTTGCGTCACGCCGAGGTTCACCTGCGCCTGCTGCTGTTTGTTGACGGCGAGCTGGTAGTTCTTCTCGGCGTCCTCGCGGTCGTTCTGCGCAATCAGGTTGGCCTTGAACATCTCGGCGGCGCGATCCACATTCTTCTTGAGGAACGGCAGATCCGGACCGGCGGCTTCCACTTTGTTGCGCTCATAGTCGGCCTGCGCGCTCTTGAGCTGGGCCTGCGCCATCGCGAGCGCGGCCTGGGACTGGCGAAGCTTGGGCAGCAGGTCGTTCTGGTCCAGTTCGCAGATCACCTGGCCGGCCTTGACGCGGTCGCCCACATTCACCGGCAATTTCAAAATGATGCCGCTCGCCTTGGACTTGATATCCACCTGAGTCACGGGGGTGATTTTGCCCGTCGCTACGACGGAACGGGCCAAGTCCATTCGCTCCACGGTGGCGAGCTTATCGGAGTCGATCTTCGCGGGCGCGCGCCCCAGGCTGCGCAGCGAGAAAGACGCCACGCCTGCCAACACCACCAATACGCCCAGAAAGATCCAACGGGCGGGACCCCGTTTGCGGTTCGTCATAAAGCGCCTTAAGAAATATGTTTACGCATCGGGAACAAACCGAGTTCCAATTCGTGCGCCCGGAGAACGCCGGGGCGTTCGGGTCCCACCTCGAGGAACCAGAGCCTACCGAAACAGGATGTCGGCGGCCTTTTCCAGAAGAGCGCCGCACACCGCGCCCGCGCCGGCCGAACAAAAAGCCGCGACCGCTCCGCGCCGCTTCCATTCCTGATGCACGGCGTGGTAGCCCAGGTAGAACAGCCAGCCGGCGGTGAGCCCCACGGGATAGGCGGTCCACTCGCTGCCGAGGCGCGGGGCCATCCAGAATCCGGCCGCGGCTCCGGCCAGGGTGGCGGCTTCGGCGGCGGCGCACCAGGCCAGCGCTGCCCAGCGGGAGTTCAGCGACGCGCGCAGAATGCCGCCAAGCGCCACGCCTTCAGGGGCCTTGTGCACCGCCACGGCCAGCAGCACGGCCACGCGGAGGCCCACCGTGCCGGCGCTTTGCGTAGCGGCGATGGCCCATCCATCGATCACGCAATGCATCGCCGCCGCAATCACCAGGGGAAGGGCGAAGCCGTGCAGCTCGGTGGAGCAGTGGGAATGGTCGTGATCGTGCGCGCACGTGGGGCAGACCGGGTACGCGTACCGGTTGATGGCGAACAGGACGAGGTACCCGGACGCGAACAGCGCCGCGGTAACGCCCCATCCGGATTGCAAAGCCAGCTCCGGCGCGAGGCCGAACAAAGCCACCGCCAGCAGAATTCCCGCGCTAAAAGGCACCACCACCCGGGCCCGCTGGTGTGCGCCCGTCAACCAGACGCCGACCGCCGCGCCGCCAATGCCGACGGCCGTGGCCAGAGCCGGCGCCGTCATCCCGCTACCGATACCCAAGTTCAAGACTTTACTGTAACAAGCCCACGGGCAAGCCCCGGAGAATTCCTCTCCGCGCGCCGCCGCCCGGCTCCATTCCCGAGCACGGCGCGTCTTGCCGGGGCGGCCACAAGCCTGGAACGCAGAGCGGAACATCCGCGCGGCTCGGGTTGCTTTGCGGGTTGGCGGACCGGCATAATTCAGTCATGCGACTCCGCTGCCTGTGGCTTGCCGCGCTGGCGCCCTGCCTCGCCTTCGCCGCCGATCCAACCGCTCAGGAGATCCTCGCCAAGGCGGCGGCCACCTACCGCAACGTTCGAGGGTATGAATGCCGCGTCACCACGCAGACCATTAACGGCGCCGGCGTCGCCTCCCACCACTTCATCCTGCGTTTCGGTGGGCCCGGAAAGTACGACCTGAAGGATAACGACGATGCCAACGCCATCGCCACGCTCGCGTCGGCCAATATCCCGATCGATTTCGACCGGATCGATAGCGTCGCCACGCGCGCCGAGGTTTCGCGCACCGAGCTATTCACGGTCCATGGCAAACCGACGCCCATTTACGTGATTCACCTCGAGTCCAACCAGTGGCCCAAAGGTGTCTACGCGATGTACCGCGTGGACCAGAAGACTTTCCAGATTTACAAGACGATCTTCTATTCGCCGGAGGCTACGCACATCACGCTCTATTCGATGGTCAGGTGGAATGAGCCGCAGCCGGCGTCGCTGTTCGAACCCCGGTTCGTGGAGGGCAGGGGGAGCGCGAGCAAGTCTGCTTCGTTGATTGGCGCGCCGGCGCCGGATTTCTCGCTGCCGGATCTGCGCGGCAAGCCGGTGCGGTTGAGCGAACTTCGCGGCAAAGTGGCGGTGGTGGATTTCTGGGCCACGTGGTGCCCGCCGTGCCGGGCTGAGATGCCGGCGCTCCAGCAGATGCAGACGGAGCTGAGCGGCAAAGGGCTGGTGGTGCTGAGTCTGGACGTGGGAGAGGACGCGCAGAAGGTGGCGCAGTTCGCCAGGGAGCAATCGTACAACATGCCCCTGCTGATCGGCGCGGAGCCGGACGTTTCCGAGGAGTATTTCGTGGAAGCCTATCCGACCACGTTCGTGGTGGGACGGGACGGGCGCATCACCTACCGGGACTTGGGCGGAGAAGATGCCGGCAAGCTGCGCGCGGCGGTGGAAGCGGCGCTGGCGGCGAAGTGAACGTGCGCAGGGTTGCGGCAGCAGGATAGGTACTGAAAAGTCCGTGATTAGTTAGCCCGGAAGGCAGGCCGGGAGGTCCGCCGCGGCGGCGATTAGCAGATGCGCGGCAGTTGCTCTCCCAAGGGCAGATCGACGATGCGGCGGCCTCCGACTTCGGTTCTGAGCAGCACGAGGCCGGGATGCTCCGCCACGGCTTCGCCGATCATGACGGCTTCGCGGCCCAGCGGATTGGCGCGCATGGCCGCCAACACGCGCTCCGCGCTCCCGGGAGCGACGAACGCCGCCAGCTTGCCTTCGTTAGCGACGAACAGCGGATCGATGCCGAGGAGTTCGCAGGCCGCGCGCGCGGGGTCGTGAACCGGAATAGCGGCCGCTTCAGCCTCAACTCCGATGCCCGCCGCGGCGGCGATTTCCACCAGCGTGGCGCCCAGGCCGCCGCGCGTGGGGTCGCGCATGGCGTGAATTTCGCCGGCCTCCAGCATTTCGGCCACCAGGCGGTGCAGCGCGGCCGTATCGGAGGCCAGATCCCCTTCGAACTCGAGGCCTTCGCGCTGGGACATGACCGCCATGCCGTGATCGGCTATGGCGCCGCTGAGCAAAATCCTGTCGCCGGGGCGCGCGAAACGCGCTCCGATGTTGACGCCCTCGGGAACCAGGCCGACGCCGGAGGTGGTGACGAACATGCGGTCCGCCGCGCCGCGCGGAACCACTTTGGTATCGCCGGTGGCGATGGGCACGCCGGCCGCGCGGGAGGCTTCCGCCATGGAGGCCACCACGCGCTCCAGCTCTTCCATGGGAAAGCCTTCTTCCAGGATGAACGCCGCGCTCAAGGCCAGGGGCGCGGCGCCGCTCATGGCCAGGTCGTTGATGGTTCCATGTACGGCCAGTTTGCCGATATCGCCGCCCGGGAAGAACAGCGGCGTCACCACGAAGGAATCCGTGGTGAAGGCGATGCGCGCCGGGCCGGCGGAAAGCACGGCCTGATCGTCCAGGCGGTCGAGCACTTCGTTGCCGAAGGCCGGCAGGAACAGGTCGCGGATGAGCCGCGCGCTCATCTTGCCGCCGCTGCCGTGGCCCAGAACCACGGTCTTGCGCTCGGAGATGGGCAGCGGGCAGGAGAGGTTGAAGTCCGTCATCGGCGCCGCCCGTAGTTGTAGTAGGCCGCGCAGGCGCCTTCGGAGGAAACCATGGTGGCGCCAAGCGGGGTTTCCGGGGTGCAGGCGGTTCCGAACTGCGGGCAATCGAGCGGCCGCCGCGCGCCTTGCAGCACCAGGCCGCTGATGCATTCGGCGGGCTCCCGCGAGACGATGCCTTCGAGCTCGAAGACGCGCTCCGCGTCAAAGGCCGCGAACTCTTCGCGCAGCCGGTAGCCGCTGGCCGGGATGACGCCGATGCCGCGCCAAGCGCGGTCGCAGGTTTCAAAGACGCGCGCGATCATGCGCCGCGCCTCGGGGTTTCCCTCGCGCGAAACCGCGCGGGCATATTGATTTTCCACTTCATGCCTGCCGCTCTCCAGTTGGCGCACCGCCATAAGGATTCCCTCGAGCAGATCGAGCGGCTCAAAGCCGGTCACCACGATGGGGATGCCGTAGCGCCGGGCGAGGGGCTCGTATTCCTCCCAGCCCATCACCGCGCAGACGTGGCCGGCCCCCAGGAACGCCCGCACGCGATTACCGGGCGATTCGAGAATCGCCGTCATGGCGGGCGGCACGGTGACGTGCGAGACCAGGACGGAGTAGTTCGGCAAACCCTCGGCGCGCGCCTGCCACACGGACATGGCGTTGGCGGGCGCGGTGGTTTCAAAACCGATGGCGAAGAAGACCACGCGCCTGGCGGGATTGGCGCGCGCGATTTTGAGGCAATCGAGCGGCGAGTAGACCACGCGCACATCGGCGCCCTGGGCCTTGGCCTGGAAGAGGTCGCCGGAGGAGCCGGGTACGCGCAGCATGTCGCCGAAGGAGCAGAAGATGACATCGGGGCGCCGAGCCAGCGCATGCGCGCGGTCGAGCGATTCGAGCGGGGTGACGCACACCGGGCAGCCGGGCCCGTGCGCCAACTCGATTTCGGGGGGAAGCAGCTCGTCCAGGCCGTAGCGCACGATGGAGTGGGTCTGGCCGCCGCAGATTTCCATGATGGTCCACGGGCGGGTGGCCGCGCGGCGGATTTCGGCGATCAGTTTCCGGGCCAGCGCGCCGTTCCGGAACTCGTCGACGTACTTCATTCTTCGGCGGCGAGGGCGCCCAAGGCTTCCAGGTCGGCGAGCGTGCGCCGGGCCTCGGCTTCGTCCATGCGGCTAATGGCAAAGCCGGCATGCACCAGGACGTATTCTCCGGCCACGGCCTCCGGGAGGTAGGCCATGCAGGCTTCCCGCGCGACGCCGCCGAAATCCACGCGAGCCATGGAGACGCCGCCGGCCTGATACAACTCCGAAATTTTCCCCGGAACCGCGAGGCACATGGTTGAACTCCATGGTAACAGGCGGCGCGCGGACCGCTATTGGCGCGTTTTGGCGCGGCAGTGTATGGTAGATAGCATGATCCGCGCGTCCGGACAGGCCAACCGCGATCTCTCGCTGGCGGATGTGCACGCGAGCGTCGGCACGTCGCAGGTGACGTTCTGGCGGCGGATGTTCGCATTCGCCGGTCCGGCCTACCTGGTGAGCGTAGGCTATATGGACCCGGGCAACTGGGCGACGGACCTGGAAGGCGGGGCGCGGTTCGGCTACCAGTTGCTGTGGGTGCTGGTCATGTCCAACGCCATGGCCGTGCTGCTGCAGACGCTGGCCGCCCGGCTTGGCATTGTAAGCGGGCGCGACTTGGCGCAGGCCTGCCGCGAAACCTACCCCAAGCCGGTGACCGTGGCGCTGTGGGCGTTGTGCGAAGTGGCCATCGCGGCTTGCGACCTGGCCGAGGTTCTGGGCGCGGCCATCGCGCTGAACCTGATCTTCCACATCCCCCTGCTGTTCGGGGTGCTGCTGACGGCGGCGGATACGCTGCTGCTGCTGCTCTTCCAGAGCTTCGGCATCCGGACCATCGAAGCGTTTATTCTTTCGCTGATCGCGGTGATCGCCTGCTGCTTCGCCATTGAAGTGGTTTGGGCGAAGCCGGCCATCGGCGAAATCGCGCGCGGCCTGGCGCCGTACCTGG
>Ga0335069_10006121_pt1 | contig 17532 bp, 14 predicted proteins | sample Lox_Sample_11_FD_206714 | JGI IMG/M metagenome (GOLD analysis project Ga0335069, IMG submission 206714) | Soil microbial communities from Loxahatchee National Wildlife Refuge, Florida, United States - Lox_Sample_1.1 | ecosystem: Environmental > Terrestrial > Soil > Wetlands | place: USA... | reverse complement strand
TGCCCCAGCACCAGATCGGTAGCTACAATGCCAGGACAGATGGCATTGACGGTTATCTGCGTGTATCCGGCCATAGCTACCTCATGGGCCACGGTTCTGGTCATGCCCACCAGCGCATGCTTTGCCGCCGTGTAGGCGCTGTTTTGTGGACTGGCCTGCTTGGCCTGAATGGAGGCCACGGTAATGATTCTTCCCCATCCCTGCTCTATAATCCTGGGCAGAAATGCCTTGGTGCAGTTGAAGTTACCGAAGAGATGCACCTCGATAATTCTCCGCCAGTCGCGTTCATCGGCTTCCCAGATATTGGCGCGATGCCCCTCGATGCCGGCATTGTTGACAAGGATATGAATCTTTCCAAATTCTTGAATTGTTTTTTCAACGCAGTAATTCACATCGATGGGATTTGTGACATCCATCTTCGAAGAAATCGCCCGGCCGCCATGTCTGCTAATCTCTTTGGCTACGCGATTGGCAGCTTGGGCATCAATATCAACAACCACAACATCCGCACCTTCATCCGCGAAGGCCAGACAAATGGCTCGTCCGATGCCATTCCCACCGCCCGTAACAACCGCAACCTTATCTTTCAATCGCATGTTCAAACACCTCAATGTTTTTCATCAAACATCCGTTTCTAAGTATACGCCTGCCATGTTTTTACATTCTTTTCGAAGAACTCAAGTTCATGACCGGGAAAATATTGAGCATCCAATAGTTTCTGTACTGCTTTGAGCCTTTTGATGGAATATTGTCCGGCAACCGGGCTCCACGCGCTGCCGGGAGGTGTATTGTTTTCAATGTTTTCTCTGAGATAGGATGAATCTCCGCCCAGAATATAAAATCCGCTTTGGGGGAGTTCGACAATCAATGCCTGTAGTCCCGGTGTATGACCTTCGGCCATGATAACAGTCAATCCCGGAATAATCACATCATCCCCTTCCAACAGTTTCCATTTGATATTTGGCATATTGAACGTATCAGTCAAATAAGCAGCCGCCTGGAAAGAGTTTGGATGATGGGCATAAGCGAACTCGTCCTTCTGAACGTATACCTCGGCATCGGGGAAATACAGCAGGCCCCCCGTATGATCCAAATGAAGATGAGAAAGAATAATTTTTTTTATATCCGAAGGCTTTAAGCCTATTTTTTTTATTTGTTCCGCAGCGCTGTTAGTCTCTTTAATATCCGGTTCAAAACCTATCGCTTCAAGAATTGGAACTGCCATTAACGGCCAACCGGTATCAAATAAAATCCATCCGTCTTCCGTATCAAAAGCATAAAAAGGTGTGGCCACACGCATTTTTTTATCAAGGTCCGTCCCGTACTTCATCATGCCAACGTCGTACGAAATTGACCCCCCATCAAGGATGAACATTCTTTTTACTTTGCTTTTAGCACGCATTTTCAGTTAACCTCCCTTTTTTTTAACAGACCAATTTTAAATGTCTTTTAATTAATAAAATGCAGCGCCTCCGCATACGTTGATGGCCTGCCCCGTTATGCCCCTGGCCGCGTCGGAAGCAAGATAAACTACCATGTCTGCGATTTCTTCCGGTTCAATAAGCCGTTTTAGCAAAGATACCTGGGGAAGTTGTTTAGTAAGAACGATTTCTCTTGTCGTGCCTGTGATCCTTGCAACTTCATCCAGAAGCCCGCCTTTCTCGGTCACCATCTCCGTATTGCCTACGCCCGGACAAATTGCGTTGACAGTGATTTCAGTTAGACCCAAAAGTCCAAGTTCCATTGCAAGGGTACGGGTCAAACCGATGATTCCATGCTTTGAGGCACAGTAAGCGGAGCTTGTCGGACTGCCGTTCTTACCGGAAATTGAAGATAAATTTATGACGCGCCCTTTGCCGTTCTTAATGATGAGAGGCATTACCGCTTTGGTCATGTTATATGTTCCAATTAAATTGACGTCTATGGTTTTTCGCCAGTCATTATCATCTGCCTCCCAAAGAAAAGACCGTTTTGGTAAAATACCGGCGTTATTCACCAGGATATCGATGCGGCCGAAAACATCTATGGCTGTGTTGACCATGATTTTTATCTGTTCGGGAGAAGTAATATCTGCAATGAGCCCAATTGCCTTTTGACCCATTTGTTTAATTTCAGATGCTGTGCCTTCAATATCCTTCCCCTTGTCAACAGCAACAATGGTTGCTCCTTCCCTGGCGAGCGCTATCGCACTCGCTTTTCCAAACCCTCTTTGCGCACCCGTAACCAGTGCTACTTTATTTTTTAGTTGCATGATTAGCATCCCTCTCTTTTTTTCCTTCTAATAATGGCCTTTTGATGGAGGAAATCTCCCCCTTTCTGCAAGGGGGAGATTTAAGTAAGGAGGGCATTACTAGAAAGATTTCCCTCATGAAGAGTAAATTTTTAACATAACTTCGACATCATCGTGCCAAAATTCTTCACAATGAAATTTATCCTGAACGAACGATCACACTTATAAAAGATTACCTCGTTGTGCGTCCCTGCAGCGGCCGCCAGCTCTTTTCGATAAGACCTACCTCCTTCTTCCACCACGGCCTGTCAAGGGCAGGCATGGGCGCACGGATCATACCTTCAGGGATGAGGGACTCATCTTTCCTCCATGGCCCTATTTTTAATTCGTCCATGGCATATTCACGGCCGAGATTAGGGTTATTGGGGCAGGCCGGAATTAGACCGGAAAGGCAGCGCATTGTACAGGTATTGCAACGCGTGCACCGCACAATATCTTTGGGCTTCCCTGCTGCGAGTTTATTGACATATTCCGGGTCGCAGAGCATCTGCCTGCCAAGGGCCTGAATATCGTACTTTCCTTCAGCGATGTTCTGCTCAATCTTGACGGGATCATGCTGAGAAGCAACGATAACCGGGATCTTCAACGCTTTTTTAAAGGCCGCTCCATGTTCAGGGATATGCTTTGAGCGGTCCATATCCGTGACGAGGTGTCCGCCCTCTTCGTATCCGCCGCCATCCGACAGGCTAATGGCATCAATACCCAATGCCTCCAGATCCTTGGCTACATCGATCATCTCTTCTTCGGTGAGGCCGCCCTGCATATGTTCTTCCGCGCTGATCCGGCAGGTAACAGCTATACCGGGGCATGCATAGCGGATTTGCTCGGCAACCTCCATAAGGAACCGCTTGCGGTTTCGCCATTCTCCGCCGTACATATCTGTGCGCTTATTGCTAAACGGGGAGAGGAATTGATGCTCGAGATATCCGTGAGGCGCGTGGATCTCGATGGCATCGAAACCTGTGCAAACTGCCAATTGGCAGCTGTTGGCAAATTCTTTCTGCTCTGCGTGTATCTGATCGATGCTCATCTCATAAGTCTGCTGTCCGACGAGCCAGTGTCTCGGATGTTCAGCCATGCGAAAGCCATCATCGACCCCTTTGGGCATCTTGTCTAACGTTCCCTCATAGGGTAGACCAGCAGTTGGCGCCGGGGCCAGCTTGTGATGATCACGAGAATGCCCCTGTCGGCCAAAACCAATAGTCATTTGGGCAGCGACTTCGGCCCCAAAATAATGAATCCTATCGACTAGCATTGCCAGACCTTGCATATGCCCCTGATGGAATAGATACGGGTTTCTGGGCCATATGAATTCCGAAGCAAGCCGGGTGCCCATGATTGCACCCGTGTGGAGCAAGCCTGTCCCGCCCTTGGCGCGGGCAGCGAAATACGCAATCATTTGTTCAGTGCACTCACCTTCCACCCCTGACATGGTCTCGTTCATCGGCGCCATGGCGATGCGGTTCTTGACCTCAATCGGGCCTATTTTAATAGGCTTGAAAATATTTTCGAACTGCTTCTTTCCTTCTGTTGACATAACAATACTCCCCCTTTTTATTTTTTTGGTGCATCATTACTGATCTCCAGCGGACTCACATCCACAGCAAAATATCGAAAACCTTCACGCGCCGGGATTGAGCCATTTCCCTCCCCGGTATTTTTCCTGTATCCTTCTCAGGGCGCCCCCAATCTTGTCGTATTCTATTTTTTTGGCAATGAGCCAGCGCGCATGACCCTCCTGTCCCTCCTCGCCAAATTCCGGATCAAAATAATAAAAGGCGAGCTTGCCTCCCTCAATTTTTGCTCGCGCACGGCAGATACCACATTCCATTTCGTTGTCCCTCAGACGAAACAGGTCGCTACGGCAGCGGGGACAGCGGTCAGAGGCAACCGGTGTAGGTTCGGCAGTTGCCAGGGCGGTCGCCATACGTTCTATTTTTTCGTGAAAATCAGCTGCGATGGCAACCTCGCCTGGAAAAGTCCCGATGAAAATTTCCAGATCAACGAGGTGAAGGTGCAGGGACAAAAGTTGTGTGGCAAACCCCGTGTCCGAATAGCCGCGATATTCTTCGCCGCCCATGGTTAGGGCAACGGCCATGGGTTTTTTGTTATAGAAGTCGCGATATTTCATTGCCTGTAATGCCCGGTCCGCGAACATTTTTACGATGCCCGCAGGTCCCAGGAGATAATTTGGCGCGGCGCAGATGACCGCGTCCGCTTCGTTGATGCGAGCGAGGAGCCATTCAGTATCGTCGTTGATTCTGCAGTGTCCACCCGGTAGGATGCAGGCAAAGCAACCCTTGCAGGGCTTGAGTGAAATATCCGGAAGGCGCACCAGCGAGAGTTCCCATCCGATTCCCAGCCTTTCGGCGACCGCTTTAGTTACGATCTCCGCATTGCCGATCTTGCGTGCGGAAGCAATAATACCCAACAGTTTTTTCATACAATCCTATTTTATCTAACATTCCCGATATCAAAATCATTAGGGTTAATACCCTCTCCATGTATTAAAAGACGGGTGCTTCAGCAGCAGCCAGTCTTTTTGGGCTTTTGGAGGTTAAATTTGTTCCAGACCTTGGCATCTCTGGATAAACTTTTTAGACTTTCTATCAAAACCGTCATCTTTCCAGAGTTCGGGATAATATTCTTCAAACCCAGCGGTGGGATTAACAGCGCAGGTCATCCAGCAGGACTGAGTCAGGGCCATGTAGCACTGCTGGCAACGGGAACATTTCACAATGTCTTTTTCTCTTCCCGCTTTCACCTTGGCCGGCCAGAAGGGATCGGCGATGGCTTGTCTGCCGAGTGAAATAATATCCGTTTTCCCACTTGAAATCGCCTTGGCCGCTAATTCAGGAGTAATCCAGTTGGGAGTGATAACCGGCAGACCTCCGGAAGCCTTCTTAAATCCAGGTGCCCATACAGTGAAGTCATCTTCGCCATCCGGCGCAAAAGCCTTATTCGGGTTTTCGTAACAGCCCTGGGAGACGTTAAAGAAATTAGCTCCGGCATCTGTAAACAATTTCACGAACTGGCATGCTTCTTCATGAGACAGCCCGCCCGGCATACATTCATCCCCGGAGAGCCGGCAGCCAAGTGCTTTGTCCGGACCAACCTGGGCTCTTACCCGTTCAATAATGTCGGTAACTACCCGGCCTCTGTTCTCAAGACTACCGCCATACTTATCCAGCCGCTGGTTGCTTTTAGGCGACAGGAATGCATGCAACAGATAGCCGTGCGGCGTATGGAGTTCAACAGCGTCATAACCTAATCTGAACGCGTTCACTATCTGTTCGACCATAACGTCGACCATCTGTTCGATTTCATGGATTTCCAGTTGTCTCGGGGTTTCACCGATAAGTGTATGCGACATTGAAGGCATTTTGGTGGCTACTTCCTTCCTCATCGTGTCAAAGAGCTGTGCATATACTTCATCAGGCATTTTCTGGAATTCAGAGTAATCCCCCAGTGCGTCGATAATATCCGGGGAAAGTTTCTTTAACTGCTTTAACCAACCCTTATTGAAATTTCTTAAATCTACTCGCACCGGTACTGACGAGGGGCCGGCTGCAGAAATTGTGCAATCTTCAATATCAGGATGTCCTTGCCGACCCCAGCCCGGGCTGATCTGGGCACAGATTTTTGTTTTGTGATAGCTATGAACGATTTCAGTTATCCTGCTATGGAAGCGGTGATATCGCTGATTGTGCATGGACAGAGGATTAAAAGTATCGCATCCTCTCCATCGATAAGGATTGGCGACGATGCATTCGGTAATAAGCAAGCCAAATCCGCCTTTGGCACGGGTAGCATACCAGGCATAGGTTTGTTCACTGGGGAACCCATAAGGTCCCGTATAACCCATGTTCATCGGTGACATGGCAATCCTGTTCTTTAACTCCACATTTCCAATACTAATCGGCTCAAATAAGGCATTAGTACTCATCATTCACCCTCCCATTATTTATTTCGAACTGTTTTTTTCCTTCTGATGACATAACGCATACTCCCCCTTTTATTTTTTTGGCGCATCATTACTGATCTGAATGGACTCACATCCACAGTAGAATATCGAAAAACGCTAAACAAGCCGGCTTTTTATGAAACACTTTTCTTGATCATTTTTTTTTAAATCTTCTCTTCGTCGTATCGATGCCCAGCAGTCTGCCGAGATTGCCGCCAAATATCTTGGCCCTGTCTTCATCAGTAATCGGCAGATAGCCATACGCATCCTGCATATCTTCAGGGATCTGGAAATTCCTCAGCCCCTCAACTGCGCCTTTGATTTGCGCTGAGAAACCGGCGCAATCACTTCCCCAAATAACTTTGTCAGGTCCAACCCAGCGGATTGCCTCTCCAATGATCTTCGCAAATTTCCGCGGAGCGGTTATAGCCCAGGGAACCAATAGACTTAAACAGACGTAGACATTGGGATGTCCCATGGCTACCATGTTGAGATCATCACAGTAAGGGTAACCCATGTGGAAGGCAACCAGCTTCAATTCGGGGAAATCACGGGCCACATCATCGAGCTGTATAGGCAGGGCATATTTGCTCTTTCCTGGCGGCACCCAGCAGAAGCCGGTATGGATATCGAGCACAATTCCCAGTTCCTGGGCCTTTTCGTAAAACGGCCATATTTCAGGATCATTCATGTAAGTATCTTCCGGCGGATAGAATTTAAATATTTTCGCGCCCTTCTCCTTAACCCAATATTCCATTTCCCAAATCGTGTTCTTGACGCCTTTATGCTTAATTGGGGAAACATTCGGCTGATACATGAATCTGTCGGGATTGGTCTCCACAACCTTGGCCATCTCGCCGTTTGACATCCACCGGCTGGTGTAGCCTGTCGTATCCATCATGGATTCCGGCAGAAGACAGGCGATGTCCACGCCGTATTTATCCATTGACCTTAGAAGGCTATTCGGATCAGCGTTTTTTACCAATTCCCAATCTTCTATCCCTTCCAACATAGGCCCTAATAATTTTGAAGGTGCGCCAAAGATAAGAGGCCTCTTGATACTTTCGATTGCTTTCCACCACATCTGAACGCCCGGAAAATGATTGATATGTTCCATGTCACCTATAAGATGTGGCTCCGGATCGATTTTGAAAAAATTGTCCAACTCTTTTTTAGCCATAACTCCCTCCTTATTTTGAATAGAATTCTCAGCTGACCATTCTATCTTTGCCTTCCCAAAACTTCTTCTTGATATCTTTTTTCATGATCTTGCCTACAATGGACTTGGGCAGGTCATTCCAGAAGGAAACGGCCTTGGGACACTTATAACCCGCAAGAGTCTTCTTGCAGTGGTCGATGATTTCCTGTTCGGTGGCTTGTTCACCGGGCTTGAGCACCACCACCGCTCGCACGATCTCGCCCCATCCCTCGCTGGGGGATGAAACCACAGAACATTCCTTCACTGCAGGGTGGGCATAGATGACATCCTCGACCTCTTTGGGGTAGACGTTCTCACCGCCGGATATGATCATGTCGGCCTTGCGGTCGGTCATGAAGACGTACCCGTCCTTGTCCATGTAGCCCATGTCCCCGGTGTGGTACCATCCGCCCTTGAGCACCTCGGCGGTGAGCTTTGGGTTCTTCCAGTAGCCCATCATGATGTGCTTACCTGTGACGCAGATCTCACCGATCTCACACGGGGCTAAGGTGTTGTCTTCCTCGTCAACGATTTTGACCCGCGCATTGATGCCGGGTTTGCCGGCACTGGAGAGATACTTCGACTTCTCCCCCTCCAGGAAATGATCCTCCGCGACGAGCATGGTGATGATCGCACCGGAGGTTTCGGTTGCTCCGTATCCCTGGATGAACTTGTTCCCGAATTTCACGATGCACTTTTTGAGGATCTCAAGGGGCATCGGACTGCCCGCGTAGGACAGCATCCTGAGGCTCGAGAGGTCGTACTTCTCTATATCGGGGTAATCCACCATCCAGCCGTAAATAGTGGGAACCATGTTCAAATGGGTGCACTTCTCTTCCTGGATGAGCTTGAAGATCATATCCAGGTTGGGCTTCCGGTTGATGCAGGCCTTGCCGCCCACCAGAAGTACGACCAGTATGGGCCACCAGGATACATGGAAGATGGGGAGTACGAAGCACGTCGAGTCATTCTTGGTAAATCCGCACTGGAGCGCTGTTGCGATACCCGATATGAGTGCGTTGCGGTGGCTCATCATGACCCCTTTGGGGAGCCCTGTGGTGCCTCCTGTGTACATGAGGATAGCCAGATCATCTTCCTGGACATTATATTTATCCAAATCAGGCTCCGACGGGGATGATTGCTCAACTAATCTTTCGTAATCAAAGAAGCCGTGTAATGGATTGTCCAGGGTTATCCATGTTTTGATGTTCGTAAGGTGCAGGTGACTTTTAAATTTCTTCACTTTTTCCTCATATCCGTCGCCAACAACAAACAAGGTTGTTTCACTGTCATTGACGATAAATGTTATCTCATCATCACCCAACCGCACATTGATCGGTGTCACACGCATGCCAATTTTGGCTGCGGCAAAATAAACTTCAAGATATTTGGAGCAATTGTCCGCCATGATGGCAATTCCGTCACCTTTTCCATATCCTGATTTAATGAGATAGTTGGCAAATCTGTTGATTCGGTTATTGAATTGTTTATAAGTAAAGCGCTTCCCCTCAAAGACGACAGCAATATTATCCGGCCATAGCATAGCGCCGCAGCGCGGAATGTCTCCTAATGTGTACATAAAAGATTCCTCTTCTGTTGTTATAAGTTCATTCTATGGCCATGATTTAGGCAGACCCTGAAACTGCATCAGCATGTTCCTGCTCATCTCATTGGAAATTGGTGAAAACTGAATCTGGTAGGCATCTCTCACAAACATCGACACGGGATACTCATTGCAGATGCCGTACCCGCCGAAAATTTCCGAACCATAAGTGGCTGCGTGCCGTGCGCCTTCCGCGGCAACTAATTTGGCCATTGTCGCTTCCAGATGATACGGTTTGCCGCTGTCGCAGAGCCATGCTGCCTTGTAAGTGAGGTTCCGGGCGTTCTCTATGTTGATATACATGTCCGCCAGATAGTTTTGCAGAATCTGGAATCGGCTGATGGGTCCGCCAAAGGCATTTCGCTCCTGGACGTATTTGAAGCACTGCTCGTAGATGGCTTCCATGATCCCCACCCCCATCATGGCGACAGAAATGCGTTCGGGGTTGAGCACAGTCATGATTTCCATGTAGCCGTTGCCGCGAGTCCCGAGCATGTTTTCTTTCGGAACCTCCACGTTGTCGTAAAATATCTCCACACTCTCGCAGTGGTGGCAACTGATCTTCCCGATTTTACGAATGGTAATGCCGGGGGTTTCGCGGGGAACCATGATAGATGTCCAGGATTTGCTCTTTTTGACATCTCTTTCTGTCTTGCAGACCGTGATCAGGGAGTCCGCCACATGAGCGCCGGTGATAAATATTTTCTGCCCGTTGATCACCCAACGGTCGCCCTTGTCTTCGGCAAAAGTGGCTAGCGCGCCCAGGATATCCGTGCCGCCAGCCGGTTCGGTCAGGGCCATGCAAGTCTTGAACTTGCCCTCGGCAATCAGTGGAAGATATTTATCCTTCTGTTCCTTTGTGCCCAGTTCTCCGATGAAACGGCCACCGAAACCGTAGGTGACTCCTACAGCAAGGGCCACGGACATGGACTTCCTGCAGATCTGCTCAAAAGCGAGCATGTTGTCGAAATATCCCATACCCTGACCGCCGTATTCCGCTGAGATGACTGATGAGAATATGCCGATATCGATAAACTTATTCCAGAGTTCATCCGGGATGAAATCAAGATTCTCGTCCATCCATCGGACGTATTCGTAGTTCAGCTCCTTCTCGCAAAACCTCTTGAAGGCCTCCTGAATTATGAGCTGGTCTTCACTGAGAGAGAAATCCATTGTTACCTCCTTATTTTTTTACATCCGATTCAATGTTTGCTTTCTTCTGGCTCGCGACAAGATCCTCGGGTTTCTTCCTAAACTGATCCATCACCGCCTGGATGTCCGGGGCATAGGTTAACCATTGGATGGCATTGCGCTCCAGGGCCAGGGCGGCATCCAAACTGCCGCATTCCAAAGAGCGTCCCATGACCTCTTTGCCCATCCGCAAGGCAATAACTTTTTTCGAACTGATATTCGTTACAACTTCGTTGAACTTTGTTTCAAACTCATCATCCTTGAACACGCGGGTCAGAAATCCCATTTCATACATTTCCCTGGCCAGAAAATCCTTGCGTCCGCTGTAGATGATCTCACGCGCCCGATAAATGGGCATGGCTCTCGCTATGCGTACTGTGCCGCCCCAGCCGGGCAGAATGCCCATGTTAATCTCGGTGGTGCCGAACTTCGCCGTCTCTTTGGCATAAATCAAGTCGCACATCAGGGCGAGTTCAAGACCGCCGGCGAGGCAGTGTCCCGTTACTTTGGCAATAACCACCTTTTCACAGAGTTCCATGGCCTTGCCGACCCCATAGCCGTCATGCGCCAGCCAGTTCATCGATTCCAGATGTACTGCCAAAGACGGGAACACACTAAGATCACCACCCGTGCAAAAGGCTTTTCCATTACCGGACAGAACAACAACGGCCACGTTTTTTTCATCCCTGACTTTTCGAAAGGCATCAAGAAGCTCGGCTGCCATTTCCCGGTTAATGGCATTGTATTTGTCCGGCCGATTCAGCGTTATGTTGCAGATGGCGCCTTTGATCTCATAGACGATGGTTGTGTATTCAGACATGGATCATCTCCTTTACTTTTTGCCGGTAGGGCGGAAGTAGGGCAGAAAATATCCGTTACGTTCATGAAATAAGACTTCTACGTTCATGTCGAAACTGAGATCCTCCGGTTTACAATCCACGATCCGGGTCATCATTCTTATCCCCTCATCCAGATCCACATAGGCGATCGTATAGGGAAGCTCATCCATAAACTTGGGCTCCACCATGCTGTATGCCGTGGAGAAGGTATATATCTTTGCCTTGCCGCTTGCCTCGATCCAATCCAAATTGCCGGACCAGCATTCGGGACAGAATTTACGCGGATAGAAAATTTTTGATTTACAATCTTTGCAAACCTGAATAAGAAGTTTGCCCTGTTTTGTTCCTTCCCAAAATTTCTCCGACCAGGGCTGTGTTTCGGGAACCGGTTTTGTCATATCGAATTCCATTGTTAGATCTCCTTTCCCCAGATGGTTGCTATTTGATTGAATCCCGATCCGCCGGCCGCGTTCTGATAGACGTATTTGCAATTTTTTACCTGGCGTTCACCGGCCTTGCCCATGAGTTGCCGTGCTGTTTCCACATACGTGGCCGCGCTTACACCCGAGCCGGTATGGCCCCGGCCTGGCGCGTCGCCGATGGTCGACCAGGGTATATCGCCCCCGAAAGACATGCGGCCATCAAGAAAATATTTTCCACCCTGGCCGGGAGGCGCCACTTCGAGGCACTCCGCTATCATCGGATGAGCCATAGGGTAGGCTACATAGCAGTTCCATAAACTTACATCTTTTCTGGTGATGCCAGCTTGGGCCAAAGCCTCTTTGGCGGTTACCCGTAGGCCTTCTTCCACTATTTTGAAATCCCGCAGGACGCAGGTGCCGCTGAAATAGCGCACGGAATCTCCCAGTTTGTAGGCCGCAGGCCGCTTCATCTTCTTAGCATCTTCGGCCGAAACGATAACCATGGCGCAGCCGCCGTCACCCAGCACATTGCTTTGCCTCTTGCGCAACGGCGTATTAAGCAAATCCGAAGCCATCACCTTCTCCACCGACGGAACGTCTTTCTGGTAGAAAATGGAATTGGGATCCCGGGATGCCCAACTGCGCAGCGCCGTGACTACCGAGGCCATCTGCTCCTCTGTCCAACCGAAATCATGCATCCAGCGATTGGCCATTAGTCCCATGATGATGTTATATGTGGTTCCAAAGGGGTATTCCCACTGGAGATCCACGCCTGCTTTGGCAAAAAAATTGATCTGATCAATCAGCGGTATGGTGGAATGTAGAGTAACATGTTGGACAATAACTGCTTTGGCCACCCCGCTTGTTATCCACTGCTCAGCCAGCCGTATGGCATTCGAGGTGGAAGCCCCTCCGGCATTGACACTCACCGTATCTTTGCAGCCTTTGAGACCGAGCTCTTCCGGCAGTTTTCCGAAAGATAGTTCAGCCGCTATCTTAGGCTGTGCCTGCGGGGTGACACTGATAACTCCTTCGATGTCATTTTTGTTCAAGCCTGCATCCCTGACAGCTTCCATGCAGGTATCATAAATAATATCCCAGTGCGTTCGCTCCGGCATATTACGGGTGGGAACTTCTCCTATACCGATAATTGCGATTTTTCCTTTGCTCATATTGAGCTCGCCCTCCTTTCCGTCAACTTATTTATTATCTGCACTTCATAATACTGTTCCGTACCGTATTATTTAGTTATATGATATCCTTTTTTTAAATTCTGTCAAGAAAAATTTTATTAATTTAAAATAAATTATGCGATCTTTCCTTTGCCCCTGTTGCGCGCTCCTTGCTTTTCATGGACTTTTTTTATGATAACTCTACAATACCGTTATGTTCTGTATTTTATAGTTTTATTGTATCTTTTTTATAAACTGTCAAGAAATATTTTATTCGTATAAAAATAATATTTTAAGCACTGAATTATAGATGATTTTTTATCAAAGAAAGGTCATTGATTTCCAGCACGGGCCTGGTGGACTTTGTAATATTTATTCAGGTCACTTATAGGGCTATTATTTACGCACCTTCAGCCGCGGCAGCGGACACCACTGCCAGGGGAGAACGCGCATATGCTTAATTTATCTGGTCCATTTAACCGGAGTTATTCAAAAGATGAGAAGTACATTTTGATATGGCGCCTGATTTTCCCGATCGGGCGCACGTGGGATAATTCATCCAATAATTTCTGTAAGCTTCGCTTCTAAAAATTGAAATTCAAAAAAAACCCCGAGAGGCTGCCCGTACCTCCCGGGGTTTAGTTTAAAGGTTAAACAACGGTCCTCTTAGAAGCTAAGAGTAAGCTTGTTGATGAGGATGAAATCATCGGTAACCTTGGCGCCGCCGGCAAAGGCAGTATTGAGGCCTTTGAAATAATCGCCGGTGAAGAAATAACCGCCGCCCAGCATATAGGAGAGGTTGTTGGTGATTTTATAAGTGCCGGTTAGATCAATTTCTGTACCATAGGTCTTGCCGGGGAAAGTGGCGGTGGTGGTTGGACCTGTTATGACAAATCCGTTCTGATCAGCCTGCGCGTAAGAAATTGAAGCCATGATATCCCAATGAGGAGTAGGTTTTATACCGCCTCTTATTTGACCGAACCACACATTCATCATTTCGCCGTCAATCGGATTGACATAAGCAGAGCCGGGTCCATAGATAGCACTGTGACCATTTATGCCACCTACCCAGTAACCCAGAGTTTGAGTATTGAACATAATCAAACAGGGATTCCAATCCAAACCGCCGCTAAATGGTGAAACTCCACCTTCAAGTTTATTGCCAACGTCACCGGGATTTTGGCCCTGGACGTAAGCAAGTGAACCGCCGGCATAGAACATGCCGAAGTTGGCTGTAGCATCAACAAATGCGGAAAGCGAGCTTATGTTAATGGTATTACCGCCGGCAAAGCCGGGACCACCGTCAGCTTTCATAGCGTCACCAAACCAATACAGAGCTTCCGCCTGCAGCGCCACAGGACCGATCTTGGCTTTAACATAAGGGTCAATCACATAAACGTTTTGCAGAAAACCGTAAGGAAATGGTGTAGTAGTAGCCCTGTCTGTCGCGTTACGGGTCCAGAGGAACAAAAGCCCAGCATCGCCGCCCTTAAAGTTATAAATACCTCCTATCCGGTAAGAATTTGAGTCTGCATCGTTAAGCGTAGCATTGTATTTGTAAGGACCGTACCAGGAGGTGGAACTGACAGCACTATAGCTTTGAGATACTTCTTTGCCAAAATCAAACCCAAATACAAATGGTCCAACCGGAACCATATACAGGATCTGGCCTGCGGGCACTCCAGAGGCTCTGTCTGCCCATACGGTTCCCCATACGTAATCCTCCTGGTAACCAACCCTGAAGAGGCCGATGGGTGAAGTGTAATCGATATACATCAGCCGCATAGCGATGTTTTCGGTTTCAGCCCTCGTACCTGCTGAGAAAGAAACAGGAGCATACGGATCAATGGGTTGTTGATTTACCTGCCAGGTATTGGACCTTGCGCCGCCCCAGATTCTTTCCATCGCGTCAAACTGAGTGACCAGTTTCAGGCAGGGAGATACGACAAAATCCGTGCCCACGCGCAGTCTCTGATAAAAGAAAGCTGTGCTGGGATTCTCTGATCCGGTTCTCCCGGCCCAATTCTGGAAACCATCATCTAATGTGATTTTATTTAAATACAGGCCGCCGACATAATATTCGGCGCCCACTTTGACGTCAACCGCGAAGGCCGACACACTAAAGGCCATGACTAGCCCCAGTGACACCAAAACTAACCAAAACTTCTTCATATTTCCTCCTTCAATAAAAAAGAGAGTCAATAATTCCCGCGTAAAGAAAACGGGCATTTTCTAAAAGCGGCCTCTCGCACTTCTATAAGCGTATTTTTTCCGAATTTGGTAAAATCACGCACCACACCGTCGAAATGAATATGCGGGTATCATAAATAATGTCCCCGCGCGCGCGTTTTGCCCGGTTAGCAGCCGGCGCTTCCCCAATCATGGCTATTTCCCCCTTACTCCCGGCGAGCATGCCTTCTTTCTGTTGACTTTTTATGATTATAACTTTACAATACCGCTCCGTTCAGTATTATTAAGGAATATCCTATCGTTTTTTTTAAATCTGTCAAGGATTTTTTATGAATACAAAAATAATTTTTTAAGCACTTGATTATTTTCTTTATTTTTATTATTGAGAGCTGATTATTAAAGAAAGGATATTATTTTGAAGAAAAACCGGATTTTATATCAACTTCCCAGGCACTTGAAAATCTCCGAACTTAGCAAGCACTCTGAGACACCCGCTGCCACCATAAGATACTACATTGCTGAAGGCCTCCTGCCGGAGCCAATGCGCACAAGCAAGACTATGGCGTACTATACCGAGGATCACATTAAGGGTCTTCAGAATATCCGGATGTTGAAGAAAAAAGGATTGTCTCTGACGGCAATCAAAGAAAAGATAACTGTTGATATGCCTGATCCCTCTAAACATGAGGCGCAGAATACTATCGTTTATAATAGCATAAGGGATAACATTGTGCGGACAGCCGTTAGTCTGTTCCGCAAAAAGGGCTACGACGGAACCAGCATAGACGAAATCATAAGTAACGCTGGAATTGGAAAGGGGACGTTTTATCAGCATTTTAAAAACAAGGAATCGCTTTTTTTTGAATGCACCGATAGTGTCTTTTACGATATCGGCCTGGAAAATCCTCAAATTCGTGAAGAAAAAGATGTGATGCTCCGTCTTTGGAAACGGGCGCTCATCTTTGGGCGCGAGCGTATGCATGTGATTGATATGCTCAATCTTGTAAGAGGCGCTGCTATTAAGGAAAAACCGATATTTAAAGAAAATCTTGATAATGTAATTAAGAATCTGGTTCTTCCCATTCAAAAAGAACTGGAAATAGCCATTTCGGAAAAACGGATCAAATTGAAAGACAGCATGCTGCTGGCCTATCTGCTTATAGGAGCGATTGAATATACAACTTATTATTATAGAGATTATAAAATTAAAATTGATGAGCTTATTCTTAAGGCATGGGATACTGTATTCCATGGGGCCTACCTTATTGAGAAAAAGTCATACAATATAACCATGGAAGATAAAGCACCGGTTTACAAGCCATCGACCGTTATGAAACATGTCAGCGCGCCAGCGGAAAGAAAAGAAAAGATTATGTCAGCCGCTGTTGAGCTTTTTTTTCAAAAAGGATACACAAATACCAGCATAGCAGACATTGCAAGTTGCACAAAAATGAGCAAGGATGTTTTTTATATTTATTTTAAGAACAAAGATGAACTTTTTATAGAATGCGCGGATAGGATCTTTCATGACATGTACAATCATGTCTGGCAGAAAATTAAAAATGAACCTGATAGGATTAACCGTCTATGGGAAAGAAGGCAGGCCTTTTTTGATTCTTATCGGCAATGGATTGTCATGATGGATCTTATCAGGAGTTTGTCAGTAAGCGAGAACCCCATTTTTAAGAAATGGTTGTTTCAGTTGTTACGGCAGATGATTAATCCGATTATTCGCGAAATCGAGCAATTAAAACAAGAGGGACGTTTTCGGAAAGTTTTAGACAGTTCTGTCGCTGGATATGTTTTTATGGGAATTGTTGAATACGGCGCCTCCTTAATAAATCAAAAAATATATTCCAGAAAGAAGGTTAATGAATATATTGATGAAATCTTCCAACGTGGCGTGCTGGGTTAATTCCTTGTGCGGTTGGGTATTAAAGATTATCGCGTTAAATAGTTAACAAACCGCTATTTAAAGCTCTAGCTAAATTCTGCATATAATTCGGGCAAAATGATGGCGAGATTACTGTATTCGCGACTGCAATGTTCGGCCATGCCTCGAGCTTCTTTTAACCCCATGATTTTACGCTGAATAAATTTTGGAAGATGTTCACCTATCCAAAAGCGGGAAATCAACGTAAGGGCTTCTACACTCTTCTTGAACAAATGACCTTCTTTAAAATATGTAAGAGGCACGGGCAACTTCCCCGTGCCTCTTTTTGCACATTCATAACGGCTAAATAATCGCCGTACATACACGCTTTTTACCCTAATATTAATGGGTAGAAATCAGAACCGTTCCGTTTACGGTGGTGGAAACGTTGCTGATATAAGCTGTTCCCAATGTTCCGGGCATAAGTGTAAGTGATTTCTCCCCGCCTACTTTAACGATCATCTGAACGCCGCCTACGCTAATGGCCATATTGGTGATGCCAAGAGCGATACCGCCGGGGATACCGGTGTTGGACAGCGTGACGGTGTTGTTAACACCGACATCAATCGTTAACAGACCGTTAACAGTGATATTACCGGTAGTGGAAACAGTGAGGTGGTCTGGGTTCTTCGGACAGAGCACAGGGATTTATAAGTGTAAAACTGCTCAGGGTTAAAGTTCATGCCGCAGCCTGTTTCTGCGCCAGTGAACCGAAGTAAACCATATTCGG
>Ga0335069_10006120_pt1 | contig 17532 bp, 18 predicted proteins | sample Lox_Sample_11_FD_206714 | JGI IMG/M metagenome (GOLD analysis project Ga0335069, IMG submission 206714) | Soil microbial communities from Loxahatchee National Wildlife Refuge, Florida, United States - Lox_Sample_1.1 | ecosystem: Environmental > Terrestrial > Soil > Wetlands | place: USA... | reverse complement strand
TTTATCAGGTATAATAGCGCTGCTATATCCAACAGGAGAAACGTAAAGACCGAATTGAATGATAAAAGGAACGATGTATTTAAAATCCCGATACCGTACACTCACGGCAGACAAAAAGAACCCCAGACCGAGAGATGCCGCAATGGTTAAAATTATTAACAACGGGATAAAAACAATATTCCAACTTGGTACAAAACCGTACCAAATCATCATCCCGATGAGAATAAATCCCGAAATTAAAAAATCGATAAAACAGGTAATGATCGTACTCGAAGGTACGATCAGTCGCGGAAAATACACTTTCGAAATTAAATTGGTATTTCCGATAAGACTAAGACTCGCTTCGGATAATGCTGTGGAAAAAAATTGCCATGGAAGTGTTGCTGCAAAGACCAAGATTGTATATGGAGCGTTTCCCTCCGAAGGAAGTTTCGCCAGTCGTCCAAAAACTACAGTAAAAATGAGCATGGTCAACAATGGCCGCAGCAATGCCCATGCAATACCGATCACCGTTTGTTTATATCGCACAAGAGTATCACGCCAAGCAAGGAAAAAAAACAGTTCTCTATATCGCCATAAATCTTTCCAATAATGGCGCTCAGTTCTGCCGGCTTCTATCACAAGATCGAATGCTTCTTGTTGTTGTAATGCCATAATTTATTAATCCTTGTTTCGGTTTTCTTTTTTAAATTATTACTAATAATATTTTTTTCTCGATAAGAATAAGTTACATAAATTTTCATGCCAAAGTGGATTTTCTTCGCTTCCAAAATTTCCATCCGCCCAAAATCAGTACGCCTCCCCAAACTAAAACACTCAGTATGGTGCTAATGATTTTTCCTGTGGCATACATTTGCGGTTCAAATTTCATGGTAATCGTGTGCACACCCGGCGGCACAACGATGCCGCGGAATAAATAATCCACACGAAGAATTGCTGTCTCTTTGCCGTCAATAAAAGCTTTCCATCCTTTGGGATAATATGCATCGCTGATAAATAATAAATTATTTCCTGTGGCAGTGGCATGAATTTCTAAATCCTGTGTTCTATAACTTGTCAATGTAGCGCTTGCACCTTCTTTCGGTGCATCGATGGTTGTCGAAAGCTGTTCCGTCACAAACGCCGTTTGCTGTGGTTCAAACGACATCAAGGAAATGTTGTTCAAGGTTGTTATGCCATCTGCCACTTGATATTTATTCACAAAAAATACATGAGGCATCCAAAATCGAAATGCGTACACAAATGATTCTTTATCTTGATAGACCGGAATCAACATAGAGTTGGAATCCGGACGATTGGAAATCAAATATTTTATATTCATCAATTGCCAGACCCGCGGATTGCCCAGTCCTGCGACATCGACCATATCCTGAGACGCACGCATTTTCGCCGCGTGATATCCGTACGCATTGTGAAGTTTCCAATACGCCAGCGTGTTGTCGTACACCGGTTGTCCGTTGACCAATCGTAAAACACGATATTGCGTTGTATCATGCTGAAGCGCTTGAACATAATCCGGTGTGGCAACTGCTTCTTTTGCTTCCTGCGGCATAATGGCATCGTGCGGTTTAGACGCAACTCTCCAGAGATCGAATAATATTGCGACAAGGAAAATTCCATAGACCGTAATGGATCGCATCTTCCCCTTTTGATATGTGTAGCAAGCGCCGAACGCCGCAGCCAGCAACGCAACGGCAATCATGATATCGCTTATGATCGATGAAAAGACGAAATCGAAAATCATTCCAACAACATCCGAACTTAATTGCTGGCGGAAGGAGTTTGAAAGCGTGGTTCCAATTTCCTGCAACGAATAGAATGTTTGATAAAAACTTTTTACGATATCTTTTCCCAAAAGGACAAGAACAAATAATCCGGCAAGAGCAAGAAAAACATATTTCCATCGTTTTGTCTGTTCCGGCGTCATCGATTTTTTATTTTCCGGCAGGAAAGAAACAATTCCATACCCGGCTAAGATTGGTGTAAAAAATTGTACCAGCATCAAACTCATCGACGGAATACGAAATTTATTGAAGTATGGCGCATAGTGGTACATCAAATCATACACTAACGAAAATTCTTTTCCAAAGGAAAGTAAGAGCGCAAACAAAATAATTGCGCCCATATATTGTACGAACGGATCCTTCCGATATCGGTAAAGTCCAACAAGCGCAAAGACCACAGCGATAATTCCCATATACTGCGGGCCATCGACAAAGGGCTGCGGCCCCCAATACAAATTTAATTTCACCGCTTGATTTTGCGTCAACGGCCCTTCGTACGGCATGGGACCGAATCCGCACCACGACGGAATAAAAAATGTCATCAGCTCGCCGGGGCCGAACGACCACTGTGTTGCATAATCGTAATCCAATCCGCCTTCCACCGTTTTCGAAGAAGACGTTGCCGTAGATGCTGCCGCAGATGTTTGAATCGGGTTGGAACCGCGAATGGAATACGGATTGTATTCCATGGTGGAAAAATATTGCGTAGCGCCCATGAGAAATGCGATGCCTGCTGCAAGTATAAATGTTATGCAACTTGCAGCGACATGTTTGATGTTTTCTTTTTTCCGAATCGCAAGTATCAAGAAATACAGCAAATACAATCCGAGGGCAAGAAACATATAATAGAGGAACTGAACATGCGACGCTTGCAACATCAAGCGAATGAGAACGGGAAGTGTGAATGCTAAAACAAGATTAAATTTTTCCCGCAGTTTATCCACAACTAGAAAGACAAACGGGAACCAGCACAACACCGCAAGTTTGGTTGTGTGCCCCATCATGATATACATCGCCACATACGTTGCATACATCGACATCAATGCAACTAAAACAGCAATCGGTTTGCGCTTTAAAAATCGGTACGAAAGAACATACATTCCGATGCCATACACGAGATAAAATAACAAGTATGCCCCTGAGTTTTGCTCCTTCATGAATAAAAAGCCAATTCCACCACGCCCGATGTGTTCCCAGATATTTATTGTAATATCAAATGATTGCGGCACCGGGTACATCAACGCAGCATAACCCGGCATACCGCAGAACAAGTACGGATTCCATAAAGCGACCGCGCCTTCTTGTTCCACTTGATGTAAAAATGTATCCCACACAGGAAGCGAATCCGACGATTGGTACACCTTTCCTTCAAACACCATGGCATAGAAAAAAATTAAAATGCTGACGTAGATAATTGCGATCGCCGTTGCGTGTTGATATTTTTCTGGAATGAGGTCATGTTCCACAGCCGAATGTTTTGAAAGACCTGATTGCTTTGCCGTTGTTGTTGCCATTGAAAAATCTCGCTTTATATCCTGAAATTTATTTCGTCATATTTTCATGACGTGAAAATGTAAAATACCGCCGGTGAACCACATGCCATTTTTGCAGCCGGAAAAAAAGTGCGGTTGTCAAACAACCGATGCCGTATTTCATGCTTCGCCTAAAATTGATCGATGACGCTTCCGCAAAATATTTGGTCGGGCAGCTCACTTCTCCAATCCGAAATCCCGCGTATATTGCCTGCGCTAAAAATTGATTGTCGAAAATAAAATCGTCGGAATTGTTTTGCCACGGCAATGTTTCTAACACTTCCCGCGTGTAAGCGCGATAACCGGTATGATATTCGGAAAGTTTTGCGCCCATCAAAATATTTTGAACGAATGTAAGAAATCGATTGCTGATATATTTATACAGCGGCATGCCGCCGCGCAGTGCGGTTCCGCCGAGAATTCGTGAAGCAAGAACAACGTCATATTCGTTAGACGCAAGAAGATACGCCATCGCTCCGATCAATTTCGGAGAATACTGATAATCGGGATGCAACATAATGACAAAATCTGCTCCAGCATTCAGCGCAGCGTTATAGCAGGTTTTTTGATTCGCGCCATATCCGGAATTCTTAACATGAAGAATTGTTTTGATGCCCAACTCCTTCGCAACTGAAAACGTATGATCGCGGCTTGCATCATCGACAAGAATAACCTCATCGACAAGATCGCGCGGAATTTCGTTGTACGTTTTCTTCAATGTCTTTTCGGCATTGTATGCCGGCAGCACGACGATGATACGTTTGTTGTTGATCATTGCGCCGCCGCGTTGTTCGCTGTTTTCTCGTTCAATGGATCGATTAATTGCTCGATGGCATGCACTACATGATCCCATGAATATTTTTGTTTTTCATGCTGAACGGCTGTTGAAAATTGTTGTTCGCAATTTTCTCGATAGAATTTTAGAATCGCTTCTGCCAGCGCTTGCGGATTTTCCGGCGGCACGGTGAATCCTGCAATTCCATCGGGAACAATTTCCGCTAATCCGCCGACGCGTGTGACAATCACCGGCTTATTAAAATTATAGGCGATCTGCACAATGCCGCTTTGTGTCGCCGAACGGTACGGCAGCACCACACAATCGGCAGCAGAAAAATATTCTGCCACATGATCGTTGGAAACATATTCGGAAACAAATTGCACAGTATCGTGTAGTTCTAATTTCTCCGCTTGTTCGCGGTACGAATGTTCGTCGTCGTAAAATTCTCCCACCACCATTAATTTTATTTTTTGTCGATGCTGAACCAACTTCATCGCTTCTAACAAAACATCTAATCCTTTATACCGGCGAACATATCCAAAAAATAATATAATATGTTCCTCTGTCAGGCGAAGTCGTTCACGCGCAGCTTGTTTCGATAACGGTTCACCGAAAATTTCGTAAATCGGATGTGCGACTTTTTTGTACTGCGGATGCGCAATGAGCTTCGTCAAATCTTTTTCAACCGAATCCGACTGAACAATATATCCATCGACAACACCGAATGCATAACGCGTAAAAATTTTATCGCCCGGCCTATGTTCATGTGGAAGAACATTATCGCAAATGGCAATGATTTTTGTTTTCCGGTGAAACTTTACCATACGGCAAATGGTACCGAAGCACGGCCCGAAAAACGGCAGCCAGTATTTAAAAATCACGGCATCAGGATTTCGCTTTCGCAATTTTAAACCGACGCGAATCCAGTTGAATGGATTGATGGAATCCATCAGCGATTCTGTCGGAAGAATAATACCCAGATCACCGGTTTCATTTTGCGTTTTTCCGGGAAAGAGAAGCGCGGGATATTGCCTGCGAAACGTGACGACGTCCACGTGATGCTGCTCTTTTTGCATGTGCTTTGCGAGCAGCGCGACATAATGCGCGATACCGCCGCGCCAAGGATATGCGGTTCCGAGAAGAAGAATGTTCATGCGTTCGGGAGCAGGCGTCGAACTGTTTCCACGACGTGTTCGGGTTTTAAGTATTGCATGCAGTTGTTGGGACACGTTGGCGAGAAATAGCACGAACAATCAAAATCCGGTTCCAATATTTCGCCGAGTCCGTACAATTCAAATTCATGTTTGTTAAAAATATTGTTGAAGAGAACAATTTTTTTATTCAGTCCAATCGTTAAGTGCATCGCCATCGAAACAGCCGTAACCACTAAATTACAATGGTTGACTAAATTGATGAAGCCGTTCAACGGATAATGGCCGAAATATTTTGCGTTGGTTTTTTTCGCAAGGCGCAGATTTTTTTCATGTTCTTGTTCGCCGCCCAAGAGCACGACTTCATACCCGAACTTCTTGAGTTTCATTGCGAGTTTTACCCAATGCGGTTCCGGCCAGAGACGCGAAGTCCATCGGCCGCCGCAGCCGGTATTCAATCCGACAATTTTTTTTCCTTTTGCAAACTTCCAGCGCGTATCGCTCCAATTGTTGAACGGCAGCAAATAACGTTCGCCTTCGAAGCGATAGCCGGCAATTTCAAAAATTTCTTCCAGATAACTTTTTGTATTCGCTTTGTTCACATCATCGAACAAGCCGGTTTCAAATTTTCGAAGAGCCGGCGCGTCTAACGGGTGGCACAAACCATTGACCAGATCGTATCCACGTTTTTTCTTTGCATGAATTTTATTCATCAAGGCACATGCTTCACGGTCTTTATCCAAATTCATCGCAATCGCAAACGGGGTTTCAGTCAGGGCGATGACGGATTCCAGCACAAACGGTAGGCGAACATCAACTTCGGCGGGAAGAATATCGGGTGTTCGCGTCAGCCACCAAATTTTTGCATGCGGATATTCTTTTTTGAGTCGATGCAGCAGCGGCGTTGTGCGGATCACATCGCCAATAGCGCCAAGTTTGATGATGAGAATATTTCTGTCGGTCGCATCATATTGTGAACAACGATCACAATGCACGCCTTGTTGCTTGTGTGGCCGACAAGGTACATCGCCGCGAAAAAAGCGGCAATCAGTTTTTATATTCATGATGTATTCTTTCTCGAAGATCAACCATCGACCAAACGCTTCACAGAAGGACCAACGGAAACGCCAATGCAGCCATCCATCTCTTTTGTTTTGATTTCAGAAAACATAACGGAAGAAAAAAAAGAAAAGACGATAAAGGATTCTGGTGTCTCGAAGAAAACGCCGCATCAAAATTCGCCATTACAAAAGTTCCTCCCGTACCGAATACGTTTGTTCGTTGCGCGAAGAACGCGAAACCATTTCTCCCAGCAATCCGATCGAAATAAACTGTACGCCGACAATAAGCAACAGCACGCCGATGAGAAATAACGGACGGTTGCCTAAGGCAGTATCATACAATATTTTTTCTCCGATTAACCAACCATCGATCGCGAATCCAAGAAGAGCAGCCAACAATCCCCACACACCAAATAAATGAAGCGGGCGTCGAATATATTTTGCCGTGAATAATACCGTCAACAAATCTAAAAAGCCGCGATAAAATTTTCCGACGGTGTATTTGGAATGCCCGTACTTTCGGGAATGATGCTCCACCGGTTTTTCACCGACACGGAATCCTGCTTGATGGGCAAGAATGGGAATGTATCGATACAAATCGCCGTAGATAATTAATTCCTTGGCGACTTCGCTGCGGTACAGTTTCAATCCGCAATTGAGATCATGAATTTTCAATCCTGACATTTTGCTGGCAACTTTATTGGCAACCCGCGAAGGCAACGTAAAAATGAACGAATCACGCCGTTTCTTTTTCCATCCGGAAACCAAATCGTATTGGTCACCCATTGTTTTCAGCAATTCCGGAATTTCTTCCGGATCATCCTGAAGATCGGCGTCCATCGTGATAATAAACTGGCCTGCCGCCTTTTTAAATCCTGCCGAGAGCGCTGCTGCTTTGCCATAATTTTTTCGGAAGCGTATCACTTTTACTTCGGCGTGATGCGCATGTAACTCTCTTAAAAGAGCAAATGATCCATCCGTGCTGCCGTCGTCCACAAAAACAACTTCAAAACTTTTTTCCATTCGCTGCATCACCGCGGCGATCTTTTGATACAATTCCCGCAGCGATTCTTCTTCGTCTTTTAATGAAACGACGATCGAGAAAACCGGCGTTTTCTGTTGTTTAATTTTTCCTGATGTTGTTTTTGCCATAATCGATTTTGATTTTGTGATGTGCTCAAAGTAACGGAATTTCGAGCCAGATGCAAGATTCATTGAACTTACCGGCTTCGTTCGTTATATTGAAACAAGTTTTTAAAATTTATGCTCAAGCCCAAAAAATCGCTCGGACAGAACTTTTTACAGGATGAAAACATTCTTCGCAAAATTGTATCCTGCTTGAATTTACAAACCAATGATGTCGTTTTTGAAATCGGCCCCGGGCAAGGCGCCTTGACCAAGCATTTGCTTGCACATCCGATCACACTCATCGCCGCAGAAATCGACGACCGCGCTGTTGCGTTATTGCAAGATTCGTTCGGCAATCGACTTGAATTGTTGCATCAAGATGTATTATCGGTCGATTTCATAAAACTCTATCAACAGTATCGACAGCCGTTGCGTGTGGTAGGCAATATTCCGTACTATTTGACGAGTGAGATACTGATAAAATTGTTCGATCATCATGCGGAACTTCGCGAGGCAGTGTTGATGGTGCAATTAGAAGTTGCCCGCCGATTGATTGCCAAACCCCAAACAAAGGAGTACGGCATTTTGACCATCTATGCAAATTATTATTCATCATGTGAATTGCTTTTCAAAGTTTCACGCAATGTGTTTTACCCGAAGCCGGATGTGGATTCGGCAGTCATTCGATTGATGTTCAACCATTCCACATTGCCCTGCAACGAACAGATATTTCGAAATGTCGTGCGTTCGACATTCGGCAAACGGCGAAAAACGCTGCACAACGGATTAAAATATATGGGATTCGAGAACGCACAATTAAACTCCCTTCCGTTCGATTTGACAAAACGCCCCGAAGAATTAAGCGTTTCAGATTTTATTTCCTTAACAACAGCTATCGAAACACTTCACCCCAAAACCGTATGACGCTCAAAAAAAACTTTTCCGTTTTATCTCCTGTCGATTTTATTTCGATTCTCTTTATCGGATTGCTTACCATACTCAATCTAATTTTTTATGGACGCGTTCCTCACGGCATCGCCATCATTGCCGTGAATTTTTTCGTTGTCGGTTTTATCTTGTTGCTTGCGCATTTTGCCAAGACCCGAAAGACCAAACTTGTTATCGGAGTACACCGCTGGTATGCATATTGGTTTGTGTTGTTCGTGTTCAAAGAAATTTATTTAATGCTTCGTCCCATCCACCCGGTAGATTTTGACTGGCTGTTGATCGCCATCGATCATTGGATGTTCGGCGTCAATCCGACGCAATGGGCAGCGCAATTTGCTCATCCGGTTCTGACGGAAATTTTTCAAATCGCATATTTTTCCTACTACCTCCTTTTCATCATGCTCGGCGTGGAAATTTATAAACGGCTTCCGCTCGCCGAATTTGATCGCAGTGCGTTTTTTATTGTGTACGGATTTTATCTTTCGTATGTTGGATATTTTTTATTGCCGGCTGTCGGCCCGCGGTTCACCTTGCATAATTTCTATGCCATCAATCAAGAACTTCCCGGATTATTCTTTACGCCATGGATGCGCGATTTCGTGAACGCCGGCGAGTCGGTCTCATTTTCCATGCCGAATGCTCTCGCACTTGTGCAGCGCGATGTCTTTCCCAGCGGGCATACGGAATTAACACTCATCGTTCTGTATCTCAATCATCATTATAAATTAAAACTTCGCTGGCTCGCGACAATTTTGGGAACACTTCTCATCGTCTCGACCATTTATCTGCGTTACCATTATGTCATCGATTTGATCGGCGGCACATTTTTTTTCTTCTTCGCCATTTGGAGCGGAAAAAAAATCCAATCGTGGTGGGAACGACAACAACAACGGTGGCAAACAGCATAAGATACGCTCCTTGCACCTCAATCAATTTTCCAATAAATTTCTTGTAAACACTTGATGCAACAGCCATGACAGAAGAACAAATTTTATCGGAATTAGAAGAGCTTGCCGATGCATGCAACATTGCCGTGCGGTACGAAAAGGGCGACTTTGAAGGCGGATTTTGTGTGTTGAAGGCAGAACGCATGGTCGTCATCAACAAACGATTGATGGCGGCGCGGCGCGCGGCAGTCCTGGCGCAGGGACTTGCCGAAGTCGGCATCGACGATATGTATTTGAAACCCGCCGTGCGTGAATACATCGAAGACGAATTGGCAAAAGTTACCAAAGCGTAAATCATTTTTCTTTTTACTGCTTCTGGATTTTGAATACTGAAATGTAGATATTGAAAGAGCCATTCCTTTGAAGAAGAATGGCGAAACGGCTGACATTATGGAGGAGAACACCATGCGCATCTTCATTATCAACGGACCCAATTTAGACATTCTTGGCAAACGAGAACCGGAAATTTACGGCACGGCAACGTTGTGGGATATTGAAAATCTGTTGAAGGAAAAATTTCCCGATGTAAAATTCGAATTTTACCAATCCAATTATGAAGGCGAGATTATCGACGTCTTGCACAAAGCGCTGGATAATTTTGTCGATGGCATTGTCTTGAATGCGGCCGCTTTCACTCATTATTCGTACGCCATTCGCGATGCGGTTGCCGCGCTCAAAGTACCGGTCATCGAAGTGCATCTTTCCAACGTTCACGCGCGCGAAGAATTTCGCCGACTGTCCGTTATCGCTCCTGCATGCAAAGGTGTCATCGCCGGATTCGGGTTTCAAAGTTATGTGCTTGCGGTGAGCGCCCTGATAGAAAAGAAATAAATTCTTATGATCTCCGCCGTCATATTCGATTTAGACAATACGCTCGTCGATTTTATGCTGATGAAAAAGCAGGCGGTGGATGCTGCGATTCATGCGATGCGCGATGCGGGGTTTATGCTTTCGTACGAAGAAATTAAATTGCGGATCGATGAAATTTATCTCGAAAAGGGAATCGAATTTCAGAATGTCTTCGATGAATTGCTGTACCGCGAGTTCAGTAAAATCGATTACAAAATTCTTTCTGCCGGCGTGATCGCGTACCGCCGCGCAAGAGAAGCTGCGCTCGTGCCGTATCCGCATGTGATGATGACGTTGATTCAGCTTTCTAAATTGCAATTAAAACTCGGCGTCGTATCGGATGCCCCTGCACGCGAAGCATGGCTGCGCTTGTGTTACCTCAACTTTCATCACCTCTTCGATGCCGTGGTAACGTTTGAAGACACCGGCAAACGCAAGCCGCATCCGGATCCCTTCAAAAAAATTCTGAAAAAATTATCTATCAACCCGGAAGAAGCATTGATGATCGGCGATTGGCACGAACGCGACGTCGTCGGCGCTGCAAAGGTTGGCATGAAAACCGTCTTTGCACGCTACGGCGATACCAAAGGCACAACGGTTTCGCATGCCGATTATGACATCGATGATATTTCGCAACTCATCGGCATCGTGAAAAAGGAAAACGGATGGTCGTAACAAAAGGCAACATCATCGGCATCGGCGTGGACGTGGTGGATGTTGCACGCATGAAAGACGTTTTGGAAAAGCAGGGCGACTATTTTTATAACAAAGTATTCAGCGATATGGAAATGACGTACTGCAAAACGCGCAAAAAGCCGTATATCCATTTTGCCGCGCGGTTCGCCGCGAAAGAAGCCGTGGCAAAAGCCATGCGCACCGGCTGGAGCGGCGCCTTCCGCTGGAAAGACATTGAAGTGGTGAACGATTCTTCGGGCGCTCCGCATATTTTATTGTGCCGCGAAGTTGCCCAAGCGCTGGAACGGTGCAACGTGCATCTCTCCATTTCCCACACCGACACAACGGTGGTTGCGTTTGTGGTGTTAGAAGGAAAATAAATTCTCTCGGTTATGAACATCTTTTTCTCGTGAAACATTTTCTTTTCCTTGCATTGTTCCTTCCTTCATTTTTAGCCGCGCAGCAGCAGCGCGGTTCTGCCTTCTTTCACGGTTCGCGGCTTGAAAAAAATATTGCCTTGACCTTCGATGCATGTCCGTCATCCACGCGCGGCGGTTTTGATCGACAGATCGTTCAAACGCTGATCGACTCCAATGTATCGGCAACATTTTTTCTCAGCGGCCGGTGGGTCGCCGCACATCCGAACGATGCGCGGTGGCTTGCATCAATTCCTTTATTCGAACTGGGGAATCACAGCTATACGCATCCGCACATGACGGAAATATCGGGCGAAAAAATTGTTGAAGAACTGACAAAGACACAACAACGTATTTTCAAAACAACCGGCATCATGCCGGCATTATTTCGCCCGCCGTATGTGGAAATGAACGCAGCACTGATTTCGATCGCCGACAGTTTGAGATTACACATTGTGATGTACGACCTTGCTTCCGGCGATCCCGATACGAATATCACGGCGCAGCGGATGATTCCGTACGTTGTTTCATCGGCGCGGAATGGTTCCATTATTGTTATGCATGTGAATGGCCGCGGCTGGCATACAGCGGAAGCGCTGCCGTCCATTATTGCCGGATTAAAGAAACGGGGATTTCGATTTGTGAACGTGAGCGGACTGTTGCAGCATTGAACGCTGCCGTCATTACGTTTTTCGGATTAAGACAAAGGTGAGGTCGTCGCGCAATTCAATACCATTTCGGTACAACGCAACATCGTTCAGCAAGCGATGTTTGAGTGTTTCTAACGGCTCCGTCGCAAACGTTTGAAAAAATCTTGCAAGCCGATCCTGTCCATATTCTTTTCCATTTCGGTCGATGGCTTCCGTAATTCCGTCGGAATAAAAGACCAGCAAATCTCCCGATTGCATATTCAACGATTGTACTTCCAATGCACGTTCAAATTCCTGTTTGCCGGTTCCATTCGCGCACGCCATCAAGCCGATGGCCATGCCGTTTGGTTTGAGCCATTCGGTTGTTTGCGATTCCTTTTTCCATAAGAGCGCAGGCAAATGTCCGGCGCGGCAGAGTTCGACATCGCCGGAAGGAAACAGTTTTGCCATGGCCAGTGTAAGAAAATAATTTTTCTTTACTTCGCTGCAAATATGTTGATTCAATTTTTCGAGCAGCGTTTTGATGTCGGAACATTCCTGCACGAACAAATGCAGCGCGGTTTGCGCTTTGATAACGTACAATGCGGAAGAAATTCCTTTGCCGGAAACATCGCCGACCACGACAAGCGTTTCGCCGGAAGGAAGAGAAAGAATATCGTGATAATCGCCGCCGATTTCCCTTGCCGGCTCGCTGTGGGCAATTAAATCATAGCCGGAAGCGGAACGCGCGGTTTGCGGCTGCAATCCTTCTTGAATTTCTCGCGCCACCGCAAGCTCGTCTTTCGTCATCAGCTTATCGGCAACTTCCAACGCTAATAAAAAGTTGATAATAACAAACGCATACAGCGACGATTCGACTTTTCCTTGAAAGAGCGCGAGAAAGAAAAACACCACGGCGATGGCGTATAAAAATCGGCGGGCCGGCGTAAGCTTCATCAAAAATGCAACAAAGAAATTCCAGAGAAATTTTACAGCACGGTGGACAGGTCGCTTTTCTCCTTCTATCGATTTCATGTTTCCCGCATAGAATTCGTACATTCCCCGCGTATCGTTGCCGAACAATTTATCGAATTCCTGCCGCGAAAGATCCCGCGTAAGAATTTCATGAAGCGTATGAAAAAGATTTTGTTTTCGTGCAGCCATCGCTCAAGTCTCGTTTGGTGTTTTCTCTATTACGCAAGAGAAATAAAAAAGTTCAGATTATTCATTGTTTTTTTGGGGGCGACGAGTCATGAACTGCGACAAGTCGTATCCTTTTGCTGAAAGTTCCGTTCGATGCGCAGATAAAAATTCCATAATCGTTTCGCTCGAAACTGCTTGCATCACGCCATATTCAATATCCGTGCGCCGTTCGACATAGATATCGCCGGAATACGGAACTTGTGTGTCTAATTCCAGTTGTTCGCCGTTATGTTCCGGCGTTAGATACGCGACCGTGCGCCCCGGAACCAATCGGACGATGCCGACCAATTCGAAATTCGGAACACCGTCACGAACCGCCAGCACAATGCCTCCGCTAAAGCCGCCGCTGAACACTGCATCGGCATAAAACGAACCGTTCTTTTCTTTATTCGGATTACTGACGATCCCCTTGGTGACAATTTCATGTCCCGATGGATATCCCAGCAAATAAATAAACGAACCCCACTGCAATTCTTTTGCATAGCCGACGGGATACGAAAATGTGGAATAACCAAACGGAAGATCCGATTGATAAATTTTCCCGAGCAAGGCAACATCGTTTGCATTATCGTTTGCAAGAATTTCCATATCCACAGCTCCTTCCACGCCTGCGACATAATTCGATTGCTGTTGCTTGACGGCGAAGGAATGAACGTACGGCGTCGGTTTTTTATCGGCGCCGATATAATACGAAAAAATCGTATCGGGAAACTCGACAATGTGAGCGCATGTTAATAATGCCAAATGTCTGTCACGGTACGTTATGATGACAGCGCTGCCGGAAGAAGTTCGCGTGAAATAGACAAATCGATTCGCTAAATCCGATGTGAAGGAAGACTGTAATTCCTGGCGCGTTACACGCCGTTCCGACGAAAATTCTAAACTGCGGTAATATGCCACGCACGTAATCATCTTGACCGTCGATGCAATTTCTTCCAATTGTTTTGAACAATCGCGATACGGAAATTCGGAATCGTATTTTCCATCGAGCAACATGGGATAAACTTCTCGATAAACAGGTGTGGAACAAGATGCCAGACATAAAGCAATCCCTGCGATCGAGACAACCAATCTTGTGAACTTCATGCAATTTTCCTCTAGGAAGAACGATGCGAAGTACTTCTTCTTAAAATACGATGAACGGAATATGCAGCAAGGCAAAAATCGAATATTTAATGGCCGTTTCTTTTCTCGTCGTGGGCGAAAGGAATCCGAAATAAATTCCTTTGGCCACCGTGTTGCTCAGCATCGCAAGCACCACGGCCGCAAGAAAGGTGTGCGTAAATGCCGGCGAACCTTGTGTCAGCGAGAGAATGAACGGTACAACATCGGCCAGGCCGACAATGGAAGCAAGTCCTAAAATTCCGTTATCACCAACCGTTGTTTTGATAACACCGGTGATGACGGATAGGAACATGAATAATAATGCAAATCCCACAGCAGGCCGAATTTCGAACGGGTTAGAAAGTTCCGGTGTTTCATCTTCCGTCGCCGGCTGTTCTTTATGCATAATGTTGAGCGACAAAATGGCGCCGATGATGGCAAGCACAAGAAATCGGTACCACAGTTCCGTCATAAAAAAAGGATTGATCAACCAGATCAGCACCCATACGCGAAAATACATCACGCTGCTCGCAAGCAGGGTCGCTTGCAAAGCGCTTTCAGCACGATGGGGATTATTGCGCGCAAGGCGCCCAACGGATAAGGTTACGGCTGTGCTCGAAACAATTCCGCCAAAGATACCGGAGATCCATAAGCCGCGTTTGGCGCCAAATTTCTTTTCCAATAAATAGCCGACAAATCCGAGCGTGGAGACGATGATCACAATTTTCCACACATTCACCGGATTGATATGAAACGGCGTATAGTCTTGATTGGGCAGTACCGGTAAGACAATAACGGTGATCAGTAAAAATTTGATGGTTGCTAAAAATTCTACTTTGCTCAAACGATCGACGTACGACTCCAGCATCGCTTTTTCAGAAAGCAGAATCGTGTTGACAATTCCCAGCGCCAACGGAATCCATACATCCACCAGCATTGCAAGTGCGCCGGTGACGAATGTAAGCAGTGCTGAAAATTCAGAAGTTGAACCGAATCGATCGGCGCGAATTTTTGCGACGTAGGCAACCCCCGTCAGTGATGCAACGGCGATTAGCCCGATAGGAAGCATAAAGGTCGAGCCGGTTTTGAACAGCAATGCACAGCCGAACCCGAACATGCTGATAATGGGATGTGTGCGTACGCCGCCGAACACTAATTTCTGATCGACCTTCGTGCTTTCTCGTTCCAGCCCCACTAAAAATCCAAGGGCAAGCGCAATGACAAACCGCAATTGCGTCGTCCATTCAATGACACCGAAATCCATGCGTGTCTCCTTTTCTAACTGCCGATGGCAACCGAAACTTCCGTCAAGGGAAAAACTCGCCCCAGCTCATGTGGATCCATTTCCACGATGAAGCCGCGCTTGCCGCCGTTAATGTAAATTTTTGGTAGTTCCAATATAGTTTTTTCCACATACAGAGGCAATGGGCGCCTTGTGCCAAACGGGCTGGTGCCGCCGAATTGATAACCGGTGTGTTTCGTTGCCGTATTCGCATCGCACGGCATAATTTGTTTTACATTGAGCAGCCGTGCAAGCTGTTTGGTGGAAACTTCGTTATCGCCATGCATCAACACGAGCAGCGGTTTCTTTTGGTCTGTTTCGAATACCAACGTTTTTATTACGCCGTGTTCCGGTACATGGTACGCTTCAGAGAATTGGTGCGTACCGCCATGTTCTTCGTACCGATAGACGAACGGCACGAAGGCAATGTTGTTCTCCCGCAAAAAACGAACGGCAGGCGTTATGGGATATTCTTCTTTAGACATGATTTATTTTACGTTCTTCATTTCCCAAACTGTTCCGAGTTTCGATGGATAGTGGATGCGGTACACCGTTCGGTCGTCTTTTTCCCACGATGGAAATCCTTGGACAGTGCGCCACGTATAAAGATCAAGAACATGCAGCAATGCAAAACAAATTTCATTCGGCCGCTCGTACGGCGTTTTGTATTGAAACGTATCGCCAAGTTGATGTTTGCATTTGCCATGCTTCTCAATCATTTTGATTTGGACAGGACCTGCGCCTTTCCATTTTTCCCGATATTCTTCTTCCGTCATAGAACGCCTTTCATCTGTTGCTGTTTTAATGTACAAAAAATGAGGAGAGAGTAAAGGACTCCGCGCTTCGAAGCGATAAACAAAAAACCGAATGACGAGGCAAACTCAAAATTCGAGAACGAATTGAAAACCCGATGGAAGTATATAAATGTGTGCAGAGGAAGAATTCGAATCTTTTTCATCTGCATGGACTACGGCGATGCCAATACTTGTACCGATGGCGGCACCAAGAAAAATATCGGAAAACCAATGGTCGTCATGATAAACCCGGGCAGCAGCAGTCAGTCCGGCTAAAGAATAGAGTCCTATCGACGCCGCTGTATTCTGTATCCGCTCCGATAGTACCGAAGAAAGTGCGAATGCAACAGCAGCATGGCCGGAGGGAAATGAAAGATAATCATCATTAAACTGAACTCCGCGGAATTTTGTATTTCCCTCGTCGGTATATGGCCGGCTGCGACCGAACGCATATTTAATGATCGATGTCGCTGCTCCTGTCCAAAACAACGATTCGAAAAGTAACGATCCTGTTTGACGAATATCGTAAGATCGGAACAGCAAGCCGACACCATACACAGAACCGGATAACACTAAAGCGTTTCCGGTTGCCCCATACTGTTCGGCAATATTCAATACATCATTGTTCGTTGATGAATGATTCCGGTCAGCGAATGTTTTAACCGACTGATCGACCAGAAAAAGCGATGCCGTTGTCCCCACGACGATCCCTGCCGTGAGAAGCGTTGATTCATCGGGCGGAATTGCTTTTTGAAAATGATGTACGGTTCGTTCAAAAAATTCCTTTCCGTCGGAATACACTATTCCGGGAAGAGCTCCGGTCGTCGCCGTATCTTGATGAAAAACATCTTGCGCTTTTCCCCCGCACGTCGAGAGCAGGAAACCGATGGCGAGACAAATGGTTCGATTTATCATGAATATCCTGAACTTATCGTTCATTAACAACCTCTTTCATCGCTTCCGGATAAATCAAGGTGCGGAAATAAAAATATTTTCCCTCGACTTTTGTAAAACATTCAGCCGTTGCATTTTTAAAGTATAAAATAATAAAACGTTTTTGAACGCTAAGCAAGTTCTTTCCCTTATTCTTTCTTTAAAAGTTTTGGAATTTCTTTTTAAGAGACATTGTTCAAGGATGATAACGGATGATTGTATCACTGCGATGGGCGACACTCTCGGCAAAACTTGCTTTCGCGGGTGGCGGTTTTGGAAAAAACTATTTCCCTGAATTATTTTTTTTACTGCCCAAGA
>Ga0335069_10006119_pt1 | contig 17535 bp, 11 predicted proteins | sample Lox_Sample_11_FD_206714 | JGI IMG/M metagenome (GOLD analysis project Ga0335069, IMG submission 206714) | Soil microbial communities from Loxahatchee National Wildlife Refuge, Florida, United States - Lox_Sample_1.1 | ecosystem: Environmental > Terrestrial > Soil > Wetlands | place: USA... | reverse complement strand
CGGGCCATCGTGATCGCCGTCTGCAGGCTCGGGCTCGTGCCCACGATGTCGTGGAAGCCGTAGCGGGCTCGCGTCGCCGAGAGGCGCTGGGCGATCTTCTGCGCGCGATCCAGCTCGACCAGCGTCACGACGAAGCCGCGGTCGTCCTCGTCGGTCTCCGAGATGGACCGTGCCGTGACGACGAAGCTGCCGTGCGCGAGCCGCACCACGGCGCCGTCCAGACGCGCGTTGACCGAGAGCATCGATGCCAGGGGCTGCAGCGGCTGCAGGGACGCGAGCTGCGCTCCCTTTAGCTCGCTCTGAGGGATCTGCAGCATGCGGGCGGCCGCCGCGTTGAGTGACGTGATGACGCCCTCTGCGTCGCACGAGAAGACGCCGTCGCGGATGGTGTCGAGCGTGACCGCCAGCTGGTGCAGCGCGAAGAGCTCCTGCTCGCGCGCACGCAGGCGGCCGAACGCGAGGGCGACGTACTCGGTGTAGAGGTGCGCGATGGCCTGGTCCTGCTCGCGGAACTGGCCGCTACGGCGCAGCTTGTCCGCGTAGAGCAGACCGCTCACCTCGCGCCCACGGAAAGGGATGCAGAGGCGCGGACCGCGTGGCGCCTCGCTCGTGCGGGCCTCGAGTCGGGCCGGGTCCGACGCCCGGGTGACCTGGCGCCTGTCACCCTCGTCGATCTTGCGCCAGTCGTCGTCGCTCCCTGGGGCGGCGTGGCCGGCCTCCGCTGCCATCTGGAGCTCTCCACCGCGCTCGACCGCGATGACGACGCGGTCCGCGTCGAGGAGCTGCATGGCCAGCGAGGCCGCGAGAGGCGAGAGGTTGCTCTCCTCGCTCGCGACGTCGATCTCGCTCAGGATGTTGAGCAGAAGGCGCAGGCGATCGCGCTCGAAGATCGCGGCCCCGATGAGCTCCACGAGGTCGCGCATCGACTCGTCGAGTTCGCGCACCGCCTGCATCGCGGAGGCCGCCTGATCGCGCGCCGCCGTGCGGACCCCCTCGATGCGGCTCTCGAGAGCCTTCACGTCGTCGCCGCGATCGACGCCGACCTCGAGATCCGTCAGCGCCCCGTCGGTCGCGTGCGCGACGTTCGTGAGCGCGTTGACGAGCGAGCCTCGCGCCTTCTCGAACGCCTCGGTGTCGGTCATCACGCGGTCGAAGACGCGACGGCCGAAGTTGCGGAAGCCCGAGCGGATCGCGAGGCGGTCGCGCCAGGTCGCAGCCGGGCCGAGGACCTGCTGCGCCCTGCCGAGCCAGACGGCGGCCGACTCCTCGCCCTCGCCGTCTCCGCTCGTCGCGAGCACCTCGGCGAAGCGGATCATGGCGCGCCCCTCGTCGCGCCTCAGCCCGGCCTCGGAGAGGATCTGGATGGCAGCCAGGAAGCGCGGGCGCGCGTCCGTGAGGTTCCCGGTGGCGGCGGCGAAGCCGGCAGCCTCCAGCTCGAACGCACCCATCAGGCGTCTCGATCCGGACACCTCGACCGCCTCGTGCGCGCGCCCGAGCTCCACGTGCGCGACGCGCATGTCGCCTGCTTCGCGCGCGACGATCGCGCGCTCGAGGGCGAGCTCCACCGAGAGCTCCATCCTCTCGTCCGGATCGAGCGCCTCGTCGGCGTCGGGCGGAGGGGCCGGCGCTGGTGCGCTCGAGGCACGCGCCCGGCGCGATGCGACGATCCACGCCCGCGCCGTGAGGCTCGGCGGCAGCGAGGCGAGCGCCTGGCGGGCTTGCGCAAGACGTGTGTCCGCCGTCGCGTCGTCGTCGCGCACCACGGCGGCAGCGGCCAGCGCGATCTCGATCCGAGCGAGCTCGGCTGCATCGCCGGAGCGGACCGCTTCGCGGCGCGCAGCCATCAGCACATTGTCGGCTTCCTCGTCACGCGCACATGCGAGCAGCACCATCGCCAAACGTGCAGCGGTGGCAGGGCGCTCGTTTCGCGGAGCCTCGGGAAGGGAGGCCTGAATTTCCTCTATCCACCGTTCGGCCCAGCCGGTGGGTACAGCCGGGCCACCGACAGCCATCGGTTTGAATTCTACAACTTTGGAACTGTTCGCGCGTTACTTCCCGGTTTCGTTTCCCGATTCCGGGTTTCGTTTCCCGACCGGAAAGGCCGATCAGTGCGCACCTTTTGCGCCAGGGTGCGCATTCCACAGCCGGGAGATGATGAACGCCCCAGCGCAAGCGAAGGGAATCGGCACCCAAGGCCAGGCGCCCCAGCCCCAGTGGTCGAGGACCCAACCCATCCCCAGCCCGACGAGGGAGCTCGCCAGGTACTGCATCCCGTCGAAAAGACCCGCTGCCGTGGCGGCCGCCTTGCGTCCGCCGAAGTCCATTGACGCAGCGCCTCCAACCATCCCGTGGGCGCCGTTGACGAAGAACGAGAGGATCGCCAGGCAGAGCGCCGGTGCGAACGGCCCCAGGCCGAGGCGCCCGCTCAGGCCGAGGAGCACCAGCGTCCCCGCCATGCCCACGAAGCCGTAGGTGATGACCGGCGCGCGCCTGCCGCCGTAGACACGGTCGGACGCGATTCCGAATGTGAAGCCACCGGCGATGCCCAGGAGGGCGATGCCCCACACTGCGAACTGGTACGGCACGTAGTGCGCGAGATCGGCGGCCTTGCCGCCACCGAGGTGAATCTCGCGGAAGTACTTCGGGTACCACGAGTCCACCGTGCTGCGGCGGACCATGCCGATCATCATCGAGCAGAGGGCGATCATCCATGTCGTCCTGCTCGCGAACACCTTCTCGAAGACGACCTTCAGGTTCGAGGGCTTGCCGTCGTCGGCGTCGCCTTCCCCCGTGTCCATGTCCCCGAAGCCGGCGTCCTTCGGGCTGTCGCGCATCCAGAGCAGGTTGGCGACGAACATCACGAAGACGAACGTGCCCGGCAGCCAGTAGGCCCAGCGAATCGGCAGCACCGTCAGGATGAAGGGCACGCCCGAGAACGCGAGGATGAGCCCCAGGCGGATGAGCACCCCGAAGACGCCGGCGAAGGTCCCGCGCTCCCGCACGTGGAACCAGTGCGCGTTGACCTTCACGATGGAGAGGGCCCCGAAGGACTGGAAGTAGCCGTTGGCCCCCCAGATGACCGCCATGACCGCGAGCAGCGTGCCCGGTGCGGCGGCGTCCTTCATCAGCGTGCAGGCGCCAAACGCGAAGTTCATGAAGGTGACGCCGAGGGCGCCGAAGAGGAACGCCTTGCGCCCGCCGAACTTGTCGGCGAGCGGCCCGTTGAGCACGACCGAGAGCCCGTAGACCAGCGGCATCGTCGTCTCGAAGACGCCCAGCTGGGTGTTGCTCCAGCCGAACGTCTTCGACAGCTCCGACATCGTCGCCGCGAAGTTGTATCGGCTCATGTAGAAGAAGGCGTAGAGCAGCCCCAGGACGATCCAGTTGGCGTTGCGCCGGCGCTGGAAGGCGGGGTCGGCGAAGGCGGCGGGGCGCTCCATGGGTGCGCCCACGTATAGCGAAAAAGCCGTATCCTTCGCTCGTGCGAAAGGGGCTGGTGCTGGCGGCGGCGGCAGGCCTGCTCGCCCTCGCCTCGTGCGGCGGCGCCGGCGGATCGGGGTCCGAGACGCCGCGACCGGCGTCGGCCGTCGTGATCAACACGGTGATCATCGGCTTCACGCGGGATCCCGACGAGCTCCCGTTCAACCCGAGGGCGGCGCGGCTGCAGCAGGCGACGCAGCAGCTCACGGCGATCGCCGGCCACCCCGTGACGTTCCAGTTCGACGTGGCGCTCCTGCCGCAGTGGCAGTCGTCGTTCGAATCGGCGCTCATCGACGCCATCGAGAACGTCGCGCGCGATCTGCAGTGGCTGCACGATCACGACGCCGCCGAGTTCGCGTTCGGCGATCCCGCGTTCAAGCGCATCGAGTGCAGCTACGTCGCGGTTCCCTCGCGCGACAAGGACGCATTCGATCCCGACTCGGGCACGCTGCGCATCCACCTCTCCTCGGAGGACGGGCAGTTCGTGCCGCGCGACGAGGTGCTCCGTGAGGTGCGCGAGGCGTACTGGCAGTCGCTTGACCGGCGGTTCGGCAACGTCGAGCCCGAGCAGGCCGACGACGTGGACCTCTACTTCAAGTGGATCACCAACGACCGCAACTGGGGCGAGTACGTCGACCTCGGAACGCAAGAGGGGCTCGCCGAGGCGCCTCGCGCCGTGCGCATCGGGCGCGTCGCGCGCCTCTTTCCGCGCATCGCGGCGTCATCGGCGGACGACTCGACGTACGTCCGCGCGCGAAAGTGGCTCGCGGAGCAAGTCGGTTACTTCGCCGACGCGTATGCCGAGCACGAGGCCGCGGTGCGATCCTCACCGGCCACGTCGGTGTTCCACCGCGCCGAGGCCGCATGGGTCGCCTGGCTCGGTGCGAACGTCGACCGGCTCCCCGCGCACGATCGCTTCGAGGTCGTCGACCGGCTGGCCGTGGAGCGGCGCGGCGACCGCGAGCGACCGCTCGGGCACGGGCGCTACGTCGACATCGCCTTCCCCGGGTTCGATTACCTCGCCTACGCGATGAAGGTCACCGACGAATGGGCCGCCGCCGGACATCCCATGAAGAGCGACGATGGCGGCGACCAGTGGCTCCTCTTCATCCACGTCGCGTGCCCGGCGCCCCGGGACGCGTACGGCCGGCATTCCTCGTTCTTCTCCTGCAACCACACGCTCTACCAGTACGCGATGGATCGCGACCCCTCGATGAAGGGGCTCGCCGCCTACCTCCTCGCCCGGAAGGACCCCGTCATCACGGAGGCGGCGTTCGTCGACCTCATTCGCCTCCGCGAGCAGGGCACGTACGACGCGACCGTGAGTCTCTGGCGCGCGCTCGAGGGCGATCCGTCAGAGTGGAAGGTGGCGACAGGCGTCGTGGCCGACCAGGTGGGCATCGTGCCCGACGTGACGCTGCTCTACGACGAGGCGCAGCGGCAGTGGCGCGCGCTGCCGGCGCAACGCGGCGCGACGCTGTACCTCGTCGCGCTCATCCAGGACGAGGCGCATCGCGACCTCGTCGACGGGAAGACCTTCGCGCGCACCTTCGGGTCGCAGGCGAGCGAGGCGGACTTCGCGGGTTTCCTCGATCAGAACGCGATGGCACCGGGTTACGCCGCATCGGTGTGGCCCGCGCTGACGGCGGGATGGTCGCGCGCCGGCGTCATCGTGCCGCGGCTCGATCGTTTCCTGGACCTCGAACGCAACGTCAGCACGATGGCGATGGCCTCGCGCTCCGTCGACGGGATCGTGTCGCGGATGTGCGACGACCACGCGGCAAAGGACATCGCGCAGATGCACGCGTACCTGGAGCGGCGGGTGTCGACGCACGCATCGGAGCAGAAGGATCTCGAGACGCTCCTCTACCGGACGATCCCCGGGCACTGCAGCACCGGCGACTGACGATCCCGGGACACCCCCTGCTCTTGGGCTGGCGCGCACACGCCGCGCCGGCGTGGTTGCGTGTGGTCGGCCGGTGTTAGAGCGGAGTCTTCCTTGCTCGCGGGTCACGCACGGATACGATCCCAACAGCGGCGCGCTGCGCGAACATCGCCTCGTCGCTCGCCGGACCGTGAGGGTTCACCACGGGAGGACCTCCGCCATGCGCTCGCCTGCACGTCTCGTCGCCCTTTTCATCGCGCTCGCCGCTGGTTCGTCGGCCCAATCGGTCCTCGCCCAGACCGCGCAGCCACAAGGGGCGACGCCCACGGCTGCTCCGATGCTGGGCGCGCCTGCCGATACTCACCGGGGCGAGATCGTCGCCGTCGTCGAGCGCTCGGCCCCGAGCGTCGTCCAGGTCGACGTGACGGCGCGCGACGACAGCCTGCCGCGCGTCTTCAGGCGCCCAGGTGGCGAAGACCCCATCACGCACGCGATGAGCTCGGGAGTCGTCTTCACGGCCGACGGCGCGATCTTGACGAACGACCATGTCGTCGACAAAGCCCTGACGATCAATGTGCGTTTTCGCGACGGACGTTCCTTGCCGGCGCGCCTCGTGGGCCGGGACCGCGCCACGGATCTGGCCGTCGTCAAGGTCGACGCCACCGACCTGACCCCGGCGCGTTTCGCCGACTCGGATGCGGCGCGCGTCGGCGAGTGGGTGGCCGCCATCGGGTCTCCGTCGGGCACGGGCTACACGGTCACCGCGGGGGTGCTGTCGGCGAAGGGGAGGGGCGGCCTCGGGATGAACGCCATCGAGGACTATCTGCAGACCGACGCGAGCATCAATCCAGACAACTTCGGCGGTCCGCTCTGCAATCTGCAGGGCGAGGTGCTCGGGATCAACACGACGGTCATCGGCCGCGATCACGGGATTGGCTTCGCGGTGCCGAGCAGCACGGTCCAATGGGTCGCGACGAAGATCCTGAAGACCGGGCGGGTGTCGCGCGCCTGGCTCGGCGTGGCGGTGACGGGCGTGACCTCCGAGGTTGCGAAGGCCATGAAGCTGCCGCCCGGGACCGGCGTTTTCGTGGAGGATGTCACGCGTGAAGGCCCGGCGTCTCGAGCCCATCTCCGCATCGGTGACGTCATCACGGCCGTCGACGGTCATCCGGTGCACGATGGGCAGGACCTCGTTCGCGCGATGATCGCGCACGAGGTCGGCCAGGTTGTCGAGATGGAGGTCGTGCGCGCGGGGCAGCTCTACACGGCGACTGCGACGTTCGCGGAATGCCCCGACCAGGCGATCTACATGGCTTCGGTGGCACTCGCCGAGCGCCATTGAACGTGCGGCGCTGAGTCGGACGGGTCGATCGAGCTGTCCCGGGACACCCCGCGATCTGTCCGGGACAGGGGGTCGAGCGGCGTGCGGACTCGCAAGTGAGCGAGATCACTCGCGAGCGCTCGGGGCACGGCGCTTGATGAAGGGCGCGGCATGCACCTGCCCCCTCGCATCCTCGCCGCCGTCGCCGCGTGCCTTCTCTCGACGTTCGCTTCCACCAGTCGCGCCGAGCCGCTGTTCGGGTGGGGACAGAACGCGCTCGAGGACGCGTACGACGAGCGCGACTTCGACGAGGAAGACCTCGTCGGCGCGCGCCTCGGGGCGTTCACGACGGGGCTCGATCTGCACGGCCAGAGCTGGGTGAGCCTCGTGGGCCTGGCCAAGTGGCTGCGGTCGGGCAAGAACGACTACGGCGCGATGGTCGTCGTCGGCCTCGCTTTCGACCGCATCGCAGCCAAGAGCGCAGGCACGATCGCCGATCCGGCGCGGCTGCCGATCCCCGCCCAGTTGCCGGTGGAGCCGGCGCCGGCGCGCAAGCCCGAGGCGGAGCCGGTCCCGCCCAAGATGGCGCGGGCGTGCGTCGCGGCGGCCCTCCGTGCATCGGGCCTCGGCGTCGATGACGCGCGCCTGGATGCCCTGATGACGAGAGCCCGCGCGAGCGCATGGTTTCCCGAAACGCGCATGCGGGCCATGCGGCTGTGGAGCGACGCCGACCACGTGACGACGCTCGCGACGACGGACACGCCCAACTTCTACGACGCCGTGGGGGCCAACCTCGTGCTCGAGCTGCGGCTCACGTGGAGGCTCGATCGCCTCCTCTATTCGGGGGAGGAGTCGTCCATCGAGCGGGTCCGGCTCGAGCGGCAGGACGCCCGGAGTCGCCTCGCCACCCACGTGCTCGAGGTGCTCTTCGCCTGGCAGCGGGCCGTGATCGGGGAGACCGAGGCCATCGCCGGCACGCGCGAGGAAGCCGAGGCCCGCCTGCGCATCGCCGAGACCGAGGCGACGCTGGACGTCCTGACCGCCGGCTGGTTCTCCCACCGGAACGACCCGCCTTGACCCCACCGGATCGCGCCGTTACACGTGTTGACCTCGACCCGGCCATGCTCAGCGAAACACGCGAGAAGCTCAGCGACCTCCAACGGCGCCTCATGGCGCTAAGGGGGCATCTTTGACCTGCCGAAGCTCAAGGCGGAGATAGACAAGCTCGAGCAGCAGACGCTCGCGCCCGGCTTCTGGGACGACCAGAAGAAGGCGCAGGTGGTCACGAGGAAACGCGCCGCGCTCGAGCAGCAGATCGGCGGGATCGAGAAGCTCACGAGGGATCTGGACGACGCGGTCGTCCTGCTCGACCTCGGGGCATCCGAGAACGACGAGTCGACCATCGCCGAGGCGGCCGGGCAGGCGCCGTCGCTCGAGGCGCGCGTGCGCGCGGCAGAGCTGGCGCGGATGCTCTCCGGGCCGGTCGACCACGCGAACGCCATCGTGAGCATCCACCCGGGCACCGGCGGCAACGACGCGAAGGACTGGGCCCAGATGCTGCTCCGCATGTACCTGCGCTGGGCGGAGCGGCACGGGTACAAGACCGAGGTCATCGACTACCAGGAAGGGGACGAGGCGGGGATCGACGGCGCGAGCTTCACCGTCAGCGGCGATCACGCCTTCGGGTACATGCGCAGCGAGAACGGCGTGCACCGCCTGGTGCGCATCTCGCCGTTCGACGGCAACGCGCGCCGGCAGACGGCGTTCGCCGCCGTCGAGGTCACGCCGGACATCGAGGACGAGATCGACATCCAGGTCAAAGACGAAGACCTGGAGACGACGACGATGCGCGCCGGCGGCAAGGGCGGGCAGAACGTCAACAAGGTGGAGACCGCCGTGCGGATGAAGCACATCCCGAGCGGCATCGTCATCGTCTGCCGCGCCGAGCGGTCGCAGCACCAGAACCGGCGCCTGGCGCTCAAGATGCTCAAGGCGAAGCTCTACGAGATCGAGATGCAGAAGCGCGAGGACCAGGCGGCCGCGCAGGCTGCGAGCAAGACGCAGATCGCGTGGGGCAACCAGATCCGCAGCTACGTGCTGCAGCCGTACCGGCTCGTGAAGGACCTGCGGACCAGCTACCAGGAGGGCAACGTCGACGGGGTGCTCGACGGAGACCTCGACGCGTTCATCGAGGCGTACCTGCTCGCCGCGGCGGGAGGGACGCTGAAGAAGGGGGGCGTCGCCGAGGAGGCGGAAGCGCCCTGAGTCGCGGAGAGAGCCCGAAATGTCCGACGAGACGAGGACCAGCAAGATTCCGGACACCGACCGCGAAGGCGGCTCGGCCGAGCAGGCGATCATCGATGCGCGGCGGATGAAGGCGGGGCGCATCCGCGCCCGCGGGGAGAACCCGTTCGCCAACGACGTGGTGCCGCGAGCCGGTGGGAAGACGCTCGACGTCGCTGCGGCCCGGGCCATCGCACTGAGCGCGCGCGACGCGGCGGGCAAGTACGACGACGCGAAGGTGCGCGAGCTGGCCGGTGGCCGCGTGCTCCACGTGCACGGCAGGGTCATCGCTCTGCGTTCCACGGGAGGTCTGTCGTTCCTCAAGGTTCGCGACCGCACCGGGGAGATCCAGCTGCTCGTGAGCGAGTCGGTCCTCGGCGCGAACTACGCGCGGCTCGAGGAGATCGACGTCGCCGACGTGGTCGAGGCCGAGGGGCACTTGATGGCCAGCAAGCGCGGCGAGCTTTCGATCGAGCCGGTGCGCCTGCGGCTCGTGACGAAGGCTTACCGCCCGCTGCCCGAGAAGTGGCACGGGCTGACCGACGTGGAGCTGCGCTACCGGCAGCGGTACGTGGACCTCGTCGCCAACCCGGCCGTGGCCGACGTGTTCCGCGCGCGAAGCCACGTGGTGCGAGCGGCGCGCGCCATCCTCGACGAGCACGGGTTCCTCGAGGTGGAGACGCCGACGATGCACACGCTCGTCGGCGGCGCGGCCGCCAAGCCGTTCATCACGCACCACAACGCGCTCGACATGCAGCTCTACATGCGCATCGCGCCGGAGCTGTACCTCAAGCGACTCGTCGTGGGCGGGCTCGAGCGGGTCTACGAGATCGGGCGGTGCTACCGCAACGAGGGCATCAGCACCCGGCACAACCCCGAGTTCACGATGCTCGAGTTCTACCAGGCGTACGCGACCTACGAGCACCTGATGGACTTCACCGAGGTGCTCCTGCGCGGCATCGACGCGCGCCTCGCCGACGCGATGCCGGAGGCGCACGCGCTCTGGAAGAAGGAGCGGCCCTTCACGCTCGATGCCGGCTTCGTGCGCGTGCCGATGGACCGCGCCGTCGCGGCGGCCGCAGAGCGGACCGCGATCCCGCAGTGGGTCGGGGCCGTCGGCGAGCGCGGCGGGGCGGCGCTCGTGGACCTCCTGAAGGAGGACTTCGGCGCGTCCATCAAGGAGTGGTCCAAGGCGTCGCCGCGCGCGAAGGCCATCGACTGGGGCAACTTCCGCAAGGGCCTGGGCAAGTGCGAGAACGACGGCGAGCGCCTCTTCGCCTGCTACGAGTACCTCGCCGAGCCGTTCCTCCCCGACGACTACCGGACCGACGACGGCAAGCACTCGGTGCCCGTCTTCGTGAAGGACTACCCCTCCGAGGTGTCCCCGCTGTCGCGCCGCAACGACGCGCACCCGGAGATGGTCGACCGCTTCGAGCTCTTCGTGCACGGCCGCGAAATCTGCAACGCCTTCAGCGAGCTGAACGATCCCGACGACCAGGCGGACCGCTTCCGGGCGCAGGTGGAGAAGAAGGCGCGCGGGGCCGAGGAGACGATGGACTACGACGACGACTACATCCGCGCCCTCGAGCACGGGCTGCCGCCCACGGCAGGGTTCGGGATGGGAATAGACCGCCTCGTCATGGCGCTGACCCACTGTGCGTCGATTCGTGACGTGATCCTGTTCCCGCTGCTGAGGCCCGAGCAGGGCCAGAGCGAAAGGAGCCCGTGAGCACGCTCCCCCGTCCCCTGATCGTCGTCGGCGTCCTGGTGGTGGCGTGGGCGATCGGCTTCCTGGTGTGGAGGGCAGTGCGGGACTCGGCGCGGCACAGGCGGGCGCGCGGGGTGCTCCAGAGCGTCTGCGCCGCGCTCGGCGTGATGTTCGTGGGGTTCACCTTCTGGACGGCGCGGCTACCGGTACTGCGGGGATCGGCGTGGACGCTGCGCGACGCCCTCGTGCGCGCGGGCACCGTGGTCACCGGGGTGCTCTTCGTGGTCGGCACGGTGGTGGCTCTCCTGCCCTGGGCGCTGGACCGGCTGGAGGGTGGATCGTTCACGTCGTACGTCGCGGCGCGGCACGTGCGCACGAAGAAGAGTGGGTTTCTCACGCTCATCAGCGGGCTCTCCATCTTCGCGGTGGCGCTGGCGTCCTTCTCGCTCTCGGGCGCCATCAGCGTCATGGGCGGCTTCAGCGCGGACCTGAAGCGGAAGATCCTCGGGAACAACGCCCACATCGTGATCGACACGACGAGCCAGTCGCCCTTCAGCGACGGCCAGAGCGTCCTCGATCGCGTGCAGCGCGTGCCCGGCGTGGTCGCGGCGACGCCGGTCGTGCAGGGCGAGGTCATGGTCAACAGTGCCTCCAACCTCGCGGGCGTCATCGTGCAGGGCATCGACCCGGCCGGCATCGGCAACGTGATCGACCTGCGCAAGAACATCGAGGCGCCGGTCCGGGTGGAGGACAAGCTCGCCTACCTCGAGAACCCTGAGCTCTTGCGGCACATCCCGCCGGATGAGGTCATCGGGATCGGGTCCGGCGGCGAGGAGTACACGAAGGGTCCGGAGCTGCCTCCGCTGGGAGACGACCTGGATCCGGCGGTGACCGCAGTGCTCGCGACGGGGCCGACCCGTCCGGGGCTCATCATCGGGCGCGAGCTCGCCAAGACGCTTCACGTGTACGTGGGAGACGAGGTGACGCTCGTCTCGCCGCTCGGCGACCTGGGGCCGATGGGGGTGCTCCCCAAGACCCGCAAGTTCATGATCGCCGGGATCTTTTACAGCGGGATGTACGAGTACGACGCGGCGCACGTCTACACGACGATCTCGGAGGCGCAGAGCTATTTCGGGCTGACCGACAAGATCAGCGCCATCGAGGTCAAGGTGGAGGACGCCGAGAACGTCGAGCGCGTCACCCCGAACGTCACGGCGGCGGTGGCGCGGTCCGACCTGCGCACGCGCGACTGGCGCGAGATCAACAAGAACCTCTTCAGCGCCCTGAAGCTCGAGAGGATCGCGACGTTCCTGATTCTCTCGATCGAGATCATCGTCGCGAGCTTCTGCATCGTGTGCACGCTGCTGCTCATGATGACCGAGAAGGCCAAGGAAATCGCGATCCTGAAGGCCCTCGGCGCCACGGACGGCGCCATCATGCGCACCTTCATGACCGAAGGCGTGATCATCGGCGGCATCGGCACCTTGCTCGGCGTCTCCACCGGAGTCGCCCTCTGTACCGGCCTCGCGTGGGCCGGCCTCCGCCTGGATCCAGACGTCTATTACATCGATCGTCTCCCGATCAACGTGAGCGCCTGGGACTACGCCGCGGTCACTCTGGCCGCCCTGCTCATCTGCACCATCGCCACCGTGTTCCCGGCGAAGCAGGCCGCACAACTACGCCCCGTGGACGGTCTCCGCTACGAGTGAGCGGAGACGACCCTCGGGACGTTCGCGATCCTTCTCGGGACAGCCACACCTGTCCCTAGGGACGACCACGATTTTCCTCGGGACGATCACTCCTGTCCCTGGGGGCGACCACGATCCTCCTGGAGGCGACCACACCTGTCCCCAGGGACGACCACGATCATCCCTAGGGACAATCACGCCCGTCCCTAGGACGATTCGCGATTTTTCTCGGGGCGACCACACCCGTCCCCAGGGACAGTCATGATCGTCCCTCCACGGACCGCGCTATTGCGACGGGGGTGGCGGGATGTTCTGGACGCGCAGGTCGAGACCGCCGGGGTACATGTAACTGGTCCTCGAGCCATACCCGTACACGTACAGGCCGAACGGGGAGCTTCCGCTGATGGAGTGCCCCTGCTTGTTGGTCGGGAGCTCCTCGTGGGCGATGAAGTACGGCTGGCTCCCCACCTGCGTCTTGAAGTCGCTCTGGGGGATCGGCACGTTGTCGAGGGTCACCATGGTGCCCGTCGGGGCGACCACGTCGATCCAGTTCTCCTCGTACGAGGAGGGCGCCAGGAACGTGTAGTTCGACCGGTACTGCGAGATCGTGATCGCCGGGCACTCGCTCGGATCGCCCTCGTCGGGCGTCGGCACGTCGGCGTCGTCGGGGAGCGTCGCGAACTCGCCGAACTCGTAGTGCGCGATGGCGATCCGGCCGTTGGCGTGGACCGCGAAGGGCGCCGACACGTCCGGCAGGTCGAGGACGTCCCCCGTGCCGAGGACGGCGCCGTTGTAGCCGTCGACCACCGGGTCGAACGCCACCTTCGTGTTCGGGTACAGGCCCATGATGCGGACCCACTCGTGCTCTCCGTGCGGGGTGTGCGGCATCGTCACGATGTAGTCCGTCCCCAGCGACTGGATCGGGAACATCGACGACTCGAGGTGATCGCACGCACGCTTCGTCTCGGGGATGAAGGTGCACCCGTGGCCGCCGTACGAGACGACCGGCTGGTCGGCCTCGATGATCGAGCCCGAGAGGTCCTGCGTGTAGAGCGCCTTGTGGATGTCCCCCGTGTCCGAGAACATCTCGAGCACGTCGCCGGGGTTCGCCAGCGTGTACGTGTAGCTGTCGCCGCGCACCATGAACTGCGGCCCCGTGCCGGGCACGCCCTGGACGCGCCCGGCGGGGTACACGGTGACGTGCGTGTTCTTGGCCGTCGCGACCACCGCCATGAACCCCGGCGTCGCCGCGAACGAGGGCCACGCGAGGATCCCGTAATCGCCGCTCGCCACGTTGGTCGGCAAGAGCAGCGACGCGTCGTTCGAGTACGAGAAGCAGTGCGGTCCGGCGCCCGCCTCGCCTTCCCCGGGGCACGTACCGCCCTCGGGCGTCGTCGTCCCCGCGTCGATCTCGTACTCGAGCGCGCTGAACTGGTAGACGCTCACCGGCGCGCTGGTCGTCAGGTGGTACGCGCCGCCGGTGACGATGCGGCTCGGCCCGGGATCGCTGACGGCCGTGTTCTGGTCGAACGTCGGCCCCTTGAGCTCCGGCACCCACGGCAGCGTGATCGCCTGGACCTGACCCGCCGGCACGCTCACCGTCAGCGTCTTTCCCAGCGCCCCGCCCGTCACGGTCACAGTCACCGCCGACGTTTGCGGGTTCGACACGGCGACGGCGTAGTCGAACATCGGCCACACCGGGTTGAGCGTCACCGTCGGCCAGTAGTCGCAGCCGATGTAGCTGTTGCGCATCACCGAGTCGGCGCACGTCGTCGGGATCGGCCCCGTGTCGGGCGGCGGCCCGCTGTCGCCGCACACGATGCACGACGTCGTGTCGCTCCCCATGCCGGCGTCGTTCGGCGCGGGGCCGTCGGTCGGCGTGGTCCCGTCGCTTCCGCCACCGGAGTCGAACGTGAACCCCGTGCCGCCGCTCTTGCCGCTGCCGCACGCCTGCACGACCGCGAAGGAGAGCCCCGCCGCCACCGCCGTCGTCACTGCCAAGCCAATCCGGGTGCGCTTCATCGCTCTTCCCTCTTCAGCGCGCCGTCACCGGGCTCCCCAGCGTCGTGGAGTGCCAGCGGAAGTGGTCGAGGATGACCGACGAATCGAGGATCCCGTCGGCCTCGTCGAAGATGATCCAGCTCAGGGTGAAGGTCTCGCCCGGGTTGATCGGCGACGTCGTCTTCAGCCAGTCGGTCCCGCCGCTTCCGTGCGACTCGTTGCACTGCGACGCCGGCGTCGACGACGGGCCGAGCGGCACCTCGAAGAACGTGCCGTTCAGCAGGCTGATGGCCCCCGGGCACGTGATGTTGAAGTTCGATCCCGGCACGCAGTTGTTGCAGGAGTTGCAGTCCTGGAAGAACGCGTTGTTGACGTTGATGCGGTGCCCGTTCGCGTCGTACGCGATCTGGTAGCCGCTCGGGTACTGCTGCGACGTCTGGATCGCGAGGAACGTGTCGTTGAACCCCTGGCACACGTAGACTGGGAACTCCTCGCTGAAGAACGCGAAGTCGAACGTGAACGACCCGGCGTTGATCGGCGCCTTGATGGTCATCCGCAGCTCCGTGTAGTCGTGGACCGACACGGTGCTCTCGTCGACGCCCGTGCCGCACGGGTTGGTGTTCTGCGCCTTCGGCAGCGGCATCGGGTTCGTGAAGGTGGTCGCGAAGTCGGTGCCCGGGCAGGTCGCGTAGCTCGCCTGATCGGTGGAGTCGACCGCCGTGCCGCTCGAGAGGAACGACATCATCAGCCCCTGGTGGGGATTGAAGTTGCCGGCGCCCTCGTGCTTGGTCACGCGGCGCGCGTTGCCCGGCGACGGTCCGTACCAGATCGCCTTGTTGTTCACGAGGCGCGGGCACATCGGGTTGTCGCAGAGGTCCGACGCGCTCGCGTAATCGACCGGGTTCGTGTCGAACGTGCCGGCGGCGGCAGCGGGCTCGCACGTGATCAGGTTGTCGATCTTGCCGTCGCAGTCGTTGTCGATGCCGTCGGTCCCGACGGGGTCGGTCGCGTCGTTCGTGTCGAACGCGCACGGGTTGATCTGAGAGTCGTGGTCGTTGCAGTCGCCGCCGCAGACGGTCCATCCGTCGCCGTCGTCGTCGGGGCAGTACGCGGCGTCGCTCCAGCCGTCGGGATGCGCGAAGCCGTCGAAGGCGAAGGTCGCGTCGCCCCCCGAGGCGTCGCTCCCGCCGCTGCTTCCCGAGCTGCCGCTCGACGTCGCGTCCATGCCGCCGCTGCTCGAGCCGGAGCTTCCGCCGCTCGAGCTGGCGCCGCTCCCGCTCGACGAGCCGCTGCTGCCGCCCGTGTCGGCGCTCTGACCCGAGTCTTCTCCTGCGCCGTTGTTCGCACCGTTGCTGCTGCTGCCACACGCTCCGACCGCTACGGCGGCGCTCAGGGTCAGAAGCGAGGCATACGCCCAAGACCTAAGCATCAGTTGTACTTTAGCAGGCCAGGCATACGCGGGGGTTCTCGTGTGCTACTAGGGGGCGACCCGTGCCCGAGCCCCTCGTCGTTGCCTCCAACGTCCAGAAGTCCTTCCGCCACATGGGGCGGACGCTCGACGTGCTCCGCGGTGTGGACCTGGAGATCCGCGACGGGGAGATGCTCACCATCGTGGGCCCCTCCGGTGCCGGAAAGTCCACCCTGCTGCACTGCATCGGCACGCTCGACGTGCCGACGCGCGGCTCGATCAAGCTGGCGGGTGACGAGATCACCACCCTGCCCGGCTGGCGCCTCGCCGAGCTACGCAACCGCACGATAGGGTTCGTCTTTCAGTTCCACCACCTGCTGCCCGAGTTCAACGCCCTCGAGAACGTCATGATGCCCGGCCTGGTCCAGGGCAAGAACCGCCGCGACCTCGAGGTGCGAGCCGGTGCGCTGCTCGAAGAGGTCGGCTTGCGGGAGCGCGCGTCCCACAGGCCTGGCGAGCTCTCCGGCGGCGAGCAGCAGAGGGTGGCCCTCGCTCGCGCCCTGCTGCTCGAGCCCAAGCTGCTCCTGGCCGACGAGCCGACGGGCAACCTCGACTCGGCGACGAGCGTCCAGATCCACGACCTGCTCTTCGCGATCAACCGCCAGCGCGGGACGACCATCGTGATCGTCACCCACAACCCGGCGCTCGCGGCGAGCATGCCGCGCGTCGTCACGCTGCAGGACGGCAAAGTGGAGAAAGACGAGCGGCGCGACGTCGACTACCGGACGCCCACGCTGCAGGCGAGCGGGGCCCACCAGTAGATACGGCGTGCGCCCCGGGTGATAGCCTCGGGGGTATGAGCGCGGTCTCCTGCCACCACTGCGGTGCGCCGATGCAGCCCGGGGCGGACGGGCGCGTCTACAAGTGCGGATACTGCGGCACGCAGGCACAGGTCGCCGTCGGGGCCGACCAGGTCGCCGCGGGGATGTCGCTCGATCTCTCCAACGTGGACGCGCTCCTCGCGCAGCTCGCGCGCATGCTGCAGCAAGTGGTGCCGCAGGAGGTTCGCGTGTCGTCGAACGGAGCGCACGTGCACGCGATCGAGCTGATGCTCGAACCCGACGGCTTCCTGCTGCGGCGCGAGGGCCAGCAAGTGGTGTCACAGCACAAGAAGGTGGTCCGCGGGGTGGCGCTCAAGTCGAAGGACGTGCCCCTTCAGCAGTGGGTCGAGCTATTGGCGCAGGCGCTCTCGCGCCACGCCAACGTCAACGCGCAGGCGGGACAGCTCGCGGCGCAGCTCCTGAGACGCTGACTAGGGCTGTCCTCAGACTGTCCTGGGACACCCCCCGATCTGTCCGGGACAGGGAGTCGGATTCGCAAGTGCGCGAGACTTCAGGGCCCAGCTCTGGCACCCACGTTGCTGAAGACCAGGCAGACAGACCAAGGCCTCTCGTGAGAGCTCCACGCGAGGCCGAAGGACGAAGGGTTGCCATTTCGGGCACGAGTGGGCGGCAACGGCCCACGGCGAAAAGCGAGGGTCACTCGAGGCAGAAGGCGCTTCAGCGCCCCTGCCTCCAACCGGAGAACCGTCCGATGCTGCGCCCATGCGGCAGCAGCAGAGACATCTCCGGGAACCCGAGCCAAGTACCCGTGGGTGATGGGCTGCGCAGCGGGCACGGACCGGTGGCCGAATTCCTCGTTGGGGCAGCTGCGTCATCAACGGCTCGCATCCACCGGGTTCTCTCCCCGTTTCGCGCGCTC
>Ga0335069_10006118_pt1 | contig 17536 bp, 8 predicted proteins | sample Lox_Sample_11_FD_206714 | JGI IMG/M metagenome (GOLD analysis project Ga0335069, IMG submission 206714) | Soil microbial communities from Loxahatchee National Wildlife Refuge, Florida, United States - Lox_Sample_1.1 | ecosystem: Environmental > Terrestrial > Soil > Wetlands | place: USA: Florida... | reverse complement strand
GTAATAACGATCGGCGTCCCTGGTTCAAGTCGGCTTTCCCAGTGTTTCCGGTGATGTGTGAGTAGTTTCTCAACTGATAGCGATCCGGCATTGCTGACGAAGAAACAGTCTCGGGTCGAAAGGTCAGAGCACAGTCCCACGAAGCCCCTAGCAAGCCCAATCTGAAGGTTCGCCACATAAAATTTGCATTCTGCCGCGATAATCGTGCGCTTGGAACGCGGAGGGACTTGATTCATTCTGGCAAGGTCGGCCTCTTCCGCCAGAAGTACCAGCACATCTGCCTCGTGAATCAAGCCAGATTTTCCGCTTACATATACTCCCATATGTACTTCAAGCGTTGGAGCGCCAGGAAACTGGATGGTTGCGTATGTGAAAGGTTGACTGTCCCACCAGATGTGTCCGGGACTCGTTCTAAATGTGAACTGAGTTGGCACCGATCCGTCAACATTCGAGAAACCAATACTGGCACCCTCAATCTCCGCGGCGTCCAGAATTAGGCTGAGCACGTATGCTTCAAACAGATCTGAACCAGCGGATGCGGGTGTCAGATTTGGAGACAACGCAGGGCCAAGCGCAGCTTGGATCTGCGCCAGTAACGTCGCGAGTGGCGGCACTGTCGCCATTACATCATCTCCTTCAAGGTATTCAACAGCCCGTGAAGCTGCCTGACCCTCTCCTCCTGTTGGGCGTCTCCCGACGCGGAAATCTCAACATCGGGCCGATCTCCCATGTCACTTCTCACAAGCCTCACGCCAACCCATGCGTTGTCCATTCGATTCAAACGGCTACGGAGTGCGATCTGCATGTCGGCTGTTGCGACGATGGCTTGCTCAATTGCCCTGCAAAGGATCTCGAGCTTTTCACGGGCGGTGTACTCTCGAGTCGCGGGAATTTGTACACGGCGCCGCCGAGCGTCTGATAGGCCCGGGAGGGCCAAGTCCTCTGGAGCATCTGGTCGGGCGGACACCCTTCGTGTGGTCATCTTCCCGAATCGGATTTCTTCCTCAACCTGCGTCGTAATCCAGCTCAGACCAGAATCATTTAGGGCCTGCTCTAGAAATGCCAGTGCATTCTGATACTCATTATCCGAAAGGCTCATGTGAGTACTCCGCGATAGTGGAATTCTACGTGAGGAGCTCTGCCATTTCTGAGGCTATTTGCCTAGAAAGCGAGGGCACGCCCCCCACAGGCATCGAGCTCATCTCGTGGTCTTCACAAATAATCCCTCTTCCACGCAGTACGTCCAGAACGCCTGTAACTGTCTGACAGCCAAACCTGATACGAGTGCGCCAATCTCCACTTGGTATGACAATCCGGGTCCAGTGAAGTTTGCGCTGCCGATGTAAGCGGTTTGCCAATCTGCTACACAAAGCTTCGCGTGTGCTCCAATTGACCGTTCATTCTCGAGATTGAGTTGCGGGCGTAACAGCGTGAGGCGGCCACCTGTTTCGCGTAGGCTCTCCACGTCAATTGTTTCTAAGCTCTTCCCAGTGCTCAAGATCTGCACATCGACCCCCCGCCGAAGAGCGGCAAGCACCGCCACTGACATAGGCCCCCGATCGATCCCTTGTTCTGCCTGCAAAAACGGAGCGGCGAGAACAAGCGACGTGCGTGCCGAAGCAATCAATTGCGTCAGTGCCCCCAGCGTTGTGCGGCATTGGGCTCTATAAGTGAGCGCGGCGACGTGCTCTGTTGGAGCGGAGATAACCAGTTGAACCGAGTCTGGCGAATCTCTCATTGGGCAACCGTCTGAATGTACCCGTTGCGAATTCGTCCCAATCGAATATCTGGGCCACCAAACAGAAACGATCGTGACAAATTCAAGTTGAAATAGCGGCAACTCGTTTCCCCCAAGTGCGTGCAGGCGTGGCAGCTTGCGCTCGAGTCTCGACAGACGGGATCGTATACACACTGGCGAGAGTTGAAAACTGAGCGCAGCCATTCATCCGCAGACTGCTCGAACAATGCAGTAAGAGCGCCGATCGTGGCACCGAATCGATGATTACAGTAAATGGCAAACGAAAGTGCTCGAGGAAACAGGTATTCGGATAGGCTCGTCGCTTCGAGACCACAGAGCAACGCGGCTTGACGGACATAGATATGGCTCAGTGTGTGTAGAAGGCCGAATACCATTCTAGTCTGCGCTCGATCGACTTCGAGTGTCTGTCTAAGCGGCGCATCCTGAAATATAGCCGCGAAGAATGCCTGACGTGAGAGAGCAGGATCCTCCCCAGGTGCTATGGAGGCAGGCATATCGTTGCTCGCAAGCCAATTCAATACAGCATCGTGGTCCAACCTCAAAAGCAAAGCATCGGCTTCAACTTGATCGACGTAGATCGGGAATCTGCCGGCGTACTGTGTCTCCGAAGGGAACGGATTAAGCTGAGACTGGACAGCGTCATCGTTGCTCCGTCGTGGCGAATATTCAGCCCGGCTATACCCGTACGTTGCGGTGACGATCGGAAAGTCGTTCACAAGCGTGAACCTACTCAGCCCTAATTCCCGCGCACGGGTTCCTCGGTATTCCACTGGTTGACCGTTCTCAACTGGTAGCAATACTTCGAGCAGTTCCTGGCCGGCATCGGCCCAAGTGCTCAGCGGCACGCCTGTCTTCCTCACCAGAGCGGCAGCAACTCCCTGTGGTGACGCGGCCTGTTGCTCCCGGCTGCGCTCTTCACGAAGTCTCTGCATCTCAGCAACGAGCTGTTCGGGTGTAAGTTCGCCGGACCGCTGACGCTGTATCAAAAGATCGAGGTCGGAGCCCGCAAGGCCAGGACTGGACTGCGGGGCATCTGCTGTGGTCCGAACAAAATCCGACAGGCGACGACCGGCCACTTCCGGCATTTCCAGGTACTTCGCAGCAGAGATAGCAAACCAAGTGGGCAGACTGAAGAACGCATCCAGCTGTTGGTTGGGGACATTGAGCAGCACAGTATAGTGTGCGTAAAAAGTACGTGCAGCCCTGTGCACCTCGATATCCATGTTGTTCATGTTCTGAGTGCCTTGCCAACGCTGGCATTCTCGGCAAGGCCCTCCAAACACGGCTATCGTATTGCCGCAGCGTCGGCACACCCACCTAAAATTGGCGATGCGCTCGCTCCCGCGAGTGTCCAAGGCGATCGAAGATGTACCGCAATCGCAGCGTGGTGGGACTAACGGCTGCAGTGCACCGCACCTATGAATCTTTACAAATCGGAGTTGCTGGAGCTTCCCTGTCCTGCATGTGGGGCACATTGATGAAGTGGGCACCGAACGCTGGGTGAAATCAAAAACGAGGCCACAAGCCCGGTTGTCACACCAGAACACCCGCGGAAAGAGCTCAGCTTGGGCGTCCTGCGGGTCGAGTAGTACGAACCTACTGGGATCGCGAAGTACATCATCTCTCAGTGCAAACCGGAATTCTTCCGGCCAAGCACGTGCATCTTCCCAAACCCGGCGTAGCACGATTTGAGCGTTGAGATCTGTCTGAGGAAAGCCGCGGATACTCCTGACCCGCGCTATTGTCGCACCCGGAAAGTCGAACGTTTTGCCTGGCAAGAAGCGGAGAAGAATTTGTTGTTTGCCCTTTGTTGTAGTTGCTCCCACGGCCCCCCCTAACTACGATTGACCCATTGTGTTCCGGCTGAATCGAGTTCAATTGTGATTGCCTTGTCAACATCTCGCAGGCTCATCATTGGTTTTGGGGTGAGGACCTCGCTCACAAACCGACTACTCGAACCCGCTCCGATAATCTGATCAAGTAGTTGCTGAACGCGCAGCCGTATCTCGGGTCGCAACGTGGCGTCTACTCCCTCACTTCCAGCTACATTCAGGTAGGCATCTTGCAGGAAGGATGTGAACTCTGCTTCTGTCAACGCGCCGCCACTGATCTGCTGCTTGACGAAATCCAGCATGTAATATTTATTGGGATTTGCTACTCCTGGTCGATTCGCAATCACTTGCAGTAGTACGCCCATGAACAAACCTGGCAAAGTTCGTTGCGCGCTAAACCTAGCCCATCTGTTAATTGCTACAGGTTCGACCAGTTGCCCTAAAAATTCGTGGAATTTGACAAAATATGCATAGTGGCTTCGATCCCTCTCGCGGGCAGGATGTAATACATTGAACACGATTCCAGCATGTGTTCTCCCGACTCGGCTTGATGCCTGAATGTATTCGGCGTTTTGGCGCGGCATCCCGTAGAAAACCATGGCATTTAAGCGATCAATATCTACGCCGTGGCTTACCATGCTAGTTGCAAGCACAACGTCCTCGGAATTCGCACCCGGGGCTTCCCGTTCGAGTCGATCGAGAATTCGGCTCACGTCGCCTGTCGGAACGTTGCCCGTAAGCTCCATCACGTTCAACGGTCCTTCGCCCTCCGCTACCAACCTGGGGTTTGTATCTGATTCGAGATCCGTGTGAATGGCTGCGAGCTCGTTTCCGTTCAGGAAATAAGCTAACGATGTCGAATAGAAATCTAACAGCTCACGCCATAGACGAGAGCCGGGTTCTACTGACCCACCGTACGGATTAAGTTCCCCGGTGCGCATTGAACGAAGGATTGAGATTTCCGAACTGTACAACTCGATGAGTTCAAGAATTGCGTTGAAAATAGTTTTGTTGTGTGGAATCAGGCCCACGTAGATTCTCTGTTCGTAGTCGAGGGCTTCGGCGTAGAACGAGGCGCCTAGACGTGGCCCCAATCCTGGGAAAACGCGCGCAGCCCGCCTTCCGTACAGGTGGAGAACCTGTCTCTCGAAGGCTTCGATTGTCGCTGATGATGCAATGATTTTTAGAGTCTCACGCTGGCCGTACTCCTGCCTGAGTCGCTGCACGAAGCTCTCGTAGTGAGAGTCAAACGTCCCCAAGCCCTCTTTCAGTAGGTGCAGCTCGTCCTGGATAAAGAGAGTAGGCCCGGTCAATCCCGGCGGAACGCCAGGGGCAAGTCGCCGTGCGTCAAAGCATTCCTTTTGACAACACTTTCCTTTGTAATAACCATGAATAGCGCATCGACCATCAACCACACCAAAGATCTGCGCGAGCTTTCGTTGGTTTCCGATCCCGGCAAGCTTGTCAATCGTACCCACAATTGCGGACGGCAGATACCGATAAATTTCATTGTCAACGACAAAAACGGGGATCACCCCGTTCGGGAACGCACAATCAGGATTCGTGCAGCGATGAAGAAGTCGAACTCTTACGTCGTCAAAATCGACGAAAACGGTCGGCGTCTTGCACGATGGACATCGCAACAGCCGCCGCCATTCCTGTCGCGCTTCCGGATCGTTTGCCCGACTCCAATTGACTTGGTCTGTATCTTTCGAGAACTGATAGGCGGTCACATTAACAAGCTCGTTGGGAGTGGCTTCAGCTCCAACGAAGTAACCAACTGCAAACCCGTCCACACTCTGACCACTCAGACGTGGATCGACCTGTTCTTGGCGAATCAATTCAGCGGTTCCGATCACGTCAGCGAATCGTTGTGTCTGCTGAAGTGTCAACAACCGCAGCGGAAACCTCGTCCATGCCGTTACGCCTGCGGTCTTGCCCCTCAGCCGGTCGAAGAAGCAGTGGAACGCGAGAGTCCCAAGATATGCTTCTGTCTTGCCGCCGCCAGTCGGGAAATAGATGATGTCGACAACCTCTCGATCATCCGCAGCGGCAAGGTCGTTTGGGCGCCCTCGCAACGAGACGATCCCTGGAATCTGGGTGACGATAAACACTAGCTGGAAGAGTCGCCAGCTGTCTTTGCGTTTTGTCGGTATCGGATGATCACCCAAACGCCGGAATGTTTCGTTTGTTAGCTGGAACGCCATCCTAACTTCGGCATCACGTCGTATCAACTCAAGACCTGCTCCAAATCTAGAAATTTCATTGTCGAAAATCTCCGCATCCCGATCAAATTCGGGGCCAAATCTCTGTCCCCACCCCGGGTCAGATTGAACATTCGCATTACGCACCTCGGCCCAGACATTTCGGTAATCCTGCATCGCGCCAGCGACAGAATCCAATACAGGAAGAGGATCCGTCGACAGTCGACTGAAAAGTGCCCGTGGTGCTGATCTTGTTGCGAGACGGCGTTGATAATATCGAGGCGTGAATGTTGTACGGAAAATGTTCGCAGAACTGTCGTATGTAACTGCACAATTGAATCCTCGCCCCCACATCTGACGGTCATACCTAAATCCGCGCGGAGCGAGTTCGATCTCAAACGGTAAAACTGCGCCCACTACGAACTCAAACATTGCGGAGCAGTTGAACAAGAAAACATCACAATTCGGAGAGTTGGCTGCATCTGCGGAGGTATTCGTGAATTCGAACCCAACAACTGATGTCGACTCTCCGGCAACTGCATCTCGCACTGAAACCGCAATTGAAAGGCCCCATTGTGGGATGACATCGATCGTCAGCGTTTGACAGAAATCCGCGAATGATTGCTCCGAAACAAGGGCAGTATCTGGAACCCGTACTCGATCCTCCGGCGAACCGGACACCCTCAAATGCTCGGGGTCATCCCGAACTTCTTGTTCGGCCCTCGCAATTTCACGGGCAACGGCTGCCTGCAACTGAGATGTGTCATCAGTCCAGCTTGCAGTTTTTCGCAATTGGACGATGCCCGTCGCATGACAAGCGATCTTTTTGAAGCGGAGGTACAGTGAATCTGCTGGCCGGCGACGTAATCGCCGATCCGTCTGCGATTCTGTGACCTCCGGGCTCTCGTCCGCGTCAGGGCTGGTCGCGGTGGCGTCCTCAGTCTCTTCAACGGGAACTGCAGCTCGCTCAGCTCCTGCGCCTGGATCAGCCTGAGAAATACCTCCCTGTGCAGCGGCCATCCGTTGTTGACTTTGCTGCATGTAGGTAGGAAAAACGCGGTAGTAGCAATCCCAGCGCAGGGAGACTTGTACTCCGCATTCTGTCACCGTTCGCCCAATGCCGAACTCCGCGCCAAATGCCACGGGAGCCAGCTTGGTAAGCAGTTCGCGGAAATATGCCGCATCTTCTTGCTCATCCTCAATAGGCCTTGGGCGCAGGTTACCAATGAAGAAAGTATCCCTCGGGAAATTCCGAACACACTCGTTTCCGACTGCACCAGAAGCGCGATCACAAACTTTCTCTGCCAGGTGATTGGACAATAGTGTCTCTTCAACTGGATTCCAGCTACTCACGAGTTCCTCTTTTCCACAATCCCCAACCGCGACCGTAAGAATGGTCCTGCAACGATATTCAGGTTAACTACCTTCAGCACCAATAGCGAATCCCGAAAATCGTTGAACGTTAGACCTAAATCAGCATCTACAACTGCCGCTGCAGCGTCAATGTCCCGCTGACCATTTTGCAGCCAATGAGACAGCCTGAGCGCCAAGCTACGGTGCAAATTTCGCAGCCTGTCCGCAGCTCGCGATATGCGCCGATAATTCTCGGCGACGAAACGCATATCCAACACCTCGGCGATTCTTCGTAGGTCATCGGGGGCATCGGGGCACAGCGTTTGGCGCCAAAGCCAAGTACGTAGAGTGAACGAGGACGTCAACTTGCTGCCTTTCTCGACCATCTGACGAAGAAGCTCGTCAATATTCCTGGCGCCGTATGCTTTCCACCGATCGTATGCGGCTACCAGATCATCCTGCCATCGACGGATCAGGGCGAGATGCATTTCAAACGCGGGATGTCGATGCACTCTTCCGACAATAAGATCGTAAAGGCTTTGCCGGCGCTGACCCGTGATGAGCAGGACGCGATCATTTGGCCTAACCGCCGCCACGACCCGTTCTTCTGTCTTCTGCTGACCTGTACCGCCCGTGGTGATTACATTGAGTTTCTCATTTGGTGCAAACAGTGCTGTCCAGCCAGACTCGAAATCCACTGCAATTGCACTATCACAAAGTACATCCGACGGTGATTCCCGTGGTTGCCCCGTGTCAGCGCCAGGCAGCGTCACCGTATCTAGCCCCGAATCCTCATCGTCATCAGAAAATAAGTTTGAAATCTCCGATACAGGCGAGAGTTGTAGTTGTGAATGGGCACGGAAAGCGCTCCGGTTCCGGGCGTTCAGGACGTCAACGCGGCTGGCGCTCGCGATGCCGCTGAGTGCTCTCGGTGAAGGCACTGTTCCAATGAGATGCTGTCCACTGAGGTTCGTGACAGATTTCTGAAAAGCTTCAGCATCCAACCCAAGCTTCTGGTTCCAATCGTCCGAGCGGCGTTCAAGCGACGAAAGCTGATGAGTGTAGATCAAAAAGTCAATGTATTTGCAATGCCTGAGCAAGTCGACAACCTTCGCCGACGCGTTTAGGCTCGGTACCCCAACATACAGAGGTCGCACATCCGAGTTCGCTATCTCTGGCGGAAAACCAGATCGATGCAGATCAGTGAGGTCTGTCACGAAGATATCGAGCGTCGATAAGTCATCTTGAGTTATGCCGTAGCGGGCGAGGAGTGCGAATAAGAAAACGTCCATCTGTGCTCGGCTGCCGAAAACAACCAGGCGTCGAATCCCTTCTGGCGGCGGCTCAATGCAGAAGCTGCCCAGCGCAGTCCACAACGGAGGATCATTCTGCTGAAGATACTCGACCGAAGAATCTGCGGCGGCAACGGCTCGAGAGAGTGCACTCGCCAGTTCGGGATCAGAAGTTCTCGTGGCTGTTGCAAACCGTTCTGCTGCTCCTTTAAGCGAACTCACAGTTCCGAAGCCCCAGAAGTTTGGGGCCTCCGATTCATGCAGTGGGAAGGGCACCGATATGTTTTGGAGTTTACGAACGAGTGCCCAAGTCGCAGCAACCGCATCCTCCGCCAAACGTCCGTGTGCTCGGAGTTGTGACAGGATGTGGAGGCTCTGAACGATACCCGATTCGTAAGCGTCAACACCTTGGCCGTTCATCACAAGCGGATCTATGGCACATGAGCGCGTTGGACGAAATAGCAGGTCCTCCAATCCAGTAACCGGCGTGTCGTCCCATGTACAAATCAGCGGCCACTGGATGTTGACCGGTGAAGTATGCAATCTGCCTCGATAACCGAGCCCATTTTGCGACCACGCGAAAACAGGCACGCAGTGCTGTTCTGCTCGCTCAATTAATGGGTCAAGCCACTGCAGGCGATACGCATCCGCGCAATCAATCGCGATCCAGGGCGGGCAACATTCCTCCAAGATATTTGCGGCGTCCGAGGGAGAATAAACTGTGATGACCATTGGGAGGCCGCCCATTGGAGCCTCGCCGTTCGGCACGGCTGAGATCGCGCCACGCTGCGTATGGCTCTGCTGAAATACCGAGGACAGTTTCCAGCCTCGGCCGCCGATTCGTACAGAGGCGAGCTGATCCCGTATCCCGACTGACGAACCGAAATATAGCACGGGGTTCGGATCCCGGCGGCCTGCTCTGTGGTCCCACCAGTCACGCAGGAGGAGTGTGGCAAACAGAAGTGCTGGACGATGCACCCTTGCATCTGGCAAAACTAGCATCGATGTGCATCGAACGCGGTACGCAGCAGTCAAAATCCTGGCGTTTGTGCGATCGATTTCGTCAATAGCCGCGTTTGTATCGCTGAAGCGAAGAAGACCCTGAACCCAGAGGCGGTGGAAGAGCTCATCCTCTGCTCCCGGAAGGCGAGGCAATTCCGACTCAAGCCACCTAGCGAAGGCTCCTTCTCCAGATTCCAGGACCGGATTTCCGATCGTTGTCACGAACAGGTCAGCGTAGCACGAACACGCCGCGGGGTCTACTTCATCGCACTGAACGTTTGAGAGCCGCGGATCGCTTGCTTAAACTCCGGCCAAGAAAATGCCTTGGCGTCCCATGGCGACCGTAGATGGATCACTCTATCTGGTCGTAGCTCGTCAATGAAGCAGGACCAGTTCGCGGCAGCTAACACCGCCGTCGCACCGATGCGTTTTGCGCATCGTCGCAAGTTGCGACTCACGATGTTAGATGTTACCGGGTCCAATGTGGCGCAAAACTCGTCGGCGAACCAGAAAGATGCCTTTGAGGCAATCAGTTTGGCAACCATAGCTCGATAGCGCTGGCCGTTGCTGAGATCGCTAAACCGCTTCACGTACAGATGAGGTTCCGCCAGACCTGAAACGTTCAAAGCGAAAAGTGCATCGTCCAACGACCGGGTGCCAAGGGAGTTGACAAGAGGACGCTGGTCGCCCAGCGGCTGAAGCATGGCCGCACTATGATCACCCGAAGGCGCGTGAATCTCGCCTGCAATCTGGACTTTGCCGGATATCCGTTGGCCGACAATACTGAACAATAAGCGCAGTAAGGTGGTCTTTCCGGCACCGGACGGTCCACACAATAGGACGATATCGCCTGGATTGATTTCGAACGAGAGGTCAGAGAACAATGTAGTTGTCAGCATGTCCTTGCTGACGCCGAAGGATTCTTGTATGCGGCGGGTGGAACGCGTGCGAATCAGAGATGAAGAGAAGGAGGCGGTGCAGTCCCTTACGCAAATAGGACCATCAGGTTGCTTGAGAGCGGCTGGGGTCCTCGCTGGGTATTTTATTGGGATTCCGAGTTCTTTTATGCGCTTCCTGACGAATGTTTCGCTTTGTGGATATAGCCCCATAACGAATGTGGGTTTTGGTTGTCGTAGAACTCTATGGAGCGAATCCCAATCAGCGTCAGACAATTTCTCTGGGGACTGCACCAGCAGATCGATGATTTTCGTATGACTGATTTTTCTTTCAGCAGCAATTTTGGCAAGTTGCGTCGCATAATAAACCTGTAGATCAACTATTCCAGCGCTCTCTTCCTTCAATATTTCACGTTTCTTGACCCGTGCCAAATTGGTCAGAATATATCCCATATCCTTCCGCACTCGGCCCAGATTCCCCTCAGTGTCCCCGATGTAGTGCATTCCGGCATGCTCCACGAATGGCACATATCTAAGCATGTCTGCAGTAATCTCCAGAAATAACGGCTTCAATCCGCCTACGCTCCAATGCAGTCGCGCGAATTTTGCAGCGTGCCGGACAAGGAGTTGTGCCAGCGACAGGCCCCTAAATTCAGGAGAAACCACACAGCGAGCAATTCGGACAACAATGTTCGTATATCGCCGGACTGCCCACTTGTTCCACGTTTTCCACCGAATGTTGTCGAATGAAAACGGTGCGTTGAATAGCTCTGCACGCGGCCGATTCATCATGAACGATGTGGACAGCTCAATGTAGCCCAACACTCCGGGGACAAGCGGGTCGGATGACTGCACGATAAGCGGTACACGTCTCCCATGTAGTGCTTTTCCACGATAGTGGTAATCTTCGAGTTTGTGATAGCCAGCTATCTCGTCTGACGTTGTTGGTTCCTTTACCGTGACAGGCAGAATATATCGACCAAACTCAATCGCATCCTTTGCTAAATATGCTGGAAGTACTCGCGCATCGCCGTTTCGACAGACGGTAACCACCCGTTTGCCGCGCCGCTTGATTTCATCTCCTTCACCCAAACATCCATACCGATGGGTGCAGAGCGTGGAAGCGTCTGACAGCCGGAATGTCTTGCCGCAGTCTTGGTATTTAGCCGCGCGTATCGTCACACTTTGTTGCATCGATGTCGACAACCAGGTTCGCACATTGAACTCGGCTTTGCAACGTTCCCTCTACGTCTGTATACCTGCCGAATCACAACAGCCCCATTTGCGCTTATGGTTTCGCTTCTCTTCCTGACGAGAATTCCTGAACTGACCAATATGTTCGTGTGACGATGCATCACCCCAGATATTGACGATTTTCCAAAATCACCTGTTTTGGGAGGGGCACAACCAACCGATTCGGGCGTCGCGAAAGAACACTCCAAGGGCAAATCCTGTGGGTTCTTGGAATGGACGGGAAGGAAGAAAAATCTGGGTAACGGCCCCCCAATCGTCGCTAGCAGCGAAAGTCCTATAGACCCCCCTGAAGGATAGAGCAATATCACCGTGGAAAAGGCGGTTCGAGCAGCAGATTGCACGAAACGGGAGTGCCGAATTCCCGGATGGAGAAAAATGTCGAATTCCTGGGCTATAGGCTCGGCCGGAGAATGCTCTCCGGTCCCTTTCAGAGCCAAATACCCGCGAGTTTGCCCGGAAACGCGGGGATACTCGGGGGATCCTCTATAAATTGTTGATTATATTGACTCTATGGCGGAGAGGGAGGGATTCGAACCCCCGATACCCTTTCGGGTATGCCGGTTTTCAAGACCGGAGCCATCAACCGCTCGGCCACCTCTCCGCGGTCTGCCGGTCATCTTTAAATTGTACGTCGAAATAAGGGAATCTCCGGTACTCTGCCCGCCACGAGACCACAAAAAAAAGCGGGAGCGCGCGGCCCCCGCCTTTTTGACCGTTCAAAGATTACTGCTTGCCTTCCAGCTCGTCCGCCAATGAGCCCACGCCATAAATCTTGCGCAGGCCTTCGATGATTCCAGAAGAGTGCACGGCAACGGCGCGATTCTTTGTGCCGTCATAAACAAAATCACCGGCAAGCGACTCAATGTCTCCGTCAAAGATGAGGCCGACCAGCTCGCCGTCCTTGTTCACCACGGGCGAACCGGAATTTCCACCGGTCACATCGCAGCTGCAAACGAAGTCCATCGGCGTTGCAAGATCGAGTTTGTCGCGAGCTGCTTCTTCTTTCGGTGTGAGATTCCACGGCGCCTGATCGCTGAAGCTGGCCGCGCGATCGTAGAGTCCGTAAAAAGTTGTGAACGGCGGCGCGATGGTCCCGTTATATGGATAGCCGTCGACAGTGCCATAGCTCAGACGCAAGGTAAACGTTGCGTCGGGGTATGCATTTTTGCCGTAGACGGCGAAGCGCGCTTTACCGAGTTTCTCGTCCGCTGCCTGAAAGACGCTGGAAATGTGGTCGCGATAAAAAACATAACTGGCGCGCCATACGGGATCGACGCGACGCGCGGCCATAATCATGGGATCGGTGGAAGCGGCAACGGCGGCTTCGCCCCCATCGAGCAGGGCTTTGCGAACGTCCGGATCGCCGAGTTTGGTTCCGTCTACAAGCGCGTCAACAGTCTTGTCGATGTCGCCACCCTGCAAAATGGCTTGCAAGTACTCATCGTTAGCGCCAAGCTTTTCCTCGGCCAGCGTCAGCGCAGTCTTCATATAGAGCTTGTCGATCGACGGATGAATGGGCGCGGGAGACAGAAGCTGAAACTTCAACGACTCCAATCCTGCCTCGTTATATTGCGGGAGCCGCTCGCCATCGGGCTTTTTTACTTCAGCAACATACTGCACGATTTGGAATGCGATGCCGAACAACTGGCTGTCAGTCCGCCGGAAGATCCTCTTCGTCATCTCCGGCCGGGCCAGATCGACCGCGTGCGCCACTTCATCCCAAGCGTCACCGTATTGTTTTTCCAGCTCGGAATTCGCAGCCACCTTGTCGCGCAGGTCTTTCTCTTCAGCCTGTTTTTTGTCGATAATCGTCTTATCGCTGAGCGCTTCCTTGCGGCCGAGATAGACTTTCAGGCTGTTCTGAAGAAGAAACACATTCGTTCCCACCCACTCCTGGTTTTCCGGGCTCAGCTTTGCGAAGGCTTGCTCCGCGTCGATGCGCCGCTGGAGATAGGCGATGAACTGCGGCTCGATGACATCGCGCTCGAGAAGCAACTCCGCCACCGTATCCTCGCGCGAGGTCGAGCCGGGATGACCCGACACAAAAACCAAGTCGCCGGGCGCCGCGCCCTTCGCGCTCCACTTGAGGTAATTGTCAGTGTGCAGCGGCTTGCCATTGTCGTAGACGCGATAGAGCGCCATGTCGAAGTCGTAGCGCGGGTAGGTGAAGTTATCCGGATCGCCACCGAAAAACGCTGCCTGCTCCTCGGGCGCGAACACCAGGCGCACGTCGGTGTACGCCTTATATTGATAGAGCCAATACTCGCCTCCATCGTAAAGCGTGACTACATCGGAGCGCAGGCCGGTTTTGTCTTTGCTTTCTTTCTCGATCGCAGCGATCTCGGCCTGGCGCGCCTTCAGGGCCGCGGCGTCGTCCTTGGCGCCCTTGGCTGCACCCTGCACGCGCGCGGTCACATCTTCCATTCCGACCAGAACATTGATTTCAAGATCGGGGGTCTTCATCTCCTGGTCGGGCGTGGCTGCATAAAAACCGTCGCGCACATAATTGTGCTCGGCCGTTGAATTCTTTTGCAGCTCGTCGCGCGCTACGTGATGGTTGGTCAGCAAGAGGCCGTTGGCGCTCACAAAGGATCCTGATCCACCGTCGTTGAGGCGGACGCTCGAGAGCCGCAGGTGGTCGAGCCAAGCCTGGGTCGGGTGAAAGTTGTACTTGTCCGCAAGCGTCTTCAGTGGCGGGTTGTCAAACGTCCACATGCCCTCTTCGGCGCATGCCGGCACCAATGTTGCCACCAGCAAAGCGGGAATCAGAATTGCGGAGCGAAGTGCTCGAACGATCATAAATGTCCTCATCGGTTGGCGGGCGCTTTTGGCGTCCGGCGGTTTATGGTTGCGGCAAGACCTGTACTTCAACACCGGAAGCTTCATCTTTTTGGCGGAAAATCTGTTCGGTTGCCTTGCGAAAATCTTCCGGCCTGGCGTATGGAATGTCGGTGAACGTCTGGGGATTGCGATCGGTAAGCGGAAACCATGAGCTTTGGACCTGCACCATGATGCGATGGCCGCGCCGGAACGTGTGATAGAGATCGGGCATTGTGAAGTCGATATCGGTTTCTTTGCCGGGCACGAGCGGCTCAGGGTTCTCCAGGCTGCTACGGAATTTTGCGCGGAACGGTTCGCCGCGCAGCAGCTCTTGGTAGCCGCCCATGTGCACGGGAGGCTCGTCCACCACGTGCTTGTTCGGCGCGGCGGCAGCCTTTGGGTCCTCGTCGGGATAGACGTCGATCAGCTTCACGTCGAAATCGGAATCGGTGCCGGAGCTTGCAACTTTCAAATGCGGCGAAATTGGGCCGGCAATGGTTACATCCTCAGCGAGTGGGTCGGTTTCATAAACCAGCACGTCTGGACGGTAGCTGGCGAACCGCTGGTCGTCGACCATGTAGCGCTGCGGCACGGTGTCAGTTGTGTAGCCCACAAAGGGCACGGGATGCCTGGGATCGCTGACGTACTCGTCCGAAGCCGCCGTTTCAACGGGCGGATCGAAACTGAGGTTGCCATCGGCGTGAAAGTAGAGCGTCTTCGCGACGGTATTTTTCGGCGGCCATTCATCGTAGCGGCGCCAAACATTGGTTCCAGTTTCAAAGACGATCGCCGCGGGAAGCGTTTTGGCGGCGCCCTTCAGGTAATGCTCAAAGAAAGGAAACTGGATGTTGGTGCGGAAGTAAAGCGAAGCCTTGGCGTTGAACTGAATGTCGCCCAGGTGATCGCCGTCGCTGCGCGCCCAGCCTCCGTGCACCCAGGGACCTTCGACCAGCGTGACCGGTGTATCGGGATTGAATTTACGAATTGCGTAAAACGTCCGGTACGGCCCTTCGAGATCTTCCGCGTCGTACCATCCACCCACCACAAGAACCGCGCACTTGATGTTCTTCATGTGCTGAGACAAGTCGCGGGATTGCCAATATTGGTCGTAGGTATCGTGCTTGAACTGGTCGTCCCACATCCACGATGCGCCATCGAGATACTTGTCGAGATTTGCAACGTTCCCGGCGCGAAGAAAGAACTTGTAGCTGTCGGGTGTCCCAAAATCGAAGGGCGTTTCGGTCTTGGGCAGCACGGGATTCTGCTGAGGATGGAAAAACGGCGCGTAGAATTCGAAGCCTGCCGCGAGCATGAAGGCTCCGCCATGATACGAGTCGTCACCGCGAAACAGATCGGTCATCGGCGCCTGGGGGCTGGCGGCGGCGATGGCCGGATGCGAGTCGATAATGGACGCCGAGGTGAAGAAGCCGGGATAGGAGATGCCCCAGATGCCCACCTTGCCGTTATTGTTGGGCACCTTCTTCAACAGGAATTCGATGGTGTCGTAGGTGTCTGAGGAATCGTCCACGTCCTGCGGCGATTTCTTCTGGTCGATGTGCGGTCGCATCTCCACAAATGTTCCTTCGCTCATCCAGCGGCCGCGCACGTCCTGGTAGACGAAAATGTAGCCCGACTTCTCAAATTCATCCGAGGGCCCGAGTGTACCGGGATAGCGATCCTCGCCGTAAGGCTCGACATTGTAGGGCGTCCGATTCATCAGGAATGGATACGGACCTGGGTCATCAGGGAATGCCGAGGCCTTGGGAACATACACCGCGGTGAAAAGGTGCACACCGTCGCGCATGGGGATGCGGTACTCGTACTTTGTGTAGTGGGCACGGACAAAGTCTTCGCCGGAAACCTGGGACGCGGGCTGCTGCGAGCGCACGCCAGGCAGCGCGATGAGTTGCATCGCCAAAGCTCCAAAAGCGAAGAGTCGCGGAATACGCATCCTGACCCGAAATCCCTGATCATCCAGAGTAACGCAGCCAGGCGCGGTTCTGTCCCGGCTGGGCTCGAGAACTCCACGAGCCGCTCTACAGACGTGATGGATCGCAAAAAAACGGGATGAGCGGACTGCGAATTCTGCGGTCTTCTGGTTCACAGGTTGGGGAATTCAGTCGGTTGGCGACCGCCCGCTCTCGTCGCAAAACTCCTGTTTCTACAGGGTTTTTTGCATGCCCATCCCCCTTCCACAGAATTTCTGCATTTCCTTATGCCATCCTTATGCCGTTCCCAAAATCCCGGTTTACTCTGAGGTTGATCCCTTAAAGGCCTCAGGCGCACTCACCGCCGGGCTGTCTCACAATTCCCAAAGCATGAGGAGAACTATGTCAAAGTACAAATTGGAGTACATCTGGCTCGACGGTAAGAAGCCCATACCGGAACTACGCGGCAAGACGACGATCAAGTCGTTCGACAAGACGCCTACTCTGGCGGACATGCCGCTGTGGGGATTTGACGGCAGTTCAACCATGCAGGCCGAAGGCAGCAAGTCCGACTGCATTTTGAAGCCAGTGGCGCTTTACCCCGATGCCAGCCGCAAGGACGCATTCATCGTCCTGAGCGAGGTGATGCATCCCGATGGCACGCCGCACTCCACGAACATGCGCGCCACCGCGCCCGATGATCCGGATCTGTGGTTCGGATTTGAGCAGGAATATTTTCTATATAAAGATGGCCGGCCGCTCGGATTCCCCGCAGAGGGCTTTCCCGGACCGCAAGGTCCCTATTACTGCGGCGTCGGTTATAAGTATATGGGCAGCATCGCGCGCACAATCGTGGAAGAGCATCTCGAGCTGTGCCTTGCCGCCGGCATCAACCACGAAGGCATCAATGCCGAAGTAGCCAAGGGACAGTGGGAGTTCCAGATCTTCGGCAAGGGTTCGCACAAGGCAGCGGACGACCTGTGGGTGGCTCGCTATCTTCTGATGCGTCTCTGCGAGAAGTATGAGGTGGATGTTCAGCTCTACTGCAAGCCGATCAAGGGCGATTGGAACGGCTCCGGCATGCACACGAACTTCTCTACCAAGCATCTGCGCGAAGTGGGGGGCAAGGAGTATTTCGATTCGCTGATGAAGGCTTTCGAGAACAACATTTCCGCGCACATCGAGGTCTACGGCCC
>Ga0335069_10006117_pt1 | contig 17536 bp, 14 predicted proteins | sample Lox_Sample_11_FD_206714 | JGI IMG/M metagenome (GOLD analysis project Ga0335069, IMG submission 206714) | Soil microbial communities from Loxahatchee National Wildlife Refuge, Florida, United States - Lox_Sample_1.1 | ecosystem: Environmental > Terrestrial > Soil > Wetlands | place: USA... | reverse complement strand
ATCCGCACTTACTACGATTTTCCAGACATTGATATAGATCGGTACGAATTCGACGGCGCCATTCGCCAGGTGATGCTCGCCACCCGGGAGCTGAATGTTGAGAAGCTACCGGAGAGCAGCCGCAACTGGATTAACGAGAAACTGATTTATACCCATGGCTACGGCGTCACCATGAACCCTGTGAATGGGTTCACCCCGGAAGGATTGCCGACGCTGATGCTGAGCAACATGCCCGTCCAGAGTACGGTGCCCGGCCTTAACGTTATCCGTCCCGAGATCTATTTCGGGGAGTTGACAGACACCGATGTGTATGTGAAGACCCGGCAGCAAGAGTTCAACTATCCCCAGGGCGACACCAACAATCTCACGTCTTACCAAGGTACAGGGGGCATCATTCTTGGCGGCTTTCTGCGCCGGGTCCTACTGGCGTTCGACCGGGGCGATTTAACCAAGTTGCCTTTCAGCGATGACGTGAACTCGGAAAGCCGCCTGCTGATGCGGCGTAACGTGCGTGATCGCGTGGCGACCCTGGCGCCCTTCCTCACTTTCGAGCATGATCCCTACATCGTGATCGGCACCGATGGCCGGCTGTCGTGGATCTTGGATGCGTTCACGACTTCGGACAACTTTCCGTATTCCACCCATTACGGTCTCAACAAAGAGCCCATTAACTACATGCGGAACAGCGTCAAGGTAGTTGTGGACGCCTACAACGGCACGACGACGTTTTACGCGTTCGACCGCGAGGACCCAATTCTGGCGGCATATAGCCGGATGTTTCCTAGCCTCTTCAAGGACGCTGCCGAAATGCCGCAGGACCTGCGTAAACACGTGCGTTACCCGGAGTCTTTACTCAAGCTGCAGGCGGAAGTTTACGGCCTCTATCACATGACTGATCCCGCAGTGTTCTATAACCGAGAGGACCTTTGGGCGGTTGCGAGCGAGATTGGAATGGCCGATGGAGGTGAGCAGACCACGCAGGAGTTGCAGCCTAACTTTGTGCTCATGAAATTACCCGGGGAGACAGGCATGGAGTTCGTTGAAATTCTGCCGTTCACGCCCGCCAACCGCAACAATCTCATTGGCTGGATTGCCGGACGCAGCGACGGCGCACATTACGGCACATCGGTGGTTTACAACTTTCCAAAAACAAAACTCGTCGACGGGCCGTTGCAGATCGAGGCGCGTATCGATCAGAACGCTCAGCTCTCAGGGCAGTTGACACTGTGGAATCAGCAAGGTTCACACGTGCGCCGAGGAAGCTTGCTTGTCATCCCCTCTGGCCGCGCCCTACTTTATGCAGAGCCCATCTACCTTCAGGCGGAACGCAGCCCGATGCCGGAGTTGCGACTGGTTGTTCTCGCGCTGCAGGACCGGCTCGCCTACGGACCGACATTCGACGCGGCACTGACCTCCCTCTTCGGTGGGGGAGCCTCGTCGCTGAGTTCGGCTGAGGTCCCGCATTCCACATCTGAACCCCCGAAACAGAGCAAGCCCGCGACAGATCTCAACGGGCTCATTGCCGAAGCTGGCAAAGACTTTGCTGACTACCAGCGACTGACATCGGAAGGCAAACTGGGCGAAGCCGGTCAGAAACTCGACCAACTAAAGTCAGTGATCGACAAGCTGAACGCGCTTAAACGATAGCCGGTGCATCGCGTCTTCTTTCCGTCGCACCAGGAGCAAGTCGGCAACCAGTCTTCGGGTGGTCCCAAGATCATCGTCAGCATATGCGAGAGCACTGACAACCCGGTCCGCAGAGGAAAAGAAACTCTTCATCTTCCAGTTTTTTGTGTACAACTCCCTGAGGATCGAGAGGCCAGATCTTCACGTCCACCGCGAGAACATCCCTTGGCAGACACATGGGGCATCCGAGACCGATCGATCGTTTCTGCCGATTATGGATTCTGCACACGATTGTTCTGGAGGACAACCAGTCGAACCCCATCAATGGCCTCAGGGACGAAGAATCCTTCCACGGCCAGACGCTGCTCCTCTGTTAGAGGAAATGCTCGTGGCCGGAATGCTTCACGTTGGGAGGCAATGTACTGCGCGACCGCAGCAGGGGTTGCTGCATCTGCTCCAGTGCTAACTGTGGCGTTGCCATTGTATCCATCCACTCTTCTTTCGCGTCAGATTGGCTAGATGCTCCCCTTGATAGTCCAAACGACCAAGCTAGTTATGCCCACATTCCTCAAGCCCTCCACGATTGAGACCGGCATGTCACGGTAGACCTCTCTCCCGCTTTCATCGAGCAGCAGATAGACCCTAAGAACACTTCTGCCTTCCCCTTCACTGGTTGACTCTCCCGCATCCCACCACTGCCTCACTTTCTTTGGCGCAAGAATGGATTTGAATACTAGGGCATTGTCAGTTGCCTTACACGGTGATGAGCCAAGGGCCTTCCCGGCTCCGCTAAGCGTCTCTACGCGGTTGACACGAACTGATGGGTCTTGCAGGGTTAGGAACAATTCGAGCGGGACTTCTCCCATAGCTTCACCCTTAACGGAGATGGATATACGCTGCGGCTGAGCATGTGAAGCTTCCTGCTGAGACTGAACCGGTGAAGCTTTCCCCTCAACTTGAGCCGGGGAGGCTTCCCGCTGAGCCTGAGCCATTGAGGCTTCTTGCTGCGCGAGGGAGATTTTCTGCTCAGCTTGAGCCTGTGAGGGCTCCTGCTGAGCCTGAACCTGTGAGTCTTCCTGTTTCTCTTGCGAGTGTATCGGGGTATTGATGCTTAGAATCTTGTTGCTGAAATGCTCAACGTACTGCGTGTTCTGCTCCACCCGTGTTAGGTCGTCCTTGGTTGCTGCCTTCTTGGCGTAGAAAGCAGCAAAGATGGCAGCTACAGCACCAACAATACTGACAATAAGGCTCAGGAAGGAGATGGTGTCAGCATCCAGCTTGAAAAGCATCAGGAGGTTATTCGCCATAAGGTCACCGTCTTCGCCACACCGCAATGGGGGCACCCCTCAAGGCGCAGGTCGTTTCCGTTTTGCGTTTGTGATTGTACCGCAGGTGCCGATGTGGCATGGGCTATACAGGGACAATCAGGCTCGGGTGATTATTGCGCGTATTGAAGAGGCTTACAAGGGTGGCAAACGTCGCAACGAGAATGAGCTTGTCGTCTCTCCGGTTTACGAGTAGATGGGCTGTGCTGGGAAGAAGTCTCTCGACCTTTGGGGCAGGAGAGGGTCGCCAATCCGAAATGAGCCAGAATCGTTCCCGCAGATCCGTTATCAATTGATCCGACAGATTTGCCCACGGAGTCAGGACCAAAGTCCAGCCATTTGGCGGGAAAACGATGGCGAGGGTTGCCATAACGCCGGTCTTCCCAGTTCCAGTCGGTAGACGCACAAGCGAGACCGAGGATTGGGAAGAACCGCGAAGCCGTTTGAATGCGAAGTCGATAGCCTGTTTCTGGTGTGTCCAAAGCTTCTGGGCCAGGGGTCCCGGTAATTTTTGCAATTGCTATCCCTAAGAAGAATTCTCGAACTCAAGATAAATACGACCCGGAGAAAAGCCAGATCTTTGCTGCAGCCAAATGATAGACCACCGATTCAATTGCCTCCGATGACCTGCCCCCGAAAAACTCAGCCAGGGAAAACTGGAGTTCTCTTGTAATTGACCGGCTGAATACGGGCTATGCAAATGTGGAAAGCACAGAACGCCTCCCACATTTACACAGCCTCGACGACGGCTGCGAGACATCTCGGAGCTAAACCAAAACCGGGAAACTCTGCTTATCAATGGCTGAAAAATCGGGGGCAGGTCAGTCAGGCCACCGCAGCCCTGTGACAAAAGGGGTTTAAAAACGCGCTCGCCAAACTCCACAAAACAAACGGCCGGATCTCAACGATCCGGCCGTGTCAAAAGGTGTAGCTTTAGAACTGCGGACACCCGCTTTCACGCCCCTGAGACTTGAATTTCATCTACTTTTCCATTTTCGGACAGCCTTCGAACTCAAAGGATTTCATGAACAAGCTGAACAGAATTTCATTCTCCTTAAACCGGCTCGCTGGAGACACGCACTCAACTGTAATGTGGCACTCTGGTTTGGCTAGAACATAGAATCGATCCTTTTCCGGCTCTTCAATGTTTGGATTCTGCCCCACAAACTCCACGACCTTCACCGGTTCCTTGCCCGCCTTAGAGTCAAAGAGGCCGGTTTGTACGAATCCTTGATTGTTCCTGACGACATCCTTGGACACAGCGTCCGCATATTCACTTGCAGTCCCAAGCGTAAATAAGAGAGCATCATTCCCGTTCAGTCCAGGGAGGCCACGGTCAGTCCGGGAAGTGTATCTTTTGGAGAATGGCCTGGAATCGCGGATCGGAGCGCAGAGACTATCAGGGAAATGGATCTAACTGATCAGGGAAGTCAAAACCGTCTAGCTTTGCGTTCTAGCATTGAGAATCAGCTCGCGCACACGAAGGCCATGCTAAGTCGCCTTAAGTAAACGTCTTGCGCACACGGACTTGAGATGTTATGCCTGCAAAGCAGCCTCCTTGACGGGTGAAAATGCGAACAGGGCTCTCTCGTTCCTCAATATACCTTCGGGTTGCTAATGGTACGTTTCCTTCGCAGGTCTCTCTTGGCGGCCGCGCAGTAGGTTGGATTGAGTCTGAAATCGAGGCATGGCTTGCCCGACAGATCGCTGAGAGCCGTAAGGAGGAGCACCCTTCGAAGAAAAACAATCCTTATATAGAGTCATAATAAGTGCTTATTTATGATCCGCAATGGTCGCGTCAACTTCTCGGCGCTTGTCTATCAGATCAAGAATCTGAATAAGGCTTGCTCGCTCAGGCTGGTTCATTGGGTAAGTCATCAGGAAACGCCGAGTTCCGACGTAACTCCAGTGCTGTTCGTAACGTGGCAATGATCGAACATAGTCTAGAAGATCTTGCCGCGCCGCACGTGCAGCCTCAATGCGATTGCTCAGCATTAAGGCTGCAAACTTGATGTAGTACATAGCGACGTGCGAACTCTCGCTAAAACTCTGAGAGGCGACAGGTGCTTCTAACAGTTCATTTGCAATATCGAGCGCTTCCTGGAACCGTCCGGCGGCTAAACACAATTCCGCATAATCAGATTTCACTCCTGGGTCATCTGGAGCAAGCTCTCTTGCAAGCGATAGCTCCCTGTATGCTGCCTCGTATTTCGCCAGTTCTTCGAAATAGATATCAGCTGCACTGCTGTATGCATCTACATATTTCCGATCGAGGCCTTTGGCTTTTTCAAGGCAATCTAATGCCCTTACAAAGTTTCCTTTCGCTCGGTAGATGTCGGCTTCATTCGAATAGGCATACACGGTCGGTTCAATTGCTATCGCCGCTTCAAATTCCTGCAGCGCGCCGTCCGGATCCTCAGAATCGAGAAACGCAAGAGCTAGAATCTCATGAGCGCGTTCACTCTGAGGATCTAGAGCGATTGCATTTTTGGCATTTAGAATGGCCTCAGGGTAGTTCTTCGCAAGGCGTAGATAATCTGCGAAATCTTCATAATTTGAAGAATCGGGCCTGATCTGGACAGCACAATGCATCGCCTCAACGGCTTTGCTGTAATCCTGGGTCTCGTCATAGATCTCTGCCAACTCTCGGTACGCGGAATCATTCTTTGGATCGAGCGCAATTGCCGACCTAAGAATGGTGACCGCTTCAAGCCACTTTCGAGCAGCCACGAGTCGTTTAGCATCTGCCACCTGAACTGCTGCGATCCATGATGACGATGTCAAATTTAAAGCGCCACTTGCGTCTTGCGATTCGCTAACAGCTGCCCTGAACATTGCGGCCGCTCCTTTGAAATCGCCAACCTCGGCCAGTTCCCGCGCTTCATTGAGATGTAGTTCACTCATCAGTAGTTGCGGCGCTGTGTCGGATTGGTTTAGGTGAACGACCGAGAATGCCTGTCGAAAGAGCGACATCGCAGCAGCACTCTGACCGGTTCTTACGAGTTCGTTTCCGATAACGATCTTTGATGAGGGTAAAGATGTGCAATCTTCTCGCTGCATGTAGCGGTGACACTCTTCCGGAGTCAGCGGGCGAATGAGACGGGCTGCCGCCAACGTCACCAAATTAATTGGTTCCATGGCGTAGATCATGACGCGTCGATCGCTTCTTGCGGAGGCAAGTTTCTTGCCATTCGGGCTGAAGGCTAAGCTTGTTACGTTAGCCTTGCCGGACGATATTGTTAGCTGCTCCCGACCGTAGATGGTGTCCCACACCTTGATCTCTCGGCCATATCCGCCTGTAGCGAGAACACTGTCGTCGGCAGATAGCGCAGCTGCGAGAATTCCAGCAGAATGAGCGAATTTAAGCATCTCTCGGCCGGAAGCTGCTTCCCAAATCCTTGCCCAGAAGGGAGGCGAGGTCCCTGTGGTAACAACACGCCGCGCATCTGAACTGAAAAGCGCGTGACTTACCTCGAGTTCATCTCCAGAGAAAGCGCTAATAACGCGGCCCGACTTTGCATCCAAGATTTGAACGTTATTCTCAAGTCTTCTGTTCCCCGCTACTAGCACTTGCCCAGCATCCTTGTCGAGATCAACCGACTCAATCTCGATCCTGCTCGGGAAGGCAGCGAGTGCCTTACCCTTAGCCGCGTCCCAAAAGCGCACCGTTCCATCAGAGCTGCCCGTTACCAAGTGTCGCCCATCGCGGCTATAAATGACGCTCGTGATGGCATCGCTGTGCCCCTCAAAGGTGAGAAGAGCGGCTCCGCCTTCAGCATCGAAGACTCTTCCCTTTCCGTCTGCAGATCCGGTAACGAGCCGACGTCCGTCAGGACTGAACGCTATCGCCTTAACTGGACTGCCATGGTTAAGAACGAGCAGCTCCCGCCCTGTATCGGCATCCCATATCCGGGCGGTCTTGTCGTCACTCGCCGTGGCGACTCTTGTGCTGTCTGGGTTGAAGGAAACAGCATTGATGTGGCCAGTGTGACCGCTAAGCGCCGGGTATTCTGGAGACTGGTCCGCACTCCAAACCCTGATCGTGCCGTCAGCCTCCCCGGTTGCGATGTATTTTCCATCGTTGCTGAATGCAGCCGAGGTAATCTCGTCCTTTCCACCAGTGTAGGTAAACAGCTCTTCTCCAGAATCAATGTTCCATAATCTTGCAGTTTTATCGAGGCTTGCCGAAAGCAGTCGATTCCGTCGGGGCTATAAGCTACAGCGAAGACAGACGCATAGTGTCCGTCCAATTTGCGCCATTCCCGACCTGAAGGCAGATCCCACACTCTGACGGCGGTCGAAGCAGAATTCACGGTCGCGAGCTTATCGTCGAGAGGGCTGAAGGAAACTCCCATCACAGTACCATCCTCAGTAAAGGATTCTCGCTGTTTACCAGTGGCGAGGTCCCATATGCGGGTGGTTTGATCTGCGCTCCCCGTTGCCACGAACTTCCCGTTGTGACTAAATGCAAGTCCGCAGATCATACCAGTGTGGCCGGTGAGTGCCATTACCAGCTGTCCGGATTTGGCATCCCATATTCGCGCGACTTTATCGACACCTGCTGTTGCTACGCGAGATCCGTCAGGACTGAAAACAACAGTCCAAACTTGACCAGGCTGATGCAATACCAACTTCTCCCGCTGGGACTTCACATCCCAGATTCTGGTGGCTCCGTCTTTCCCTGCCGTGGCGAGGCTTGAGCCATCAGGACTGAAGGCAAGCCCAATCACACCACCCGGCAACCTGAAATCCACTTGAAGAGGGGTACCGGTCACGGTGTTCCATAGGCGGATTCCTTGCGAGCCGGTAGCTGAAGCCAGAATTCGGCGATCTGGGCTGAAGGCTACCGCGGTGATGATCTCGAATGGAACAGAAAATATGAGCTTCTCGCGTTGAACAAACAGCGCGTGATGAAGAGCATCCTGTGCTTGAGCCGGGACCGTGCCTTCAGCAGAAATAGAAGTCATCGCAGCTTCGAAGCTGAGTAGGAGGCTGAGTTGTGGATCGGAGGAGGTGACCTTCTGAGAGTTAGCACTGAGCTGACCTGACTCCGAACGGTGTTGTTCCAATGTGGCTCTGTCGCGTTGTTTCTCAGCAACCTCTTTTTGTTCTTCGGCAAGGTCACGTTGATGTTGTTCTTCCGTGCGCGCGATCCGTTCCGCAAGAGCCGACGCTTCTGCCTCGTGTGTACGTCGCTCCGCAATCTGACGCTGTTGATCTGCGATTCCACGTTCTTTGACTGCCTGCTCGCGAGACACAAGTGTAACGATAAGGGCTATGGAAAGAGCCGCAAACACGGCGCCTGTGATCGCACCCAGTATCCATCTTATTCGCCGTTGTCTGCGCCTATCACGTTCTTCGATCTCTGCGCGACTCACACCGCAGATATTGGCCAGAAGAGCGTACCAGGAACTCGAGTAAGTCCCCTTATTAAATTTGTGTTGTCTTGTGTCGAAGCCGCGGAAATCAACCCCTAGGGGCATTCCCAAAAGCTCACATAGTGCCCTTGGAAATGCCTGGTCTTCCGCTTGTTCCGTTCCTGCTTTGTTATTAGGCAGGCCCCTGTACAGAAGTGGGATTGTTTTATTGCGTCTGTTAGGATCGTCTCGTACGAACCTGCGGATTTCGTCGTCGACATACTGGCTTCTCGCTGCGTCCGGCGAACAGATGACTATGAGCGCTTCCGAATCTTTGAGATGGCGCTCAATTGAGTCATGGTACGCGTTCCCTGTGAAGTCTGACTCGTCACGAAACACCTGAAGGTAGTGCTGCTGGATCGCCAAGCCCCTTGGCGTTCGAAACTTCTCAAGTGCTACCTTAAGCGCTTTTGCAAAAACTATATCTCTTCGAGAGTAACTTATAAATGCATCATGACGAGGCTGGGAACTCTGATTCATGGCTCAGACGAGATCGGATTTCGTGAGAATATCACGGAGATACTGTTTACAGCTTGGAGAGTTGTAAACTGAATCCTCCAGCGTCTTTTCAAATCGCCCCGCCCATTTCGGAACTGCTTTCGGACTCTCGACAACAAAGATTGGCAAAACTCGAGCGTGTTTCTCGAGAGCTCTACGGTCGCCGGGCACGAACGCGCATTTGAATGATTTCAAGGCTCAAATCCGCCTTCTTCCAGAGCCGCACATTCTCATCCTGATAGTGCGGAGTCAGGCCCTGGTCTCCCTCTGACTTGAGACTTCTCCGACTGTCTTCAGTATCTCTTCACACGAACAGACGCGCTCGATGACTTCCACACCCATACGACCATTCTTCGCACGAGTTTGTAGGTCTAGGTTCGACGCCCGGCAGAATACCGGCTCATGGGCTCGAAAAGATCGTTCTGGGTGAGTTGAAGGCCTTTCTCGCGTCGCCGGAAAGGATCAGCAGTACCCTTGCAGAATCCACTGACGATCTCTTGACGATACGCAGGCTCATCGAATGGGCCCAGCGTGCTGCAAGAAATCTCGATTTCGACTCGAAGGACCGAATCAGTGAATTCCTTGCGTCGATCGTTCATCGGATCGTGATCCAAGTGAACTCGATCGACATCCACCTCAAGTGCCAGTCATTGCGCACATCATTCCTCGAGCCATCGCGCATCATATCAACGAATCAATCGACGACGGTCCCTCAGAACGAGGAGCGGATCGTGTTGAGTGCAGCGGCGAGATTTAGGAAATGCCGCGGCGAGATGCGGCTCATCATCGCGTCACAGACTGCAAGCCACGAGTCAATTCAGCCGGTCCCATCCCTGGTCAAAGCGATTGCGCGCGCTCACGATTGGGTCAGAGCGATTGTCGCCGGCGAATACAGGGACCAGCGCGAGATTGCGAAGGCGATCGGTGTCAATGAGCGCTACGTGAGCCATGTAATCGCCGTAGCATTCCTGGCCCCACAGATTGTCGAGGCGATCGCAGACGGGCACGAGCACTCTGCAGTGAATCTGGCGATGCTGTTAGATAACACGAGCTCAATGAGTTGGAGAGAACAGTGTGCGAGGTTTGCAGGGGATTCAAGGAGCGTGCACCATTTCGGTTCCGATGCTTGAATCGCACTTCGATAATCTCTACGAATGGTGCATAAAGATTCGAAGTTGCATCTTCCTTTGGCTGGACCACTTCTCATGCGGACGTCCCTGCCTTGATTGACCTCTTCAGTACGGGGGAAGCGGTCTAAGCGGAGAACTCTCAGGCCTGATGCAAATTGCTCGGGCCGCTGTTGTTAGTCGTTCCGTGTCAGAGACCTTGTAAGACATTCGCACAAAAGACCTCATTCGCAAACGCGAAATGCCTCGATTGTCCTCCCGAATTCTGCATACTTGAGCAACCGGCATCCAGCGTGCGGACGATCTCCCGCAAGTCAGTGCGGGTGCCCGCCAACTGTCGTAAAACAGACTAAATGCGACTCAATCCGTGCACTTCAGAAAGCAAAGTTGTGCGAAGATAAGGTATCGCGAGATCATCCCAGGAGGCTGAGGCCCGTGACTGCTCTCTCCGTTTTGAGAGGCGAATTGCTACGCATCGGCAGCCTACTTCGGCGGCTACAGAATTCTGCCTAGTGTTCATCATCGTAAGTCTGGCATTAGCGCAGTCTCCAAATCTCACCTACCAGGAGCGCGGTGCATATAAAGAAGGAATTCGTACTATGCCTTCCACGTTTTCCCGGGTGGATCTTCTGGCTGCGCGCATTGACCTTGCCGAACCGGCGACGACGAACCCTGCTTTGTACCATGCACTATTCTTCATGCCAGAACAGTTGAACGATTTGCACGTAATCGTACGGGAAGCGGAACAGCTTCGATACCTTTACTGGCTGGACTGGCCACAAGATTCCGTGTGAAAACAGCGAATCGCTTTGACTGGCCCACGGCTACTGTGATCGGCCATCTAAATTATTTAGACAAGCACCAGCTCGCTTTGGACGACCTCGGCGCCGTGGTGCGGGTTGGGGAGATACCTCAGCAATCTGAGCGTGTCCTCCCCGTCGCGCTGTATTCCGTTCAGCCTCCTCAACAAGTTGACTCGTATTCATTCGCCTTCCGTCCCGACGGTCCCGCGCGTCTTAAATTTGAAGTGTTTCCGGAAACCAGCCACACTGCAGCAGCTCCGATGCAGGTCTTTGACCATGCCGCGGCCGATAAAACCCAGTGGGTTAGATGGTCGGTAACAAATTGGAAGGACGGTTGGTATCTGATATAGATCGGCGGCTATCAGGTGTTGTGAACAATGCATCACACGTTCGCTCAACTTCTTCAGGGTCTGCACCCAAAATGCGAAGAACTGATCGGCATGGCCCCATATCGGCATGGATATTTGCCGAAGAGCATGCCGCGACAAGGCGTATATCTTTTTAGCGAAGGCACAGACCATCTCTACGTCGGTCGATCGAACAACATCCGCAGTCGCTACGGCCGCCATTGCAAACCGGGCGCGACGCACCGCATGGCGGCCTTCGCATTCAAGCTTGCAAGCCGGGGCTCCACTGGACAATAACCTCGTAGAACGGGCCTTGAAGCGCGCCGTTCTTCACCGTAAGAATGCGTTGTTTTATCGCACCCTGAACGGTGCCCAGGTCGGGGATCTGTTCATGGCCTTGATCCATAACTGCCAGTTATGCAGCGCAAACTCCTTCGACTACCTGATCCAGCTTCAGCGCATGCCCGGGAACTGGCCGCCTGCCCGGCGGAATGGATGCCCTGGAACTACCGCGACACCTTGGCGCGAACTGCCGCGGTATGATGAAGGCGATCTGGCCGAAAAGGATAGATTGCGGGCCGGGCCGGAGCGTCAGTCAAGAGTGGGCCGGGAAACTGCCTTTCCAAGAGTAAGATCCCAATCACGTTTTTGGCCATGCATCAACCGACCGTGGTAAGGTCTAATTGAAATCGAGCTCGCGCCCCAAAGCAAGGGCATTCGACGGTAGGCGAAGCAGCGCCTGTGAACTCCATGCGCAACCGGTATCGCACCCACCTTTTTGTTAGCTACAGTCACAAGGATCAGGATTGGTTGAATCAGATCCGGGACGTGTTTGCCGCCGATAAACGCAGCCTTCGGTTTGGGTATTGGGATGACGGAGAATTGACGCCTGGCGATGCTTGGTACAAAGAGGTTCTCAAAGCAATCGATCACGCCAAGGTGGCCCTGCTGCTTGTGTCGCCGAACTTCCTCGAATCCCCGTTCATTATGGAGGAGGAGGTGCCGCGCATCCTCAAAGCAGTGGATGACGGACTAACAGTGCTCTGGGTTCCGCTGTTTGGCGTGTTGTACGGATCTGACGCGCCGGCCGCGGTGGCGTCTTTAGCTCAACTTCAGGCGGCCACTTCCGTTGCGACGCCTCTTGCGGACTTGCCCCCCGAGCTGCTGCAGGAAGCCCTTCTCGATCTATGCCACCGGGTTGAGAAGCTTCTGAATCCGGCCCGTGTTCCACGCAATCTGCCGTTTCCTTCGATCGGCAACCTCTTCAAAGGCCGCAACGGAGATTTGGCGCAACTGGAGGCACGGCTTCGGCAAACCGGCTCGGCGGCCATCGTTCAACCGCAGGCTGTCACCGGCATGGGTGGAATCGGAAAAACCCGCCTCGCACTGGAATACGCCTGGCGGCACGCGGAAGATTTCACGGCCTCTCTTTTTGTCTCGGCCAACACGCCCGACGATCTCGCCACCAACTTCGCTCGTCTAAGTGAACCACTAGACCTTCCGGAATACCGTCTCGGCAAACAGGACGATCAAAATGACGCCGTTCTGCGCTGGCTCCAACAGAACAACCGCTGGCTGCTGATCCTGGACAACGTGGATACGCCGGAAGCGGTGGGCGCGGTCAAGGAAATGATGGCCAACCTCCACGGCGGGCAGATCCTGATCACTTCGCGCATTGCCGGGCCGAAATGGGGAAACACCGTGAGGCAGTTATCTCTGGATGTTATCCCTCAGCAGGACGCGGTTGAGTTCCTGATGGAGTCGAGTGAGGGGAAGCGCCCCTCGCGGCCCGATGACGTTGAGCAGGCCCGGGCTCTTGCAACGATGCTGGGCTGCTTGCCGCTCGCTCTTACCCATGCAGCGGCCTACCTCGGCGAACGCTTTCAGTCGTTGCAGGAATACCGGGCCGACTTCGAGCAGCACTTCGCACAAGTGATCGCGTGGTACGATCCGGAGGCCATTGAATACGACCCACAGGCGCGAGGGCCAACTAGCAGCCTGCATCGCGGGGTGGGGAGCCGTACCGTGGCCACCACGTTTTTCATGTCCTTTGGCCGTTTGAGCCAGATGGCCAAGACCTTGCTGCGCACTGGCAGCTTTCTTTCGCCCGAGCCGATTCCGGTCGCCATGTTCGAAACCTGCCCGGAAGAAACCAAGGCCCTGCTGGGCCTGTGGTGCGGCGAAACCGTTGAACCGCTCATTGAGCAGCCGCTGGACGAGGCGTTCGCCGAGCTGGCCCGCTATTCGCTGATCACCCGCGGGGACGGGACGTTCTCGATGCATCGCATGGAGCAAGCGATCGTCCAAAGCAGAATACCCGGCGCAGAAATCAACCGTTGGGCTCAGGCAATCGTGAACTTGGTTCAGCGACACGGGCCGGAGAACCCTGACGAACCCAGCTCGTGGCCGGTCTGGGACTTGCTCCTCCCGCACGCCGAGCTGCTGTGGGAGACATATCGGGAGCAGCCTGGCGTCACCATAAGCGTCGAGTACCCATCATCGCTGGCGAAGTTGTTCGGCTCTAAGGGGCGGTTTGCCGCCGCCGTTGGTTACGCTCGACAGGTCGAGGCGTGGCGGCAAATACATTCAGGCCCGGAAGACCCGCGCACATTGAGCTCGCAGGATTACTTGGCTGACCTGCTGTACGAAAATGGCGAATACGAGGAGTCCGAAATCCTGTTCCGGAGGGCGCTGGCGTCCAGAGAGCGCATTCTCGGCCCGGAACACCCCGACACGCTGGAGAGCGCCGGGGGCTTAGGAAAGTTATTAGGAAAGCTAGGAAAATGGGCGGAAGCCGAGGCGTTGCATCGGAGGGCTTTGGAGATCAGGGAGCGGGTACTGGAACCGGACCATCCGGACACGCTAGACAGCCTCGATGGGCTGGCAACAGTACTCTTTAACAAGGGAGAATTGGCCGCAGCAGAGCCCCTGTATCGGCGGAGACTTGAATCGCTTAACCATGTGAAGGGACCGAACAATCTCAGCACGCTTGCGGCCATGAATAACTTGGCACACCTATTGGAACGAAAGGGCGACTATGTGGAAGCCACGCCTCTGCTCCGGCAGTGTGCGGAGGCCTGTGAGCGACTTGTGGGTCCGGAGCACCCCAAAACACTCGCCAGTCTTCACAACTTGTCGATTTGTCTTTGCAAACAAGGGGACGTCAAAGAGGCTATTCGTTTGATCAGGCGAGTAATCGATGCTGAACGGAACATCCTGCCTCCCAACCACCCTGATAAGTTGATCACCATGCAAGATCTCGCCTGCTACCTCGGACTGGATGGCCAGTCCGAAGCTGCTGAAGCATTGTTTCGCGAGACGCTCGCCAGCTATGAGCGGAAGCTCGGCTCCGAACACCCCGACACCCTGCGCACCGTGACTAATTTTGCGGACCTCCTGGACAAGATGGGTAAGTCCGAGGAAGCCCGAGGCTTGAACCTACGGTATCTCAAGGCCCAGGCAGAGAAGAAGGGCGTAGCGCCGCTGGCGCTGCGGCAAATGGCCGGGAAGTACTATCAAATGGGAGAGTATTCCGAAGCGGAAAAACTGCTGAGACAAGTCTTAGAGCGTAATTTTGAGGTTACGTCGAACAAGTGCCACCTGGCCCGTCTCCTGATTTTGACGGGACGGGAACGAGAAGCGCGAGAGGAAGTCGCCGAAGCGTGGGAGCACCGGGCAGAGGGGCCACCGTACGTGGTGCCGCGTGTCCTCTGGTTTCAGCTTCTATTTGCTATGCTGGAGTGCGCTCCGTCCGCGCTGGCGAATTGCCAATCCGCAATCCAGTTGCGCCAGCTCAAGATGGCGGTCCAGAACGAGAATTCCCACAACGAATGGGCCATGCAGTCCGTCCTCGACCATCTGAGATCCAGGCTTGCCGAATTGGATTACGCGCTGCTCGCGGATCTGGTGGCCGCTTTAAGCGATCGCGCGAAGTTGCCGGAGTTGGAAAAGATCGCAGCCTGGCGAGATGCGACGCCACTGGCGCTAGAGTGAGCGGTGCCAAAGCAGGGGTTGGAAAGACGGTTCTCGTCTAACGCGTTTCCCGCCACGCCGCATTGTTCTTTTCGGGCTTCGACCAGATTGGGACGAGACGCAGCTCTTGGCGAACAGTAAACGGCTCCTATCCAATCACTGGCCACCGCCAGCGCGTTTCCCAGGTTGAAGTGGGCATTGGCATACTCGGGCAAAACACGGACATCCGCGTATTGACTACCAAACGCACGATCGGCTGCGTGACGCCACACGAATCCCGAATCTCAAGGTAAGGTTGACGCACCCTTGCCGAAAGCTCACAAGGCTGCGTGCTCGCATTGAGCGCGAAGCACAACGACTTCAACACGCATTGAACGGTTGCTAACTTTTCAGACCCCTGCTCTCTGCAGCGCATGAAGCGCGAGGCGCAGCAGTTCGCCGTGCCGCAGGTTGCGCGCGCCGGCAATCTTGTAGAAGCGTTTCGCCGCCTCGTCGGTTGCCTTGATGCCGAGATGGCGGTTGCGGCATTGCTGTCGCTTCGCCAGAGCCGTTGGTTTCGGCGGCTGCCGGCTCGGGAATCCTTCCGCGCGCGCGCGCTCGGCAATCGCCCCTTCGTCAACGCGCTTCTCCAGCTTCGGCTTTGTCGGTATGGCCGATGGTTGAGTCAAAATCGCAAAGGAGTCGACACGGCCGCTCATGCCGCACCCGCGGCGCTGGCGGTTTGATCTATCTTCGTCCCTACCGCCCCCTGCCCTAGCTTGAGACTCTCGACTACTTCCCCGACGACTTCCCATGAAGGTCCGTGAACCTAAGGGGCCACAGTTTCCGGGCCGGACGTGTGAGCCAGGCAGTGAGGAACGGGGTGCCCGAGTACGTGGTGATGAAGCAGACGGGCCATAAATCGAGGGAGGTTCCGGGCGCCTATATAAGGACAGGAGAAATGTTTGAGCAGAATGCGGCATCCGGCCTCTGGGCAGCGTAGTGAACCGCTGCTCCGCCGACGGGGAGTCAGCCTTCGATAAGACAAAGTTTCCGTCAGTCAGAAGGCTCGGCGGCGCGGGGGGACGCACTCGCGCAAAAGCAGGATTAAGCATGCGAGGTGGCAGGCGATTTCGGCGGGCGAAAAGTAAAGTGTTCCTCGCCAGTCATATTGAAGAACTTGGCGGCTACCGATGCTTCACGTTCAGACCTCTTCTGTACCTAGGAACCGACCTGCAATGCGCCCAGTTGATCTGGTTCGAGACGCCTGCCGGCATCTGGCATCAACTGAATCTCTCCGCCTATTCGTGGAGCTCCCGCCTTACGGAGCGCGGCGGGCCGACTGCGAATTTGTTCACAGGCATGCAGAACAGTCACTGACCGAAAGAAAGGGTCTGTCTGCAGGACATGGTTCGCTCTGTTCAGATGTGCATCACGCTGCTGTAGCTGCGGAGCGCTTCAGAAGAGTGCAACCGCCAGTGCTGCAACACGGACCGGCAACGCACTCCCAGCTAACGCCAAGGATGGATCAAAAGTTCCACTCCTCTCTGGGGGATCAGAGAAAAGGGTGACTGAAAGAGAGATTAGCTACTCGGAGAGAGATTCTCTGGTGGATGTTTTGTGCGGAAATCGCCCAGAAATCGGGCACATTGCTGGTATCTAAGTTATTTATTATAAATCACTTGACTAGCTGGCGGAGAGAGGGGGATTCGAACCCCCGATAGAGCTTTTGACCCTATAACGGTTTAGCAAACCGCCGCCTTCAGCCACTCGGCCATCTCTCCGTGCTGAGACGGATTATACCGGAATCGTGACCTCCGCGCCGGGAGCGGCACGACGAAGCGGCCAACCTTGAATCTCCAGCGTGCCTATTCCGTTGTAGTCTCCAATGAAAGCTCCCGAACCGGAGGTCGTGTGACACAACCGATGACTGACGTGCAAATCAATCCCGCCGAAGAGACGATCCGGCTCGGGCCGCTCGCAATTCGGTTTCTCGTTACGGGTCAGAACTCATCCGGGACTGTCGCCGCCTTTGAACTCTCCGTTCCCGGCGGGCAGCGCCTGAATGCGCCTGCACATAGCCACATCCGCTACGAAGAGACAATCTACGGCATCGAAGGCGTGTTGACCTGGACCGTGGATGGCCGGAAGTTCGATGTGGGGCCGGGCCAAATGCTGTGTATTCGCCGGGGAGCCGTCCACCGGTTCGACAACAACACCAGCCATGATGTGAAGGCACTTTGTGTGATTACGCCGGCTGCCATCGGACCTCAATATTTTCGCGAGACCGCCGAAGTGCTTGAGGCATCTGGCGATGGTCCGCCGGATCATGCGAAATTGGCGGAAGTGATGCTTCGCCACGGGCTGGTTCCAGTTGCTCCGCAATCATAGGCCGCGCCTGGCCTCTGCATTGATCCCGATGCTCGTCAGGCTTCTCTGCCT
>Ga0335069_10006115_pt1 | contig 17540 bp, 10 predicted proteins | sample Lox_Sample_11_FD_206714 | JGI IMG/M metagenome (GOLD analysis project Ga0335069, IMG submission 206714) | Soil microbial communities from Loxahatchee National Wildlife Refuge, Florida, United States - Lox_Sample_1.1 | ecosystem: Environmental > Terrestrial > Soil > Wetlands | place: USA... | reverse complement strand
AGTTCACGCGGCAGAACTTGAGGACCCTGCTGGAAAAGATCGAGACCAGGTCCGAAATCCAACGTCACCGGGCGGCCGCCTGATACCCCCGAAATACGTCACCGAACTTACGGGCCTGAGTACTAAGACCCCGCCGGAGCGGCCGTCCGCGCTCCTCACCATCTAGGCCGCCACGCTGACGGTGGTGAGGCGGTCGGCCCCTCGTTGATCGGCCCGCGCCTCGCTCTTCCATCCGGCACCTGCGCGAAGGGAGCGGGAGGCGCCCGTCTGGCCGCCTCCTACTCCTCCTGCACGTTGAACTCGACGCGTCGGTTCTTGGCTCGGTCCGCGGAGTTCCGGCCGGGCGCGAGCGGGCGCGTCTTGCCGTATCCCACCACGGCGATGCGCGAGGCGGGCACCCCGTTCTTTTGCAGGAAGTCCTTCACCGCGCGAGCGCGTTCCTCGGACAGCCAGAGGTTGTAGTCGAGTGGGCCGAGGTCGTCGGCGTGGCCCTCGATCCGGACGACCCGCATCCTCGGCTCCTCCACGATCCGCTTGGCGATGCGACGCAGGAGGCCGCGGTACTCGGGCTTGATCTCTTTCTTGTTGAAGTCGAAGAAGACGCGAGAGTCGATGCGCAGGGTGCCTTCGGGCGCCACCTTGGCGGCTTCGGGGGGCGGTTCGACCTTGGCCACCAAGGGCTCCGCCGCCTTGGCCTCCTCGGGCTTCGGCTCCTCGGCCTTCGGCTCCTCGGCCTTGGCGACGGCCGGCGCCGGTTCCTCGGGCTTCTGCGGCTCGGCTCTCTCCTCCTCGGCCTTCGGTTCCTCGGCCCTTGCGACCGGCTCGGTCTCCCGCAGGCGGTCCAAGCCAGCGGTGGAGAACCCCACCTCGGCGAGGACGCGGTACTCCGGGGTCCCGTACCCCTTGCCGATGCCCGGCCCGCCGCCCAGCGAGACCAAAAGACCCCTGGGAGAGCTAAAGCGCAGGGCTCCCAGGAGCTCCATGGGGCGGGCGGCCGCCGCGCTGTCCTTCATCCCGACCTCGCCGCCGAGGGTGGCGAGGGCCGAGAGATGGCCGTGTGCGACCCGAAACGGCCATTCCACTCCCGCGCCATAGGTGAAGGCGTTCCCCACGGTGAGGTCGACGAGCTGGCGCTGCTGCCGAAAGATCGCCCCGGCGTTGACGAGTGCCCGCGCCGGGCCGAGGGCGTCGAGCTCGAAGAGTACATTGGGGTTCACCGTGAACCCCCCTTGCCCCAGGTACGCGTTCGTGTTCCCGGTGGGGAGGCCCACCGGCGCGGCCAGGCCCAATCGAAGCTTGCCCTGGTCGAGAAGCCGAGCCTTGGGGATGATGCGGGCGTCGGAGAGGCCCGAGGAGGCCACGCTCGGCTTCAGTTCGGGGGGCAGGTAGCGGCTCTGCTCCTGGCCCTGGGAGACCACGCCGGAGACAACGGCCGAGACCTCGGCCCATTCCAGCAATCCCATCGAGAGGGTGAGGTCGAGCGCCGACTGGCTCTTGAGCAGCGCCACGTTGCTCATGCCCGGGGCGCCGACGACGAGCGGCCGGTTGCCGTAGCTCCCGTACGCGCGGATGGTGCTCTCGAGGTGGCCTGCCACCTGGGCTGATTCGACGCCCAGGAGGTCATAGGCACCACCGGTTGGCTGGAACCGATTTACCACGAACGATGTGGTCACCGGCGGTGCCTGGGCCCTTGCCGCACCGACCCCGAGGATGGCGAGGACGAGCAGGGCCCGGAGGGCGCGGCGGGGGCGGCCGCGGAGGGCGATCCAGAGGAGGACCAAGAAGAGGCCCGCCGGTTCGGCCCCGCCTCCGGGGGAGCTGCACCCAGAGCCGGACGGCTTCCAGTCCGGCCAGACCACCACGTCGACGGTGGCCAGGTTGCCGAGCGAGTCGGTGACCTGGACGACGTCTGAGACGCCCCGGGTCGTCCCCGCGGTGTAGACGCCGGTGGTGGCGCCGATGGAGCCACCGTTCGAGTTCACGGTCACCATGGACCAGGTGAAGCCGGTGCCGCTCCCGCCCGAGGCCGTGAGGGTCACGGTCTGGCCTGGGTAGGCACCGGGATCGGCCGGGGCGATGGTGATTCCGGGGCCGATGGCCACCGTCGCGGTGGCGAAGTTCCCGAGCGAGTCCGTCACCTTCACCACGTCGATGACGTTGGGCGTCGCCCCCGCCGTGTAGGCGCCCGTCGTGGCGTCGATACTGCCCCCCGAGACGTTCGTGGCGAGCGTGAAGGTGAAGCCGGTCCCGGTGCCTCCCGCGGCGACGAAGGCGATCGGTCCTCGCGGCGGCGCGGCCGGAGCGGATGGAGTGAGGGTCACCGCCGGGCCGACGGTGACCGTCGCGTCAGCCGTGTTCCCGTAGGAATCGGTCACCCGGACCGTATCGCTGCAGCTCCCCGTGCGGCCGGCCTGGTACGCGCCGCTCGCCGGATCGATGGTGCCGCCGGAGCTGTTCACAAAAATGGTGTAGGTGTATCCGCTGAGAGAGCCACCGGAGGCGTCGAACCTCTGCGAGCCGAGGGGCGTGGTCGAGACCGTGTTCGGGGTGATGATGAGCGGGGTCATCACGTAGACCTGCGCCTGGGCGGTGTTCCCCAGCGAGTCCGTGACCTCTATCGTGTCCGTGACGCCTCCCGCGGGACCGGCCGTGTAGGCGCCGGTCGAGGCGTTGAGGCTCGCCCCCGACTGGTTTCCGCCCGAAGGGAACGACCAGACGTATCCCGCTCCCGAGCCGCCCTGGGCCGTGTAGGCAGCGGTGCCGCGAGGCGGGACCTGGCCTGGGCCGGTGATGGTGACGCCCGCGCTCACGTTGACCTGCGTGCTGATGGTGTTTCCGAGCGCGTCCGTGACCTCTACGACGTCGGCGCTATTCCCCGTGCCGCCCGCCTGGTAGGCACCGGCGGCGCTCACCGAGGGCAGCCCTGGGGTCGCGGGGCTGTTCGAGCCGGTGGTACCGAGGCTGAACGTGTACGGGCTTCCGCCGCCGCCCTGCGCGGTGAAGGTGACGGTGCCGCGCGGCGGCACGGTCGGGTTCTGCGGGCTGAGGACGAACGGGGTGAGGAGGTAGAAGGGCAAGGCCCTTCCGGGCACGCCCGAGACGATGGCCCGCACCCACCACCACCCGGCGGGGAGGGGCGTGGGGAGTTCCACCTGGGCTCCGCCAGCGCTGTAGGAGGCGGTCCGGGCGAAGGCGATCCCGTCGCCACCCTCGCGCGAGAGGACGAAGACCGGCGAATTAGCCGGGGAACTGCCGGTGTCCGAGGAGCCCGTGTCGAACCCGACGAAGGACGCCCCTGCGGCGGGGGTGTAGGACACAAGCCCGCCGGGGATCTGGGGGCCGAGTGGCATCCCCCCCGTGAGGCCCGGCGGTGTCGAGGCGAAGGTGGCGAAGGCGTCGTACAGCTCGGGATCCGGCCCGAGGCGCGTCCCGTCGTCGCCACCCCAGGCGAGCAGCTCGTTCGACGGGAGGAGAAGCAAGGAGTGGAGGTCCCGATTCTCGTTCAGCGGGGACACTCCCGACTGGATGAAGAGACCGCTCTCGGGCTCGTATCGCTCGACGATGGTGAGGTATCCGCTCGCGTCCTGGCCGCCGGCGAGGATCACCTCGCCCGTGGGGAGAGCGGCGGCGGCATGGTCGAGCCTCGGCGTGAGCGTCCCGGGCGTAGCCGCGAACGAGGCGGTCCCGTCGAATAGCTCCGCCGTGCCGAGCTCCACGCTTCCGTCCGTGCCGCCCGCCACGAGAACTCGCCCGTCGGAGAGCGGGGTCGCGGTGAAGTGTGCCCGCACTCCGCCGACCATGGAGCCCACGGGAGAGAAGGCGTTCGCGGTGGGGTCGTACACGTCGGCGGTGGCCGTCCCGTCCCCGCCGACCACGAGAACGCTGCCCGGGCGCAGGAGGGAGGCGGCATGGTGCGCGCGGGGCGCCGACATGGTGTTCGTGACCGGCGCGAAGGCATCGGCTACGGGGTCGTAGACCTCGGCCGTGTTGAGCGAAGTGCCCTGGTTGTCGCCGCCGGCGAGGAGGACATGCCCGGTCGCGAGGAGGGTGGCGGTGTGCGCGGAGCGCGGCGCGTTCATGGACCCGGAGACAGTCGACCAGGTCCGGGTCGCGGCGCGGTAGAGCTGCGCGGTCGCGAGGGTGTTCGTGGGACCGCTGCTCCCGCCGGCAATGAGCACGTCGCCGCTCGCGAGGAGCGTCGCCGTGTGATAAACGCGGGCGCTCCCCATGCTGGGGAGCGCCGTCACCGACTTCGCCACCGGGTCGAAGAGCTGCGCCGAGGCGAGGTACCCCCTCACCGGATCGATCCCGCCAACCTCGAGGACCTTCCCGGCGTCGGGGCCGTTCACGAGCAGGGTGGAGGTGTGGCCGTAGGCCGGGACGTAGTTCGCCATGGCACCGGCGCACGCCCCGGTGGTGCAGATCACGGTCCACTGGTCCAGGGCCCGGTCGAGGACCTCGGCACTGCCGAGCCCGCCCCCGGTGAGGAGGATGCGCCCCGAGGGAAGGAGGGTGGCCACCTGTCCGGACCGGGCCACGGCAAGGTGGCCGACGGGCGATTCGCTGGACGCGTCGGAGGCGTAGACGTCCACGTTCGAGACCGCGCTCCCGCCGTTCTCTCCCCCCGCGACCACCACGCGCCCGTCGGGAAGCAACGTCGAGGTGGCGTCGGCGCGGGGTGCGGGCGTGCCGTTCCCGAGGTCCGGGGCGGCGACGAAGTCGTTCTGGGCGACGCGATACAGGTGGGCGGTGGTGAGTTCGCCCCCGCTGTACCCGCCGACGACGAGCACGTCACCGTTCGAGAGCAGGGAGGCGGTGTGGCGGGTGCGGGCCGTCATGGAGCTCGCGGGAGCGGTCGAGCCCGCAGACGGGTCGAAGAGCTCTGCCGCGAGGGCGTCCACGATGGGAGTTCCCGTCCCGTCCTCGCCGCCCGCGACGAGCAGGGCCCCGCTGCCGAGGAGCGACGCGGTGTGGTGGGCCCGGGCCACGTTGAGCGCGTAGGGGCTCGGGGCAAAGGAGCCGGGAGCGCCCGCCGCCGGCGTGTACTCCTCGACGGAGGACAAGACGCTCGAGGCGTCCGACTTCCCGCCGATGACGAGAACGTGCCCGTTCGCGAGCCGGGTGGCGGTGTGCTCGGTACGCGCCGCGCCGAGGGCGCCGGCGGCGGAGAACGTGCCGCTCGCCGGGTCGAAGAGCTCCGCGCTGTTGAGCGAGTTGCCCAGGCCATCGTCGCCGCCCGCGAGGAGCACGCGCCCGTCGAAGAGAACGGTCGCCGTGGCATTCACCCTCCCGACGAGCAGGGCGCCGGTGTCGGCAAAAGTCCCCGATCCGGGATCGAAGATCTGCGCCGACTGGCTCGCACTGCCGCCCACCAGGCCGCCGGCGAGAAGAACCCGGCCGTCGCCGAGGAGCGCCGCCGCGTGGCCGGTGCGGGCGAGACCCGAGCCGCTGGCCATGAGGGAGGCCCGGCCGCCGGCCCGGGCGCCCGGGAGAGCGGGGCTGGGCGGCGCGGAGCAGGCGGCCCCGCCGAGGAGGACACCGGACAAGAGGATGTACGCGAGCGTGTGGCGCATGTCGTCCTTCCCATCTCTCGGGTGCGTCGCCGGAACGTGGGACCGGCGAAGGAGAGCTTCCCCGCTGCGCCCACACAGCAATCACCGCTCCACCGGGGGGGGGCGCTCGGTCGGCCCTGGGATCAACACCCTCGGTCCGCGGGGGCGGGGCAAGGCCCTGGTTCAGGCGGGACCCACCCTGGGTCCGGGACCCACCACTCACCTTCACGGAGCGCCAAAACGACGCCCGGTCCGGTTCCAGTCTTGTCGGGGGATTACCGCAGCGGCGACGCGTCCCTCACCCGGGCCACGCACTCACCGGCGGGGCATCGAAGGATGAGCGCTCCTTTCGAGCGCTCGCCGCCCGGGTGGGCCCAAAGCTTGGGCCGGCCGAGGAAAAGGAGAAGCCGGGAGGATCTTCTCCTCCCGGCTTCGGGAACTGCCTCTTGCGGGCTCTAAGCTGACGCCTAGAACCAGCCTTCCACCTGCGCGCCGAAGGTCGAGCCGCTCGTGGCGGTCCCGCCGGCCGACGACGCGAAGTTGACCGGGCTCGACCCGCCGGTGGGCGGATTCTGGTGGTTGGCGCCGCTGCTCCAGCTGCCGTACGTGTAGAAGAGACGGAACTGCGGACGCATCCAGAACCCGTTCTGGCCATTGCCGACCTTCGGGGCGAGGGTCGGAGCGATGCAGAACTTGGTCAGGTTCGCATCCTGGGCAGAGGCGGCCGAGGTGTAGACAGGGCTGTTGCTGTAGGTGTTCGCGGTGTAGCCGATGTCGCCCTGGATGAGGAAGTAGTCGCTGAACCAGTAGTAGGGCCGCGCGAAGAGGCCGTACTGCTGGGAGGTGATGTTGCTCGCGCCGGGGTTGCCCCAGGTCTTCGACTGGTACATTCCACCGATCCCGACCTGGAACTGAGCGTTGGGGGCGATCATCAGCCAGTCGAGGACGCGGAGCTGCTGGTTGTTCTTGTTGAGCGGGTCGGTGGTGGCGCCGCCGCCGAGCGAGGTCGTGAAGCCCGTGCCGCCGGCGAGGCCGCTGATGTTGCCCATGCCGGAGTTGATGGCATTGGCCCACTGGAACGTCAGGGTGTTGCTGGAGTTGCCCAGGAACCCGCTGTAGTTGTGCTCGAGGGTGAACCACCAGCCGGTGGTGGTGTCGTCCGACGGCAGCGGCCCGAGAACGGTCGAGTTCCGGGAGACGCTGACCACGTTCACATCGATCATCAGGGTACCGAAGCCGCCGAGCGGAAGCCCCTGCAACCGGAGGTCGGGGCGGAAGCCGGCGATGTCCGCGCCGGTGTTCGCCGCCGGGGTGCCCTTCACCGGCTTGTAGGAGAAGACCGAGAAGGAGAGCTTCCCGAAGCCAGTGTCCAGGTTCTCGAAGCCGATCCCGGTGTCGCTGGTGTTCAGGTAGAAGAAGTCGATCATGTCGATGTTTTCACGCTCGTAGTACTGCTTGCCACCCCAGAACGTGATCCCGTTCCACTGCGGGAACTTGGCCTTGAAGTAGTTCTGCTGGATCCCGAACGGGGTCGCGGTGCCCGTCGGCTGGGCGGTGTCCTGGTCGTAGTTGAACATGAGGCCCGCGGTGAACACGGCGCCATCGTCCTCCTTCACGAGCACTCCCTCGAGGCCCCACTCACCGTAGTTGTCGCACTCGTTACCGAGGCGGAGCTTGTAGTCCATGGTGGGGGTCTTGAAGCAGGTCATGCCCCCGCCCTTGCTGTTCCCGGCGAAGCCGTCACGGAAGTACCCGAAGAAGTCAACCCCGGGCACCGCGTAGGCGGGCGCCGCGTAGGCGACAACCGCCAACGCAAGCAGTGCTGCCTTGATCGTTCCCTTCATGTGGTCTCTCCCTCGATAGGTGAAACTGACCTCGTCCTTCGTCTGCATCGGGGCCGCTTCAAAGACCCCTACCTCACCGACTTCCCGAAGTCCGAACGGCCCGACGCTGCTTCCTTCCCTGTCGCTCCGTCCGGATCCACTACTACCACGTCGTGTTGCCCGGTGGGACAACTCGGTTGGTTGAGTTTTCGGCCCCTACGACCTCGGATCGCGTCCGCGATCGTATCCCCGCTTACGACGGGGCAGGGAGCCAGAGGTTCCCCTCACGATCGCTTGCCAACACCTCTTCGCTTCGACGATCACCGCTCACCGAAGCCGTGCACTACGGGTCGCTACCACCCTTGCGGAGACCAGAGTGCCCGGCATGGGCTAGACCCGGCACTCCCCCGTTGGATGGTGAGGGGATGCTACCCGATCCCGCCGTCAGTCGAGCAAAGAATCATCCTCCGATCGCCACCCCGATGGACGGCTGGCGAGCCCCCTGGAGGTACCGGGGACCCCTTGAACATGGTAAATCCTGACATTCATGTCATGGTGCGTAGCGGTGGACGCAGCTCTCCCGACTGTGCTCCCTCCTGCGCCGATGGGTTCTTTCTCGGGAAGGTCCTTTCCATCGGGCGAGCCGCTTGCCCGCGCGCTCTCTTTGGCCTCCCGCTGGACCCGTGAACCGGAGCTCGACGTGTTGGACGCATGACGACTGGTGAGGATCGGGGGACGCCGCTCGTCTCTCGGTGAGCCAGGCGCTTCGTCGGCAAGCGGCGAGGGAAGCACGAAGGGGCTCAAACCTCGTTCCCGCATGAGCTCCGCTCTGCACCGCTCGGGAGCGCCCCGGCCTTGGACTCTTGAAAGTGGTGTGCGTGGTCGCGGCCCGGACGGCGGCCTTGCCCGGCTCGGCCGCAATCCTTCGCCCCACGATCGAGATTCGGGGGCGATGGCGGGCCACTCTGCTTTTGAATCAGGGGGCCACAGCGGGGGCGTCTTCCGCAGCAGGGGCCTCGTACCTGAAAGCCCCTCCAAGCACTCCGCCCCGGCCCCGCGTATTCCTGACTTCCACCGAGACGCGCCCTGGCTTGTGTGGACCGGCGACGGCCACCGCCAGGTCGCCCCGCATCTCGAGAATCTCCGCCTCCCTGCCGCCTATGATCACCGTCGAGCCGGGCAGGAAGTTCTGGCCGACGATTGTGACCTTCGTCCCCGGTGGTCCGGAGGACGGCGAGACCCGGATGACGATGGGAGCGGGCGGCTCGGAACCCTGTCTGCTGTCGGCGAGCGCGGGTGCGGCGAACAGGGCCAGGGCGGCGCCGAGAAAGAAGGCCGAGCCACGCAGCATCGAGCTAGAAGATAGCACCGGGGCATCGCAGGGGCCCGGAGCCATTCCACCTGGGGCGCGCGTCGACGCGAAAATCGCAGTCTCGGGTGGGTCTGGCGCCTTCTCGGCCGGGTGGTATCCTGCGGCCCCGCCCGGAGGCCTCATGAGCACTCGCCGCCCGCTCCTTGCCGTCGCAGTCGTCGCCTGCGCCTGTGCGACGAATCGATACGAGGGAGGCGCGGAGTCCCCCATCCGGCTCGACACCCCGCCGGCGGTGGGCTGGGAGCCGGGGGGACCGTACCCGCTGAACCTCACGGTGTACAACGCGAGCGGTGGGCGGCTTTCGCTCGTGAAGCCCGAACCCGATGCGGCCCAGGTGAAGGTGTTCCGGGATTCCGGGGAGCTCGTCTGTCAGACGAACCGACCGACCGAGAAGGTGTACGAGGGGTGGGCCGCGATACCCGTCTCCTCCTCCTCCGGGCTCACCTTCACCGTGAGCATGGTGCCCTTCTGCGGAGGGAAGCTTTCACCAGGCGTCTACCGATACGAGGCCACCTACCTCGCGAACCGCTGCAACAGCGGGAGCGAGTTCGTCTGGACCGGCACCCTGGGCCCGCAGGGCGGGCGGATCGCGATCGGAAAGGACCTCTCGACCGACCAGGCGGCACTCGCCGCCGCGCTGGAAGCGACCCCCAATGCGCTCGGCTTCGCGGAGCCGACGACGCCAGGGGAGCAGGGCGGGGCGAGCGGGGCAGTGGCCGCGCCGGCTGCCGCCGCTATCCCCGTCAGTCCCGAGGCCGTCCGCGCCTGCGTGGATCGCGAGCTTGCCGCGCGCAGCCTGAACGCGTACGGCGACCCCGAGGGCACCCGATACGAGGGGGACAAGCCGCCGGTGGAGGAAGGGGGCCGCATCCTCTACGTCGCCAGCCGGAACGCGGAGATCCGCGCCGCCTGCAAGATCCCCGGCTTTTAGAAGAGGACCGAAGGGACTCGTCGGGCTCTCCACCCCGGCTGTCAGGAACGCTTCCGTTCGCCCAAGCGGATGAGCACTCTCGAGATGCGAGGGACGCGCTCGCGGAGGATCCGCTCGGCCCCGATGGCCTTCTGACGTGCAGAGGCGACGGACGCGTCGGCCGGGAGGGCCCAGCTGAACGAGACGCGGAGGCCCCCTTCCGTCCGGGTGACGACGAGGTCCTCCACCTCGGGAGCGTCCGGCAAGGCGTCGAGGGCCTCGCGCACGCGGGCGCGGTCCTCCGGGTCGGCCTCTTCCACCGCGAGCCCCAGGTCGAGTTCCGCCACGGGCTCCGTGTGCACGTGAATGGCCGACAGGCGGGGAAGGTCCTCCCGCAGCTGCGACTCGAATCGGCGCACGAGCTCGTCCACCTGGCCCACGGAGAGATCGCCCGGGACCTCCAGGTGCACGTCGAGCGCATCGAGATCCCCCGCACGGTGGCGGCGGATGGCGTGGGCACCCAAGCCGAGCCGGGCGGCGGCAAGCCGGACGAGCGTCAGAAGCCCCTCGGCGCCCGAGGCGACCGGCTCGACGTGGACCACCACGTCCGCGTTGGGTACCTCGCCGCGGACCGCGCGCTCCACCTCGCTGGCCGTGTCATGGGCTCGCTCCAGCGACGCCTGGCGCTCCACCTCCACCGTGACGTCGGCGAAGACCCCGCCCCCGCTCCGCCGTAGCCTCACCTTCCGGACCTTGGCCACCCCCGCCACCCCGGCCGCCCGCGCCACCGCCTCGGTCAGGTCGGGCGGAGCCGTATCCAGGAGGTCGTCCACCGACTTCTTGCCGAGACGCAGCGAGACCCACAGGGCGACCCCGGCCACGCCCAGTGCCGCCACCGAGTCGGCCTTCCTGAGCCAGGGCGCCCCGAGCCCGTCGGCGAGGGCCACGCAGATGAGCCCCAGGATCACCACCGACGAGGACCAGACGTCCGTGGAGAAGTGGAGCGCGTCGGCTTCGAGCGCCTGGCTCCGGTACTTTTGGGCGGCGGCGGAGAGCGCCCGGGAGCGCGACAGGTCCACGACGATCGAGATTCCCATCACCGCGAACGACCAGGCGGTGACCTCCACCGGCACCTCGTGCACGAGAAGCCGCCTTGAGGACTCCCAGACAATCCAGGCACAGGTGGCGATCAAGAGCCCGGTCTCGAACAGGGCCGAGAGGTTCTCCACCTTCCCGTGGCCGTAGGCGTGCTCGCGGTCGGCCGGCCGCCCCGAAGCCCGCACCGCCACGAAGGTGACAAAAGCTGCGACGAGGTCGAGCAACGAGTGCGCCGCCTCCGAGAGGATGCCGATGGATCCGGTGCCCAGGCCGACGACGATCTTGAGGAGGGTGAGTCCCACCGCCGCCACGACCGATGAGAACGCCACCACCTGCTTCTCGCGGCGGGACGGGTCGGAGCGGGGATCGGTCCGCACGGGGAGGAGTCTGGCAGGGAGCGCCCGGGCGGGAAAGTGCGTCCCGATCGCACCGCTGGCCGTAGCCGTGATCTCGGCCCTAAAGAAGCAGCAAGGCGCGAGGGGTGCAGCATCGACCGTTAGAAGGAGGGGCCGGCCGCGGCCCACGGTCGGGTCGGCCCGCACTCCGCGCGCCACCCCTTCCGGCAACGGCCGGTTCGTGGCATCAAGGCTCGCGTGACGCCGGTCCACGACCCCGCCGCTTTCCTATCCCGTTGGCACTACCTCGGGCTGTTCGCGGTGATCTTCGCCGAGGAGGCCGGCGTGCCCCTCCCCATCCCGGGCGACCTGTTCATCGCCGCGATGGGCTTCCTGGCCTCCACGGGTCGTGCCTCGTTCTTCCCTGCCGCGGCGGCAGTCACCTTGGCAACCGTGCTCGGAGCGGCGCTGCTCTATTTGCTCTCCCGCCACGCGGGGCGGCGGCTCCTCTCCTTTGTGGGACGGTGGTTTGGCTACACGGCCGAGCGTCAACTGAACCTCGAGAAGAGGCTCCGGCGCAACGGCGTCGCCACCGTTGTCCTGGGACGGCTCATCCCCGGCCTGCGCATCGTGATGACCGTGGTAGCCGGGGCGCTCAGGCTCGACCACGCCACCTTCGCGCTGGGCACGCTCGTCGCCGCCCTCGTCTGGGCGAGCGTCTATTTCTGGCTGGGGTACGCCCTCGGGTCGGGGTACCAGCGGCTCGCGGGGCGGGGCGAGCTCCCCCACTGGCTTTTCTTCGCCGCCGTGGGAGTCCTGGCCGCGGTGGTCGTGGTCTGGCTGCGAGTTCGGGCCCGCCGCCGAGGGCCCCCACCTTCAAGCCGGGCCCGGGCTTGACCGGCCGTGCGGGGGCGCGCTCGCCTCGCCGCCCACCTCGGCTCTCGCGCTTCTTCTTCCAACCGTGCAAAGGGTGGGACTCGGGGGACTACGCCACTTGCCTCGCGGAGCCGAGGCTCCCCTCCGGTTCGCCACCTTTGCTGTGCGGGTATCCGCCGCTCGCTCGGACTGGGGGCGCTTTAGGCCCCCTCGGTCGGGCTTTGCCCTCGGTTAGCCGGGGAGGCGTAGCCCGAGAGTTCCCGCCAGTGCAGGAGGGCGGGCAGCGCCAGGAGGGCAGCCGCGAGGCAGGCGATCTCGCCCATGACCGCGAGTAGGCCGAACGAGATGAGCGCCTGGTTTCGGGCCACGAGCAGGGACGAGTACCCGATGATGGTGGTGAGGGAGCAGAGACCCACCGCCCCCCCGGTGGTCCGGATCACGTCGGCGATGGACCGCGCATGATCGAGGCGCCGGCGCTGGAAGACGTTCGTGGAGTAGTCCACGCCGATGCCGAAGGTGACCGGGAGGGCGATGAAGTTCAGCATGTTGAGGCGGAGGTGGAACGCGCTCGCCAGGCCCCCAAACCAGAGGATCCCCGTCCCCAGCGAGGCCAGCACCCAACCGGCGTCCGCGAGGGAGCGGACGCTCCGCTTTCCCAGGCCGAAGGCGAGGAGGACGAGCCCGACCACCCCCCCGAGGGAGAGGAGCGTCGCCCGGGGACCGTCTTTCTCGATGGCCTCGAGCACGTCCGCGAACATGAGCGTCGAGCTGGTCATGGGGATGGCAGGCCGCGGGAGAGGGATGGAGCGCAGTTCCTTGGCGAACGCCGAGACCGAACGGCCGTTCCAGGGGTCCATCCGCGAGGTCGGGTAGACCAGCACCGGTGCGCCCACACGCCCGTCGAGCTCGGTGAGCGGAAGGCGGAGGACCGCCGGGAGATCCTTTGGGCCGAAGGGGCGCAGGTCTTGCGGAGGCAAGACCTTGCGTAGCGCGAGCCGCCTGTCGGGCGGAAGGAAGGCCAGGTTTTCGGGCGTCGCCAGGGCGGCGATCTCGCGGACGAGGGGCAGCTTCGCCTCTTGGTCGGCCGGCACCAGCTCCCGGATCGAGAGGACGTCGCCGACCAAGGACTGGGGCGTTCTCTCGCGGTGCTCCTCGATGGCCCGGGCCACCTCGCGCGCCTCGGTCGCGTCGCGCGCCAATAGCGCGGTGGGGGAGAGAGGCCCTCCGCGCAAGGCGTCGATCCTCTCGTCCCACCACCCCGGCCCACCCGGGCGCAGCGCCGTCAGGTCGCGGAGCTTGCGGAAGTCGTGCTCGATGGGGTCTCGGGCCAGGCGGAGGACCAGCCCCGCCGACCCGGCCGAGAGCAGGGCCGCGGCCAGGACCAGGGAGCGCGGTCTGCGGGTCACGACCGCCGAGACGAGCTGGGTGAACAGTGGATGGGCCGGCCGCTGGCCCGCCCTTGGGATGGGCGCGTGGCGCTCCCAGGCCAGGACGAGAGGCGGCGTCATCAGGTAGGCCGCGATCCACGAGAACGCCATCCCCATCCCGCCGATGAGCCCGAACTGGTTGAACCCTCGAAAGTCGGTGGAGAGAAGAGAGGCGTAGGAGACCCCGGCGGCGAGAGCAGCGGTGAGGGTGGCAAGCCACGTCTGGTCGACCGCGCGCTCCATGGCCGCGATGGGCACGGACCCGTGCCGGCGCTCCTCCAGGTAGCGCGCGAAGAGGATGAGGCCGACGTTGATGCCGTTCCCCACGACGATCGAGCCGAGGAAGGCGGTGTTGGAGTTGAGGTGGCCGACCAGGAGGTCGGCGAGGCCGAAGGTGACGAGCGTTCCGCAGAGGAGCGGGATCCCCACCGCCGGCACCGCCTTCCAGGTCCGGTTGTAGATACCGACCGCGGCCGCGACCAAGAGCAGCACGAGCGCCGTGGCCCACAGGAGGTCCTGCGCCAGCGCTTCATGCTCGTGGATGCTCGAGGCGACGTAGCCGCCATACCCGACGGCGACCCCGGGCGCGTGCGTGGGGAGCTCGAGCGAACCCACGGCTGCCCGGATGGTTCGATCGAGCGCCAAGACCCGGGTGTAGTCGTCGGGCAAGCCCTCGAGCCGCACCACCACCGCGAGCGCCGTGATCTTCTCTCCCGGGACGCGGCCGGGGACTTCGCCCACGGCGTATCCTTCCGGGAATCGCTTCGCGAGCTCCTGCCTCCGGCTGGCCATCCTATCGAGGAGCTCCTCCACGTCCGGCGCCGGCTCCTCGGTGGTGGACCCTGCCCGCTCGCTCCTGACCCCCGAGGGCCGCCGGGCCCTTTCCCAGGCGATGCGCGCCTCGAGCGTGTCCCGAAGACGGACGAGCGCCGGGACCGTCGGGAAGAGCAGAAGCCGCGGGAGGTAGAACTCCCGCACCGGGTCGAACCGGGCCTCGATGGAACGGATGAGGCCCGGCGGTTCCGCCTCGAGCTTCTCCACCAGATCGTCCGCCAAGATCTCGAGCGCCACCGGGTCGCCACCCGCGAGAACCACCGATTCCTCGGCCAGGCCCCCCATGCGCGCGGCGATGGCGGCGGCGTCCACGGTGCTCCGGCTGCGGGCTGGCAATAGCTCAGAGAGGTCGGGCCGCAGGTCGGAGTAGAGCCGCGCCGTGCCCGCCCCCCCGAGAAGCGCCGCGAGGGCGCAGGCGGCGAGCAGCGAGGCGCGGTGACGGTCTGCGAAACGGACCCAGCGTCCTGGGGGTCCCATGCCTTGGCCTTCGACCGGGAGGTTCATTGGGCCGGCGGATCGCATGCCGGGGGATCGAGGCGCGATCGACGCCCGGCGAGTCTTGAAACCTGGCAGGGCTCCCTTCATTCCTCGCCTCCGCGGCGGGCGGCCCTTTCCTCGGGGAAGAGGGTGCAGAGCCTCGGGCCCGCCCGGCCGAGCTCGAGGTATTCCAGTCCGTTACGGGTCATCGATCCGGCGTTGGCGTAACGGTCGGCCGCGTCGAGGTGCGGCTCGTGCACGTGGCCGAACACACCCAGGTCACACCCCTCGCTCCGAATCAGCTCGAGGCAGCGTGCGCGGAAGATCCTGGCGATCCGACGACCGGCCGCGGCGCGCGCTCCCCTCTCCGCAAGCGCGGCCGCGCCTCGGACCACCGCCAGCCGGCCGAACCGCCTCGAGATGCCGTTCCCGAGGCGGCCGACGATGGAACGGTTCACGGGGTCAGCCACGTCGCCGTGTGCGACGAGGACGCGACCCAGCCCCGGCCACTCGAGAACGATCCGCTCCTCACCCGCGGCGGGATCGTGGTTCCCGCGGGTGCGCCTGAGCCGGCCCATCGCGCGCAGGGCCTCGATCTCAGCGACCACCCCGGGATGGGCCTGTTCGCCTTTCCCCACCCCCTCGAAGAGATCCTCGAACACGTCTCCGTTCAGGATCACCGAGGCGCCCTCGAGGCGGGCGGTCCTGAGAAAGAGGGTCGCCAGTCGGGCCTTGGCCGGCGGGGTTCGCATCCCGAGGTGCCAGTCGCTGGCGATGCGAAGGACCGGTCCCACCGACAGCGTCTGCTCCCGGCCCACGGTCAAGCCTTCCCCCGCAGCCCGTCGTACAGCGCCTGGGTCCGACGCCAGGCCAGTTCCTGGATGGGCTTCAGCACTGCCGGATCGCGGGCGGACCCGGGGCGTCGTTCCACGGAGATGGGCTCGCCCAGGGCCACCCGGAGCCGAACCGGGAGCGGCAGCGGGGACCAGAACGACAGCTTCCCGAGCCGGAAGCCGGGATAGGCGCGGGCGCCCCCCACCACCGCGAGCGGCACGATGGGGACGCCCGTCATGAGCGCGAGCCGCGCGAACCCGAACCGCCCCTCCCAGCGCAGGCGGTAGAAGTCGCGAGATGGCTGAGCCTCTCGCGTGCCGCCGGGCGTGACGAGCAGTTGCTCGCCTCGCTCAAGCACCGCCAGGCAGTCTTCCTCCTCGACGCCGATGATCCCCACGAGCTCCTTCAACCTGGGCAGGCCGGGAAGGACGCGCTCGATACGCGACCTGTTCGCCACCACCCGCAGCGGTGTGTGCGGTTCGCCCCGTTCGTAAAAGCCCTTCCACTGGAGGAGGTACCCCGCCAGGACGAGGTCGAGCACGAGGTAGCCTGCGCCGTGCAAGGTCACGTAGATGCAGGGGCCAGAGGGGGGTGGTCCCCCCTCGAGCGCCATGCGGTGATACCGCGACATGGCCCACGCCCACGGCAGGATCAGGCGGCGGTACACCGGGCGGGAACCGTCCATGGGAGGCGGCTCCGGGCTTGCCCCGCCGGCTCCCGTCCCAGGGCTCATGCGCCCCCCAAGAGCGGACGCCTCAAGAGGACCGCTCGCCCGAGGAGCGCCGACGCGGCGGCCGAAGCCTCCCGGGCGAAGGCTGCCAAGAGCTCGGGCTCCGCCGTCTTGGGAGGTGTGAGCGGGGTACCGAACCAGTAGTCGAGCGGGACGGGGAGGGGGAACGGGGGCAGCCAGAGCGAGCTCCTCCGGCCGAGAGCCAGCCGGAAGGGGTGTTGCTGGTCGGCGCCGGCGATCGCCACCGGCACGACCGGGGCCTCGGCCAAGGTCGAGAGGCGTGCGAACCCCAGTCGGCCGCTCCAGTCGAGTTGGTCCTCGGGACCGTAGAGCTCCCGCGTGCCACCGGGGAACACCAGCACGGACTCGCCGCCGCGGAGGGCGGCGAGGCCGGCTTCCTCGGTCGCCTCGATGGTGCCCACGTGCCGGCGCAGCCAGGAAAGGCCGGGGATGCGGTGGAGGGAGGTCCCGCGCCTCTCCATGGCGCGGAAAGGGAGGCGCCCTGACTCCCAGAACGTGAGGAACCCGAGCAGGATCACCTCGAGGTAGAGGTAGCCCCGCGGGTGCTTGGCCACGTAGACCACGGGCCGATCCATGGGCACGCCGTCCAGGCCATGAACCCGGGGCCGGTACCAGATCTTGAGTCCCCGGGTCAGCGGAGCGAGGAGGGCTCGCTGGCGCCAGGTGCGAGGGAAGCGCTCGGGGTTCCGGGGCGCGCGATCCTCTGGTCCGATCATGCGGGCTGCGGAGTCGCCTCGAGCCAGAGCGGCGACTCGGCAAGGGTGGCCTCGTAGACGTGCGCCACGCGGGCGGCCACGCGGCTCCAGCAGAGGGCGTCGGCGCGGGCGCGTCCCCGCACCACCAGCTGGGCGCGGAGGTCCCGGTCCTGGCCCACCCGCCACAGGGCATCGGCGAGGGCTGCGGAGTCGGACGGCGGCACGAGCAGCGCCGCCCCCCGCGCCGCCTCCGCGTAGCCGGGCAGGTGGCTCGCCACGACCGGGCACCCGGCGGCCATGGCCTCGACGATCACCATGCCGAAACTCTCGCCGCAGATCGAGGGCGCGCAGAACACGTCGCTTGACCGGTAGCGCTCGGCGAGCTCTCCGTCCGGAAGGCGTCCGAGTAAGGTGACCCGAAGCCGCTCAGCCTGCAAGGCGAACCGTTCCCTCGGCCCGTCGCCCACCACCGTCACCCGCACCGGTCGGCCCTTCGCGAGGAGGATCCCCGTCGCCTCGAGGAGCACGGAGAAGCCCTTCCGCTGCTCCCCGAACC
>Ga0335069_10006113_pt1 | contig 17547 bp, 18 predicted proteins | sample Lox_Sample_11_FD_206714 | JGI IMG/M metagenome (GOLD analysis project Ga0335069, IMG submission 206714) | Soil microbial communities from Loxahatchee National Wildlife Refuge, Florida, United States - Lox_Sample_1.1 | ecosystem: Environmental > Terrestrial > Soil > Wetlands | place: USA... | reverse complement strand
GGTCTCGGCGAACAGCCCGGTGATGTTCTTCCAGTTGAGCAGGTTCCGGATGTCGGCGAACGCCGTCACGTCGAAGCGGCCGAGCTTCAGGCCCTTGTTGATCCGGAGGTCCAGGTACTTGGTCCACGGAGTCGTGGCGGAGTTGATGTCACCCGCCTGCGCCGCCGTGAGGCCGAAGTTGGTGCCCGGCGCCGTCTGCCCGCCGCCCACGTTGAGGAGCGGCGTGTAGGGGAGACCGGAAAGCACCCGGAAGGTCGCGAACGCGCTGACGTTCTTGAAGATGTTCCCGACCGTCGTCCCCTGCTGCCAGCCCTGGGGCACCGTGAAGGACAGGGCGCCCACGATGTTGTGGGACCGCTGATCGTTCACCGCGCGGGCCTGCTCCGCCGGGGGCAACACCGAGCCGGTCACACCGGAAATCGACCGGGCGTTGGTGTTCAGGTACGTATAGGGCGACGACCCCGTCCCGTTCGCGACTTCGTACGTGTACGCGATCTGGGCGGTGAGCCAGTTGCCGAGGCGCCGGTTGATCTTCAAATCCAGCCCGCGGTCGTAACCGAAATCGCCGTTGGTCAGAACGTCGATGGTCAGCTGGCGGCCCGGGTTGGTCGGGTCGTTGTAGTTGAAGATGCGGTACGACAGGTCCGACACCTTGCTCTTGTTGTAGGCCGACACGTCGATCACCAGGTCGGGATTGAACGCGTGCCGCGCGCCGAACTCGAACAGGATGGTCTTGCCGAACCCGACGTCACGCCCGAACCGGTCGTTCGCGTTCGTGAAGGTCAGGTCGTTGTTGATGCCCTGGAGCAGGGTGTTGATGTCGGGCGACTGCACCTGGTGCGAATACGACAGGTGGAAGTCGGTCTGGTCCGTGATCGGGAACGAGACCCCGATGCGCGGGGACAGCGTCGAATGCCCGACGCCCGGCGTGAACACCTTGGCCAGCGACGCCTGGTACGCCGCGTCGTTGGTCGCCGAGGTCTGATCCCAGTTCGGATCCGAGAACGTGAACCCCGGGGTGTTCGAGAACAGGGCCTTGCTGTTGAAGTAGTCGTACCGGATGCCGAGGTCGATCACCACGTCGCCCAGGTCGAGACGGTCCGACGCCCACGCCGCGCCGTTGATCGGCTTGTCGTGGTAGGCATCCATGAAGATCTGGTTGATCAGGCCGCCGGTCCAATACGCCACGTCGGACTGCCGGATTTCGCCGCCGAAGGTGAAGCGGTGATACCGGTTGGCCTGCCAGTCGACGTTGGCCGTGCCGTACAGGCGCTTCTCCTGGTACAGCTGGTTGCCGCCCGCGTTGTTGCCGATACCGACGGTGTAGAAGCCGCCCGACGCCATCGCGTAGGGGTTCTCGCGGTACGGCTGCGCCAGGTTGAGCTGGGTCTGGCCGAGCAGCGGGATGCGGTCGCCGCTGTTGGTGCGGAGGTTTTTGACGATCTGATCGGGGTCGTTGAAGAACTCCGAGGCGAACGCGCCGTACCCGCCGAAGTTCAGGGTCGAGAACTCCAACCCGCCCGTCGGACTCCGCGAACCCGCCTCACTCGTCGGGTCCAGGATGCCGGCGATCGTCTGGTTCGTGCCGTAGGACGCGATGACGTTGAACGACAGCGCCCGGTCCGCCGACTTGAAGAGCTGGTGGTTCCAGTTCAGGGTGTAGGTCCGCTGCCAGTTGTGATTGCCGCTCTGGGCCGCCGGATCGCCCACGAGGGTGCCGGGCCAGTTGCGGTACTGCTGGCCGCCGGCGAGCGCGGAGAGCGCCACCGAGGAGCCCGACCCGTAGAAGTAGGTCAGCTTGCCCTGGAGGTTGATGACCGTGTTCCAGTCCTCGGGGAGCCGGATGCCCTGGCACGCGAACCCGTCGTTCTGGGCCGCGTCGCACTGGCCGCTGTACTGCACGAAGCGGGGCAGCGTCACCCGCTCGACGCCGGCGCCGCCCGAGTTGTTCACGGACACCGTCGTATCGACGCCGGCGAGGGTATAGCTGGGGACGTCGCTCGCGCCGTAGGAACGGTAGGGCGAGGTCTGGCCCTGGAGCACGCCGGACACGAAGAACCGGAAGTTCGACAGCCCGGGGACCGGACCGCCGACCGAGCCTTCGAAGCGGTTGTAGCCGGCGCTGATCGTGTTGCCGAACATGCCGTCCGACGCCGCCGAGAAGGACCCCTGCATCTTCTCACCGCCAGACTTGGTGGTGTAGGAGATCACGCCCGACTGCGCGTCACCGAACTGCACCGGGAGCGCGCCCGTCGTGACCGAGGCCTCTTCCACCGCGTTGGTCTGGACACCCACCGCCTGCGCGCCGCCGTTGGCGGAGCGCACCGGCGCGCCGTCGATGTAGACGTTCGCCTCGCCGGGCCGGCCGCCGCGGATCGACACCCCCGCGCCGTTGCCCGACTCGACCACGCCCGGCTGCAGCGTGATCACGCTGCGGACGTTGTCCACCGGCAGATCGTTGATCTGTTCACCGGAGATGATCGACTTGGACGTCACTTCGTCACGCGGGACGATCGGGTTCGCCGCCGCCACCACGTTGATGCCGCCCACCACCACCGCCGACGGCTTCATCGGGAAGTTCTCGGTGAGCGTCTGGCCGCCGAGCACGCGCACGCCGGTCAGCTCGGTCGGCGCATAGCCGATGAACTGGGCCCGGAGCGTGTAGGTGCCGGGGGGCACGTTGTTGATGAAGTAATAGCCCTTGTCGTCAGTGACGGCGCCGAACGCGGTCCCGACGACGATCACCTGAGCCTTGGCGACCGCCTCACCCGCCTGATTCGTCACCGTGCCCTGAATTTTCCCCGTCGACTGAGCCGCCGCCGGCGTCGCCGCGCTGATCAGCGCGATCACCGTAAGCGCACCCAGCGCGAGGAAGCGCTTCAAGGCGCTTCCCACACGATGCGTCATGGAAACATCCTCCAAGTGCGTGAACGCGAGTGGACTACCGAACGGATAACGTGCTGACGACACGCCACCTCCCTTCGGGTGGAGGTTTCGAACGACGGACTGGATGGACATCGTACCGGCCTTAAAGTGCGCCCCGTCACAGAGGTCGTCAAGGAGACGTCACGGCCCCGTCACAAAGAAATGTCACCGTCCGGGGACATCACCGGCGGCGGCGAAGATGCAGGCCGGGGGAGACCCCCGCAAGGGGGAGCGTCAGATGAAGAGCAGGTCCCGCTGCGGGGCCCGTGGGGTCACCTCGGGCCCCGTTTCTCCCAGAAATACATTGATTTCGGTCCGCATCCCGAACCGCCCCGACAGATAGATCCCGGGCTCCACTGAGAACCCGATCCCCGCCATCAGGGCCCGGTCGTCCGAAGTTTCGAAGTTGTCGAGGTGCGGACCCGAGCCGTGCAGGTCCCGATCGATCGAGTGGCCGGTTCGGTGCACGAAGTGCTCGCCATACCCGGCCCGCTGGATCACGCCGCGGGCCGCGTCGTCCAGGTCCGCACCCGTGACCGGTGCGCGCGCGTTCCAACGGGTCCGGAGCAGGTCCACCGCCGCATCCCGCGCGCCCCGGACCGTCTCCCACACCTTGACGACTTCGGCGCCGGGGTTCGTCCCCGTGAATCCCATCCAGGTCTGATCCGCGAACACGGTGCCGCGCGCCGGGCCGGCCCAGAGATCGAGCAGCAGCACCTCGCCCCTCCCCACGACCCGGTCCGCGCCCGCGACCGGCTCATAGTGGGGATTGGCGGCGTTCTCCTGCGCGCCCACGATGGGCGGGTCGGTCGTCACCAGTCCGGCCCGCTGGAACGCGTCGAGGACCCGGCGCTGGACCGCGGTCTCGCGCACTTCCGCCCCGCGGGCGACCTCCGCCCCCGCCCACCGCAGCGCTTCGGACGCGATCACCGCCAGCGCTTCGGCCGCGCGCCGGTGCCCCGCGAGCTCCGACGGCGTCCACCGCGACGCGAACTGCGTCACCAGCGGCGCCGACGACACCACCCGGGCCCCGCAGCGCTCGAGCAGCTGGACCACACCGTGCGGGACCCGGTCCAGATACGGCACGTTGTCGTTCGCGGAGGTCTCGAGCGCCGCCACCTTGCCCTGCAGGAGGGCGGTCAGCGCCGCATGCAGCTCGGACCAGGCCGCGTACGGGCGGATTTCACCGGGGAAACCGGCGAACGGATGCAGCTCGATCTTGTGCGCCACCACGATCGGGGCGCCGGCGCGGGGCACCCAGACGAAGTACCGGCGGGTGCCGAGTCCCTTCACGCCCACCACCCGACCGGCGATGGGATTGAGTCCGTGGAAGTCGAAGAGGAGCCAGCCGTCCGCGCCCATCGCGGTGAGGGCGGTGCGGACGGCGGGGAGGTCGAGTCCGTCGAGTGGTGGCATCAGTGGTGCCGGGGGTCGGGAGCGGCCGCGCGCCACTCGCACGCCGCTCCGCCGGCGCCGCGGCAGCTCACGTGGAGCATGGCGCCCTCGAAGCCCGCGAACAGCCGCAGCAGCTCGGTGAAGGCGGCGCCGTACATCGCGCACGCGGCGCCGTCGGGAGTGGCACGGATGGCGAGCGTGTCGGAGAGCCGCACCACGGGAATGTCCTGCTCGCGGCGGAGCTCGCCGCCCAGCACCGCCCGCGCCGCCCGCCGCGCGACCCGGAAGCCGAGGGCCCGGGGCGCCGTCCGCGCCATGCCCCGGGCCAGGCTCGAGGCGCGGGCGGCCGCCCGCCGGGCGGCCCGCCGCCCCGCGTCGGCGAACACCAGGTCGGCGTCGGGGCGGCGCCCCACCAGCCGGAGCAGCGCCTCCACGTTGGACGCGTCAACCCGGGCGTCGCGACGGACCAGCCCCTCGTATTCGTTCACCTGCATGGCGACGGTGGCCGACATCCCCAGACGCTTGGACAGGAGCTCGTCGGCGAATTCGGCGAGCCCGTCTTCGACGGGCGTATCCAGGTTCCGGATGGCCTCGAGCACGGCGAGAGGGACAATGCTGTGGACCACGGCGCGGAACCTAGCACCCCATTGCGGAAGCCGGGAGCCCGGGCGAGCCTTACCATCCATGCCCGCGCCGAAGCCCACACCCCCCCCGACCACGCCCCCCGCGCCGACGGATGCCCGCCGGGCCGGTTTCGAAAAAGAGGCGTTGGTGCATCTCGACAGCCTCTACCGCGTGGCCCTCCGCCTGGCCGGGAACGCCGCCGACGCCGACGACCTCGTCCAGGAGACGATGCTCAAGGCGTATCGCTCCTGGGATCAGTACCAGCCCGGGACCAACGCCAAGGGGTGGCTCCTCACCATCCTCCGCAATTCCTTCATTAATGAATACCGGCGCCGGACCCGGCACCCGGAAACCGTGGACGTGGACACAATCGAGCCCTTCGCGGTGTTTGAGGATGTACAGGAAGACGACCCCCAGGGGGCCTTCTTCGACCGGATCGTGGACGACGAGGTGCTGCGCGCCATCGACGGGCTTCCGGAGGCGTTCCGCGAGACCGTCGTCCTGTCCGACGTCGAAGGGATGAGCTACCAGGAGATCGGGAAGATCCTGAACATTCCGGTGGGGACGGTGAAGTCGAGGCTCTTCCGGGCCCGGCAGATGTTGCAGGCCAAGCTGTACGACTACGCCGTGGGGATGGGCTACATCAAGGGGCGTCCGGCATGAAGTGTCGCGAGTGCATCGAACATCTCTACGAATATCTGGACCGGGAGGTCACGCCCGCGCTCGAGGTCGAGATCCGCGAGCACCTCGCGCACTGCCCCCCGTGCGGCGACAAGTTCGACTTCGAGTCCGCCTTCAAGAAGTTCCTGCAGATCAAGGCCCGCACCCAGGGCTGCCCGCCCGAGCTGAAGCAGAAGATCCTCCGCGAGCTCTTCAACGAATGAAGTGGCTCACCGGGGACGGCGTCGCCGCGGCGGTCGCCGTCGGCGCCGCGACCGCGTGGGGACTGGGATGGCGAGGAGTGGTGCTGCTCTTCGCCTTCTTCGTTTCGAGCTCCCTGCTCACCCAGATCGCGGGCGGGGGAGGCGGCCGCCGGACCGCGCGGCAGGTCCTGGCCAACGGCGGCGTCGCGGCGCTCGCCGCGTGGATCGGCTCCTGGTCCCTCGCCGCCGGCGCCCTGGCCGCGGCCACCGCCGACACCTGGGCCACCGAGATCGGTTCCTTCTCTCCGCGCCCGCCGCGCCTGCTCACCACCGGCCGGCCGGTCCCGCCCGGAACGTCGGGGGGCGTCACGCTCGCCGGCACGGCCGGCGGCCTCGCCGGCGCGCTCTTCCTGGGAACCGTCACGACCCTGTTGTTCCGGCCCCCCCGGCCGCCCCTCGCGCTGATCACCGTGGCCGGGCTCGCCGGAATGCTGGCGGACTCCCTCCTCGGCGCCACCCTGCAGGGCAAGTTCACCTGCCTCACCTGCGGCCGCGCGAGCGAGAGCCGGAACGCCGCCTGCCACGGCCCCATGATCCTCGTCCACGGAACGCCGGCCCTCGACAACGACGGCGTGAATCTCGCCGCCACGGTCGCCGGCGCCGCGACGGCCCTGCTGCTCTCGTGACCCGCCGGGATGTCGTGGTGGTGGGCGCCGGGCCCGCCGGCTCGGTGACGGCGCTGCTCCTCGCCCGACGGGGCATCCGCGTTCTCCTGCTCGACCGCGCGCGGTTTCCGCGCGACAAGCCCTGCTCCGAGTACCTGACGCCCGAGACCACCCGCGTGCTCGAGCGCCTCGGCGAAGGGATCCTCCCCGCCGTCGAGGCGTCGGCCCCGGCGCGCCTCACCGGCATGCGGATCGTGACTCCGGACGGGAGCTCGGCCGTCGGGCGGTTCCGGCCGGGCCCCGGCTACGCGCCGCCCCGGCCGTACGGATTCGCCCTGCCGCGCACCACCTTCGACCGGATCCTGGTGGACGCCGCGGTGGGAGCGGGCGTCGAGCTGCGGGAGGAGGCTACGGTCAACGACTTGCTTCGGGACACGGGCGCCGTAAACGGCGTGCGAACCGGGGAAGCGGGAGGAGGGAAGCGGGAGGAGCTTCGCGCCCGGATCGTCGTCGGAGCCGACGGGCTGAGATCAGTGGTCGCACGGCGTCTCGGGTACCGCCGCTCCGGACCGCCGCGGCGCATCGCCTACAGCGCCCACGCCGCCCTGGTCGCCGGAGTCGCCGACGTCGGGGAGATGCACATCGGGGCCGCCGGGTACGTGGGGATGGGCCCCATCGGAAATGGAGAGACGACCGTGGCGCTCGTCGTGCCCGCCGCGCGGGCCGCGCGCGAGCTCACGGACCCACGGGGCTTCGTGCAGGCCCTCGACCGGTTCCCGGGACTCCGTGGCCGCTTCCGGGCCGATCGGCTGACCCGGCCCGTTCTCGCGACCGGTCCCTTCGCCCAGTGGTCGCGGAGGTCCACCGCGGACGGCGCGCTGCTCGTCGGCGACGCCGCCGACTTCTTCGACCCCTTCACCGGCCAGGGGATCTACTCGGCTCTCCGCGGCGCCGAGCTGGCGGCGGACACGATCGCGGACGCGCTGGCGGCCGGGGGCGCGGGGCCCATTCCGGCGTTCCGGCTCGAGCCCTACCGCCGCGGGAGACGGCGCGTCTTCGGCGGCAAGTGGGTGCTCGAGCGCCTCATCGGCGCCGGCGTGGGGTGGCCGGCCCTCGCCACGCGCGTGGTCCGGCGGCTGGCGCGCCGCCCCGACCTCGCGGATCTTCTGGTGGGCGCCACCGGCAACTTCATCCCGGCGGCCCTGGTGCTGCACCCTGCCACCCTCACCGCCCTGATCGCCTGACCGTGAACGGCGTCGACGCCTCTCTCTTCCGCCAGCTGCTCGGCCGCTTCGCCACCGGCGTCACGGTGCTCACCACGCGGGGAGCGGACGGACTCCCGGTCGGGATGACCGCCAGCTCCGTGGCGGCGGTGTCCCTCGAGCCGCCGCTCCTGCTCGTGTCGGTGGACCGGAAGAACGTGATGCACGACGCGCTGGCGCAGGCGTCGCATTTCGTGGTGAACGTCCTGGCCGCCGACCAGGAAGGCCTCTCGCGGCGGTTCGCGACCCTCGAAGAGAACCGGTTCGAGGGCGTGGGCTTTCACCCCAGCCGGCTGGGTCTCCCCATTCTCGAAGGCGCCCTGGCCCACATCGAGTGCGCCAAGAACGCCGCCGTGCCCGCGGGCGATCACACGGTCTACTTCGGACTGGTGACCGGCGGCCGCGCGACCGACCACCGCCCTCTCCTTTATTACCGCGGCGGATACGCCAACCTCTCCGGCGGATGATCGGCGTCGAGATTCTGGACGATCCGTCGGCCGATCCCGCGCTGGTGCGGGCCGAGCTGTCCGATCTGGTGCTCCTGAACCGGTGGTTCGGGGGAACCCGCGCGGTGCTGGGCGCACTGCTGCCGCTGCTCCCCGCGGGCGGTGTCTGCACGCTGCTGGACGTCGGCACCGGGTCAGGAGACATCCCGCGCGCCGTGGTCCGGGCGGCGGCCCGGCGGGGGGTGACGGTGCGGTCCCTCGGCGTGGATCTGCTGCGCCCGGCGGCCCAGGTGGCCCGGCGCGCGGGGCTCGCCACCGTCCTCGCCGACGGCGGCGTGCTCCCCTTCGGATCGAAATCGGTGGACTTCGTGGTCGCGAGCCAGGTGCTCCATCACCTTCCCACGCCGGTCGCCGTCCGCTGGGTGCGGGAGCTGGACCGCATCGCCCGCCGCGCCGTCGTCGTGGCCGATCTGCGGCGCTCGCGCGTCGCGATGACGGCGATGTGGGCGGTGTCGTTCCCGATGCTCCTCCATCCCGTGACCCGGCACGATGCGGTCCTGTCCTTGCGGCGAGGGTATACGGCAGAGGAGATGGAGCGGATGCTTGCGGCGGCGGGAGTCCGAGCCACCGTCAAGCGCAGGCCCATCGCGCGGTTGGTTGCCGCCTGGCAGACGCGTGACCACTGAGCACTGACCACTCACCCCTCACGGTATGCTGACCATCGACCGCATTGCCATCTCGGCAGCGCCCGACCGAGTGTTCGCCACGGCCCGGGACGTCGAGCGCTGGCCCCGGATCCTCGGTCACTACCGCTGGGTGCGGGTGCTCGAGTCCCGCCCCGCGGGCGCGCTGGTCGAGATGGCCGCGTGGCGTCCGTTCGGACCGCTGCGTTGGCCCACGTGGTGGGTGTCCGAAATGACCGTCGATGCGCGGGCGCGGGAGATCCGGTACCGGCACGTCCGGGGCGTCACCACGGGGATGGATGTGGTGTGGCGTCTGTCCGCCGGGCCGGCGAGCGGAACGGTCACCATCGATCTCGAGCACCGCTGGGGCGGGCCCGACTGGCCCCTGATCGGACCCGCGGCCGCCGCGCTCGTGGTCGGCCCGGTGTTCGTGCACGGCATCGCCTCGCGCACCCTGGCGGGCATCAAGCGGTACCTGGAGACGGCGGAATGAGGGAGCATCGGCGGGTCGTGATCACCGGCGTCGGGGCCGTGACTCCCATCGGCACCGGCGCGCCGGGCCTGTGGGAAGGGCTGCGGCGCCGGGTCTCGGCCGTGCGGACCATCACGCGCTTCGATCCCACGCCGTTCAAGAGCCACATCGCCGCCGAGATCCCCGATTTCCGTCCTCAGGATCACCTCGACGCCAAGCGCGCCCGGCGCCTCGACCGGTTCTCCCAGCTCGCCGTGGCGAGCGCGCGGATGGCGCTGAGCGACGCCGGGATCGACACCGGCCGGGAAGATCCCGACCGGATCGGGACGATGATGGGGTCGGCGCTCGGCGGCGTGTCGTACGCCGAGTCCCAGGTCGGGAACTACCTGCGGGAGGGCGTGCGGGGCCTCGACGCGGCGCTCGCCCTCACCGTGTTCGCCGGGGCGGCGAGCTGCAACATCGCCATCGAGTTCGGCTGCACCGGTCCGAACGCCACCAACGCCATGAGCTGCGCCTCGGGGACCATCGCCGTGGGGGAGGCCTTCCACGTGGTCCGCGACGGCCGGGCCGACGTGATGCTCGCGGGCGGCGCGGAGGCGCCCCTCGCGCCGCTGACCTTCGGCGCGTTCTCCAACATCCGGGCGATGAGCACCCGCAACGACGACCCGGGCCACGCCTCGCGGCCCTTCGACGCGACCCGCGACGGGTTCGTGATGGGTGAGGGGGCGGCGGTCGTGGTGCTCGAGGAGCGGGGCCGCGCGCTGGCCCGCGGCGCGCCGATCTACGCCGAAGTGGTGGGGCACGCGTTCACCAACGACGCCTACCACATGACGGCGCCCCGCCCGGACGGGAAGCAGGCGGCCCGGGCGATGCGGCTGGCGCTCGCGGACGGCGGGATGGCGCCGCACGAGGTGGGCTACGTCAACGCGCACGGCTCCTCGACCCCGCTCAACGACTCCACCGAGACTCACGCCTTGAAACAGGTGTTCGGCGACCACGCCTACCGCCTGGTGGTGAGCGGCACCAAGGGCTACTACGGCCACGCGCTGGGCGCCAGCGGGGCCATCGAGGCCGCGATCTGCGCGCTCGCGATGGCCCGCGGCTGGCTCCCCCCGACCATCAACCTGGAACGCCCGGATCCCGCGTGTGACCTCGACTGCCTCCCGGGTGCCGGCCGCGAGCTGGTCCCCGAAGGCGTCGTGTCCAACTCCTTCGGATTCGGGGGCATCAACGCGTCGCTGGTGTTGCGGCGGGCGTAGCGGCGTCGGTAGATTGGCGCCGCTCTCTCACCTCCAAAGGACGTCCCCGTGAACGCACAGACCTTGCGACCCCTGGCGGCCGAGTTCATCGGTGTGGCCCTGTTCGTGTTTCTGGGCGCCGGCAGCGTCGTGGCCAACGGCATCACCACCGGCGCCCTCGGCTCGGTGGGCGTCGCGCTGGCGCACGGGCTCGCGATGGGGCTCATCGTCAGCGCCACGCTGTCGATCTCCGGCGGGCACATGAATCCGGCCGTCACGTTCGGCCTGTGGGTGGGCCGGAAAATCGAGGGCCGGCTGGCGCTGGGGTACGTCGTAGCGCAGCTCCTGGGCGGGATCGTCGGCGCGGCCCTTCTGCCGACGGTGTTCCCCACCCCGTCGGTCCGGGCGATGAGCTACGGCACCCCGCTGCTCTCCGCCACCACGACCTTCGGGCACGGCGTGATGCTCGAAGCCATCATGACCTTTTTCCTGGTGAGCGCCGTGTTCGGCACCATCGTGTCGCGCTCGGCGCCGAAGATCGCGGGCTGGGGCGTGGGCGTCGCGATCCTGGTCGACGCGTTGATGGGAGGCGCCGCGACCGGCGCGGCCATGAACCCGGCGCGCGCGTTCGGACCGGCGATCGTGTCCTGGACGCTCGGGGGCCAGGGGGTCTACTGGATCGGCCCGCTCCTCGGCGCTCTGGTGGCGGCCCTCGTGTGGACCAGGCTCCTCCTGCCCAAGGAGGGCTGAGGGCGGTCAGGGAGCTTTCGGGCCGCGCCGGTACAGCATGAAGGTGTAGGTCAGGAGAATCGCGGCCGCGATGACGTAGGCCGCGACTGCGTACCCGCCGGTCGCGGGCGTGCCGTCAGCCCACATGCGCATCCTCCGTGGCGATGGCGTACCGCTGCACCACGAACCCCACGTACAGGACCGTGAACGTGGCGAACCCGTAGAGGAGCGTCACCAGCATCGCGCCCGGGAGCGACGGCGCGCTCGGCTTCAGGACGATGGGCTGCGGGTGGAGGGTCCGGAAGAGATAGACACTCAAATGGATGAACGGCAGGAGCAGTAGCCCGAAGATGCCGAGCACGGCGGAGTAGCGGGCCCGCGCGCCGGGCTCGGCGACGGCCCCCCGCAGCAGCTGGTATCCGACGAACAGGAAGAAGAGGAAAAGCGTCAGCGTGAGCCGGGCGTCCCAGGTCCACCAGGTGCCCCACACGGGGCGGGCCCAGAGGGGCCCGGTGGTCAGCATCACGCACGCGAACGCCGTGCCCACCTCCGCCGAGCAGGCGGCGAATCGGTCGAACCGCTCGTCCTTCATCAGCAGGTAGAGGATGCTGGCCAGCCCCACCAGACCCATGGCGAGCATCGTCGACCAGGCCGCCGGCACGTGCAGGTAGAAGATCTTCTGGGCTCCGCCCTGAGAGGCTTCCACCGGTGTGAACGCGATGGCGCGCACGTAGACGCCCGCCAGGAGCAGCAGGCCGAACCAGTTGATCCACCGGCCCTTCGATCGGAGGGTCATTCGTCGACCGTAGTGGGAAAGAGGAGCGACGCGAGCGATACGAACACCAAGTCGTACGCGAGGAGCAACTTAAGCCAGCCTTCGACCTCACTCAAGGGACGGTGCGAGAAGAGTCGTGACGTCACCTGGACCGCGCCGACGAGGGGCGGGATGAGGAACGGCAGGAGCAGGACCGGCAGCATCAGCTCCGCGAAACGCACCCGGATCACGAGCGCGCTGAAGAGTGTCCCCACCGCCACGAAGCCGATCGTCGCGACCGCGATCACCGCGGCGAGCGGCGCCAGAATGTCCCAGACCGGCACGTTGAAGAAGAGCGCGAACAGCGGGAGCCCCACCGTTTCCACCAGGCCCACGAACACCAGGTTGGCGGCGAGCTTCCCCAGGTAGAGACTCCTCCGGTCGATCGGGGAGATGAGCAGTCCCTCGAGCGCCTGGTTTTCGAGCTCCAGCTGGAAGGCCCGGTTCAGGCTCAGCATCCCGGCGAACGTGAAGGTGACCCATAGAATGGAAGGGGCCAGGTCGAGCACTCCGACCGCGGTGGGATCCCGTCCGAAGTTGAAGACCGTCAGCACGAGGGCCGTGAAGACCACGGCCGAAATGAGGCCGACGCGGGTCCGGAGCTCGAGCGCCAGATCCTTCCGCGCCACCACCCAGGCGTCCCGCAGCAGCTCACCCACCGGCCACCACCCCCCGGTACCGCTCGCCGATCTCCGCCGCGGTCCGGCCGCCGCGGGGCGCCAGCTCCACCAGGCGGCCCGCCTTCAGGATGCCGATGTCGGTGGCGAGGTCGGTGCCCTCGTCCACGTTGTGGGTGACCAGCAGCGTGGCCCGGTTGCCTCCGCCGGCGAACCCTCGCAGGAGCAGGGACAGCTCCGAGGCGGCCACGCGGTCGAGTCCCGTGAAGGGCTCATCGAGGAGCAGGACCACCGGATCGTGCACCAGCGCGCGCGCCACCGCGGCGCGCTGCGCCTGCCCCCGCGACAGCGTGGCCACGCGCCGGTCCAGGAGGGACCCCAGGTCGAGGCGCCCGCCCAGAAGCTCGATGCGGTCGCCGAGGGGACCGGACGGAACGTGATAGAGGGCCCCCCAGAACCGGAGGTTCTCCCGGACGGTGAGCTGCCCGTACAGGAGCGATTGATGGCCGATCCAGCCGATCGCCGACCGGCCGCCTTCCACGCCGGCTTTCCCCGCGCGGGGCCGCAGGAGTCCGGCCAGCACCTTGAGGAGGGTGGTCTTGCCGGCGCCGTTGGGACCGAACAGCGCCAGCGTGCGTCCCGCCGGAAGCGTGAAGGAAACGTCCTGGAGCGCGGGGACCGCGCCGTAGCTGTACCGGACGCCTTCAGCCCACAGCATCGATGCGGGCGGCGAGCTCGTTCAGGTCGAAAGGTTTCACGAGGTATCCGCTGTGCCCCAGGTCCAGGACCTTCATGAGCGGCTCCATGCTCACGTAGGCCGTGGTGACCACCACGGGCAGCGTGGCGTGGGTGGAGCGGATCTTCTGCAGGAGGGCGATGCCGTCGGTATCGGGGAGGCGCAGGTCCAGGATCAGGACCTCAGGGTCGAACGACTCCAGCTCGCGCAGGGCCTCCGCGCCGGTACGGGCGAACGCCATCTCGTAGCGCGACTCGAAGAACCGCGCGTACGACGAGCGGAGCGCCGATTCATCCTCGACAATGAGCACGCGTCGGCGGGGTGGAGCCGCGGGCGGCATGGGCGACAATATAACCGATCGCCCCAACGCCCCGCTCGACGCGCGAAATTCGTCAGCCGGCTCCGCCCTCGAGCTCGAAGAGATCGTCCAGCTTGGTGAGGACCAGCAGGAACCGCAGCTCCTCGTTGGCCCCCCGCAGCGCCACGGTGACCCGCCGCTCGGCGGCGCGGCGCTGGATCAGCATCAGAGTGCCGAGACCGGCCGAGTCCACCTGACGCGTCGCCGACATGTCGATCACCAGCCGCCCGGCCCCCTCGGGAAGCTGATCGAGCAGCTCCACCGCGGTGCGCCGGAACGCCGTGCGGCTCTCCAGGGAGAGCGCCTCGGGGGCGGCCAGTGTCTTTTCGGTCGAGTACGTGGACATCTCTGACTCCGCTCGATTAGCCCGTGTGCTGTCTTTCCGAGGTCTGCAATTGCCAGTCCGGTGCCAAATCTTTAAACACTGTCAAAACAATGACTTAGCTGAACTGGGTGACCTCCCTCACGCACCGCGACCGTGGCACTCCGAGTGCGGTGGCGCAAAGTGCAAGGCTCGTTACGTTCGAGTCATGGCCGACCGCATCGAGACCCTGCTCGACGAGCAGCGCACCTTTCCGCCTCCGCCCGCCTTCACCGCCCAAGCCCACGTCCGGGACGACTCCCCCTACCGCCGCGCCCGCGCCGACCGCGAAGGCTACTGGGCGGACTGGGCCCGTCAACTCGAGTGGATGCGCCCCTGGGACCGCGTGCTCGAATGGACGCCCCCCCACGCCAAGTGGTTCGTGGGCGGGAAGCTCAACGCATCGGTGAATTGTCTGGACCGTCAGGTCCGCGCCGGGAAGCGGGATAAGGTAGCGCTCGTCTGGGAGGGAGAGCCCGGGGAAGTCCGGCGGCTGACCTACGGCGACTTGCTCCGGGACGTATGCCGCTGCGCCAACGCCCTCAAGTCCCTCGGCGTGCAGAAGGGCGACCGCGTCGCCATCTACATGCCGATGGTGCCGGAGGTGGCCGTCGCGATGCTCGCCTGCGCCCGTCTCGGCGCCGTACACACGGTGGTGTTCGGCGGGTTCTCCTCCGAGTCGCTCCGGGACCGCATCAACGACGCCCGGGCCCGGGTCCTCATCACCGCGGACGGCGGGTACCGCCGGGGCGGCCAGGTTCCCCTCAAGCAGAACGCGGACGAGGCCCTGGCCGGTACCCCGTCGATCGAGCACGTGATGGTGCTGAAACGCACCGGACAAGAGGTGCCGATGAAGGCGGGACGCGACCACTGGTGGGACGCGCTCCTGGACCGCGCGCCGGCCGAGTGCCCGCCCGAGCCGATGGACGCCGAGGATCCGCTTTTCATTCTCTACACGTCGGGGACCACCGGAAAGCCGAAGGGAATCCTCCACACCACCGGCGGTTATCTCACCCAGGTCTACGCCACCACCAAGTGGGTGTTCGATCTCAAGGACTCCGACGTGTTCTGGTGCACCGCCGACGTCGGATGGGTCACCGGGCATTCGTACGTGGTTTACGGACCCCTGGCGGTCGGGGTCACGGAAGTGATGTACGAGGGCGCGCCCGACCATCCCGCCAAGGACCGCTTCTGGGCGCTCTGCGCGAAGCACGGCGTCACGGTGTTTTACACGGCGCCCACCGCGATCCGGTCGTTCATGAAGTGGGGCACCGACCTGCCCGCGAAGCACGACCTCTCCCGGATCAGGCTCCTGGGCTCGGTGGGTGAGCCCATCAATCCCGAGGCGTGGATCTGGTATCACGAGAACATCGGGGGCAAGCGCTGCCCCATCGTGGACACGTGGTGGCAGACCGAGACCGGCGGCATCATGATCACCCCGCTCCCCGGCGTCACCACCACCAAGCCGGGGTCCGGCACGATCGCGTTCCCCGGGATCGACGCCGTGCTCCTGGACGGGGACGGGAAGGAGGTGCAGGTCGGCGGCGGGTACCTCGCGATCACCAGCCCCTGGCCGGGGATGCTGCGGACCATCTGGGGAGACGACGAGCGGTACCGCTCCGTGTACTGGAGCCGGTGGTCCGACACCTACTTCCCCGGTGACGGGGCCAAGCGCGACACCGACGGCTACTTCTGGATCCTGGGACGGGTGGACGACGTCCTGAACGTGGCCGGCCACCGGATCGGCACCATGGAAGTGGAGAGCGCGCTGGTGGACCATCCGGCGGTGGCCGAGGCGGCGGTGGTGGGCCGGGCGCACGACCTCAAGGGCCAGGCGCTGGCCGCGTTCGTCACGATCAAGGAGGGCAAACAGGCGACCGACGCCCTGCGGGACGAGCTGAAGAGCCACGTCGCCAGGAAGATCGGCGCCCTCGCCCGCCCCGACGACATCATCTACGCCGCCGATTTGCCCAAGACCCGCAGCGGGAAGATCATGCGGCGGCTCCTGAAGGACATCGCCGAGGGCCGGACCCTGGGGGACACCACCACGCTGGCCGATCCCGCGGTGGTGCAGAAGCTCAAGGTGCTCTACGAGGACAAGGAAGGTTGAAGGGAGGCGGGAGGGGGGAAGCGGGAAGAGGGAGTCGTGATCCTACTTCCGGAGGTGATGTCGGACGGTCGTGACGACCACGTTCCGGCGAAATAGCAGGGCCGTCTTGATCGCGTAGACGGTCTGGTTGTGCAGGAAGGCGTGCCACCAGCGCGCCGGCACCACCTCCGGCAGCACCACCGTGAGCCAATCCGGCTTCTCGGACTTCTCGACCTGGTCGATGTACTTGAGCAGCGGACCCACGATCGACCGGTAGGGCGAGACGATCACCTCGAGCGGCACGCCGGAGTCCCACAGGTCCCACTCGTCCTGCAGCTTCTGCACCTGCGCCGGATCGGTGGCGACCGCCACGGCGCGGATGTTCGGGGACAGGAGCAGGGCGTACGCCAGCGCGCCGGCCGTGCTCTTGGACACCCCCGCCACCGGCACCACCACCAGATGCTTCTCCGGCCACTCCGGCTGCCAGGCCTCCGTCGAGAGCTGGCGGGCATAGAACAGGTAGTGGCGGTTGATGGCGAGGAACAGGAACACGAGGGCCACGATGAGCAGGGCGCTGATCCACGCGCCTTCCGTGAACTTGGTGACCAGCTCGATGACCACCACCACCGCGGTCGCCACCGCGCCCAGCGACGACGCGACCAGGCGCCCCACCCGCCGCTCGCCGGCCTTCAGCGACCGCCGCACCATCCCCGCCTGCGACAGCGTGAACGACACGAACACGCCCACCGCGTAGAGGTGGATCAGGGCGTTGGTGTTGCCCTTGAAGATCGCGAGCAGGGCGCCCGCGACCACCGCCAGCATCAGGATCCCGTTCGAGAACACCAGGCGGTCGCCGCGGCTCGCGAGCTGCCGGGGCAGGAAGCCGTCGGTGGCCAGGATCGACGACAGCCGGGGAAAGTCGGCGAACGCGGTGTTGGCGGCGAGCACGAGGATGAGCGCCGTGGCGAACTGCAGGGCGTAGTACGCGGATCCCGAGCCGAAGGCGGCGTGGGCCAGCTGGGAGATCACGGTCTGGTCGCCCACCGGGATGATGCCGTAGCGGTGGGCGATGATGGTGGAGCCGGCGAAGAACACGCCGAGGATGACGCCCATCCACACCATCACGGCGGCGGCGTTTCTCGACTCGGGGGGCTTGAAGGCCTGAATGCCGTTGGAGATCGCCTCGACCCCGGTGAGCGCCGAGCATCCGGAGGCGAAGGCCTTGAGCAGGAGCCAGAGCGAGACCGCGGTGCCGGTCGTGGCCGGGAGG
>Ga0335069_10006112_pt1 | contig 17549 bp, 19 predicted proteins | sample Lox_Sample_11_FD_206714 | JGI IMG/M metagenome (GOLD analysis project Ga0335069, IMG submission 206714) | Soil microbial communities from Loxahatchee National Wildlife Refuge, Florida, United States - Lox_Sample_1.1 | ecosystem: Environmental > Terrestrial > Soil > Wetlands | place: USA... | reverse complement strand
TATTCGGCCTGGTGGCGCACGTTCTCGCGTCGCTGATGTGGCCGGGCGGGCGGCCGCCGATCACCAGGTCGGCCTCGTGCGCGGCGAACAGTTCCCAGAGCCGCTCGCTGCTGCCCACCTGCAGGCGGAGGTCCACGGCGGGATGGTGCGCGAGGAACGAGGCCAGCACGACAGGGAGCAGGTACTCGCCGGCGGTGGCCGTCGCGGCCACCCGGACCCGGCCGCGCTCGGGGTCACGGTCGCCGCGGGCGGCGGCGAGCCCCTCCTCGTGCAGGCCGAGGATGGCCCGGGCGTAGGCGGAATAGGCCTGGCCGGAGGCGGTCAGCCGCAGGCCCCGGCCGTCCCGTTCGACCAGCGGCACCCGCACCTCGCGGGCCAGCGCGGACAGCGCCGCGGACACCGCGGACTCGGTGACCGTCAGGCGGCGGGCCGCCTCGCGCACCGAACCCGCGTCCGCCACGGTCACCAGCGCCCGCAACCGCGCCACCGTCGTCACGAGCCACCCCTGAGCTAAGTGATCTATTGATCATAACGATAGTTACCCGAGCTTCAGCTTCAGCATTGGGGTCGGTTTGCCTGGCTTCCGCTGGCCTGCGCGCCGCCATCGATTCGATGAATGTGGCGCTCTGTGGTCTCTTTCGCGTACAGAGTCACATTCTTTGAATGGCGGGGAGTGACTGCTGGGGCTGAGGTAGCAGTTGGTGCAGAGCGGGCGGACCGTGAACGGGGCGCGGCGGCTGCGGGGCGGGGGCGGAGCGGCTGCGGGGCGGGGCGGGGCGGGGATGCGATGGGGATCACAGTCGCCGGAGGTGCGGGGACAGCGGCGGCTGCGCGATCCTTGATTCCGGATGAGATTCTCCGAGGCGCTCGTACTGCTGGCCGCCGGGACGGCCGGCGGCATCCTCAGCACCGCGGTCAGCATCGCCTCGCTGGTCACCTACCCGGCGCTGCTCGCGCTCGGGGTGCCGCCGCTCAGCGCGAACATGACCAACACCGTCTCGCTCGTGCTCACCGGAGCCGGGTCGGTCGCCAGTTCGCGGCCGGAGCTGGCCGGCCAGGGCCGGCGGGTGCTCCGGCTCGGGTTCATCACGGCGCTCGGCGGCGCGGCCGGGGCGACGGTGCTGCTGCTGACTCCGGCGGGCACCTTCACCGTGGTGGTGCCGGTGCTGATCGGCGGCGCTTCGCTGTTGCTCCTCGTCCAGCCCAGGATCAAGCGGCTGTCCCCGGCCGCGGATGGCGGGAACCGGCTGGTCCAGGGCATAGCGCTGTTCGCGACCGCCATGTACATCGGCTATTTCGGCGCCGCCGCGGGCGTCTTGCTGCTGGTGGTGCTCAGCGCGATGATCGACGAATCGCTGGTCCGGGTGAACGCAGTGAAGAACGCCATCTCGGGGACGGCGAACGGCATGGCCGCGATGTGCTTCGCGTTGTTCGGCGACGTCAGGTGGATGCTGGTGGTGCCGCTCGCGGCGGGTTTCCTCGCCGGCGGCTGGATCGGCCCGAAAATAGTACGGAAAGTGTCCCCGGAACCATTCCGGGTTATCGTCAGTATGTGCGGTATCGGCCTCGCGGTAAAGCTCGGCGTCAGCGCATACCACTGACGCCCGCGTCACTGACGCGGCCGCCGAAATGGAGTAAATAGAGCCTATTGAGCGAACTGTCGTGACAAAATTCCTTCACATATCTAGCCGGGGTAGTTTACTCTGTGCTAGTGAGCAAGTACTCCGGGTGAGATCCACCTGGGTACCAGCGGCGGTGGTCAACTCTCGCTGGAGTCGCGGTACCCGCCCGTGTGTAAGGCGGTACGGGGCTACGGGCGGTTCTGGCGTGGGTCAGTAAGGGAGTTCTGGCATGGTAGCGGTACTTGTTATTGCCATTGTTGCCGTCGGTTACATCGTCTCGACGCGCATCCACCCGCTCAAGAAGTGTCCGACCTGCAACATGAGCGGCAGGCACTTCGGCGGCGTCTACAAGGGCTCATACCGGCGCTGCCGCCGGTGCGCCGGCCGCGGCCAACGCGACCGGATCGGTACGAGGGTCATCTGGGGCGGAACCAACCACACGGGGGTCTTCCCGAAGAAGTAGCCTCCGCTGCGGAGGAGGTACCCTCCGGCGCGCGACCCCGCCCGCGCGCCCCCTCGCAGGCAGCAGCCTCAGCAGGCATTGCATTTCCGGGGAACGCCGGCCTCCCCGCCGCTACGGGGTGCCGGCCGCTACGGGGTGACGATGACCTTGCCGACGGCACCGCTCTCGGCCGCTTCGTGCGCCGCGGCGATGCCGTCCAGCGGGAACTTGTGCACGGGCAGGCTGGTGAGCTGGCCCGCGGCCAGGGCGGCGCTGATGTCGGCGGCCGCCTGTTCAATCGCGGCCACCGGCACGCCGTACAGCAGGACGAACTTCAGCGTGACGTTGGCGGTCATGCAGGCCCGCACCGGCAGTTCCGGGTTGGCGGCCTCGGCCGCGTAGGTGACGATCGTGGCGTGCGGCCTGATCACCGCCAGGTCGAGTGCCAGGTTGGCGCCGAGCGCCACCTCCACGACCCGGTCGACGGGACCGAAGGCCCTGACCTGATCCGCTGCGTCCGGCGAGCGGTAGTTCACCACCAGGTCCGCGCCCGCCTTCTCGGCCAGCGCCGCCTTCTCGGGGCTGCTCACCGTGGTCACCACGCGAGCACCGGCTCGTTTGGCCAATTCAATGGCGAAATGGCCGACTGCTCCGGCACCTCCGGCCACCAGTACGGTCTGGCCGTTGACCGGGCCGTCGGCGAGCAGGCAGTAGTGGGCGGTCACGGCCGGCACGCCGAGCATGGCGCCCAGCTCGAACGAGGCGCCGTCCGGCAGCGGCACCGCCTGCCGCGCGGGCACCACCGTCCACTCGGCGGCGGTCCCCCAGCGACGGCCGGCCGCGGCCATCAGCAGCCAGACCCGCTCGCCGGCGCGCCCGGGATCCACGCCGGCGCCGACCGCCTCGATGACCCCCGCGCCGTCGTGATGCGGGATCTGGAAGTCGGCCATGGGCCGCGGGACCGCCCCGGACCTGGCCTTGTAATCGGTGGGGTTGACGCCCGAGGCGTGCACCCGGACCAGGACCTCGCCCGGCCCAGGCTCGGGCCGGTCCACCTCCTCGACGCGGAGGACGTCAGCCGCTTTCCCCATTTCCCTGTACAGCGCTGCTCTCATAGATGCAGATTAGCGCCCTTGAAAACCTTGTCGACGGCGTTGCGGGGGCCGTGCAGGGCGAGGCCGGCGAAGCTCAGCTCGCCGGCCGGGACCGCGCGGACCACGGCCCGGTTGTCGTCGTCGTACCGCGCCTTCTCGCGGGCCTACGGGCTGGCGCCCGGTGACTACCAGCGGCAACTTCGGATCCGCTCGGCCCGGGGGCTCCTTTCCACCGGTGTCTCTCCGGCCCGGGCCGCGGCCGCGGCCGGCTTCGCCGACCAGGCGCACCTGACCCGGTGGTTCCGGCGGTATTACGGCGTCACCCCGGGCGCCTACCAGGCCGCGGCCGGGCTGGCGGGCCCTGAGTAAGATCGCGGGTCATGGAGCAGCGCGTTCTCGGCCGGACGGGACGGCCGGTTTCGGTGGTGGGGCTCGGCACCTGGCAGCTCGGCGCGGACTGGGGGGACGTGCCCGAGGCCGACGCAATGGCGGTGCTGCGGGCGGCGGTCGAGTCCGGGGTCACGTTCTTCGACACGGCCGACGTCTACGGCGACGGGCGCAGCGAGCGCATCATCGGGCGCTTCCTGGCCGGCAACGCCGGGCAGGGGATCATGGTCGCGACCAAGATGGGCCGCCGGGTCGAGCAGCGGGAAGAGCACTACACGCTGGAGAACTTCCGCGCGTGGACGGACCGGTCCCGGGTCAACCTGGGCACCGACCGGCTCGACCTGGTCCAGCTGCACTGCCCCCCGACCGCGGTCTTCGCCTCGGACGCCGTCTTCGACGCGCTCGACACGCTGGTCGCCGAGGAGCGGATCGCGGCGTACGGGGTGAGCGTGGAGACCTGCGGCCAGGCGCTGGCCGCGATCGCGCGGCCGGGCGTGGCCAGCGTGCAGATCATCCTGAACGCGTTCCGGCGCAAGCCGCTCGACGCGGTGCTGCCCGCCGCGGCCGCGGCGGGGGCCGGCATCATCGCCCGGGTGCCGCTCGCGTCCGGGCTGCTCTCCGGCCGGTACACCAGGGACACCACGTTCGCCGCTGGCGACCACCGCAGCTACAACGCGCACGGCGAGGCGTTCGACGTCGGGGAGACGTTCTCCGGCGTGGGCTTCGAGGCCGGCGTGGACGCCGCGGCGGAGTTCTCCGCCATCACCGGCGGCCTTCCCGGCGGGACCCCGGCGCAGTGGGCCCTCCGCTGGGTGATCCAGCAGCCGGGGGTGACGACCGTGATCCCCGGCGCCCGCAGCACCGCTCAGGCCCGGCAGAACGCCGAGGCTGCCGGCCTGCCGCCGCTGCAGCAGGCCGAACTGGACGCGATCGGGGGGCTGTACGACAAGTACTTCCGCGCCACGGTGCACGATCGCTGGTGACGGCGCCCGGCGCCGGCCGGCCAGCCCAGATAATCCCAGATAATCCGGCATCTCCTGGCGGCCCGGAAGCCACCGCGATCACCCGGAAGATCGTCGCTACGGACGATCACTGATTATCACGTGAGGGTAACTACAGCCTGGTAACCGTCGCCTGGATAGGTCGGCCGCATATCGTCATAGGCGACGGCATGATCGCCATTCACAGGAAATTCCCAGGTTAGCCGGGTGACTTCTGACCAACTTCGGAGTGTTTGCCTCTGGTGCAGTCGCGCCGTGCCGATCACAATTGAGTATCGAAGTCGCGTCTAAAAACCCCCAAAGCCGCTGAATTCCGGACAAAGTGAGGCGGGTGACCAGGGCAGGTGCTGTTGCGAACCGGGCGGCGGGACAGGCGTCACCCGGGCGTCCGCGACGAGGAGACCGCGCCTATCGGCGATAGCGGCCCGCGTAAGCGGGCCCGCCGGATCTTCCGGTCACCCAGCAGGGCGGCACTGGTCACCGCGCTCGCCGTGGGCGCGGTCGTCACGCTGGTCCCGGCCAGCGGCGCCGCCAGCGACATCGCCAGCGGCTTGGTGCGGGCCGTACGGCAGCTGACCGTGCCCTCGCGGAGCGGCCAGGCGTTCGCCGGGACCCCGGCGGTCGGGGCGCTGTTCACCACGTCCCCGGGCCGGCTGGGCCAGCATTTCTGCACGGCGAGCGTGATCCACAGCCCGGGCGGCGACCTGGCCATCACCGCCGCGCATTGCGTGACCGGCACCTCGGGCACCATCGAGTTCGTGCCCGGCTACGACAACGGCAACAAGCCGTACGGCGTGTGGACGGTGACCAAGGTCTACGTCGACCACGCGTGGGCTTCCTCGTCCAGCCCGGATGACGACTTCGCCTTCCTGCGGATCGGCCTGCCTGCTTCCGGCGTGCCGATCGAGGACGAGACCGGGGCGGAACAGCTCGCCACCGGTGCCCCGGCCAGCCGCCAGATGGTGCAGGTGATCGGCTATCCGAATGCCTCCAATCAGCCCGTCACCTGCCAGGACTGGCTCCGCGAGCCGATGGCCGGCCAGCTCGAGTTCGACTGCGGCGGCTACACGGACGGGACCAGCGGCGGCCCGTTCCTGAGCGAGGTCGACCAGGCGACCGGGCAGGGCATGGTGATCGGCGTCATCGGCGGATACCAGCAGGGCGGCTTCACCCCTCAGGTGTCGTACTCGGCCATGCTCGGGGCGAACGCGGCGGCCCTGTACAAGACGGCCGTAGCCGACGGCTAGGGGCGGCCCGGGCTAGGACGCCTCGCCCGGGGGCTCGGACGCCGGCTAGGGCTAGGACGCCGGCGGGGGGACGACGGCGTCGATCTCGGCCAGTTCGGCTGCGGACGGGGTCCAGTCCGCCGCGACCGCGTTGGCCTTGACCTGCTCGGCGCTCGTCGCCCCGGCGATCACCGACGAGCAGCCGGGCTGGGCGGCCAGGGCGCCGATCGCCGTCTCCAGGAGCGTGCCGCCGCGCGCCTGGGACCACGCGATCAGCGCCTCGACCCGGGCCAGCTTCTCCTCGGTCACGTAACCCTGGCGGGCGGCGAGCCTGGTCCCGGGCGGTATCGCCTGGCCTTGCCTGATCTTGCCGGTCAGCAGGCCGTTGGCGAGCGGGAAGTACGGCAGCACGCCGAGGCCGAAGTGCCTGGCCGCCGGGACGACTTCCGCCTCGGCCTGGCGCTCGAGCAGCGACCAGTGATTCTGCGCGGAGATGAACGGCGTGTGCCCGCCACGCGCCGCCAGGTGCGCGGCGTCGGCCAGCTGCCAGCCGGAGAAGTTCGAGTGGCCCAGGTACCTGACCTTGCCCTCGGCCACCAGCTCGTGCAGCGCCGCGATGGTCTCCTCGACCGGGGTCACCGGGTCCGGGGTGTGCAACTGGTACAGGTCGATGTAATCGGTGCGCAGCCGGCGCAGCGACTCGGTGACCGCGCGCCTGATGTAGGCACGCCCGCCCTTGGCGCCTGCCGCGGACCCGTAGCCCATGTCCGCGTTCTGGTGACCGAACTTCGTGGCCAGCACGACCCGCTCACGACGCGAGCCGAGGATCTCGCCCAGGGCGCGCTCGGATCCGCCGCCCCCGCCGTACGTGTCCGACGTGTCGAACAGGGTGATGCCGGCGTCGATGGCCGCGTCCACCACCGCGCGCGTGCCTTCCACGTCTAGGCGGCTGCCGAAGTTGTTGCAGCCGAGCCCGACAACCGACACCAGCAGTCCCGACTGCCCCAGGGGTCTATAGCGCATGACCACAATCTTAGGGCGGGAGCCGGGCGGGAGTTCCGTCCGGAGTGGCACGCGAAAGCGCGGAGCTGCGCAAAACCTGCGATTCCCGCCAAGATCCCGGCGGCTGCCCGGCAGCCGGCCGGGCTCTCATCCCCGGCTATCCGCTTGCCGGGAAATATCCTTTCACCAGGCATAACCATAAATGCGCGCCGGGCTTTAAATATCCGGCCGGAATGTGGTCCGGCGGCCGTCGGGCCCGTGCGGAAATCGCCGCTCACCGGCGTGGAGTTTCCCTCGTTCCGGTACGCCCGGGGCCAGGTGCGGAAACCGGCCGGCCGGGTGCGGCCGCGGAGGTCCAGGCACCACGGCCTGGAGGTCGCGTCCCCGGGCAGAACCGCAGATCGGGGCCGTATCCGCGCGGTGCCCAGGCGGTCTCTGCCCGCATCCGCCCGGCGTCGCCCGGCGTCCGGTCCGCGAAACCCGCAAGACCCATGGGTTACCACTAGTGAACACAAGCTTAACGCCGCCTTTATGATCGCCACGGACAGAAGTGACCCCGAGACAGATGTGTCCTGCCCAGGCGGGACGAGCGTCGATTCTGGGGGTGGCGTGCAATCCCATATGGGATAGCATGGCGATTACGGACGGTGGGTGGCAACGCATTGCCACGCAATTGCGAGAAACAAATCCGGCGGCGCGGGAATCCGGGAGGCGTCATGCCAGAGCCGACGGAAGGACCGACTGTGCTGCGCATCCTGCTGGGCACCCAGTTGCGGCGGCTGCGGGAGAGCCGCGGCATCAGCGCGCAGGAGGCGGCCCGGGCGATCCGCGGGTCCGAGTCCAAGATCAGCCGCATCGAGCTTGGCCGGAACGCCATCCGCGAGATCGACGTGCTCGACCTGCTGTCCTACTACGGTGTCGGAGCGGTCGAGCGGGAGCAGTTGCTGAGCCTGGCCGAGCAGGCCAACCGGCCCGGCTGGTGGCACAGGTACAACGACATCCTGCCCGACTGGTTCCAGTCCTACGTGGGGATGGAGGAGGCCGCGACGTCGATCCGCATCTACGAGCCGCAGTTCATCCCCGGCCTGCTGCAGACCCACCAGTACGCGGCCGCCGTGCTCGCGGTGGGCGACATTCCCATCAGCGAGACGGAACGGCACGTCATCCTGCGCAAGGAACGGCAGCGACGGTTCACCGAGGGACGGGTCAGGCTGTGGGCCATCGTGGAGGAGACCGCGCTGCGGCGGCCGATCGGGAGCAAGGAGATCCTGCGCGACCAGCTTCGCTACCTGCTCAGCCTGAGCAGCAGGCAGAACCTCACGCTGCAGATCACCCCGCTCGGCATGGGCAGGCACGCGGCGCCGAGCGGGTTCAGCATCCTGCGGTTCGCCGAGCCGGACCTGCCGGACATCGCGTACCTGGAGCACCTCACCAGCGCGCTCTACTTTGACAAGAAGGCCGACGTCGACCGTTACCTGCTGGCCATGGAGCGGCTCAGCATCGTCAGCGCCAAGCCTGGCGAGACACCGGGAATCCTCGCTACGATCATCAATGAGCTGGAGGAATAGCCGATGAGCATCCGTAACGGCATGCCAGCCGATGAACTGCCCGGGGTGACGTGGCGCAAGAGCCGCAGGAGCGGCCCGCAGGGCGGCAACTGCGTTGAGGTCGCGCAGTTGCCCGGCGGCCTGGTCGCGATCCGCGATTCCCGGCATCCCGCCGGGCCCGCCCTGGTGTTCACGCCCGCCGAGTGGGCCATCTTCGTCGGCGGGGCCAGGGACGGCGACTTCGGCTAGAACCGGGAAACGCGGAGGGCGGTGGATCCAGCCCGATGTGATTTTGAAGCGGCTACAAGTACTAAAGTAATCATAGTGACAAATGTTACAGATGCGACACTTGGAAAGGCGGGGACTTCACGGCCCAGGTCGCGGACGGGTGAGATCACGACCCGGATAGGTGGAGGGACTCAGATATGGATACGCCCGAAGGCAATTCCCGACGATCATGGTCCGGCCCGCGACGCAGGCCGGGGCCCCGCCCGACCGCCGGCGGGGCGCGCGCGGCCGTTCTCGGCTCGCTGACCATCCCCGGGCGCCCCGAACAGGTGGCCGCGGCCAGGGCCTTCGTCTCGCGGACGCTCAGCTCACACCGGGTCGGCGCGGACGACGACACGGCAACCTTACTGACTTCGGAAATCGTCACCAACGCCATCCGGCACAGTAAATCGGGCGTCGACGGCGGAACCGTGACCATCGTCGTCATCGGCGTACCGCGCGGCGTCCTCGTCGAGATCATCGACGACGGCTCCGCGGGCACTCCCATCGTCAAGGGCGACCTGTACGCGGCCGAGGGACACGGGCTGTTCCTGGTCCAGCACCTCGCCGCCCAGTGGGGCTATCTCAGGGACCCGGCCGGCACCACGGTCTGGTTCCACCTCCCGGCGGCCGGCGAGCCGCTTCCCTCCCCGGCCAGCCGCGCCGCGAGCGTCATCGGGTGTGGATGGTCCGGCAGAATCGGGGCATGACCGATCCATCGTGTCCGCGGGGATGGGTTGCGACTGGACCGCTGCCTCACCGACGATCACGCCCGGCTCCGCGCCGTCCCGGTCCGGGACGGGCGGCGAGGTCAGCCGCTCTTGCGGCGGAAGGAGCGGCGGCTGGCGACCGGGCCGTGGCTGCCGTGCACCTTGCCGGTGTGGTCCGCGCCCTGGGCGCTGGCGTGTGTGCCGCGCTTGCGCTCAAGCGCCTCGCGGAACTTGCGCTTCATCTCGTCGAAGTCGGCTTCCTCGCCGGGGCCGGGCTTGGCGGCGTCGGGCTTGGCGGCGGCTTCCGTGACGTCAGCTTCAGGGGCGGACTTGCCCGGGGACGCCTCGGCTCCCGATTGCTCGACGGCCATATGAACCTCCTGCGCGATGAGAAGTACGTACACAGCCTTGCACACCCGGGCCGGTTTCTTCGAGCCGCCGCCCGGCTGACGCCAGGGCCCGCGCCGGCCCCGTCCGGAAACCGCCGATAATGACCAGTGTGGCGCGACGGAAGGGACCGGCCGGGACGCTGGTCAACCACGTGGAAACCGGCCACGGCCGCGCCGAGCTGCTGCGCGACGCCGACCGGCGGGCGGCGTGGATGCTGCTGATCGACGGGGTGCCGCAGTCGCACGTGGACCTGGACGACCCGGGTTACCTGGACTTCGAGTACGTCAGGCGGCTCGGGCACGTGATCGACGCCGCCGCGCCTGCCGGCCAGCCGCTGCGCGTGCTGCACCTGGGGGCCGGGGCGCTCACGCTGGCCCGCTACGTGGCGGCGACCCGCCCCGGCTCCCCGCAGCTGGCCGTCGAGGTGGACGCCGCGCTGGTGGACTTCATCCGGCTCCGGCTCCCCCTGGGCGCCAGGGTCCGGGTGCGCGTCGGCGATGCGCGGGCGGAGCTCCAGCGGCTGGCGGCGGGCTCCTTCGACGTGATGATCGCGGACGTGTTCGCAGGCGGGCGCACGCCGGCCCACCTGACCTCAGCGGAATTCTGGGCCGCGGCGCGGCGCGCGGTGCGCGGGCCGGGCGTGGTCGCGGCCAACGTGGCCGATGGAGCGCCGCTGGCGCACGCCCGGGCGCAGGTCGCGACGGCCCGGGCGGTCTTCCCGCACGCCTGCCTGATAGCGGACGCCGCGGTGCTGCGCGGCCGGAGGTTCGGCAACTTGGTGCTGGCGGCGAGCCCCAGCCCGCTCCCGGTGGACACTCTCACCCGTCGGGCGGCCGGCGACCCGATGCCGGGGCGCGCGCTGCACGGCCGTGACCTGACGCGCTTCACCGCGGGCGCCAGGCCGGTGACCGACGCCACCGCCACTCCCTCCCCCGCCGCTCCGCCGGGCGCATTCGCGTCCTAGCCGGACTCCCGCGCTGATCCGGCCGCGTCGCGGGCCAGGCGTGATGCTGATGATGCCGGGCGGGCTGGTGTTTCCTGACGGGCGTCCGGGGCGGTGCCGCGGCAGCACTCCGCACGGGATAGTGGGGTGGGATTTAGCATTGGGGTGGCTTTTATGCACTATGATCCATAAAATCCGCCCCAACACCAGAATCAATCCCATAAAGGTGAGGATCATCGCACTGGTGCGCGAATAATGGTGCGGATGAGGTCAGTGGGAGCGGTGAGGCGGTCCGGCGCGCTGGCGGGAGTCGGGAGGCCAGCCCCGGCATCGGGGCGTACGGATGCGACACCTGCTCGCGGTCAGATTCGAGAATGGACCGAACGGAGCGAGGTGGCACGCCTCAGCGCCGGTTTCCTGACCGGGCGGCGGGACGGCGGCCGGGGCCTTCGCGCTTGGCCCGGACCCGGACCGAGACCTGGACCGGGCTGCCCTCGAAGCCGAACTCCTCGCGCAGCCGGCGCTCGATGAACCGGCGGTAGGCCGCCTCCAGGAACCCCGAGGCGAACAAGACGAAGTGCGGCGGGCGGACGCCGGCCTGGGTGGCGAACAGGATCTTCGGCTGGCGGCCGCCGCGCACCGGCGGCGGGGTCGCCGCGACCAGGCCGGTCAGCCAGGCGTTGAGCCTGCCGGTCGGCACGCGGGTCTCCCACCCTTCCAGCGCCGTGGTCAGCGCGGGAACCAGCCGGTCGACGTGCCGACCGGTGGCGGCGGAGATGTTCACCCGGGGCGCCCAGCGGGCCGTGTGCAGCTGCCGGTCGATCTCGCGCTCCAGGTACCGCCGCCGCTCCTCGTCGACCAGGTCCCACTTGTTGTAGGCGATGACCAGGGCCCGGCCGGCCTCGATGACCATGGAGACGATCCGCAGGTCCTGCTCGGTGAGCGGCTCGCTCGCGTCGACCAGGACCACCGCGACCTCGGCCCGGTCGAGCGCGCCCGCGGTGCGCAGCGCCGCGTAGTAGTCCGCGCCCTGGTTTTCCCTGAACCGCCGCCTGATCCCCGCGGTGTCCACGAACCGCCAGGTGGTGCCGCCTAGTTCGACGAGCTCGTCCACCGGGTCCCTGGTGGTGCCGGCCACCGGGTCGACCAGCGCGCGCTGGTGGCCGGCCAGCGTGTTCAGCAGGCTGGACTTGCCGACGTTGGGGCGGCCGATCAGGGCCACCCGGCGCGGGCCGCCCTCGGCGTCCGCGGCGTCCTTGGGGGCGTCGGGCAGCGCGTCGAGCACCAGGTCGAGCAGGTCGCCGCTGCCACGCCCGTGCAGCGCGCTGACCGGGGCGGGCTCGCCGAGGCCGAGCGACCACAGCGCCGCGACCTCGGATTCGGCCCGGGTGTCGTCGACCTTGTTGGCCGCGACCACGACCGGCTTGCCCGAGCGGCGCAGCACGCTGGCCACCGCCGCGTCGGCGTCGGTCACCCCCACCGTGGCGTCCACCACGAACAGCACCGCGTCGGCGGCGTCCACCGCCACCCTGGCCTGGGCGGCGACCCGGGCGGCCAGGCTTTCTGTGCCCTCCACCGAGGGTTCCCAGCCGCCGGTGTCCACCAGGGTGAACGCCCGGCCGTTCCAGATGGCGTCGTAGGCGACCCGGTCCCTGGTCACCCCGGGAGTGTCCTCCACGACAGCCTGCCTGCTGCCCAGGATCCGGTTCACCAGTGTCGACTTGCCCACGTTGGGGCGGCCGACGACGGCGACGACGGGGACAGCCTCGTTCGGCATCATTACCTGCTCTTCTGCAAAGACTGCGGGACCAGCGCGACGATGAGGCTGATGACCTCATCCAGGCCGAGCCCGGTGGAATCGATCTCGACCGCGTCGTCGGCCTTACCGCTCTGCGCCGCGTCGAGCCGGTCGCGCTGGTCCTGGTCGGCCCGGGTGGACCAGCTGGCCTCGGCGGTCCGGCGGCTGGCCCGGGCGGCGCCGTCGGCCGTCAGGAACACCTTGACCTGCGCGTCGGGCGCGACCACGGTGCCGATGTCGCGGCCCTCGGCCACGATCCCGTGGGCGCGGGCGATGATCTCCCGCTGCTGCGCGATCAGGTGCGCCCGGACCTGCGGGACGGCCGCGACGGCGCTGACCGCGGCGGTGACCTCACGGGTCCTGATCGCCCCGGATACGTCGGTGCCGTCGACCCGGGTCCACGGCGCCCGCGGGTCGGTACTGACCTCGATGACCGGCCCGGCGGCCAGCCGGGCCACCGCCTGGGGGTCGGTGGTGTCGGCGCCGCGGTCGAGCAGCCACCACGTCAGCGCCCGGTACATGGACCCGGTGTCCAGGTAGCGCAGGCCCAGGGCGATCGCCACGCCGCGGGAGGCGCTGGACTTGCCCGCCCCGGAAGGCCCGTCGACCGCGATGACGAGCCTGGATCCGCCGTCCGTCTCGCTCTCCTGATCTTGCTCCAGGTCAGCTGAAATCTTCACCCGTGCGATGCTACCGGGGCACCAGTCCGTGCCGGTACGCGTAGCCGGCAGCCTGGGCGCGATCCCGCGCACCGCACCGGCCGCGACACGCGCGGCTGGCCGGGGCGGGCACCGTCCCTCGTTCGGCATGATAATCGGCGGGCCCGGCCGGGAAGCTAGCGGCGGACCGGCCACCCGCCCGCCTCCAGCGCGGCCAGCAGCGTCCCCGCCTCGGCGGGGCGGACGGACAGTTCGGCCACGCCGACCGGCAGGCCGGGTGAGTGCTCGATCCTGACGTCCTCGATGTTGACGCCGACCGCGCCGGTCGCCTGGAAGAGCCGGGCCAGCTCACCCGGCTCGTCACGGATGATCACCTGGACCACGGTGAACTCGCGGGGCTCGCCGCCGTGCTTGCCGGGGATCCTGGCCACGCCGGCCTGGCCGACCTCCAGCAGCGCGGCGACCGACTTGGGCTCGCCGTCGGTGAGCATCCGGGCGGCTTCAGCCAGGTCGGCGGCCACCGCGGCCAGCACTTCGGCGACCGGCTCGGCGTTCGCGGCCAGGATCTGGGTCCATAGCCCGGTGTCCCCGGCCGCGATCCTGGTCACGTCGCGCAGCCCCTGGCCGGCCAGGTCGAGCGCCTCGGGCGGGGCCGCCTCCAGGCGGGCGGCCATGGCCGCGGCGACCAGGTGCGGGGCGTGCGAGACGAGCGCGACCCAGCGGTCGTGAGCGGCCGCGTCGGTGCGCAGCGGCACCGCGCCGCACTCCCGGACCAGGGCCGTGATCGTGGCGACGGCCTGCTCGGATGTCTCGGGGGCCGGGCACAGCGCCCAGGTCCGGCCCAGGAACAGGTCGGCGCGGGCCGCCGCGGGGCCGTGCTTCTCCCGGCCGGCCAGCGGGTGCCCGGGCACGTAGCTGGTCATGTCGCAGCCGAGGGCACGGGCCTGGGCCACCGGAAGCTGCTTGACGCTGGCCACGTCGGTGTAACAGCGGGCGAGGTCTTTGGCCTGGGCCTCGGCCAGGGTGGCCGCCACCGCGGTCGGCGGCACGGCGATCACCGCCACGTCAGCGTGGGCATTGCCGGGCAGGAGCTCGCCCGCGCCCAGGTGGGCGGCGAGCCTGGCCGCCTCCGGATCCGCGTCGGCGAGCCAGACGCCGGCGCCGCGCTCGCGCAGCGCGAGCGCGGCCGACGTCCCGATCAGCCCCGTCCCGATGACCGCGACCTGCATGCCCGGGCCCTTACTGGGCGATGTCGAGGCGCAGCGCGGCAGCGCCGCGCAGGTACACGTGCTGGATCGCGGACCGCGGCCGGCCCGTTTCCACGTGCGCCATCAGCCGCACCACGCGGGGCATGGCGTCGGGCACGGCGATTTCCGCCGCGCAGATCAGCGGCACGTCGTGGAAGCCGATCTTGCGCGCGGCCAGTGCGGGGAATTCGGCGGTCAGGTCGGGCGTCGCCGTGAACAGCACGCTGATCACGTCGTCGGTGGTGAGGTCGTTTCGGGCCATCACCTCCGTGACCAGCTCGGCGGTGGCCTCGAGTATCGCGTCGCGGTCGTCGGAATCGACCTGCACCGCGCCGCGAACGGCCCTGACTGTCATCTGCCAACTCCCATTGCCACAGGTTACTGTGCTCGCGCGTTACCGCGCGGGTGCGCCAGGCGCTCGCTCAGAGGCCGACGGCGGCGAAGAGCTCGCCGATCTCCGCCGTGGTCAGCTCGCGTGAGGTGCCAGGCTTGAGGTTACCGAGCCTGATCGGGCCCACGTCGGTACGGACCAGCCGGCTGACCGGATGCCCCGTCGCGGCCAGCATCCGCCGCACGATGTGCTTGCGCCCCTCGTGCAGGGTGATCTCGACCAGCACGCGGTTCCCGGACCTGTCGATGACCCGGAACCGGTCGGCGCTGGCCACGCCGTCGTCGAGCTCGACGCCGGTGGCCAGCCGACGGCCGAGATCCTTCGGCACCGGGCCGGTCACCTCGGCCAGGTAGGTCTTGGCCACCTCGAAGCTGGGGTGAGCCAGCCGGTGCGCGAGCTCGCCGTCGTTGGTGAGCAGCATCAGGCCCTCGGTGTCGTAGTCCAGCCGGCCGATGTGGAAGAGCCGCTCGGACCGGTCGCCGAGGAAGTCCGCCACGGTGCGGCGGCCGCGCGGGTCCGACATGGCGGTCAGCACCTTGGGCGGCTTGTTGAACGCCAGGTAGACCAGGCCGGGCTTGGCCGGGATGCGCTTCCCGTCCACCCGGATCACCTGATGGTCGGGGTCGACCCGGGCGCCGAACCGGCGGACGGTCTCGCCGTCGACCTCCACCCGGCCCGCGCCGATGAGCTCCTCGCAGTGCCTGCGGCTGCCCACACCGGCCTCGGCCAGGACCTTCTGCAGCCGGATCCCGCCCGGGACGTCGGTCAGCGAGTCCCGGTCCTGGTCTTCCCCGAAATCCTCGTCGTCGCCGGCGAACTTGTCGTCCCGGATCCTACGGTCGGGCGTTCTCATCCTCGATGTCCTCAATGTTTTCCGGCAGGAACGGCGCGAGATCCGGGAGATCCTCCAGGCTGGCCAGGCCCAGCCGCTCGAGGAAGTATCCCGTGGTCCGGTACAGGATGGCCCCGGTCTCCTTGTCCGTGCCCGCCTCCTCGGTCAGGCCGCGCAGCACCAGCGTGCGCATGACCCCGTCGCAGTTGACGCCGCGCACCGCCGACACGCGGGCGCGGCTCACCGGCTGTCGGTAGGCCACGACGGCCAGGGTTTCCAGCGCCGCCTGGGTAAGGCGGACCTCCTGCCCGTCGCTGATGAAACGCTCGACGAGCGGCGCGCAATCCTCGCGGGTATAGAACCGCCAGCCGCCGGCTATTTCCCTGAGGTCGAAGCCGCGGCCCTCGGTGACGTAGGACGCGGCCAGGGCACGCAGCTCGGCCTCGACCTCGTTCCTCGGGCGCTCGAGCACCTGGGCCAGCACCACGACCGGCACCGGCTCGTCGGCAACCAGCAGGATCGCCTCAAGGCTGGCCCGCAGCCCGGGGCCGGTTTCAGTGCCGGTGCCGGGGTCGGTGCCGGGGTTCTCGGAGGGCTCGGGGTTCTCAGGGGGTTCGCTGGTCATTCGTCGTCGTCGCTTTCCGTCAGCTCATTGAAGCTATCAGTGCTCGCGTTGCCCGTCCAAGTCACGTACAGCTCGCCGAGCGGGGCGACCTGCTCGAAGGACACCGCGTCCTCCCGGTACAGCTCGAGCAGGGCCAGGAACGAGGCCACCACCTCATAGCTGCCCCCGGCGTTGGCGGTCAGCCGCCGGAAGCTGGCCCGGCCGAGTTCACGCAGCAGGGCAGCGATGACGCGGGCCTGCTCCCGGATGCTGATCACCGGGGCGTGAATGTGCTCGGTGTCGACCTTCGGCGGCGGCTTGGGAGTGAGCGCCAGCGAGGCAAGCCGGGCGAATTCGGCCGGCCCCAGGCCGAGCAGCACCTCGGGGAGCAGCCCCGCGAACCGGGGCTCGAGCGGGACCCGGCGGGGGAAGCGGCGGGACGCGGCCGTCATCCGGGCGGCGAAGATGGCCGCGACCTCCTTGTACGCGCGGTACTGCAGCAGCCGGGCGAAAAGCAGGTCCCTGGCCTCGAGCAGGGCGAGGTCCTCCTCGTCCTCCACCTCCCCGGATGGCAGCAGCCGAGCGGCCTTCAGGTCGAGCAGGGTGGCCGCGACGACCAGGAAGTAGCTGACCTGGTCCAGGTCCCAGCCGTCGGATCGTTCCGAGATGTAGGCGATGAACTCGTCGGTGACCTGGGAGAGGGCGACTTCGGTGATGTCCAGCTTGTGCTTGGAGATCAGCGCGAGCAGCAGGTCGAACGGGCCCTCGAACACGTCGAGGTGCACCTCGAAGCCGCCGGATCCGCTGGCGGGCGGCGCCGCGTCATCCGGGCCCAGGCCTGTGCCGTCGATGCCCACGCTCATGACGGTAGCGAGGTTTGCGGCATGTCAGGGCACAGATGCGCACCTCCCGATGAGGATGCCGCGGGGTAAACCGTCTGCGCCGGTCGCGTTTCCCGCCGCGGCGTTCCCGGCGACCCCGATCTCGCCGGCCATCCTCGCGCCGCTCGCGCGGTTGGCGCTGTTCTCGCGGTTGGCGCTGTTCTCGCGGGTTTCGCTGGCCCGGTTCTCGCTGGCGGTGCGGCGGGCCAGCAGGCTGTCCTTGCCGCGGGCATCGAGGTCGGCGAGCAGCACGACGATCGCCTCGCGGACGATCCGGCCCCGGTCAGCGGCGGCGCCGTAGCGCAGCAGGGCGAGCCGGGCGCGTTCCAGGTCAAGTAGTTCCTCGGCGGACAGGTAGACGGTGATCTTCTGGGTGTGCTTCTCCCGTCCGCTGGCCCGGCGCTGATCGCCCCCGTCCGGGTCGACGGGTCCAGGGGCGGCTGGACGCAAGAGCTCGGCGACCCCAGGAAGGCTTACCCTCCGTGATCGTCCCCTGCCTGCCGCCA
>Ga0335069_10006111_pt1 | contig 17549 bp, 7 predicted proteins | sample Lox_Sample_11_FD_206714 | JGI IMG/M metagenome (GOLD analysis project Ga0335069, IMG submission 206714) | Soil microbial communities from Loxahatchee National Wildlife Refuge, Florida, United States - Lox_Sample_1.1 | ecosystem: Environmental > Terrestrial > Soil > Wetlands | place: USA: Florida... | reverse complement strand
CTTTGTTTGCTGGTGGTCAAGGAACGGAGTGCCTCTTGAGGATGGCGCCCCCTACAGTTCGACTCAGACCACGAACCTGGCTTGTAGCGCCCTCGGCGAACTGGTGGGCGGCGCCTACCAGGTGGTAGTCAGCAACGCCTTTGGCCTGGCAACGAGCGCGGTGGTTCAGGCGGTCGCCCACTGCGTGAGTTCCGCAGGCACGAATCCGGTCGCCCCCTACTCCATCTGGCCGACCGCCGCGACCAGCATCCAGGATGCGATCACCGCAGCCGGCGCGGGAGACTTCGTCCTCGTAACAAACGGAGTCTATGCCACGGGCGGTAAATCCATGGATGGTATCATCACGAACCGGGTGACGGTGGATAAAGCCCTTACCGTTCTGAGCGTGAATGGGCCAGGCGCGACGGTCATTGGGGGGAATTGGGGCACGAACAGCCCTTCGGCCGTGCGCTGCGCCTGGCTCACGAACGGAGCCGTGTTAAGCGGCTTCACTTTATGCGGCGGCGCGACGCGCGTCTATACGGGGTCAGGTCAGACGGGTTCCGGAGGCGGCATCTGGGCCTCCTCGACCAGTGCACTGGTATGCAATTGCATGATCCTCACCAACCTTGCCTCGTATGAAGGCGGCGGGGCATACCAGGCGTCATTATATGGGTGCACGTTGGCGGGCAACCGTGCGAGCAGCACCGCGTACACCACCAGCGGCGGGGGAGCCTACTCCTGTAATCTGACTAATTGTGTCATCACGGGCAACACCTCGGATTATGGCGACGGCGGCGGGGCCGGCAGGTGCGGCCTGAGGAACTGTGCTTTGACGCTGAATTGGGCGGACCAGTCCGGAGGAGGAGCATCCGGTGGTACGCTCGTCAACTGCACGGTGTTCGGGAACACGTCCCGAGGCTTCAGCGGCTCCGCCGGCGCTGTGGCTAACGCCACTCTCACCAACTGTATTGTTTGGGGAAACATCATTCCGTGGAACAATTCCACCGTAACCAATTACTCTAGCTGCACGCTGACCTATTGTGACTCCGATCCACTGCCGGTGGGAACCGGAAACATTGATGCTGATCCACACTTCCTGCCGGATGGTTTTCACATCGCGGCATCCTCGCCTTGCCGCGGCGCAGGCACGACCGTGGCCGTCGGTGCGGACATAGACGGCCAGGCTTGGGCGAATCCGCCCGCGATCGGGTGTGATGAATGGCAGCCTGCGCCAGCGGTTGCAGGGCAGCCGCAGTTTCAGGTGATTCCCGGCAACCGTTCGCTCAGTTTCTTCGGGGGCGCCATCGGGCAGCCGCCGTTCACCTGGTTCTGGATCAAGGACGGCACCGTCATCCAGGACAGTGCGCACTACGCCGGCTCCGGAACATCCAACCTGGTGGTGAACCTGTTCGATGTGCCGGATGCCGGAAGCTACGTGTTTGTGGTCAGCAACGCGTTCGGCGTGGCCACCAGCCAGCCGGTCCAGGTGTCTATCCATTGCGTGGATGTCGCCGGCACGAATCCGATAGCGCCGTATGCTTCGTGGGCTGTGGCCGCGACGAATATCCAGGATGCGATCACTGCCGCCGGCCCGGGAGAAATCGTGCTGGTGAATGATGGGGTCTATGCGACCGGGGGTGAGCTGATGTACTCCGATGTCACCAACCGTGTGGCGTTGGACCGGGCAGTAACGGTCCTGAGCATGAACGGCTACGCCTCCACGATCATCCAGGGGGCATCGGGCGTGCCGGCTAACGGGCCGGCTGCCATACGCTGCGCCTGGCTCACCAACAATGCGACCCTGGCGGGTTTCACGCTGCAAGGTGGGGCCACGAAAGCTTATCCCACGGGATCCTATGGGACTCCTTCGTTCGCTGCGGGTGCGGTTTACTGCGCAGCGAGCAGCGCCGTGGTGGCGAACTGCCTCATCCAAAACAATACCGCGTCCTCGGTGGCAGGCGCGATATACCAGGGCACGATCGTCAACTGCGCGATCATTGGCAATACCCTGGCATGCCAAGGGTCCCAGCCGGGCGGGATCATCTATTCGGCCTCACTTAACAATTGCACGGTTATGGGCAATTCGCTCCCCGTTGGCGTCCTCGGCAGCTTTTGCGGCGGCCCTTGCCTCGGCACGGCAAAGAACAGCATCATCTATGCGAACGGCGGATGGCAGTACCCGAATTATTACTACCTCACCGCGACAAACTGTGACCTCAGCCCGGCTTTGAGCGGCGCCGGCAATATCAGCAGCGATCCGCAATTCGTGGATGCCCTTCACATCGCTACAACCTCGCCTTGCCGCGGTGCAGGCAGCGCCACTTACGCCACGGGTGCGGACATTGACGGGGAAGCATGGAGCAACCCTCCTTCCATGGGGTGTGATGAGCCCTTGGCGGCAGGGTTGGTTGGGCCGCTGGAGGTCAGCGTCCGGCTCACGTCCGTTAGCCCGTACGTGGATCACCCGGTGACGCTGTCCGGCCAAATCACAGGCCGAGCCGCATGGCTGGCGTGGGATTTCGGTGACGGGACCACCGCGACCAATGCGGGCTATTTCACCTCGCACACCTGGTCCGCCCCCGGGGTTTACAGCGTCAAGCTCACGGCCTACAACACGGACAACCCGGCCGGCGTTTCCTGCGCCGAACCGCTCAAGGTGCTGGCGATCGCGCAGCCGCCGTTAGCGGCAGTGAGCTGGACCACTAACGGCTTCCAGGCCCAATTCCCCGCGCAGTCGAATCTGACGTACACGCTTCAATGGGCCACGAACCTGGCGCCGCCGGTGACCTGGGTTTACGCACAACTCGTCTCCACCAATGCGGACGGCGTGCTACAGATCACGGACCCAGCAGTCACCAACGGCGCGCGGTTCTACCGCCTGCTGACGCAGTAAGAGAAGGGCGGAGCCCACATTCTGTGAAGGTTTCTGCGCGTAGCCCATTTACCAACCGCGGACCCACCTCGCCCAAGGTGTCCCTTTCCCCGTTGTGGCTCGGTGTGCTGCTGGCCGTGGCTACCATCGTTACTTATCTGCCCGCCCTGCGTGGCGGGTTCATTTGGGACGACGATGACTACGTGACGCAGAATGCAATGCTGACCGCGCCCGACGGGCTAACCCAGATCTGGTTTTCCGCCCACCATCAGTCACAATACTTCCCGCTGGTCTATACGACCCTTCGCTTCGAGCGGGCGCTGTGGGGCCTCAGCCCCCTGGGCTACCACGCGGTCAACGTGCTGCTGCACGCGGCCAACGCGCTGCTCCTCTGGCAACTGCTGCGGCGGTTGGTCGTGCCGGGCGCGTGGCTGGGGGCGGCAATCTTTGCTCTGCATCCCGTGCAGGTGGAAAGCGTGGCCTGGATCACGGAACTGAAGAACGTCCAGTCCACCCTGTTCTACCTGCTGGCACTCCTGGCGTGGGTGAAGTTCACGGATAAAAGGGCGGTGCCCTGGTCGGGCTTTTACTGGCTGGCGCTGCTGTTCCACGCGTGCGCGTTGTTCAGCAAGACGACCGCCTGCACGCTGCCGGCGGCGTTGTGGCTGATCTTGTGGTGGCGCGGCGAGGCCATCGGCTGGCGGCGGATGCTGCAAATCCTGCCGTTCCTGTTGATGGGCCTGGGGATGGGGCTCTTGTCGGTATGGTGGGAAAAGCATCTCGGCAATTATGTGCCGGCCTCCGGCGCGCATCTTGCCATCATGGACAAGATGCTGGTGGCCACCCGCGCGGTCTGGTTCTACGCCGCGAAGGTGTTCTGGCCGGTGAACCTCTCCTTCAGTTATCCCCGGTGGGAAATCAATGCGCGCGCGCCGTTGCAATACCTCGGACTGCTCGGCTGCGTGATGGTCGCGCTGTTGCTGTGGTGGCACCGCCACGTCGTTGGCCGGGGCGTGACGGCTGGGGTGGTCTTCTTCGTCGCCGCGCTTTCGCCGCTGCTGGGGTTCATACCGCTTTACACGTTCCGCTATTCGTTTGTGGCCGACCACTACCAGTACCTGGCCTGCGCGGGTCTGATCGTCCCTTTTGCCGCAGTGATCTCAAGCGGGCCGATGACTCAGCGCCTCGGGCGAAGCTTCTGGCGTTGCCTGGCTGCAACTCTCCTGGCGACGCTAGGCGTGCTGACCTGGAACCAGTCGCACATCTATGCGGATGAAGAAACGCTGTGGCGGGATACGCTCGTCAGGAATCCCGGGTCCTGTATGGCCCACGCCAACCTTGGCAGCGCCCTCGTTAATAAAGGCCGATTCGACGAAGCGATCAGCCATCTCCAGGAATCGCTCCGCCTCAGACCGGATGACGGTGTTCCACAGGACGAACTGGCCCAGGTCCACAACAACCTCGGCATCGCTCTGGTCAACAACGGCCACATTGACGACGCGGTCGGCCAGCTCGAACAGGCCATCCACCTGCAACCCGATCACGCCGATGCCCATTACAACCTCGGCATCGCCCTGGCCAAAGCGGGCCGCGGGGACGACGCGATCAGCCAGTACCGGGAGGTCATCCGGCTGCAACCGGACAACGCCATGGCCCATTACAATCTGGGCGTCGCCCTGGCCCGGAATGGCGAAATGGACGAAGCGATCAGCCATTACCAGGAGGTCATCCGCCTCAAACCTGATTGCGCCATTGTCCGCAACGACCTCGGCAGTGCCCTCTTCAAAAAGGGCCACCTGGACGAGGCGATCAGCCATTACCAGCAAGCCATCCGCCTGCGACCCGATTACGCCATGGCCCACTACAACCTCGGCAACGCGCTTGCCAAACAAGGGCAACTGGACGAGGCAATCCGCGAGTTCCAGGAAGCCCTGAGACTTCAGCCTGATTACGCCAATGCTCGCCGGAACCTGAGCGCCGCCCTCGCCGCCAAAGCCGCTTCTTCGCAGCCGCCAGGCGCCCCCACCAGGCCGTAACCGCGGAGCACACCAGATTCGCGCGGGATGCGCGCGGCCCAGCGAATCGAGCCGCGACGAGGATGGAGGATAGAAGATGGAGGATGGAAGTCCCCTGTTTGCAACAGGCTGGCAAATTGTTCGCAGCCTGCGAATTCGGCCAAACCGACTGGGGTTTCTCAGTCCTAAGAAAATGCAGGCATTGGGCCGCCGGTTCCCGCACCGTGACCACTCCGTCACCACACCGTATCCTCCTCGTGACCTCACCGTATATTCAAATTGAATATACGGGGATTATACGGGGATTATACGGTGTGGTGACGGAGTGGTCACGAGGGAGCGACGGCGCGTAATCTTCGGTGCCTGATGGCAGGGGCGGGTTTTCCGAATGGTTACAGATCAGCGTAAACCTTCGGCGAACTGTGCAGACGCCCTTTGGTGCAAAGACGGTAAAGCTTCGGCAAACCCGCGTCTGGGTAGGCGCGCGTTCCACCACGTCCCGCTTGCAAGGAGGAATAGCAGGGACGCGGTGGAACGCGTCCCTACCCAAAACAAGCCTTTGCCGATGTTTGCGCAAAGATGCCGACTTGCGAAGGCGCAAACCCCTGCCAAGCAGGCCTTTACGTTCTCGTATCTCCCCCTGGGCTGCGCGTCGCGGGCCTGTCGGCCTCGTAAGTTAGCTATTTCGAAGCTCTTGCGTGCCTAGCGCGTCCGGCCGGCTGTCCCGTCGGGCGCCCCTCCGGGGGCTCACGAGATCCTCACCAGACCACACAAGGGATAACAATGTTATCCCTTGTGTGGGTCTGGAGAGGCTCCGGTGAGGCTCCGGTGAGGCTCAGGGCGGGACAGAGTTGTAACTGGGGCTGGTTATGGAGCGTCTTATGCTGTGTGCGCTGATGCCCGGATGCGCATTGACCGATTATCCGTCTTGAGAACCACGAGCCGAATCGCCGCAGTCCTGGGATTTTTGCTGGCCGTGAGCCTGCCGGGGCGCTCTGCGCCGACGCTACGGCTCAACCCCTACGAAAGCCACGCCGATACCGTTCCCCGGACGGAGATAGACAACCTGGTGCTGGCCCGGCTGGAGCAGTTGAAGATCGAGCCGGCGAACCTGTGCTCGGACGGGGTTTTTGTGCGCCGCGCCTACCTGGACGTCATCGGCACGCTGCCCAGCGCCCAGGAGGCAAAAGATTTCATCCTGGACCGCTCTCCCGGCAAGCGCCGCGCGCTCATAGACAAGCTGCTGGCGCGCGACGAGTTCCCCGACTACTGGGCCATGAAGTGGTGCGACCTGCTGCGGGTCAAGGCCGAGTTTCCCGTCAACCTGTGGCCCAACGCCGCCCAGGCCTACCACCGCTGGATTCGCACCAATATCCGGGACAATCGGCCCTACGACCAGGTCGTGCGCGAGATGCTGACCTCCAGCGGCAGCAACTTCCGCGTTGGCCCGGTCAACTTCTACCGGGCCATGCAGAGCAAGGACCCGCAGACCATCGCCCGGACGGTGGCGCTGACGTTGATGGGAGTGCGCGCCGAGAAGTGGCCCAACTCCACGCTGACGAATATGGCCGCCTTCTTCTCAGCCGTGGGCTACAAATATACCTCCGAGTGGAAGGAGGAGATTGTGTTCTTCGATGCCAACAAGGTCAGCGGCCCGGGCACCAACTGCGTCGTGCCCGCGACGGCGACTTTCCCCGACGGCACCACCGCTCACCTGACGGCGGAGCAGGACCCACGCGAGGTGTTCGCCGCCTGGCTGGTTGACCCGAACAACCAGTGGTTCACGCGCAATATCGCCAACCGCGTCTGGGCCTGGCTCATGGGGCGGGGCATCATCCACGAGCCGGACGATATTCGGCCCGACAACCCGCCCTCGAATCCCGAGCTGCTGGCCTACCTGGAGAAGGAGCTGATCGCCAACCACTACGACCTGAAGAGCCTCTACCGGCTGATATTGAATTCCCGGAGTTACCAGCTATCGGCGCTGCCCAAGACCGAGGGGCCGGAGAGCGATGCCAACTTCTCGCATTACCTGCTGCGGCGGTTGGACGCGGAGGTGCTGATTGATGCGCTGGACGAAATCACGGGCACGACCGAGCAATACTCGAGCGCCATCCCCGAGCCGTTCACGTATATCCCGGAGAGCCATCGCTCGATCACGCTGCCTGACGGCAGCATATCCAGCTCGTTCCTGGAGCTGTTCGGGCGGCCGCCGCGCGACACGGGCCTCGATTCCGAGCGCAACAACCGGCCCAGCGCCGACCAGGCCCTGCACATGCTCAATTCCACTCACATCCAGCGCAAGATTGACCAGTGCCGCATGGTGAACTACCTCACGGAGAACAAGAAGACCCCGCGCGAGATCGCCACGGGCATGTACCTGGGCATCCTCTCGCGCTTCCCGACGGAGACCGAGCTGCAGAGCGTGGATGCCTATTTCCAAAACGGGAAGCTCAAGACACGCGAGGCGGCCGTGGACCTGGCGTGGGCTTTGGTGAACAGCAACGAGTTTCTATACCGGCACTGAGTAAGTATTCAAAATTAGGAGCGTCAGCATGAACATAGAGCATTCTTCAATACGCGAGCCGTTCAAGCCCTGGACGGACAAGCAGGTGACCCGCATGGCCGGCAGCGCCATGACCCGGCGCGAAGCCGTGCAGCGCACCTTGCTCGGCGCCGCCGGGCTGGTGCTTGGCCATCACCTCACCGTGCGGACGCTGGCGGCTGCGCCCGCGCCCACCGCCAAGGCCAAGTCGGTCATCCAAATCTGGATGTGGGGCGGCCCGGCCCACCTGGATACGTGGGACCCGAAGCCGGAGGCGGGTTCCGACTATTGCGGGCCGCTGGACAAGCCGATCGCGACCAACGTGGACGGGGTGAGGATTTGCGAGCTGATGCCGCAGTTGGCCAAGCTGGCGGACAAATACACCATCATCCGCAGCATGACGCACGGCGTGAACGCCCACGAGACCGCCTCTTACATGGTCCAGACGGCGCACGAGCAGGGTGGCCGCGATGTGTTCCCCAGCGTCGGCGCGGTCGTGTCGCTCTTCAAGGGCTACCAGGCCGGCTACAAGGGCCTGATTCCTCCTTACATCGTGTTGACCGAACCGCAGGGGCGCTTCTCGGAAGCCGGGTTCATGGGCGCCCGCTACAAGCCCTTCGCCACGGGCGGCGACCCGGCGCAGAGCCGGTTTGCGGTCGAAGGCATCGTTTCCCCGAGCATCACCGATGAGCGGCAGCAGGATCGGCGCAACTTGTTGAACAAACTCGACACGCTGCAGCACGCCCTGCCCACCGACCCACAGATGGTGGCGTCGGAGCAGTGCGAGAAACAGGCCTACGACTTGATTCTCGGCGACGGCGGCAAGGTGTTCGACCTGTCGCAGGAGAAGGATGCCCTGCGCGAGCGCTACGGGCGCAACACGTTCGGGCAATCCTGCCTGGTGGCGCGGCGATTGGTGGAGCGCGGTGTCCCGTACATCACGATCAACTACAAAGGCGGCTGGGACACGCACAAGCAGAACTTCCAGCTCATGCGGCGGCGGGTGCCCGAGATGGACAAAGGCATGGCCGCGCTGCTGCAGGACCTTTCCGAGCACGGGCTGCTGGACAGCACGATCGTGTGGTGGAGCGGCGAGTTCGGGCGCACGCCGAGGGTGCAATGGGAAGCCCCGTGGAACGGCGGACGCAACCATCACGGAGAGGTGTTCTCGGCCATGGTGGCGGGCGGCGGGTTCAAGGGGGGCCGGGTGGTCGGCGCCTCGGATGCGAAGGGTGAAGCGGTGAAAGAGCGGCCCGTGTATCCGTGCGACCTGATCGGCAGCATGTACGAGCTGCTGGGCATTGACCCGGACGCCAAGCTGCCGCATCCGCAGGGACTGGCGATTCACGCGGTGCCTTCCGCGGCCGATGGCGTGAAGAGCGGTGGGCGGCTCAAGGAGATCGTCTAGGCTGTCGAGCAGCCAGCCAATTCAAACCACAGATGGACACAGATAGACACAGATGCGAGCGGCCAGAATCGCACGCTCGGGCGGCGAGGCCAGCTTCACCGGACGTTGAACGGGGCTCGGCGGCAGGCAAGTCAAGCTTTAGTGCATTACATCTGTGTTCATCTGTGTCCATCTGTGGTGTTCTTTCAGGACTTCGGCCTTCGGCCTCCGGGCTTCGGGCTTCACCGCTAGCCCCTTTGGCTGCTCTCGTATTGGTGTGCGGCGTTTTCCCGTCGGCGGCCCAGCTTCCCACGCCGCACATCGGCTACGTCTATCCGGCAGGCGGACGGCAGGACACGACGTTCGAGGTCGTAGTAGGCGGGCAGTTCCTGGACGGGGTGACGAATGCGTTTGTCTCGGGCAGCGGCATACGGGTGGCGGTGGTGGGCTTTAACAAGCCGCTCACGCCGCAGCAGGCGAATAAGCTGCGGGAGACGCTGCAGGAGCTGCAGAAGAGACGGCAGGAGGCAAACCTGGGCGTTCGCCGGCGCGGCGGCTCCTCGGGCTCCTCGACCAATGCCACCTGGACGTTCGCCGACCAGCAGCAGCTCATGGAGATCCGCCAGAAGCTCTTTTCGTTCCAGCGGCGGCCGGCCAACCCTGCCATTGCGGAGACGGCCACGCTGCAGGTTACGGTCAGCACCAACGCCGACCCCGGCGAGCACGAGATCCGGCTGGGGACGCAATTCGGCTTGTCGAACCCGATGCTGTTCTGCGTGGGCGGGTTGCCTGAGTTCAATAAGAAGAATCCCCGGCTGAACGAAGATCCTCCTCGTGTCCGGCAGGCGCGCAACAACCCCAACGAGCAGAAGGCCACGGCGCCGACCGAGACCAGCATCACCATTCCGGCGGTCGTCAACGGCCAGGTCCTGCAAGGGGGCGTGGACCGCTACCGGTTCCAGGGCAAGCAAGGGCAGCATCTCGTGGTGGCGGTCGCCGCGCGCCAACTGATTCCGTACCTCGCGGACGCTGTGCCCGGCTGGTTCCAGGCCGCGCTGGCGCTCTACGATGCCAAAGGCCACGAGCTGGCCTACGCCGACCATTTCCGTTACCAGCCCGACCCGGTCATTTACTGCGAGCTGCCGCACGACGGCGAATACGTCGCCGAGATCCGGGACTCGATCTACCGCGGGCGCGAGGATTTCGTGTATCGCATCGCCATCGGCGAGGTGCCATACATCACGAGCATTTTCCCGCTGGGCGGGCACGCGAACAGCACGACCACCGTGCAACTCGAAGGCTGGAACCTGCCGGCCAAGAGCTTCACGCGGGTCAACCAGGAGCCGGGCGTCTTTGCCTTGCTGGCCGGCGGCGGACGCCTCGGCGAGGCGTCCCTACCCGGCTGCTTCGCCAACAGCGTGCCCTTCGCCGTGGACACGTTGCCCGAGGTGCTGGAACAGGAGCCGAACAACACGACTGCCGCGGCGCAGGCGGTAAGGCTGCCGGTGATTATCAATGGCCGCATTGACAAGCCGGGCGACGCTGACGTCTTCCGGTTCGACGGGCACGCCGGGGATGAGGTGGTGGCCGAGGTCTATGCCCGCCGCCTCGATTCGCCGCTGGATTCCGTGCTGAAGCTGACGGACGACGCCGGCAACCAGCTCGCCTTCAACGATGACCATGAGGACAAGGGCGCCGGCCTGGACACGCATTACGCGGATTCGTGGTTGCGGGCCAAGCTGCCGGCGAGCGGGACCTACTACGTGCACATTAGCGATTCGCAGCGCCAGGGCGGGCCCGAATACGGCTATCGCCTGCGCATCAGCGCGCCGCGACCTGATTTCGCGCTGCGCGTGACGCCCTCGAGCATCAACGTGCGCGGCGGAGCCACGGTGCCCCTGACCGTGTACGCCCTGCGGCGTGACGGCTTTTCCGGCGAGATTGCGGTGGCGCTCAAGGATGCGCCGGACGGGTTCGCCCTGGCGGGCGCCAGCATACCGGCCGGGCAGGACCAGGTGCGCCTCACGTTGTCTGCGCCGCCCAGGGCAACGATTGCGCCGATCAAGCTGTCGCTCGAAGGCAAGGCAACCATCGCCGGGACGCCGGTCGTGCGCCCCGTGGTGCCCGCCGAGGACATGATGCAGGCTTTCGCTTATCGGCATCTCGTGCCGGCTCGTGAGCTGGAGGTGGCGGTGTCCGGACGCTTCATGGGCCGGGGCGGGCTGAGAATCCTGGGCTCGACGCCGGTGAAGATCCCGGCGGGAGGAATGGCGCATGTGCTGGTCGGCACGCCGAACGGCGCAATGGTCAACCGGTTCAAGCTGGAGCTGAGCGAGCCGCCCGAAGGCATCACCCTGGCCAAGGTTTCGCCTGCGGACGAAGGCGCCGAGCTTGAGTTGCACAGCGATGCCGCTAAGGCCAAGGCCGGCCTCAAAGGCAACCTGATCGTCAACATCATGCCCGGGGAAGGCTTCGCCGGGGCGCAAAAGGCCAAGAAGCAGAACAGCCAGCGCCGAAACGCGGTGGGCACCCTGCCCGCTATCCCCTTCGAAGTGGTGACCCCGTAGGGCTCGCGCGCCTCGCCCGGCCCTGGGTGGCATCCGGGGAGGGTCTCCTCCGCAGGTGAGGTTAGAGGTCAAACGGAGGATCGCAAATTGACCCCCCAGTTCGCACGCTCTATCCTCCACGGCCACCTTCCGGCAGCGGCAACGGCCAGGGGGTGACGGCGATGATCTCGCGGACGAAGACTGGAACGGCAGCCGCCAAACGATGGCTGACCCACCCGGTGTGCCTGGGCGTGCTGCTCGCCGCGGCGGTGCTGGGCGTGTTCTGGCCGGCGGTAGGGTGCAAATTCATCAATCTCGACGACCCCCTTTACGTCTGTGCAAATCCCCACGTTCAGGGCGGCTTGAGCCTGGCCGGGCTGGTCTGGGCCTTCACCGCCGACCACGCAACCAACTGGCACCCGCTGACGTGGTTGTCGCACCAACTCGATTGCCAGGTCTACGGCCTAACGCCGGCCGGCCATCATCTTACCAGCGTCCTGCTGCACGCGGCCAATGCTGTCCTGCTATACATCGTGCTCCGCTCGAGTCTCAGGTCGCGAGGCTCCGGTCTCAAGGCGCCCGATCCGACGTGGGCCTGCTTCCTGGTCGCGGCCCTCTTCGCGCTGCATCCGCTGCGGGCGGAGTCGGTAGCCTGGGTCTCGGAGCGCAAAGACGTGCTGAGCGGGTTGTTCTTCATGCTGACGCTTTGGGCGTATGTTCGGAGTGCGGAGTGGGGGATTCGGGAACATCCAACATCCAATGGGCACGCACCACGCAAGACGCTTCACGCTGCACGCTTCGCGTTCTACATCCTCTCGCTGCTGTTCTTCGCCCTAGGCCTGATGAGCAAGCCGATGCTCGTGACCGTGCCTTTCCTGCTGCTGCTCCTGGATTACTGGCCGCTCGGGCGCTTCGCCAGTCTCGAGTCTAAAGCCTTGAGTCTCGGGTCCTCGGAAGATGCGCCTCGTTCCACGCACCACGCACCACGCACTACGCTTCGTAAATCGTATATCGTATATCGTATATTCCTGGAGAAGCTTCCTTTCTTCGCGCTGAGCCTGGCGTCGTGCATTGTGACACTGCGCGTCCAGGCGGCCGGAGGAGCCGTGGAGTCGCTGGCCGGCGCGCCCCTGGCCGGCAGGCTGGCGAATGCGGTCGCCGCACTGGCAGCCTACTTGAAACAGACCGTGTGGCCGAGCGGCCTGGCCGTGTTCTACCCGCTTGTGCCGATCCCCGCCTGGCAGCTTTGCCTGCCGCTCCTGGTATTGATCGGCTTGACCGCGCTCTGCATTTGGCAATGGCAGGCGCGGCCCTGGCTGCTCGTCGGCTGGGCCTGGTTTTGCATCATGCTGCTGCCGGTGATTGGCCTCGTCCAAGTAGGCTGGCAGGCCCGGGCAGACCGCTACACTTACCTGCCGTCCATCGGGCTGTTTCTCATGGTGGTATGCGGCGTCGGAAGTCTCGGGTCGCAGGGCTCAAGACTCCAGACTTTAGGCTCAAGACTCGGGACTGGGTTTGCCCTCGCGGTCCTTGTGGCCTGCGCGGCAACGACCCTCCTCCAGTTGCGCTATTGGCAGGACAGCGAACGGCTGTTTCGTCATGCGCTCGCCGTGACACGCGACAACTGGCTGGCGCACAATAACCTGGCCACCGACCTGGCGGAACAGGGGGACCTGAAGGGGGCGGCTGAGCACTTCCGTGCGGCCCTGCAGATTAAGCCGGGCTATGACGACGCGTGCAGCAATCTGGGGCGGCTGTTGGCGCTGCAAGGGAACCCGGAGGAAGGCCGGGCGCTGCTCGAGGGTCTGGTCGGGCGCAGTCCCCGTCACCCGGGCGCGCACAGGAATCTCGGTAGCGTGTACTTGGCCGAAGGCCGCGCCGCGGAGGGCGTTGCCGAGTACACCCTGGCCCGGCAGTTGCAGCCGGAGGACGAGACCACCCCGGCGGACCTGGCGGCTTCGCTGGCCGGGCCAGCCGCCGCGCGCCTGGCGCTGCCGGAGTTGCGCGAGGCACTCCACCTCCTGCCCACTGCCGCGCTGCGCGCGCAAGTTGCCGGGAAATGCGCGGAGCAAGGAAACTACCCGGCGGCGATCGAAGCCTGGAGCGCGGCACTCGTCCTGCAGCCGCACTCCCCGGACCTCCTCAACAACCTGGCCTGGCTGCTGGCGACCTGCCCTGATCAGGCGCTTCGCAACGGCGCCGAGGCGGTGCGGCTTGCTGAGCAGGCCTGTGAACTCACCGGAAGATCCCGCACGCTGATGCTTGGCACTCTAGCCGCCGCCTACGCCGAAGCGGGGAAGTTCGCGGATGCGGTTTCCACCGCGCAAAAGGCATGCGCCCGGGCGACCGCCGCCGGCGACAAAGCGCTCGCCGCCCGGAACGCGCAATTACTTGAACTGTACCGCTCCGGCCACCCCTATCACGAACCGCCGCCGGCGCGCCGGGAGTGAGCCAGGGCCTCATTACTGAATTCTCACCTTATCGACGAGGAGAAGGTGTCCAGCACGTGCGCGGGCATGACGCCGAGCGCGAGAATGCCGCCAATCAATAGCACGCAGAGAGCGCGGGTGGGCCAGTCGAGGCGGATGGGCGGGCGGTCGCCCGGATCGCGGAACACGGCCTCACGGACGACCGAGAGGTAGTAGTAAACGGCGATGGCGGCGTTGACCATGGCGATGATGACCAGGTAGAGGTGGCCTTTCTCCAGGGCCGCCGAGAGCAGGCTGAACTTGCCCATGAAGCCCACGAACGGAGGAATCCCAGCCAGGGCAAACACGCCCACTACCAGCGTCAGCGCCAGCAGGGGCGAGCGGCGGTGCAGGCCCGCCAGTTCGTCAATGGAGACGTTGGTTCCATCGCGCGAGACCTTGCAGATGACGACAAAGCAGGCCAGCACCATCAGCAGGTAGCCGACGATATAATACAGCGCTGCGGCATAGCCCAGCGTGTCCAGCGCCACGAAGCCGATCAAGGCGTAGCCGGCGTGCGCGATGCCGGAGAAGCCCAGCAGCCTCTTGAAGTCTTTCTGGATGAGCGCGATCAGGTTGCCGTAGAACATCGAGGCAGCAGCCAGGATGGCCAGCATCGCGGCGACCAGGTGGTTGTCCGGTCCGGCCAACGAGACGAACCGCACCAGCACCGCCACGGCGCCGATCTTCGGCAGGGAGGCCACCATGCCGGCCGTCTCATTTGAAGAGCCCTGATACACGTCCGGCGTCCAGAAGTGGAATGGGAAGACGGCGAGCTTGTAGTAAAGGCCGCAGAACGTTAGCGCCAGCCCGGCGATGGCGAGCGGGGAATGGATCTGCGGCTGCAGCTTCTCCCATATCAGGGACAGCGAAGTCGTGCCCGTCAGCCCGAACAGGTAACTCATGCCGAAGAACATCAGGCCATTGGCGGCGACGCCAAACATGATGTACTTGATGGCGGACTCCATCTGGCTTTTCTGCCCTTCGCGTTCGCGCCGCATGGCCACCAGGAAATAGAGCGGGAAGGATGACACCTCCAAGGCAATCACGAGCGTGATGATGTCCACGCAGCTCACGAGCAGGGTCAAGCCGATCACGCTGATCGTGAGGAACAGGAAGTATTCGGGCTTAATGTCGTCGCGGATGTCTTGGAGATTCCCGCTCAGCAGCAGCACAAGCGCGAAGCCGCCCGCAAAGATGAGCTTGAGCACCTGGGAGAACTGGTCCACGCGGTAAGCGCCGCTGAAAAGCGTGGCGTTGGCGCCCGAAGCGGCGAGGCAGGCGATGATCGTGGCAACCCCGGTGAGCAGCGCCACGGTCCGGGCCTGCGCCACACGCCCCTCGCCCAGGGTGACAATGAAAAGCACCAGCCCTCCGGCCAGCAGGACCAGTTCGGGCAGGAAGGCCAGGAGAGAGCAGGACGTCATGGGTAATTGGGCGAGGTGCTCCTGGCCAAATCCGCAGACCGAAATCCGAAGGCCGAAGGAAGGCCGAACTCCGAAGACCCAGGCCGGCGGTCCGCCCCGCGCTTGCTACTATAGGCTACCGGCGACGGGTTATCGGCTATGGGCGATTGGCGATTGGCTATTACCTGAGCAGGGCTGCTGTGCTGCATGGCCACCGCCGAGGCGGGCTGGGCTTGCTGAATCACGTTCTGCACGCTCTTCTCCATCACGCGCGTGAACGGCTCGGGATGGAGACCGATCCAGAACACGAATACCAGCAGCGGGGCCAGCGTGAGCACCTCTCGAAAGCCGAGGTCCTGCAGGCCGGGGTGGTCCGGGTTCTGCGTGCCACCGTAGGCGACCTTCTGCAGCATTCGCAGCATGTAGGCGGCAGCCAGCACCACTCCGGGCACGACGCAGATCATCATGGTCTTGGAGACTGCGAACCCGCCGCTCATGACCAGGAACTCGCCGATGAAGCTGTTGGTGCCGGGGAACGCGAGCGAGGACAGCGCGAATACGCCGGCGAAGAGGCTGAAGATCGGCATGAGCTTGCCAATCCCCGCCGTCTCGCCCAGGTCGCGCGTATGCAGTCGCTCGTAGATAATGCCGACGACGATGAACAGCGCCCCCGTCGTGACGCCGTGGTTGATCATAACCAGCACCGCGCCCTGGATGCCTAGTTGGTTCAGGGCGAATATGCCCAGCGTGGCAAAGCCCATGTGCGCCACGCTCGAATAGGCCACGAGCTTCTTCAGGTCCGTCTGTGCCAGGGCGGTCAGCCCGCCGTAGATAATCGCGACCACCGACAGGCCAAGGACATAGGGGGTGAAGAAATGCGTCGCGTCCGGCGTGATCGGCAGCGAGAAGCGCAGGAAGCCGTACGTGCCCATCTTCAGCAGCACGCTGGCGAGCAGCACGCTGCCCGCGGTGGGCGCTTCCACGTGCGCGGCCGGCAGCCATGTGTGGAAGGGGAACATCGGCACCTTGATCGCAAATGAGATGAAGAAAGCCAGGAAGACCCAGTATTGGAAACCCAGCGGAAGGGTGTGGCCCGCCGCCATCATTTCGGGGATGCTGAAGCTGCCCACCTGGTAACGGAGGGCAATGATCGCCACCAGCAGGAAGATCGAGCCGGCCATCGTGTAGATGAAGAACTTGAGTGCGGCGTAAACCTTCCGCGGTCCGCCCCAGATGCCGATCAGCAAAGCCATGGGGATGAGCATCGCCTCCCAGAAGATGAAGAAGAGCACGAAGTCCAGCGCGCAGAACACGCCCACCATGGCCGTCTCCATGATCAGCAGGCAGATCATGAATTCCTTGATGCGGGTCTTGATATAGCGCCAGGAGGCCAGCACGCAGAGCGGCATGATCAGCGTCGTCAGCAGCACCAGCAGCAGGCTGATGCCGTCGATGCCCACGGCGTAGTCAACATTGAGGGCCAGGATCCAATGCGAAAGCTCCGTCTTCTGGAAACCGGCTCGGCTGGGGTCGAATTGCCACCAGAGCTGCAAAGAGAAGATCGCCGCCACCGAGGTGAAGGCCAGAGTCCACCAGCGCAGCAGGGTCTCGCTGCGGATGCACGCGGCGATGGCCGCGGCAATGAGCGGGCTGAAAATCAGGACGCTCAGCAAGGGGAGACCTTCGTTGGCGGGAGAAAGACTCATGGCTGGGGCGCGCCTTCTCCCGTTTGGAGTTCAGCCTTTAGGCTGTCTGCAGCCGACGCCACGCTAAAGCGTGAACTCCAAACCCGCCCTGCCGCATCGGGATCGGTCCTTAACGCCGCAGGCTGAGTAACCTGAACCCCGGGCGGTTGCAGGCTCGCCGGCAGCGAGGCCAAGGACAACCTGGTAAAGAGCAGGTAGGCAACGATCAGCGCCGCCGCGACGGCGAACGCAAACGCCAGGTTCTGCTGCATCTGACCCCGCTGCACCAGGCGCAGCCGCCGGCCAACGGCCCGGAAACTCTCGGCGAAACCGTCCACCGCGCCATCAATCACGTAATTATCAAAGAGCCCGGACACTTTTGCCGTGAACATCAGCGGAATCAGCCCCGCATAGCGATACACCTCGCCCACGAACGCATCCACCGTCTGCACCGGATAACGGGCGATCCAGTAGAACGCGCGCCCGCCCATGCGGTAGAACCAATCCATGTCCAGACTGATGGTCGGCTCCGGCACGAGCTTCTTGATCAGCAGGAAGAAGCCAAGGCCGGTGAAGAGCAGGATCTGCAGCGTCTCGAAGACGTGGTAAGCGGTGTAAGGATGATACTCGGCGGCCACCTCAG
>Ga0335069_10006110_pt1 | contig 17550 bp, 18 predicted proteins | sample Lox_Sample_11_FD_206714 | JGI IMG/M metagenome (GOLD analysis project Ga0335069, IMG submission 206714) | Soil microbial communities from Loxahatchee National Wildlife Refuge, Florida, United States - Lox_Sample_1.1 | ecosystem: Environmental > Terrestrial > Soil > Wetlands | place: USA... | reverse complement strand
ATCACTGTTAACCAGAAAATTAATACCCCCCTACCCCTCCCCCCAAAAAGCGAAACAGTGGCGAGTATATAAGATAAGTTGCTCTATTCAATTGACTTATCGATGATAACGCCTACGCGGAAATCGCCCTTCTGAATCGGACAAAGGGCGAAACTACCGCGGTTCATCCCTTTTTGCCCTTCCGGACGCTCGCTGCGCATGTTACCACTTTGCACTCAGGGCTATCGCTTCGTCCCGGAGGGACGAGCCGAGATCAGCCAGAGCAACCCGGTCACAGGCTTTCGAGCACATCCGCCACCAGTGCCCGCGCAAAATCCCGGCTCAGCCGCTCCTCGGCCGCCGGGCTTTCGTCGATAAAACTCGGCAGGTCGGTCGTCGACTGATACTGCTGCCGGAACACATAATTCTTGTTCTCGTAAAGCACACGCCCGTCGTGCCCGGTCAGCGTCACTGACACCACGATGGTGATCAGAAAACTCGAGGACTGCTGCGTGCTCGTGTTATAGGTAAGCGGCGCGACCGACTGCTGCAGGATCGTCCCGCGCAGCACGGCATCCGGATCACCCGCGCCCGAGGGCGTCACCCGCAACCGCGTCCGCGACGCAAACTCGCGGATCACGGCCTGGGTCATCACCGCTTCGGTGTGGTACGCCTCGGTGCGCGTGGAGAACACCGGCACGGAAAGCGTGCGCACATCCGGCGGCAGATGTGTTGCCGAGCCCAGCGTGTGATACCCGCAGCCCGTCAGCAGCAACAACATCACGGTCCACAACGTCACGGCAGGTCGGCGCATAAGTCCATCTTATCGAAGTCGCTCATCCCGGGCCGGCGGAGTTCCACGCCGGTGGAGTCATTGAACCTTTGTGTACTCGAGAGTTTCAGATCCACGCCGTTGCAAGCATGCCGATGCCCACCGGCGAGAGCTTCAGCCCGTCCGCGCGTCCCTCGAAATAGAGGGCGTTGAGCCGTTCGTGATCGGCCTGCTCCATGCGGTGGAAGCCTGCCCGGCGCAGTTCAGCTTCGGCGTCGTTCGGCCTGAAGAAGAGCTGGAATGGCTCGCCGGCGGCGGCCACCCGCTCCGCAAGCCGATCGAAGATGGCCCGCCGCTTCAGGGTGAGCGTCTCCGGCGGAAAAGCGTAATCAAACGTCACGCCGCTGCCCGCCGGAAGCCGTGCGATCGCTCCCAGCGTGGACCGGAACGCCTCCAGCGTGAGATACGGCGCCACGCCCAGCCAACTGAAATACGCCGGCGCCTCCGCATCGAAACCGCACTCGCCAAGGCTGTCGAGAAGCGTCTTGTGCTCCAGGTCGAGCGGCACGAACCGCACGTTCCCCGGCCTTGCAATCTCCGCCGCGGCCAGCATCTCCCGCTTCCACTCCTGCGTGGCGGGAAAGTCCACCTCGAAGACGCGCAGGGCAGGGAAGCGATTCCGGTAGGCGAACGTGTCCAGCCCCGCGCCCAGAACCACGTACTGCCGCACCCCCGCGGCCACGGCTTCCGCCAGGTGGTCCTCCGCATAGCGGCTTCGCGCCGCCATGAAGGCGCGAAAGTCCCGCGCCACCGTGTGCGACGCGCGTTCCAGATCGCGCGCATATCCCCGGCCGATGAGCCCCACGGCAATAGGATCGTCGAGGACCGGAGGATGGTCCACCAGTTGATGTGCGGCGCGGCGAATGGCCACGCGCAGGGCGGTTCGGCTCGCCTTTCCGTGCTGCATCCCATCCGCAGTGTAAAAGACGGGGCCCCGCAGCCGCGTACGATAGACCCATGAGCTGGATCGTCTGGGCGCTTCTTTCGGCGCTGTTCGCTGCGGCCACGGCGCTCCTCGCCAAGGTCGGCGTGGCCCACGTGGACTCCAACCTCGCCACTGCCGTCCGTACCACGGTCGTGGTCGTCTTCGCGTGGGGCATCGCTCTCGCTCTGGGCAAGCATGGCGAACTCCGCGACCTGGACCGGCGCACCATCCTCTTTCTGACTCTCTCCGGCCTGGCCACCGGCCTCTCCTGGATCTGCTACTTCCGCGCTCTCCAGCTTGGTCCGGCCTCGCGCGTAGCCCCCCTCGACAAGCTGAGCGTCCCGCTGGTCATGGCGTTTGCCTGGCTCCTTCTCGGAGAGAAGCTCACCGGGCCGGCCATCCTCGGCGGCCTGCTCATTACCGCCGGCGCCATCGTCATGGTCGTCGGTTAACCGCATCCGGGCGATATCCTTGGGAGAATGGCGAGTACGGATTCCTCCACCAACCCGGCCGCGAGCGCATCCCGCGCCCCGCTCCGCCGCATCGTCCTCACCGGATTCATGGGCTCCGGCAAAAGCACGGTGGGCCCTCTTGTAGCCGCGCGCCTCGGCTGGCGCTTTCTCGATGCCGATGACGTCATCGTCGCCGAGATTGGCATGCCCATCACCCGGTTCTTCGCCAAACACGGCGAACCCGCCTTTCGTGAACGCGAGCGATCGACGATCGCCCGGCTTGCCGGCGAAGATGGCTTGGTCCTGGCTCTCGGCGGCGGCGCAATTGAAGATCCCCCTACCCTCCGCCTCCTGCTCGAAAGCGCCGGCACGCTCCTTGTTCACCTTGACGTGACCCTCGAAACCACCCTGTCCCGTTGTTCCGGCACCGAGCACACCCGCCCCGTGCTGGCGGACCAGGCGAATCTGGCCGCCCGCTACCAGCGCCGCCTGCCCCTCTATCGCAGCGCGCACATCTCCATCCCCGCCGACACCCAGTCTCCGGACGAAGTGGCCGACTCGATCCTGCGGGCGACCGGCTTGCTATGATAAAAGCAGCGCCCCGCCCCCGGGGGCATTTCCCGCCGAGGTACCTCCTTTCGCCAGAATGGCTCCCCATACCGCAATCCCGGTAGAGCTTGGCCCATCGGCGGCCCCGCACGGGCATCACGCGCTTCCGATCCCGCAGCCGGGAGTCACCGCGCGCCTCATCTCCGATCTGCGTGAACTGTTCAAGGTGCGCGTCACCGGCATGGTGATCATCACCGGCTGGGCCGGCTTCTACCTCGGCTCCATGCAATCGGGCATCTCCACATTGCAGCGCGGCCTGATCGACACCCTGGTGGGCATCGGCATGGTCTCGGCCGGGGCGGGCGCCCTGAACCAATGCCTGGAACGCAGAACCGATGCGCGGATGCAGCGCACCGCGGACCGGCCTCTCGCTTCCGGCAGATTCCCACTCGCCGTGGGAGTGCTGGCAGGCCTGGGGGCCCTGGCGCTGGGAGGCTACTGGCTCCTGCTGCACACCAATCTGCTCACCGTCGCCCTCACCTTGCTGACAGCATTTACCTATGTCGCCATCTACACGCCGCTCAAGCGCGTGACTACCCTGGCGACCTTTATCGGCGCGTTCCCTGGCGCCATGGGCCCCATGCTGGGCTGGACCGCGGCCCGAGGCCGCATCGAGTGGCCCGCGGTGGCCCTGTTCGCCATCCTCTTCGTGTGGCAGTTCCCGCATTTCATGGCGATCGCGTGGATGTACCGCGACGATTACGCCCGCGCAGGAATCCGCATGCTGCCCGTGGTGCAGCCAGACGGATTGTCGACTGTGGTGGAGGCCCTGTTTTACGCCATGTTGATGATTCCGGTGAGCCTGGCCCCCTGGCGCCTGGGCATGACGGGCGCCACCTACGCCTTCGTCGCCGGCGCTCTCGGACTCTTCTACCTTGCCTACACGATCCGCTTTGCTGGCATCCTGCGCGCCAAGGCTCCCACCGAAAGCCGCATGCTCGCCCGCGACCTGCTCAAGGTCAGCGTCATCTATCTTCCACTTCTGATGACCGCGCTGATGCTCTGCGCGATTGCCAAACCGTAAGGACGAGCCAAACCGTAAGGAACGAATGACGACCGCCGCATCCTCTTCCAGACGCCCGCCGGCCGTTCAGTCCGGGGTGATCGCGATTCTGCTTATCAGCCTCGCCGCCACGCTGTTTCTGTTCTGGCTGATCTACGTTCATCCCGCGCCGGACGCGAACGGAGCGCGGTATGCGTTCCTTCCGGCGTTGAACGCCGTCCTGAACGGGTTGAGCGCCACTGCACTGCTGATCGGGTTCCTCTTCATCCGCGCGCGAAGGATCAACGCGCACTGGCGCGCCATGACCACGGCCTTTGTCTTCTCCACCCTGTTCCTGGTCGGCTACATCCTCCATCATGCCCTGCACGGCGATGTGCGCTACCCCGTCGATGCGGCGTATCGCATTCCCTATCTGTGCCTGCTGGCCAGCCATATCCTGCTGGCCATCCTCACCCTCCCGCTGGTGCTGACCACGTTCTTTTTCGCGCTCACGCGGCGCTTTCCGCTGCACCGGAACATCGCCCGCTGGACCTTCCCGCTTTGGCTCTACGTCTCTGTAACCGGCGTGATCACCTACGTGATGCTGCGCCTGGCCCTCAGCAAGGGATAGCTGCGGGCATGACGATGACACAGTCCACTGACAAGACCCGGGCGACCAGCCAGTTGAATGACGGCACCCGTGAGTTACTGCGCTGGGGGGGCTCCATTGTGGGCGCCGGATTCGTGGCCGGGGTGCTGCTGGAAACCCTGCTAGGTGGGTTGTCGCGCACCGGTGCGAGCACCAATGGCGGCTGGCTGGCGCTGATCGTCTCGCTCATGTGCCTCCCCTTCGGCAGCCTTCTGTTGCTGCTTGGCGTTGCCAAGTGGATGCGCAACCGCGCCCTCGCCCGCCGGCGCTGAAGAGGCCCGCTTCCGCAGCGGTAGCAAAACAAGTCTGGCCCGAAACTCCCGCCCGCTCGGTATTCTGGTTGTGATTCCATGCGCGCGCTGTTGATCTCCGATATCCACGCCAACCTGCAGGCTCTTGAAGCCGTACTGGAGGCCGCTCCCGCGCACGACGAGGTCTGGAATCTCGGCGACGTGGTGGGGTACGGAGCCAATCCCAATGAAGTCGTCGAACGGGTCAGACAACTGGGTGGGACCATCGTGCGTGGCAATCACGACCGCGCGTGCAGCGGGCTGGATAGCCTGGACGACTTCAGCGAATCGGCCGCTGAGGCTGCCCGCTGGACGCAAACCGTCCTCTCCGAGAGCAATCGGCTCTGGCTTTGGCAATTGCCTGCCGGTCCGGTCCTGCCGGGTGCGGCCGAGGTGAGCTGCGTCCACGGCTCGCCGCTCGACGAGGACGAATATCTCTTTGCTCCCTGGGATGCCCGGCCTTCGCTCGAAGCAAGCCACACCCGGCTCGCCTTCTTCGGCCACACGCATCGCCAGGGCGGCTTTGCGACGAACGGCGACGACGACTTCCGCCTCGTTCCGCTCTACACTTTCGCCAGCGGCGCGGAGGCCTGTGAACTTCCCCTGCGCAGAGGAGCGCGCTGTCTCCTGAATCCCGGGTCCGTGGGGCAGCCCAGAGATGGTGACCCGCGCGCAGCCTTCGCGGTCTTCGACGACGCCCATTGCCTGCTCACCTGGCACCGGGTGTCCTATGACATCGGCGAAGCGCAACGGCGCATCCGCCGTGCCGGTCTTCCCGACTTTCTCGCTGACCGCCTGGAGTCGGGGACATAGAGACCTGTCCGCCTCCGCTGGCGCGCTCGCTGCGGCGATTCCCGCAGCCGTTTATACTTGCGAAGATTGCAGAGGATTCAGGCGCAGGGATTCAGGCAGGGTAAGCCTGCGGCATGCCGCTGACAGCGGCGGTCATTGCGTCCGCAAGACGCACCGTCCGGGTTTCCAGCCGGTCACGGACAGGTCACTCAACGGCGGCCGAATCTCCAGCGGAAATCGAGGGATGTCCGCTGCTAGTTTCGGCTGTCACAGCTCGATTGGAGAATAAAGCACTTAGTTGTGGTGTATCTGCTGATTTTGCTTGTCACAAATCCAGGTAGCGATGCTAAAGATGCCTGTCACAAACGCGCACTGCCTGCTAATTGTCACTGTCACTTCCAAGTAGTTGATTGCGAGACGGTAGTTGTTGTCCGCCAGAATGCGTGAGAGCCCTGATGCTTACGCGTCCGCGTGTACACGTGTCATAGTCCCGATCAGTCTGGAGTTTGGCTGGGTGATTGGCATCAGTCTGAGCAGAAGATCCTCAGATCCACGCCAACCGACTTGCATGCACCGTAAGTCGACATGATCAAGTAGTACGACTGGATCAACGAGGGGTCCACACTGCCACGACGAATCGCCTCAGCAAGCTTTGTTCCAGAGAGCAGGTTTCCAAGGCATATACGAATGCACATCAGCCGTTACACAATGGGTCTTCGAACACCGGGCGGGTCCTCACCGGAGGCAGGTTGTCCTGCACCGGATTGGAGCATAGCTAGCCGATTGCAATCGTGAGATCGGCGGGAAAGCATGGTGAACCGATCTGCGAGATCTTTAGACCGCGCCCTCCAGAATGCCACGACGTACCAAAATGCAGTCAATGAGCGCATTGGCCTGTATGCCTCATTCCAGAGGCCGCTTCATAGGAACCTGGGGCCGGGATCGTTGCGGTGAATCTCACTTGCTCCTGAGATCGACCTGCTCGATGAATCGTTCCCAGAAGCGGACCGCGTCATGTACCCATCCTTCGGCGCTTGTGCCGGTACCGATGCCAAAGCCATGCCCCAGGTTTCTGAATCTGTGAAATTCAACTGGGGTGCCAGTTCTGCGCAGGGCTGAGATGCGTTGCTCCATCACATATGGAGGCGCAATTCCATCTTGCTCACCTGCTGCAGCGAATGTTGGAGGCTCATTGGGTCCAACCTCTGAATGCGCCGTGTAAGCCATCACCACCATCGACGGCTTCGGAAGATTGTCGCCTCCATAGAATGAGGCTCCGTGTGTACCGATGGAGGCAGCCATTCTTGCGCCTGCCGAGCTGCCCCACAACGAGTAGTTGGCGACCGAGACGCCGAGCGACTTCGCATTTCTGAAGATATAGGAGAGAGCAGCCGCCAAATCCTGGGTGGCTGCTGCTCCACCAATTCCGGCCCGGTACTTCAGCACAAAGACGTTGTAGCCGCTCTTGCTGATCTCAGCTGCGTAGGGGAAGCCTTCATGCAGTGAGGCGACGTAGGCGAACCCGCCACCAGGACAAACGATCGCAAAAGGAGCCCCGGGCCTACCCCGAAAAAAGAAGAGCCCTGCATTCCGCTTTGTCGCCTCCGCCTTCTTCTGCGCTTCTGTGTAGAAGTCATAGAAGATCTTCTTCCCGCCGCTCGCATCATCAATCATCCGATTCAGCGCGCTGACGACGTCAACCGGATTCACCTTGGAGTGGTATGGGAGCAGCGCGCCGATTTCGCGCAATTGCATGTTGAGGTCAGGGGTGCGATCGTCCCATGGAAAGATCAAACGCCCAAAACCTGTAAAGGCGGGATGCGCGATGACGTCTCTGATCGTGCTGTCAACGCTTAGATGTCTGTATTGAGCTTCCATAGCGGGCTCGTTCGTGTCGCTTGGGGCATCTCCGACAGGCCTCCCGGCACCTTGCTCGTCTGCACGCGGATGAGGAGCGCACATGAGCAAGGCTACCAGCACGCAGAAAGTACGCACGACGGACTTGTGCATTGGAGAGCGCCGATCTCACTTTGCGCTGTTGTAGTCCTTATCGGTGACGGGCTCGAGCCAAATGGTCTTGCCCTTGGCCGTGGGTGTGACCGCGATGTAGGCGAAGCTGTTATTCGGAGTTGCGCCGTGCCAGTGCTCCACACCCGGAGCGCATTTGATCACGTCGCCCTTGTGAACGATGCGGACCGGCTTTCCGCGTTCCTGGTAATAGCCGGTGCCCTCGGTGATGAGCAGAACTTGACCACCCGGATGAATATGCCAGTCCAGCTTTGCGCCTGCGTCGTAGGTGGCCATGGCGATACTGGGATCGAACGTGCTGTCTCCAACGTTGAGTTCACTCAGCCAGATGTTGCCCGTGTGGTTTTTCGCGTTCGACAGTTCGCCTTTAGGGAAGCCTGAAGCCGATGTTTGTGCCTGCGACTGGGGGATGAATAGCAGGCTTGCCGCGAAAGCGATGACTAGCAATTTGGTTCGCATGTCTTCTCTCCTCGATACATTCTCATCGGTGTGCGGCTTTAGAAGTCGGCGCGCTTGCCCGATTCCGTTGCCTTCTGCATCACGTCCAGCCGCGGCTTCCAGGCGTCAGGAATTGCACCTGCCGTGCCGTCGGGATGGAACTCGAAGATCAAATCCTTGCCGGGGTCGTAACGCGGCCAGGGCGGCAGGCCCGCGCCATTGGGATCGCCGGTCCTTGCGAAATTGACCCAGTAGCCCTGCGCCATGCGAGAGACCGCACGATCCTCGTCTGTTGCGGGTGGTGGCGGCGGTCCAAAACCTCCGGCGCCCAACGTGCCGAAGACAAATGCGATTTCGCCGCCGTGCGGCGTGCCAGCCCTAAGCATTTGCCGCATTCCTGTCTGCACATAAGAGAACCGATAGAGGTAGACGGGCGAACCGTTCGCAGCGAACGCACTCGCTGCAAAGCGAGCCGGTTCAGCTTGGCCAAAATCGTCATTTGCCTCCGAAACCAGGGTTGCCAGACTCTTCGTTCCGTCGGGATCGTAGGCAGCCTTGGCTTCGGCGCTCCATTGGCCGAAGTGAGCCCATAGTTGCTCCTTGCTCGAAGCTCTGATCCGGTTCCCGGCGGTATCGGCGCTGTTGCTTCCGAGCATGAGCGGAACACGCGGCTGGTGGTGCGCCTTGTATGCAGTCTCGGCGGTCTCGGTGATCAGCTTGCCGTCAAGAATCGGTGTGGTCTCGAACGACTGGCCGCTGCCGCCTGGCTGTGCAGGCGCGCCGCCAACAACCTGTTCGGCGCTAAGGGCGCGCAGCCTGGCGAGCGCGGCCTGATCCGTTCCCTCGATCCCCATGGAATGCGCAAATTTGATCCCGATGGTCTCAGCAGAGACCGGATAGTTCGGATCGACGCCGTCTTTGCTCATCGGACGCGCGGTGAGCACGCTGTCACGGGATCCGCCTGACTCGACGATCGCCTTTTGGAACAGACCTCGCGCCATGGGTGAAGCCAGCATGCTGTGCACCGAGACACCGCCGGCGGAGAATCCGAAGATCGTGACATTGTTCGGATCGCCTCCGAACGCAGCGATGTTCTGCTGTATCCATTTCAATGCGGCGATCTGGTCCATGTAGGCGTAGTTGCCCTTGGGCTCTTCAGGATGTTCCTTGCTGAGCGCTGGGAAGGCGAAGAATCCGAAACGCCCCACGCGGTAATTGAAGGTAATCAGAATGACGCCTTGCTTGGCGAACTGCACTCCGGAATTGCTCGGTGAGGAGCCGCTCCCGAATACGAAACCGCCGCCAAAGATCCACACCATGACGGGCAGTTTGGCGCCCGCCGCGGCATACGCCGGCTTCCATACGTTAATAAAGAGGCAATCTTCGGACGACGTTGGCGACATAGCGGCAGCGCCGGGCCCAAAGGCTCCCTGCGGACAGTCAGCGCCGTACTTGCTGGCATCCTTCTCGCCTTGCCATGCGGACAACGGTTGTGGCGGGCGCCAACGGTATTCTCCGACAGGAGCCGCGGCAAACGGAATGCCCTTGAAGCTCGATACATCTCCTTCGGTAACGCCGCGCACGGTGCCGTAGTGCGTTCGAACCGTTGGCGCAGTGGCTGAATTTGGCACTGCTGCTGACCCTGCAGGATTGGGCTGAGAGACGGTTGATCCGAGATTCAAGATGAAGAGGCATAGTGTCCCGATGGCAAGCTTTGATTTCATTTCATGCTCCCTTGCGCTTTCGATTTCTGTTGCTGCCAATCCGTGTAACTGAAAGAGAGACGATCAGAGCCCCGTCATCTTCAGCACCGCTTCAGGAAGGCGAGCTCCTTCGAGTTTCATGCTGGAAGACGCTTCATCGATCTGCTTGAGGTCAGCCTCGTTGAGCTCGACGTTCGCTGCACCGAGGTTCTCTTCGAGGCGGTGCAGTTTGGTGGTTCCGGGGATGGGCACGATCCACGGCCTCTGGGCCAGCAGCCATGCCAACGCGATTTGTGCAGGCGTTGCTCTCTTGCGCTGGGCGACGCCCTTGAGCAGGTCGACCAGCACCATATTGGCTTTGCGTGCCTCGGCTGTGAAGCGCGGAACCATATTGCGAAAGTCGGTCGGATCGAACTTGGTGTTCTCGTCGATCCTTCCTGTGAGAAACCCTGCGCCCAGCGGACTGAATGGAACGAAGCCGATGCCCAGTTCCTCCAGCGCCGGAAGAAGCTCAGCTTCCGGACCGCGATAGAAGAGCGAGTATTCGTTTTGCACTGCGGTGACCGGCTGAACCGCATGTGCGCGGCGAATGGTCTGCACGGCTGCTTCCGACATGCCGAAGTGCTTCACCTTGCCCTCAGCAATCAACTCCTTCACCGCACCCGCCACGTCCTCGATCGGCACATTGGGATCAACGCGATGCTGATAGAACAGATCGATGGTGTCGGTCCGCAAGCGCTTCAGTGCGGCGTCCGCCACTTGCTTGATGTGCTGGGGTCCGCTGTTGGTGCCGCCGCGGCGCGCTCCTGTCTCAAGGTCGATATCAAAGCCGAACTTGGTGGCGATCGTCACCTTGTCGCGGATCGGCTCCAGCGCCTCGCCCACCAGCTCTTCGTTTACGAATGGGCCATAGGCTTCAGCCGTATCGAAGTGCGTCACGCCAAGATCGTGTGCGGCGCGGATCAACTTGATCATCTCGTCCTTGTCGGCAGCGGGGCCATAAGCTGAACTCATGCCCATACAGCCAAGCCCGATTGCAGAGACTTCAAGATTGCTGTTCCCTAGCCTTCTCTTCTCCATGGTGTTACCTCCCTGACCACACGCGTGATCGGTCGCGAATTGGCCATACGATTGCAGGCTGGTTCATCACCCTCGAACTTCCAACCGGGTGGCATGATTCTGCAATCAGCAGTCGCCTGGTTACCTAGCGATCAATCATTCTCTGCGCACCCTCGGAATAGCGGGCGCCTTGCACCGCGATCGTCGCGGTAGCCTCGTTGAGGCGATGCAGATCGTCCGGTGTTAGTTCCACCGCGGTTGCGCCGAGGTTCTCTTCCAGGCGGTGCAGCTTTGTGGTGCCCGGGATAGGCACGATCCAGGGCTTCTGCGCCAGAATCCACGCGAGCGCGATCTGAGCCGGAGTCGCATTCTTCTGCTGCGCAAAACTGCCGACCAGATCTACGAGCGCCTGGTTCGCCCTGCGATTCTCCTCGTTGAAACGTGGCACAGTGTTGCGGAAGTCGTTCGCGTCGAACTTTGTTTCTTCTGTGATTTTGCCCGTGAGGAATCCCTTGCCGAGCGGGCTGAACGGTACGAAGCCGATTCCAAGCTCTTCCAATGTGGGCAGGATCTCCTGCTCCGGCTCTTTCCACCACAAGGAGTATTCGCTCTGCAGTGCTGTAACGGACTGCACAGCATGTGCACGGCGAATCGTCCGCACGCCTGCCTCAGACAGGCCGAAGTGCTTCACCTTGCCTTGCTGAATCAAGTCCTTCACCGCGCCGGCCACGTCTTCAATCGGCACATTCGGATCGACGCGATGCTGATAGAGAAGGTCGATCACGTCCGTTCTCAGACGCTTCAGCGAAGCATCGGCCACCTGCTTGATGTGTTCGGGTCGGCTGTCCAACCCAGCACCTTTTCCGTTTTCATCGATCTTGAAGCCAAACTTAGTTGCTATGACGACCTGGTCGCGAAACGGCTCGAGAGCTTCACCCACAAGTTCCTCGTTCGTGTAGGCGCCATAGATCTCAGCCGTATCGAAGAATGTCACGCCGCGTTCCACGGCGGCACGAATGAGCGAGATCCCCTCCTGCTTATCGGTAACCTTGCCGTAGCCAAAGCTCAGCCCCATGCAACCGAGTCCCAGGGCCGATACTTCAAGTCCCCTCTTTCCTAACTCTCTCTTTTTCACGATTGTTCCTGCCTTTTCTCTTTGGATCTCGGGGGAAGCTTCATTTCAGCATCCCAATTGTCTTTAGCCAATTCTCAACCTCTTTGCGTGCCTCTTCTGCCCTGGCATCCTTGATGACAAGGTTGTGTCCATCGATCTCCGATCCGCCCATTGTGCTGAAGCCCTGCAGGATCGTGCTTTGTGGACATAGTTCCCTGACGGTCTCAAAACTGCTGCCGACGCCATAGCCGCCATTCGTGTTGAAAGGGATAACGGTCTTTCCCTTCAAGTTGTATTGGTGAAGGAAGCTCTTGACGGGCGGCGGCAGTTGCATTCCCCAGGTCGGAAAGCCCAGAAACACAAAATCAAATTGTTCAATCCGTTCGATCTTTGTCTTCAACGGCGGCAAATAGCCGGTCTCATTCTCGCGGACGACCTGTTGCACCGTTGCCCTGTAGTCCGCTGGATAAGGCGTTTCCATTTCGAGAGCGACAAGTGTGCCGCCGACCTTCTGATGAATGATCTCCGCGATAGCCTTTGTGTTGTTCGTTCGAGACAAATAAACAATCAGTGTGTTCTTTTCCGTGGGGACTCGCAGAGAGTTCGCCCCTGATTGCTGCGCCCGCGAAGAGCCAGATGTAAGACAGAGGATTGTCGAAATGGCCAGCAAAAGAATAGCTATGCGTTTCATCATCCTGAAGACCTCACCCTTGCCTCTTCATCCTTGCGTGCAGCCTGGCGTAATCATGCCTTCGGCACCTAATTCCTATTGCTGTTCATTTTGACCGGCCTGAGCAGATGCGAAAACGTGAGTTGGGCGAGCTTCCACTTGCCGTTGTCCTTGACATAAACCTCGGTCACCATGAAGGGATTCGTGACTTCGTGCTCACCTACGACTGCCTGCAGATCAATGTCCTCCAGCAGGACGGCTGTGTTGCCAAATATGCGAGCGTCAACCGCGTAAACTACGGCCTTCTTGTACCAGATTCCCCCGCTCTTGATGGTTGCCAGTTCCTGGGTCTTTCCCCAGGTTCCTCCCATGTGAGTGAACATGGCTTTGTCATCAAAGAGCGTCTCCAAGGAATCGACCTTCTTGTCTGCCATCCAATCCCATTTCGTGTTTGAAAGATTGATGACTTCTTGTTGCTCAGGTGTTTGAGTTGCGGCAGTTTTAATCGTTTCCGTTGGTGGCGCCGGCGATTGCTGTGCGTAGGACAATGGCGCAATCACTGTGGACAGAAGCAGACCTAACATCATGGTTCTCATGGCTCTCCCTCTATATGTGTCGTTGATTCGCGGAGGAACTTGACTGTCGCAGAGACGTGCAGGTCTTCTCCTAATGCGCGCCTTTGCATTGCTTCTTCTCCGTTGAGTTTTAAGCGAACGAGAATCCACTGCGTTTGAGAGGCAGGGTACGAATTCGCTTGCCGGTGGCCGCAAAAACAGCATTCGTGACAGCCGGAATCACTGGCGGCAGCATCGGCTCGCCCAGGCCGGAAGGCGAAAACTCCGTCTTCCGGAAGTAAACCTCGATCTTTGGCGTTTGACGCATCCGCAGCATGGGCTGCTGATGGAAGTTTGCCTGTTCCACTTTTCCCTGAGATAACGTGATTTCCTGCTCCATGTGGCTCAGGCCCTCAATGATTCCGCCCATCGTCAGATTCTCCGCCGCACGAGGGTTGATCACGTGACTACCCACATCGCCGGCTGCCCAGATCTGGTGAACAGTGATGCGATTCTGGGTATCAACACTGACGTCAGCGGCTTCAGCGAAATAGCTTCCGTGGCAGTAGAAGGCGGCGATGCCCATGCCGCGTCCTTTCTCCTTCTTGCGCTGGCGCCAGTTGGACTTCTCTGCGACCAGTTCCAGAACTCCCCGCAGGCGTTCCGGGTTCATGCTCTGGAAACTGTTCGGCTGAGATCCGAGTCCCGCGGCAGGCGGATGCGAGAGCAATTCAAGTTGAAGGTCCAGTGGATCACGCCCGGCGGCGACCGCGAGCTCATCGAGGAACGATTGAAGAACAAACGCGCGGCCATTCACGCCTGGTGCGCGCAGCGGGCCGGTGCGAACACCGAGAGGGATGGAGTTCGTCATCCCAAGTTGATAGGCTGGTATGAATCCGGCCGGGAACTCATGAGGGTCAATGCCGGCATCGAACGGCGTCCGCTTACCATCGCCAAACGTCACGAAATGCTGTTGCCATGCAACGACACTGCCCTTCGAATCCAGACCCGCTTTCAAGCCAATCGTGGCGGCGCAGCGGTAGTTGTCGTGCGTCATGTCATCTTCACGCGACCAGGTGATTCTGACCGGGACGCCAGCCTGTTTGCTGAGCCATGCAGCCTCAACATCGTCATCGTTCACGAATCGGCGGCCGAAGGCTCCACCCGCGCGCACGAGATGAACAGTCACGTCTGATTCAGAGACGCCGGTGATCTTTGCGGTCTGACGGTGAACAGAGGAGGGGTCCTGGGTTGTGCTCCAGATCTCCAGTTTGCCGTCTTTCAGAGATGCAGTAGACCCCTGCGGCTCCAGTGTGTTGTGAGGAAGAAACGGATAGGCGTACGTGGCTTCGAGGACTTTGGAAGCGCTCTTGAGAGAGCCGTCTATGTCTCCATATTTACTCACGATCTGTCCTGCGGGCTGCGTCAGCGCATCGGCTGCTTGCTTTGCAATAGTCTCGGAACTCTGATCAGCGCCCGGGCCGAGATCCCACTCGATCTTGAGGCTCTTTCGCGCACTCTGCGCCTGCCACCAGGTATCTGCCAGAATTGCGACACCTGGTTCAAGGCCGGGGTTGAGCGGGAGCACCTTATCGCTGGTCAGCGTCCCTTCGACAACGATGACTTTGCGCACGCCGGGAAGCTTCGAGACTTCATCGGTGTTTACGGTCTTGACCTTGCCTCCGAATACGGGACACTTGTGAAGAACCGCGTGGAGCATCCCTGGAACCTCGACATCGATTCCAAAGATGGGTTCGCCGGTCACGATAGCGCGGTTGTCGACGCCACTTCTGGATGTCCCGATGATGCCGTAGCTCGCCGGGTCCTTGAGCTTGACCGCGTCAAGAGCTGGGGGCGTAAGGGATGCAGCTTTGGCAATCAGCTCGCCATAGCCTGCGGACCGGCCCGATGCCGAATGAAGAACGCGTCCCGACCTGGTAGTGCATTCCGACTCGGGCACACCCCAGGCGCCTGCGCCGGCCGATACGAGCATTTGCCGCCACGCGGCTCCAACGCGCCGCAGCGAATCCCAGTTGGCTGGAGTCGCTGTGCTGCCACCGAGAAACTGAAAGCCGTAGAGCGTGTCGTTTCCGTCGGCTTGCTCGACGCGTACGTCTTTCCAGTCCACGTCGAGTTCTTCTGCGACAAGCATCGGAAGATGCGTTTTGACTCCCTGGCCGGCCTCAGGGTCTTTGGCCAGGATGGTGACTGCACCATCGGGCGCGATTCGGACGAAAGCGCGAGGATCAACGGCATTGAAGCCGCGGCGCGGTTGTTGCCCAAACGCGTGGCCCCTGCCGTAGATGCCGAGTGCGAACGCTCCTCCGGCTGTCGCCGTAACCTTCAGAAATGAGCGGCGGTCGAGATTCATTGAGCGCCTCCTTTTGTCGCATGCAAGTCAGCAGCGCGATGAATCGCCTCGCGAATCCGCGGGTAGGTGCCACAACGGCAGAGATTGCCGCTCATCGCCGAATCGATGTCAGCGTCAGTCGGCTTCGCCGTTTTCGCAAGCAGCGCTGCCGCGGACATGATCTGACCCGGCTGGCAATAGCCGCACTGCGGAACGTCAACGTCTTCCCAGGCCTGTTGCACAAAGTGTGTCTCTGTCTCCGCGAGACCCTCAATGGTCGTAATTTTTCCGTTGCCGACTGAACCCGCGGGCGTGATGCACGAACGCACCGCCCGTCCATCAATATGCACAGTGCAGGCGCCGCAAACGGCGATGCCGCAGCCATACTTTGTGCCCTTCAGGCCAAGAAGGTCGCGCAGCACCCAAAGCAGTGGCGTATCTCCCGGTGCATCGACTGTTCGGGTTTGCTTGTTGACGTTCAGAGTGATTGCCATCCAACCTCCTCGATACCCTGCTCAGCTCGTACAACGCCGGCTGTATGGGATGAATTACCGTTCACTTCTCTTTTGCAGGTGCTTCGACACCGGAGAGCGACAACAACTCCGCTCAGTCCCCAACGCCGCTCCTTCACAAGTGACTATCATCGGGTAGGTTGCTCATTGCGAATGCTTTACGGTTCTTGTTTACGTGCGATCAGACCGTCGATGTTGTGAAGATACCCCCATCTGAGGAGCCGTGCCCTGCCAAACGCGCCAATATAACGGCAGATCCCGCCAATCTTTACGAAGGCGCTGGGCTGACGGGCCTGTTGAATGTTCGGCGTGATTCGCAGATATATCGGCGCGTTCGGAAGGGCACGGAACCTTCGAATGGGGTACGCTCAAGATGCAGTAGGAGTCGCCTCGAATGCTTAAACACTTCCGCGTCGCCGCCCGCCTGGGACTGAAGCTCACCGAATTCGGAATTTCAATACCGGCCGTACTTCGCAGAGCGGGCCTGCCACAGGACCTTTTCGAGCAGAAGCGCGTTCTCGTTTCCACCGAGGAGCTCTTCGCGTTGTGGACGGCGATTGGAGCCGTGAGTACCGATCCCCTCATCGGCCTCAGGCTAGGTATTGAGACGAAGACAGAGCGTTTCCATCCCATGGGGATTGCCGCGCTTTCCACTGAGAACTTCGTTGCAGGCGTGAAGCACATGGCCCGGTATAAAAGACTGACGGCGCCTGAGGAAATCCTCTACAAACTCGACGACACTTCATTCAGTGTCGGGTTCCGCTGGTTGCTGTCGGTGGATGTCGAGCCTCCGGTGCTCACCGATTATTGCCACGCGTGGATGCTGACAATCGCTCGGCATGGAACCGGAAACTCGCAATTGAAACCGCTCCGGGTTGAATACCTTCAGCCCAGGACAAACCTGCGTGCCATCGAGAAGCACTTCGGCTGTGAGGTGATTGCCGGGGCTTCCCGCAACGCGATCATCTTCCGCGCGGCGGATGCTATGGCGCCGTTCGTGACCCGTAATGCGGAGCTTTTGGACCTCCTCGCGCCACAGTTCGAAGAGCAGTTGAAGCAGTTCAAAGCCGAGGACACGTTTGTCGAACTCGTGCGTCGCGCCATTCAGGACAGGCTGACGGGACATCGCCCATCAATCGATGTCGTCGCCCAGGCGCTTCACACCAGTCCTCGCACCGTGCAACGCCGCCTGCAGGACGCGGGCTACAGCTTCCAGAGAGTCCTCGACGAAGCTCGACACCAGATGGCAAGGTACTACCTCTCAAACTCCGTGCTGGAGTTGAACGAGGCTGCCTACATGCTCGGCTTCGTAGACCCAAACTCATTTGGCCGGGCCTTCCGTGCATGGGAAGGTGTAGCTCCGAGCGACTGGCGGGAAACTCACCGTAGCTCTGCCCGATTTGAGAATTGAGTGCGGATCGATCCGTTGTGAGGAAGTGACTGTTCACGGGTGACCGGGTTTCGAGAAATGATCGACCGGCAGGCAGAAGACGCGGGCGCGGGCACGCCCGCGCGGCGGATTTCCTGGCTAAACGGTTGCTGGATTTGCATCCGCTCACTAGAGGTCGGGCAAGCTGAACCTTACATGCCCCTGCTGTGCCCGGTTCGCATG
>Ga0335069_10006109_pt1 | contig 17552 bp, 16 predicted proteins | sample Lox_Sample_11_FD_206714 | JGI IMG/M metagenome (GOLD analysis project Ga0335069, IMG submission 206714) | Soil microbial communities from Loxahatchee National Wildlife Refuge, Florida, United States - Lox_Sample_1.1 | ecosystem: Environmental > Terrestrial > Soil > Wetlands | place: USA... | reverse complement strand
CCGTAAGCGGGCATACCCGGTCGCGGCGGCGCGCCCGGAATAGGCGTAGCCCGCATGCGGGACGACAAGTCCTGCCAACACCGTACGCGTAGGCATCGGTTGTACTGCACGCAGCAAGTCATCCACTTGCTGCCGCAACCCCGATTCGCCAGCGGCGTACCACGTTCCCGCCAATGTTGAATGCTTGATGCGGGTCACGGCGCCGCGTCCCCACCCGACACCGCCTGCAATTCTGGGCGAAACAGCAGCTCGCGTTCACGGCGCACCGCGGGCTGGCGATAGCAATCGACGCAAGTGAAGATCTCGACGGCGCGCAGCAACCGCATCACCGTGACGACGTCGGTCGGATCGTCACTCCGCGCCATCGTCATCGGCTCCACGGCGCCGGTGTGCAGCGTGTAGTAGTCGACGCGGTAGGCGGTCCGCGTATGTCGCGTCTCGTTCACCTCGCGGCCGCAGTGGTGGCAGCGGAGGTGCGTTTTGGATCCGTCCACACCCGACATGCAGGCCGGATCTTACCGAATTCACGTGGGGCAACAAAGCCACGGCACAACGCCGCTAGAGCAGCGGCAATTGTACGGTGAACTCGCTGCCGCATCCGCTCTGGCTCCGGACCGTGACGCTCCCACCATGCTGTTCGATGATCGCCTTGGTGACCGCCAAACCCAAACCCAGCCCGCGAGCACCGAACTCCAAATGACCGGAGGTGTGCAGCTGCACGTCACCGCCGGCGGCAGAGAACGGTTCGAACACTTCACCGAGGAGGTGCTCGTCGATACCGATGCCGGTATCGCTTACCGCAATCCGCAGCGCGTCGACGGCGGCGGTCGCGGCAACCGTAATGGTACCGCCGTGCGGAGTGAAGCGAACAGCGTTCGAGACCAAGTTCGCCAGCGCTCGTCCCAGCCAGAGACGATCGGCGGTGATCGCTGGGGTATCGCTGGCAACTTCCATGAGCAAAGTCAGTCCGCGCGCCTCAACCGCCGACTGAAATGCCCGCCGCAGGTCGTCGAGCAGCACCGACACATGCAACAGCCGCCGCTCCAGCTTGATACCACCCTTCTGCCAGCGCGCACCGCTGGCAATCTGGGCGGCAATTCGCGCCAGCCAGGCGGCACTGCGTTGCGCCGTGTCGAACCACACATTCGCTTGCGGCGGCAGCCCTGCATCATTCAAAAGCGTCAACGCGTTCGCAAGCAGGTGCAGCGGCGTACCCAACTCGTGGGCTGCCAGCGCGAGCAACCGCCCCCGTTGCTCCGCCTGACGACGTGCCTGAGCGAGCGCCTGCTCCAACTCGCCCAGCAGGCGGCGACGGTCGGCTTCAACGTCGTAGCGTTCGAGGCCGCGGCGAACCGCCAAGCGCAACTCCTGCGGTTCCCACGGCTTCGTTAAGTAGGAGTACACATGCCCCGCGTTGATCGCCTCCAACAAGCTCTCGATATCGGTGTAGCCGGTCAGCAGAACACGAATGGTATCGGGTTGATGCACAGCGCAGTGCGCAAGCAGCTCGGTTCCAGACATATCCGGCATGCGTTGATCGACGACCATCAGCGCGATCGGTTCGGCAGCAAGAATGTCCAGGCCCGCCCGGGCGTTGGTGACCCCCAGCACGCGGTACTCATCGGCAAGGGTGCGGGTTACGGCGCGCACACTCGCCGGCTCGTCGTCAATGACCAATACCGAATGCATCTGTACGCTATATATTGTTGATGACTATTTTTACTCATATGTCCGGTGAATTCAACTGGGGAGCACGGCTGCCGGGCATACGCCGTTTGTCGTGGAAGTTTGCGACTCCTTTGGGCAGGGAACCTGCGCCCCAACTTCAGGCCACAACCCGGTTGACCAGTTCGGCAGGCGCCGTTATCGTACTCCCTGCACATATGGCCAGCCCGCGAATTCGCCCGGCCCGGGGTGCCGGGTTCGGGCATACACTCCGGAATCTATTCCTGTTCGTCATCTTGGTGTTGGCGCTCGCCGCCGCTGCGACGGTCGGCTTGGTGTATTGGGAAATCACGACAAATCTGCCGCCGGTGGATAAGATCGCCCAATACCGTCCACCCGTCGCGACCCAGGTTTTAGCCGACGACGGGACGGTCATAGGCGAATTCTACTTCGAGAAGCGGTACCTCGTCCCGATCGACCGTATCCCAGCAATTGTGCGCAACGCGTTCATCGCGGCGGAGGACGATGGGTTCTACCGGCACGGCGGCGTTGATCCGTTGAGTATCCTGCGGGCGCTGATCAACAACGTCGCGGCTGGCGGCAAGGTCCAGGGTGGCAGCACGATCACGCAACAGGTGGTGAAGTCACTGCTACTGACACCGAAGAAGAGCTACGAGCGCAAGTTGAAGGAAATGGTGCTGGCGATGCGCCTCGAACGCCAGTTCACGAAGGATGAAATCTTATACCTTTACTTGAACAACATCTATTTGGGCAGCGGCGCCTACGGCGTGGCGGCGGCAGCACAGGAATACTTTGGGAAGAACGTCGAAGATCTCACCCTGCCCGAGGCGGCCTTACTCGCCGGCTTGCCGCAGGCACCGAGTCGCTATTCGCCCTTTCGCCACTGGCCGCGTGCGAAGGCACGCCAGCGCTACGTGCTCGATCGTATGGCTGACGTCCAGTTCGTGACGCATGCCCAGGCAACGACTGCAGCACGGGAACCGATCGCGCTAGCGCCCCGCAAGGGCAGCTTCATCGCAGCCCCTTACTATGTCGAGCACGTGCGCCGGCTCCTCGAAGAACGGTACGGCGAATCCGCACTTTATGCACTGGGCCTACGCGTCCATACCGCTGCCAATCTCGCCATGCAGCATGCCGCCGAGACTGCGCTGCACGATGGCCTGGTCGAACTCGCCGTCCGGCAGCACTATGCCGCCCCCATCCGTCATCTGGAGCCCAACGAGGTCGAAAGTTTCCTGCACAGCCAGAAGGCCGCACTGGAAGGGCGCGGACCGGAACGCAACCGCAGTTACGAAGCCGTGGTGGTAGCACTGCCAACGACTGGAAAAGGCAAGGTCATCTCCACCACGGTGCGCATGCAGGTAGGCCCCTTCCACGGCATGCTGCAGCCGCCCGCAGCCACCAACGGCAGCCGTCCCGACCCCTTGCGCATCGGTGATGTGATTCGGGTACGCCTGGCCGAGACGCAGGGGAACGACCAGACTTACGAGTTCGTGCGCGACCCGGAACCGCCCGAGCAAGGTGCGATGATTGCTCTCGAACCGACCACCGGCAACGTCAAGGCGATGGTCGGTGGTTACGACTTCGACAGCAGTCAGTTCAACCGAGCCACACAAAGTGCCCGACAGCCGGGGTCGGCCTTCAAGCCCTTGGTGTACGCCGCAGCGATGGATCGCAACTTCACGCCCGCAACGATCATCGTCGACGAGCCCATCTCCTTCCAAGACAACAACAGCATCTGGACACCGCACAACTTCGAGAACAAATTCTTCGGCCCGACGACGTTGCGCGAGGCGCTGACGTTCTCGCGCAACGTCGTCACCGTGAAGCTGGCCACACGTGTGGGGGTCAAGTACCTCGTCAAGTACATCAAACATCTCGGGATCAGCAGCCCGCTGGCGCCGAACTTGTCGATTGCCCTGGGCTCGTCCGAAGTCACCCTCGCCGAGTTGGCGTCGGCGTATTCCGTGTTCGCCAATCAAGGGCGCCGGGCAGAGCCGCGGTTCATTACCAAGATCACCGATAGCCAAGGCAACGTCATCGACGAACCTGCCCCGCAGGTGGAGGAGGTGATCTCGCCGGAGACCGCCTACTTGATCACCAGCATGTTGCAGAGCGTCGTCCAGCGCGGCACCGGCAAGCGCGCCGCGGCGCTGCAACGGCCGACTGCCGGCAAGACCGGAACGACCAACGACCTCGATGATGCGTGGTTCATCGGCTACACGCCGCAGTTGCTCGCCGGTGTTTGGGTGGGATTCGATGAGAAGCGCACGCTCGGCAAGCTCGAGACGGGTGGCCACGTTGCGGCGCCCATCTGGCTGCACTTCATGGAACAAGCGTTGGAAAACGAGCCGATTCTCGACTTTCCCGTTCCGGATGGCATCAGCTTCGTGCTGATCAATCCGCACACCGGTCAACGGGCGCTGGGTGGCGGCGGGTTCCTCGAATGCTTCAAGCGCGGTAGCGAACCCGCTGCGGTCGCCGCGCAACCGGTGACCGCGGCAGTCGCCCCGGCGCCAGAGCATGAAATCGCCAGCGACGTCGATTGAGCGGCCCTTGCCGCTATAGCTTCCAGTAGCGGCCCTGAACCTTGCGGATGCGCTCGATGAGTCCGCCAGCACGGCTCGGCAACGGAGGAGGCAGCAGCGGACGGCTATCGCCGCGCAACTCCGTCAGCACCTCACCGGTCGAATTGCGGATCGCAGTCAGGTCGTAGCCACCTTCGAGAATCGCGGCGCAGCGATCGCCGGCGTGGTCGCGAGCGATACCGAGGAGCAGGCGCGCCAACGCCTTGAAGCCGGCCTCCGTCACCTGCATCCCGCCGAGCGGGTCACGCGCGTGCGCGTCGAAGCCCGCGGAGATCAGCACGAACTGCGGCGCGTACTGGTGCGCGATCGGCTCGACAATGCGGGTAAACGCATCGACATACTCGGCGTCGCCGAACCCTGCAGGAAACGCCAGGTTCACCGTGTACCCTTCGCCATTACCGCGGCCGACTTCGTCGATCGCACCGGTACCCGGGTAGTACGGATACTGATGACTCGAAACGTACAACACGCCGGGATCGGACTCGAACATGTGCTGCGTACCATTGCCGTGATGCAGATCCCAGTCAACGACCAGGATGCGTTCCATGCCATGCTGACGGCGGAGATATTCGGCGCCAACGGCGATGTTGTTGAAGAGGCAAAACCCCATCGCCCGGTGGCGCTCCGCGTGGTGCCCAGGGGGGCGCACGAAGGCAAAACCGTTCTGCACTCCCCCGGCAATCACGGCGTCGAGCAAAGCGAGGAAGCCACCCGCAGCGAGCCGCGCCGTCTCATAGGAGCGCTCGCACGTCGGCGTGTCGGCGTCGAAGGCGAACGCGGGTAGAAATCGCGTGGCCGCCACCTGCTCGACGTAGGCACCGTCGTGTACGAGCGCCAGTTCGTCCCCGGTAGCGTGACGCGCTGGAATCGCGGTGACCATATCGGACACCGCGGTCGCAATCGGCAGCAGCGCCGCAATGCGGTCGGGACGCTCCGGATGGCCGGGGCCGGTATCATGCTGCAGATAGCGCTCATCGATGACGATGCCCGTTGCCGCCATTGAGCCGGACTGTAGCAACCGCGTACACGGTCGTAAATCCCGAGGGTCATGGCGGGCGCACCGCGCTGCTGCGTTTGACTTCCGCGACCGCGCCACGTTAGGAGCGCACATCTCACGGCAGGAGGGAGCGAGTCATGCGAACACTGTATGGAGCCCTGGCAGTCGCGACCGTGCTGGCGCTCACGCCGGTAAACGGAACTGGCCAAGAGTATGACGGCTGCAACGAGCAGGGTTACGACTCGGCGGATGAACCCTGTGGCGGCGGTCATCAGCACACCGCCGGCAAGCGCGACGAGAACAGCCTCGATCGAGCCCGGCATCGGCATCGTTACCTTGAAACTCAGATCGACAAACTCAAAGAGCAGGTCGCGGCCTTGAGCAAAGACGTCGAGCAACTGAAGAAGGCCAGCGCAAAGTAGGGGTAGCGATCGGTAATCGACGCTGAGCCGTCGACGAACGCCACAACCGGGGATTTCCTCCCGAGACGTGAGCGCGCTTCGATTCTCTTCGTCGCTGACGGCTGAGCGCCACGGCGACGCCTGCGCGGTTTGACAGGCCCTGGCGATTTCTCTAGCGTCTGATCGTCGTCGCGCGCGATCATGTTTGGAATCGGCACTCCCGAGCTGTTGGTCATTCTCATCGTTGCCTTGATCGTCCTCGGGCCGAAGCGCTTGCCGGAGGTCGCCAAGGCGCTCGGCAAAGGCCTGGCCGAGTTGCGCAAAGCAACCAGCGGCTTGTCAGACGAGCTGCAGAACGCGCGCACCATGCTGGAGCAAGAAACTCAAGCCGTCTTGAGGAAAGCGACGGCGCCGCCGCCACCGCCTGCACCAGCCGTCGCGCCCCCGGTCGCAGAGGCCGTGGCCCGGGCAGCGGAAACGACAGGCGGCGACACGGCACCCACCGCGGAAAAGAAGAACGATGCGCCAACCGGCGTCTGACGTCGGCGTCTAGGCCGGGGGACCCGCGCGCCACCCGCCAGACGTCACGCGCCGCTACCCCGCCGCCTCCACACTGAGCGACCAGCCCCATGTCCGCCGACGTCAAGATGCCGCTCACCGCGCACCTCGAAGAGCTGCGCTGGCGGCTCATCAAGGCGCTGACGGCTATCGGGGTCGCCTTCTTCATCTGCTACGCCTTCGCGGAACGATTGTTCGAGTTCCTCACCCAGCCGCTGCTGTCCATCAATTTTGGCGAGGGCAGCGGCTCCGACGTCGTGCATCTTATTGGCACCGGCGTCGTCGAGGCATTCTTTACCAAGCTCAAGGTATCGTTCATCGCGGCGATCTTCGTTGCCAGCCCGGTCATCCTCTACCAACTCTGGCAGTTCATCGCGCCCGGCTTGTACGACACCGAGAAGCGCTACGCGCGCCCCTTCGTATTGTTCGGCACCTTTTTCTTCATCAGCGGCGCCTGGTTCTGCTACGCACTGGTCCTGCCGGTCGGGTACCGCTTCTTCATTCAAGAGTACGGCAGCATCCGGGTCAGCCCGGAAATTCGCATCAGTGAGTATTTGTCGTTCACGTCGCGCATGCTGCTCGCCTTCGGCGCGACCTTCGAGATGCCGGTCGTCACCTTCTTTCTCGCGCGTCTCGGGATGGTGAACCACTCGGCGATGCTGAAACACACGCGTTACGCCATCCTCATCATCGTGATCGTCGCCGCAGTGTTGACACCGGGTCCGGACGTGGCATCGCAGATGCTCATGGCCGGGCCCCTCCTCTTACTTTACGCTCTGAGCATCGGCGTAGCCTACGTGTTTGGCAAGAAGCGCCAGCCGTCGGTGGAGGTAACAACGTCGGAACCCTAGCAGCAGGACGGAGCACTGAACAGCGACCAACAGGAGCGGGCCGCAGGGTCTACCCTTCGCGATCGAGCTCGCGCATCAACCAGTCGTCGGTCTCTGCCTCCGGCGCATCTATCTCGACGCATTCGATGATCGCGCGCAAGGCCTCGACCACCGCGCCCGCCACCGCCAGGAAGTCGGGGACAACCAGCACGACGATAGTCGCCGCATGACGATCCAATGTCCGGACGATGGCAACCTCCTCGTAGGATTCGAACAGAAACTTCACCAAGGCGATGTCGACCGGACGCACACGCAGGTAGATCGCGCGAATCGATGTTGTGGGTTCGGATCGCATCGCCAGTCCTGCTCACGGAACCGTCAGGTCTGACTCTTCTCGGCCAACCATCGATCGAGCACCATGAAGTTCAACAATTTCCCATACTCGATGACCACGCGCCGCACAAACCCTCGCTCGTGCCACCAGGTCTCTGCCGCGAATGGATCATAGCGTGATGGGCAAACGGCCATGTGCAGATCCGGCCCAGCAAGGGCGCGAAAGATGAGCTGCGCGCGGCGCGCATGCGCCTTCGACGTTACCAACAGAATCGAGTGCACGTTCCGCTGCCGCAGGTACGCCACCAGCGCGCGGGTCTCCGCCAGCGTGCTCGTCGTCGCCGTCGGCATTAGATCGATGGCCTCCGCCGGCACGCCGAGTTGCTCCGCAATACTGATGTTTTGCTCGTGATGCTCCGGCAGCGTCGCGCCACGTGCACGCAAGGCCGCCAAGCCCGGTAGCGGTTGCTCGCGCGTCAAGACGATGCGCGGCGCCAGATGCGCCTGGTAGAGATCCACCGCCTCCAGGATGCGGTCCGGCAGCGACCCGGACAGCACCACGATCGCGTCCGCCGGACGGGCCTCATCCTGCACGATAAGAAACCCGCCGATGGCGCTGAGCAACGCATGGCGACCAACGTAGGACGCCACGCCGACGCCGACAAGCCCAAGCAGTCCCCACACAAAAGCGTGCCGCACTCCGTTTACTTCCGTACCGTGCGCGCCTGGAATTGCTCGCGCAGCAGCGTCTTCTGCACCTGCCGCGTCGCCGCAGTGCGCGGCAGGGCGTCTCTGAACCAAACGTTGCGCGGCTTCTTGTATCCCGCCAAGCGGTTGCGGACATGCCCAACGACATCAGCTTCCGACAACTGCTGGCCCGGCCGCGGCACGACCACTGCGAGGACCGACTCGCCCCAGTCGGGGTCCGGAATCCCGAGCACCGCTGCCTCGGCGATCGCTGGATGCTCCAGCAGCACGCGCTCCACCTCGACCGGGAAGATGTTCTCGCCACCGCTCTTGATCATCTCCTTTTTGCGGCCTGCAATGAACAGGAACCCTTCGTCGTCGAGCACCCCGAGGTCGCCGGTATGTACCCAACCGCCCCGCAGGGTCGCGGCGCTCTCCGTCGGCATGCGCCAGTACCCGCGCATGTTGAATTCACTGCGGCAGATGATTTCACCGGGTGTACCGACTGGAACCTCGCAGTTGTCGTCGCCGACAATGCGCACCTCGACATTGAGCGCTGGACGACCCACCGAGGCAGGCTTGCGAAACAGGTCGGCCGGCCGCAGCGTCGCCACCGGTCCCGCCTCCGTCGACCCGTAGATGATGAAGAGATTGTGGTTGTGAAAGCGTTCGGTAATACGCCGGATTTGTTCGTTGGTCATTACCGACGTGCCGCCCGCGAGGGTGCGCAGCGAGGATAGATCGAAATCGTCGAAATCCGGCAAATCGAGCATGAAGTTATACACCGTCGGCACAGCATAAAGGTAGGTGACGTGTTCGTGCTGCACGGCCTCGAGCATGGCGCGGGGATCGGCACGCTCCATGATGATGATCGTGCTACCGTCGTACCAAAAGCCGAACGGCAGCGCCCAGCCACCCATGTGAAACATCGGGAACATGCTGAGCCCGACGTCGTCCTCTGACAAACCGATCGTATGATGCGAGTGTCCCGCTTGCAGGTAGTAGCTGCGATGTGAGAGCAAGGCGCCCTTTGGGGCGCCTGTCGTACCGCTGGTGTACAGCATGACGTGCGGATCGTTCTCATCAACAAAGGCCGGTGGCTCGGCCGATGAATGCTCGCCGAGCCACGCCGCGAACCGCGCATCGTCCACCGCTCGGTAGTGCTGAACGTGGGGCCAACGGCCACGCAACCGCTCCACCGCGACGCCGAAGCCGGCTTCGTAGAGCAACGCCATCGACTCGGAGTGGCGGACGACATAGTCGATCTCGTCGTCCTTGAATCGTGCGTTCACCGGAACCAAGATGGCACCCAGCTTGATGCAGGCGAAGTAAGCGAGCGGGTATTGGGGACAATTGTTGGCGAGGATCGCGACGCGTTCTCCCCGGCCCACCCCCAGGGCTTGCAGCCCATGCGCCAGGCGGTTGGCGTCGGCGTTGAACTGTGCATAGGTGACGCGAGTCGCGCCCACCACGTAAGCGGTCTTGCGCGGCCGCAGCAGCGCGTGGCGCCGTAAGATCTCTCCGAGGATGAGCACCGTGCGCACGCTACACGCCACTGGCGGTGACCGCAACGCTGGTTACGGCGCCCCCAAGCCCTTCAAACGGCGGGTCAAAATCAAATGGGGGCTTGACGAACGAGGGGCGCTTGTAGCAAACAGAGAAGAGAGGAAACATTCGGAGGAATGCGGCAGAGTCGATTCTCTCCCGCAGCCTCAACACCGGCCACGCGAAGACGTCGCTGGCCCAGAGGAGGAACGCACCGATGAAAAATCCCACTCAGTCAGCGTGGTCTCGTAGCACGGGTTGGGCTGCGGCGGCTGTGGCTCTGGCGGCGACACTTGCGGTAGCCCCGAGCATGGCACGCGCGGCTTGCGTAGGCGATTGCAACGGCGACGGCAATGTCACCGTGAACGAACTGATCATCATGGTCAATATCGCGCTGGGCAGCGCATCCGTCTCGGTCTGCCCGGCAGGAGACCCCAACAACGACGGTCAAGTCACCGTCAACGAGATCGTCGCTGGCGTGAACAACTCACTGAACGGCTGTCCCGTGAACGGCGTCTGCGGCGACGGCACAATTGACGCCAACGAGCAATGTGATCCAGGCAGTATCTGCATCGGTGGCACTAACGCCGGAACTTCTTGTAAGGCCGAAGCCGACTGCCAAGGCGAAGGTGTCTGCGACACGTTCGGCGTCAAGGGCCCTCCGGGGACGGTTCCACGCAAGGTCTGCACCGACAGTTCCGAATGTGGCGGCGCCATGTGCATCCATTGCAAACCGTTCAGCAACAACGGCTGCTCCGCAAACTGCACCCTGGAGACCCCATCGATCATCACTCTCGTACCTGGAGTACTCGTTGGTAGCGACATCACTCCAGGAACCAGCGGCGCCATCGTACACGGTGATATCCTCACCATTCCGCTGACCCTGGCCGGGACCAACACGCTGCTGGCCGGAAAGGCGGACGCCAACAATAACGTTCACATCGCTCAGACGCCGAGCGGTGTGAATCTCCAGCGCATCCCGGTGAGCACCATCGCCTGTGCATGCGTGCGGGGCTCGATCTACAAGACGTGCGGTGGAACGCAGTTCGAGGCCGACGGTAAGACGCCATCGACCAACTGCACGGTTCCACTGTGCAGCGTCACCAAGACAACGCAGTGCGCCGTGGACGGCGATTGCCCGAGCGGCGAAACCTGCGTCGTCGACCCGTGCGCAGGTAAGAAGCCCTGCACAGCGGTTGCCGGTCCGGGGAACTCCGGCGAAGGCGCGATTGGCTGTACCAGCCTGCCGTCGGTGAACTACACCGTCACCCAGGATTCGGGCGGCTCGACCGGCATCGCGGGTCCGGCAATCTTCACCCCTGGCGCCGGTGGTGGAGCGGGTTCGCAGGTCAATGCGACTGCTTCTGCCATCGGTACCGTCGTGGGTCTCTGCACGGGGACTGCGCCTGACTACGGGCCGGACGGGGAATTCTGCACCGACGACGATCCGCTCTCTGCCCGCGGCGTCCCGTCGATTCAGACATTGGTAACGGGTACGGCAACTGCGTCGCTCACCAACGCTAACGGCATCGACGACAATAACGTCGGGCCGTTCAGCTCGACCGGTAACGCGGTAACCTGCGACCAAATCGCAGCTGGGCACCTCACCGGAGGCGCTCAGGCTGGTGCATTTGACTCGCTCAATCAGCCGACCACGGGTGATATCGTCGTTACCAACATATTCATTTCGCAGTAGTCTTCGCAGGGGCGGCACGTGATAGCGTGCCGCCCCTGTCGTCTTCAACACCTGTCCGAAACAAACGAATCCCGTGGGACGCTCGCACGGGATTCACCAATACCGAATGAAGTCCGTTTCCGACCGTCGCCAAGGAATCGTACGATGAGGAGTTCCCGGCGGTCAGCTTCACCTCACACTGTCGCTTGGGCTGCAGCGGTAGCGGCTTTGGCCGCCGCGTGTGCAATGGCTCCGAGCGTGACCGCTGCTCAGTGCATCGGGGACTGCAACGGTGACGGGCAGGTGACGGTCAACGAACTCATCCAAATGGTCAACGTCGCCCTTGGTACGTTGGCGGTGTCAGTCTGCACGGCCGGCGATCCCAACGGTGATGGCCAGATCTCGGTCAACGAAATTGTCGCAGGTGTGAACGTCGCCCTCAGCGGCTTTTGCGAGGAGGGCGGCTGCGGCGACGGCATGAAGAGTGCCGCCGAGGAATGTGACGACGGTGGGATCTGCATTGGCGGTACCAACGCCGGGACGGCCTGCACCCGCGAATCCGACTGCCTCGGGGAGGGCGTCTGCGACTCGTTCGGCAGTAAAGGTCCAACAGGAACCGTCCCGCGCAAGGTGTGCACCACCGACGACGAGTGTGGTGGCGCCAGGTGCATCCGCTGCAAGACATTTGGCGGCGACGGCTGCGCCGCCGACTGCACCATCGAGGAGACGGAGTTCATCACCCTCATGCCTGGAGTACTCAATGGCTCCGACATCATGCCCGGAACAAGTGGCGCCATCGTCCACGGTGACATCCTGACCATCCCGCTGGCGATTGTTGGAACCAATGATCTCATCGTCGGGAAGCCGGACGCCAACGGCAATGTCCCGGTCGTTCAGAAGGTCACGGGCATCAACCTCGACCGCATTGCAGTTGGCACGGTAGCGTGTGCTTGCGTGCGCGGCTCGGAGTACAAAACGTGTGGCGGGACACAGTTCGAAGCGGATGGTATCACGGCATCGATCAACTGCACCGACGACGCCACTGTATGCAACGGCAAGAAGCCATGTACGTCGGTCGCGGGCCCTGGCAACGCCGGGGAAGGCGTCTTTGGTTGCAACGGCCTCCCCTCGGCTAGCTACAGTATCACTCAGAATGCAGGCGGGGCGAGCGGCATATCGGGTCCGGCAATTTTCAGTCCGGGCGCCAGCGGCGGTCCGAGTTCCGAGATTATTGCCACCGCTTCCGCCATCGGCACGGTTGTGGGTCTCTGCGACGGGACGACCCCCGCCTACGGGCCAGACGGTCTTTTCTGCACGGCCGACGACCCCCCTTCGTCCCGTGGCGTCGCATCGATCACGACTTTGGTGACCGGAACGGCTAGCGCTTCCCTTACCAACGCCAACGGCGTCGACGGCAACGACATTGGCCCGTTCAGCATCAGCGGCGCGGTTGTGGCCTGCGACAAGTTGGCCAACGGTGAGCGCTCAGGCGTCATGCAGGCGGGAGCATTCACCTCACTGAACCAACCGACCACGGGAGACATCGTCGTGACCAACCTATTTGTCACGCAGTAGCCCCGATGGCGGGTACGGCGTGCCGCCGTTTTCGCAGGCTGTGCTCCCCCACCGGACGGTGGAAGCGCCCCGATTTTCGACATCGTGGGCTTCAACTGACCTACGGATTGATCCGGCGCTGCCACCCCGCTCTTTCTAAAGCTGAGAACATTTCCCTTCCAGAAAATCCCATTATCCACATGGACAAGGGAGGCTTCAACTTGACCTCGCGACGGCCCGGCGCGGCACGAGTCCTGCTCGCCTCATCTCGTGAGCATGGACGTGCGTCGGTACATGACCCGGAACCCTGTCACGGTGGGGCCGAATGACAGCATACGTAAGGTGCGGTTACTGATGCGCCAGGGCCGCGTCCGCCGCTTGCCGGTCGTCGAGGATAGGCGGGTCGTGGGTATTGTGACCGATCGCGACTTGTGGGAGCGCAGCCCGGCGAGTCTGTCGGAGGAGCCCGAGGCAGACGGCCACGACCTCGCCGATCATTTGCGTGTCATGGGGATTATGACCCTGCAACCAGTGACGGTATTGCCGACGTTGTCGGTCCTTGAGGCGGCGCAACGGCTGCGCGAGGTTCACATCGGAGCCTTGCTGGTCGTCGAGGACGGGATACTTGTGGGCATCCTGACCAAGGGCGATATTATCGACGCGTTGCTCGACGGCTATCGGGCATCGATCAATGCGTCGCGATCTTGAGTTCTTCCATCTTCCGATAGAGTGAAGAGAGGCTGATCCCCAACAAGTCGGCGGCGCGGCGCTTGTCGTATTCGGTGCGTTTGAGCACCGTTTCGATATGAGTTTTCTCGTAGGAATGGAGCGCATCACGCAGGCAATCGCCGCTGAACGGAATGCTCGCGTTATCGTCGACCAGGGAGCGCGGCAGATCGCGCAGCGTAATCCACTCGCCCTCGCCGAGAATCATGGCGTGCTCGATGACGTTGTCGAGTTCACGCACGTTTCCCTTCCAGGGCAGAGCCATCAGCGTCTTCATGGTGGCGTTGTCGACTCCTTTGAATGCCTTCTTGAGGTCGCGGTTGTGTTTCGCCACGAAGTACTCGGCAAGCAGCGGGATATCCTCGCGGCGGTCGCGCAGCGGTGGCACGTGAATCTCGAGGACGTTGAGCCGATAGTACAAGTCCTCGCGAAACGCCCCCCGAGACACCTCCTCTTTGAGCACGCGGTTGGTCGCCGCAATGATGCGCACATCGACCTTCGCCGGCGACGTACTGCCGACCGGTAGCACTTCCTTCTGTTCGATCGCCCGGTGCAGTTTGACTTGCAGGCTGAGTGGCAGATCGCCGATCTCATCGAGAAAGATCGTGCCGCCGCGGGCTCGTTGGAATAAACCTTCCTGCGCGGCCACCGCTCCGGTGAATGAGCCCTTGAGATGACCGAACAGCTGGCTTTCGAGCAGGTTCTCGGGAATCGCGCCACAGTTGACCGGGAGGAAGAGCTTGTCGCGCTGCTCGCTAAAGTGGTGGATGGCACGTGCCACGACTTCCTTGCCGACACCGCTCTCGCCCGTCACCAGGACGGTACTGTTGGTCGGTGCGACTTTGCGGATCAGGGTCATGATGTCGGCCATGACACGGCTTTTGCCGACGAGGTTTTCGAAGTCGTAACCGGCTTCTACTTCGCGCCGTAGAATCTGCGCCTCCCAGGCCAGTTGTTTATAGTCCAAGAGCCGGCGCACCTTACCCAGGACATCCTCGAAGATCAGCGGTTTGATGATGTAGTCGTGGGCACCCTGGCGAAGTGCTTCAACAGCGGTCTCCAGGCTGGCGTACGCCGTCACCAAGATGACGAGCGTCTGGGGCGCCATTTCGCGAGTGCGTCGCAGTACCTCGATGCCGTCGGCACCGGGCATACGCAGGTCGGCGACGATCAAGTCGAAGTCGCGTTCTTGCAGGGCCTTGATGGCCGCGAGTCCGTCCGCGGCTTCGACGACCTCGTACTTCTCTTCTCGCAGGACCTCACTGAGGCTCTCGCGGATCGCTGCCTCGTCGTCAGCGACTAGGATCGTCCCCTGCGTCATCGACGTCTTGCCGTCTTTTCCGCAAAAGGGATGAGCATCGCGATAACGCGTGAACGTATCGGAGTCAAAGAAGCGGCCTCGCAGTCGGTAACCTCAGCATCGCCGTAATGTAGCACAACGATGGGGTCTATCTGCAACAACTAGCCGGAAGCTCACCAACCCTCGGCTGCCGGCCAAGGTGATCGCGGTCCCGAATTTGCGGAACAGGTGCGATGGTGCCTACTCGACCATATCGTTCGGATGTATCGCACCAGCCGAGGGCATGGACAGGAACGAGGTCAGCAGGTCTGCGCGCAGGCGTTGGCGACGGCAATGTATGGGCAGCTACTGATACGCCCTTGGGTCTGCTTGGGTGGGATGTGACAGCCAGCACAGCCTGCCGCCATGAGGCAGGAGCCCAACACGCACCCACAAAACGTCCCGCTGGACCTCGTTCCACATCTTCAATCCACGCGAAGTCGAGCCAAGCAGGAATCTTGCCAGTTTACTGACACTTGCGGCATCCGCGGTTTAGGCCAAAGCGTTCAACCGGCGCAACCCGCATTTGGGAATCGATTGGAGGGTGTGCAAACTACAGCCGGCAAGGGGGAACCCCACGGTGGAGGTCAAACCTCCCCGCCTGCCTCCCGAATCTCGCGTCGATTCTCTTCGGAAAGTTCCGGCGGGCGTAGCGCATCGACCCAGCCGCGGATGTTTCCCGTCGTACGCTCAATGTGGAAGACCGCCTGCGCAACGGCTTGGTTCTGCGATACGGGCCACAGCACCGGAAAGAGGAGAAAGGAGAGGCGCAGTTCGGCTGCGTCGCAGTCAGCGGCGCCCAGGCAGTGCGAGCGCGCCGGATACGGAGAGGCAATGATGACCGCGTGCAGGTTTGCTGCGTATTCGGTTGCCGCCCGCTCTGCCTCCTGCCGCAGACGGCTGCGCTCGGGATCGTGGCGTATCGCCGCCGGCGGCCAATCTATGAGCTGCGCCACGTGCAAGTCATCGAGTCGGAAGCGATGCCGCACGATTCCGGATAGCGGCAGCAGCTCGGTGGACGTCGTTGGAGTCGGAGCGCTCACGGAGTTACTCTGCGGATCTGTAACGCCCGGTGACAAAGGATCGTGATCGACCCCGACCGCAGGCGCAGCGCCAGTCGGCACCTCGGAAACGAGAGCGGCCGGGGGGGCGCTGTTCGCGTCAACGGGTGGCGCAGACGCCTCGGGTGCCTCACCGAACGGCTCGTCTGATGCGGGCGGGGGTGATTCCACGCCGGTAGCGACCGCTCCGGGATCCATGGCAATTGCGGCACGACGGGCGCGGCGGCGCCGTCGCTCGTCTGTCCAGCTCAGAAGCGCCGGGGCGACGAACAATAGAATAACCGCCCCCGCCAGAACAGCGAGTTCGCTTTGCGTTACGTTCGCCATGTTTGCCCAATTGCCCATCGATGGCCTCCGTCGCAGCTAACGAACGCGTGGGGCGGAAAGAGTGCCGGTGATGGTGATCGGCGTATCCGGCTTGGAACCCGCCGGCCGTGGGATCAGGGCGACCAACGCCTTGATCGCATCGGGTGTCTCCAGACCGGTGACGACGGTGGCGCGTAGATTGAGCACGCTTTCTTGGATGGGATCACGGGGTGTGATCTGACCGGAACCCTGGGCGTTGATGTCGCCGGCTGTCTGAAACTCTTGGAGCTCGACGTGCCCGGGGCGAACTTGGAACTTGGCGCGTGCCTGGCGCAGCTTGAGGTCGGGGACCGTGAAACCGTTAACCTTGGCCGCAGAGATGCTGGCGCCGTCGATGCTCAGATCCCCAGTGCCCTGCCCGGCAGCTGGATTGTTCCCGCGCGCTTCGAAGGTCAACTGACCGGAGACCTTGCCGCCGAGCTTGCCCTCGTCGAGTAACGCCGTCACAGGACGATACCGATTAAGCTCGAAGTCGTGCCACTGCACCCATCCGTTGAGTCCACCGCCAGCGACGTCTACTTCGCCACGAGCCTGCCCTCCGTACATGTCCGCATACAGCAACAAGTCGTAAGGGTTCCCTCGCAGCAGAGCGGTCAGGGACGGCCGCACCCACAGACGACTGCACTCGACGTATGGCGGTTGATCGTCCGGTACGGCCGCAACGCGTGCACCCGTAATCTCGTATCCGCTATAGGTCAAGTTGAGGGACTTGAAGTCGATCTCGACGGGCCCGCGGTTCACGCCGCTCAACGCGCGGCGCACCAACAACTCGTGTGGAAACGTGAACAGCAAGCAAATGACGAACAACGTCAGGGTGTATCCCACGTATAGCAGCATGGTGCGCCCACCGAGCGCACCAATCCATTCGAACGAGAGACGGAGCCGTGGCAGGCGTAGACGCGGCAATCGCATTACGCGTTCACAGTCTTCAGCAACGACACTGTCGCCGTGACGTCGAAGTTGAAATTGTCGTTGTAACGCTTCTTGATCTGCAGTCGACTGAAACGCAGCGGACGATCACCCTTCTCGACGCGATAGAGCAGGTCCACCAGTTGGGCGAGATTGATTTGCGTCAACTTGATCTCGACGAGATCCTCTTGATAGTCATTGGTGATGTTCTTGGTCGACGGGTTCATCGAGGTGACGTGTTCGCGGCCCACAGCCTGCGCGATCGTGTTGTCGAGGTAGGCAAATAGCGAGAAGCTC